>OGOJ01001304.1_pt1 | contig 19140 bp, 14 predicted proteins | sample 1552601 | NCBI WGS metagenome assembly OGOJ01 (sample SAMEA2580184, study PRJEB22360) | human gut metagenome | biome: human gut; feature: human-associated habitat; material: faeces | place: Denmark | collected 2008/2010
TATGCCAAAATCCCGAGACATACAAGCCAAAATTCCATTGCCGCAGGCAATCTGGCATGAATTTTGGCTAAGTTACTGTGAACGGAGTGAACAATAACTGTTTCGCAAGGTGTGCGAACAGTGTACGCGAATATATGTTTGCGTTATGGGGTGGGATGTGGTATGATGAATCGGAAGTGATGAATTTTGTGGTGATCTGCTCAGATGTGATGTTGGAGAGGATTGCTGTGGGACGGAGGATGTATCATGATTGCGTTTGTTCATGGAATGGCTGTGGATATGACTGAGAGCTCGGTGGTTGTTGAGGCCGGGGGGATTGGTTATGAGATATATATGACGGGGGCAGATTTGTCTGAGATTCGTATGGGGGAGGATGTGAAGGTCCATACTTATTTTAGTGTGAGAGAGGATGCCATGAAGCTGTATGGGTTCAGGGCTAAGGATGATCTGCAGATGTTTAAGCTGCTTCTTGGCGTGAATGGTGTGGGGCCGAAGGCTGCGCTGGGGGTTCTGGCGGGGATTACGGCGGATGAATTGAGGTTTGCAATTCTTTCGGATGATGTGAAGACGTTGTCGAAGGCTCCGGGTATCGGGAAGAAGACGGCTCAGAAGCTGATTCTTGAGCTGAAGGATAAGATGAAGCTGGAGGATGCGTTTGAATTGAAGCTGGCTCATGAGCAGGAGAGGGCAGCAGTGGGAGCCGGTGAGGTTTCGGATGGCAGGCAGGAAGCTGTTGAGGCTCTGGTTGCGCTGGGATACAGCAGTGCGGATGCGCTTCGGGCGGTGCGTAAGGTTACGGATGTGCCGCCGGATGATGTGGAAGGTCTTTTGAAGGCTGCGCTGAAGAATTTTTAACTGAAGCAGGATTTCACGCTCTGGTAGATTGGATTTCCTGTATTGTTATAGAATTGTTATAGGTTAGGATGGGTAACAGATGGAGAAACGTATTATAACTACGGATGTGACGGAGGAGGATTTTTCTCTGGAGGGGAATCTCCGGCCGCAGACGTTGGATGATTATATTGGTCAGGAGAAGACCAAGAGTACTTTGAAGGTTTATATAGAGGCTGCGAAGCAGAGGCATGATGCGTTGGATCATGTTTTGTTTTATGGTCCTCCGGGGCTTGGTAAGACTACTCTTTCGGGGATTATTGCCAATGAGATGGGGGTTCATATGAAGGTGACTTCCGGGCCGGCTATTGAGAAGCCGGGGGAGATGGCTGCGATCCTTAATAATCTGCAGGAGGGAGATATTCTGTTTGTGGATGAGATCCACCGCCTGAACAGGCAGGTGGAGGAGGTCCTTTATCCTGCTATGGAGGATTATGCTATTGATATTATGATCGGGAAGGGAGCTTCTGCCAGGTCTATACGTCTGGATCTGCCGAAGTTTACACTGGTGGGGGCGACTACCAGGGCAGGACTTCTGTCTGCACCTCTTCGTGACCGTTTTGGTGTGATGCATCATCTGGAGTTTTATACTCATGAGGAGCTTAAGACGATCATTATCCGTTCTGCTCAGGTTCTTGGAGTGGAGATTGATGAGAAGGGTGCGGCTGAGATTGCCAAGAGATCCAGGGGAACTCCGAGGCTTGCCAACCGTCTGCTGAAGAGGGTTCGTGATTTTGCGCAGGTGAAGTATGATGGACGGATTACTTATGATGTGGCGTGTTTTGCGCTGAATCTTCTGGAAGTGGATCAGTATGGTCTGGATAAGATTGACAGAAGGATTCTTCAGACTATGATCGTGAATTTTCAGGGTGGTCCTGTGGGACTGGAGACTCTGGCTGCGGCGATAGGGGAGGATTCCGGTACGCTGGAGGATGTGTATGAGCCTTATCTGCTGCAGAATGGATTCCTGAACCGTACGCCGAGAGGACGTATGGCATCGGCGCTTGCGTATGAGCATCTGGGCTATCAGATGCCGGAGAAAAACTGAAGTTAAGGGCGTAAAAATATAAAAAAGTAAAAGTTTTTTAAAAATTCCTATACATTTCGACTGCTTTCGAGTATAATGAAGTAAATGTCCGGGGTTCCGGGCAGATTGAAGGAAGATACAGGAGGCTCGTACGGATGGCGGTCAAAAATACAGCAAAGGTAATCATAGGTGGTAAGATTATTACGCTGGGAGGCTATGAATCGGAAGAATATTTTCAGAAAGTAGCATCCTATATAAATAAAAAGATGGATGAGTTAAGTGCTATGCCGGGTTACAGCAGACAGCCCATGGAGACCAAGCATACACTTATCAGCCTGAATATTACAGATGACTATTTTAAGGCAAAGAAACAGGCGGAGGTTTTTGAACAGGATTTACAACAGAAGGATCAGGAGATGTATGATCTGAAGCATGAGCTGATCTCGCTTCGTATGCAGATTGAGGAAGCGCAGAAGCATGAACAGGAAGCCCTGGAACAGAAGAGCCTTCTGGAGGGAAAGAATAAGGAACTGGAAAAGCAGATTGATGAGCTGCTGAAATAACAGAGGGGGGATTACTTCGGTGATTTCCCCTTTATGATTTGTTTCATATGTATTCGATTTGAATATTATAGCAATGCTCATAAATAATGCATTTAAGATGACTGTTATAGAAAACGTGAGGTATAGAATTGAGAAGAGAAGAGATTGAACTTCTGGCACCTGCCGGTTCCTATGAGGGATTTGAGGCAGCGATCGGTGCAGGTGCAGATGCGGTTTATGTAGGGGGAGCAGCCTTTGGCGCGCGGGCCTATGCGAAGAATTTCGGAGAGGAAGAGCTTTTGCGTGCCATTGATACTGCTCATATCCATGGCAGGAAACTTTATCTGACAGTGAATACGCTGTTGAAGAACAGGGAACTGTCTGAACAGTTGTATGATTATCTGCTTCCTTATTATAAGGAAGGTCTGGATGCGGTGATCGTTCAGGATATGGGTGTGTTTAAGATGATCAGGGAGATGTTTCCGGGTATGCATCTTCATGCCAGCACGCAGATGACTGTGACAGGTCCGGAGGGGATGAAGTTTCTGGAAGAACAGGGTGCTTCCAGAGTGGTAACTGCCAGAGAGCTTTCCCTTGAGGAAATCCGGAGGATGCATGAGACAAGTCCTATCGAGATTGAATCTTTTGTCCATGGAGCTTTATGTTACAGTTATTCGGGACAGTGCCTGATGAGCAGTATCCTGGGTGGAAGAAGCGGTAACAGAGGAAGGTGTGCACAGCCTTGCCGTCTGCCTTACCAGACGGCGCTTTGTTGCGGGGAAAATGGCAGACGGTCAGAGAAAAGGAAAGCGCAAGAACTATGTCCTCTGAGTCTGAAGGATATTTCTACGATAGAGATTCTTCCGCAGATTCTGGAGGCTGGTGTTACTTCTCTTAAGATAGAGGGCAGGATGAAGCAGCCGGGATATACAGCAGGGGTAACTTCTGTATATCGGAAGTACCTGGATCTTCTTTTTGAGAAGGGAGCTGAGAATTACAGGGTAGCAGAGGAGGATAAGAGATATCTGCTGGATCTGTTTAACAGGGGAGGTTCCTGTACCGGTTATTATCAGATGCAGAATGGTCCGTCCATGATGGCATTCAGCAATGAGAAGAAAACAGGAGATGTCAGTCCTGTATTAAGAAAAAAGAAAGAAAAAATTCAGGGAACATTCATTCTTTTTCCGGGAAGTCCTGCTATACTGGATGTGTCATGCAGGGGAATCCATGGATCTGCGTCTGTGGGTGAGGTACAGTATGCGCAGAACCAGCCGCTGACAGAGGAGCGCATCCGTTCACAGATGGAGAAGCTTGGAAATACAGAATATGAGTGGGAAAATCTGGAAATCCAGATGGATGAGAATATTTTTATCCCGATGAAAATGCTGAATGAGGCGAGAAGAGAGGCACTGGAATCGCTGGAAAATGAATTGCTCAAACCATATAAGAGAGAAGAAAATAATGGGAAGAAACGCTTATCAGAGGATGCCGGAAGAAAAGCAGATTCGCCAAAGCAGAAAAATCTTCCGATTTATATTTCCTGTGAAGAAAAATCCACTGCACTGGCGTTATATAAAAGAGAGGGGATACATGGAATGTATCTGAACGCTGATGCCATGGAGGTCTGCCTGGATGACTGTGTAAGCAGAGGAATGGAGATGTATCTGTCTCTTCCGCATATTATGAGAGGTGAGATGCCCCGGGAGCTTCTCACCAGGATCAGAGAGTGGATGGACAGAGGAATGACAGGATTTCTGGTAAGAAATCTGGAGACTTTTGCAGTTCTGCGAAAGGCAGGTCTGGCTGAGAAATGTGTTCTGGATCACAGTATGTATACATGGAATGATGAAGCTGCTGATTTCTGGAAAGATCAGAAAGTCCTCAGAAATACGGTACCGCTTGAGCTGAACGAAGGGGAAATCCGCCACAGAGATAACCGGGACAGCGAGATGCTGATCTACGGATATCTGCCTCTTATGATATCGGCCCAGTGTGTGCATAAAAATCTTTACGGATGTAATCATAAGGAAGAAGGGGTAACTTTAAAAGACCGTTACGATAAAGAATTTACGGCGAAATGTATATGTAACCCATGGAAAACTGAGAATACAGATTTCTGTATACCCTGCTATAATATCATTTACAACAGTATCCCTTACGGCCTGTTGAAAGAGAAATCACAGATAGACAGACTTGGTGTCTCTTCCCTGAGACTTGCATTTACCATTGAGAAGCCTCAGGATGCGGTGAAGATATATGAAGAGTTCAGAGCTGTTTATCGTGATGGGAAGAATCCTCCGAAACGGGAATATACAAAGGGACATTTTAAAAGAGGAGCCGAGTAAGGCATATGATTAATGTAATTGTAGAATTATCCAAGTATGTGATCCTTACCCTGATGGTGATTTATACCTTTCACTGTTTCTATCTGGTGAAACGGCAGAGTGAGGAGGGGAGAAACGAATCGCTGCGCCAGCAGCTGATGCTTATCTTTTTTGTGGATTTCACTGCGTTTCTGGTCATCTACCTGAAGACAGGTAAGTTTCAGGTCGTGTTGTTTTATGTCGAAATGATGGCATTTTTTGCGGGAATCCAGATTTTGTACAGGATTTTTTATAAGAAAGCATCGATTTTACTGCTCAACAATATGTGCATGCTTCTCAGCGTAGGATTTATTATGCTGTGCAGGCTGGATGTTTCCACAGCTACCAGACAGCTGGTGATCGTGGCAGGCGTGAATGTGGTGGCATTGATCGTACCTGTCCTGATCAGGAAGATGAAATTTCTCAAAGACCTGACATGGGTTTATGCGGGAATCGGAATCGTTTTGCTGGCGGCGGTATTTGTGCTTGCAAAGACAAGCTATGGAGCAAAACTTTCCCTGATGGGAATCCAGCCTTCAGAGGCGATAAAGATTACATTTGTGTTCTTTATGGCGGCATTGCTGAGAAAAGGTGCTGATTTTTCAAAAGTAGTCCAGGCTACGGTAGTGGCGGGACTGCATGTGGGGATTCTTGTACTTTCCAGAGACCTTGGAAGTGCAGTGATCTTCTTTGCGGCATATCTTGTGATGATTTATGTGGCATCCAGAAATGTGGGATATCTGGCACTTGGTCTTGCAGGCGGATCTGCAGGGGCAGTTGTCGCATATCATCTGTTTGGCCATGTGCGTCAGAGAGTGACAGCCTGGAAGGATCCCATGGCGGTATATCAGAATGAAGGATATCAGATCGTCCAGTCACTGTTTGCCATTGGAACCGGCGGATGGTTTGGAATGGGATTGTGTCAGGGTTCGCCTGAGAAGATCCCTGTTGTCAAGAATGACTTTATATTCAGTGCAATCTGTGAGGAACTGGGTGGGATTTTTGCAATCTGCCTGATCCTGGTATGTATGAGTTTCTTTTTGATGATCGTAAATATTGCGCTTAAGATTAAGAAACCATTCTACAAACTGATCGCACTTGGACTTGGTACGGAATATGCATTTCAGGTATTTCTGACAATTGGCGGAGCAACGAAATTTATCCCTATGACAGGTGTAACTCTTCCTCTGGTCAGCTATGGAGGAAGTTCTGTCGCGTGTACAGTACTGATGCTGGCGATCATTCAGGGATTGTATATTTTGAGAGAAGATGAGGACGAAGAAATTGAGAGATATCGAAGAAAAGGAACGGCGCAGAGAGTTGAAGAAGCGCCAGAAGCGCAAAGCCCGGGAGATTTCTGAAAAGAGAAGGCCCCGTAACAGAGAGTATACACTGGTATCCTGCTTTTTTGTGCTGATCTTTGTCAGTATGATCGGATATCTGATCTACTTTAATTATGCAAAGAGCGATGATTTTATCAATAGTCCCTATAATACAAGGCAGGATACTTTTTCAGACAGGGTTGTAAGAGGTAAGATCATATCTGCAGATGGGCAGGTGCTTGCCCAGACCAATGTTTACGAAGACGGAACAGAGGAACGTACTTATCCCTATGCAAATATGTTCGCTCATGTAGTCGGATATGACACTAATGGAAAAAGCGGACTGGAATCAGAGGCGAACTTCCAGCTTCTGACTTCTCATGAATTTTTCCTGAACCAGATGAAAAATGAGTTTAAGAATCAGAAAAATACGGGTGATTCTGTGATCACGACGTTAAACGCAGATCTTCAGTCAACTGCCTATAATGCACTTGGTGACAGGAGAGGGGCGGTTGTTGCCATAGAACCCTCTACAGGTAAGATTCTGGTGGAAATGAGCAGACCGGACTTTGACCCGAATACTATTTCCCAGAACTGGGACACACTGGTAAATGATTCCAATGACAGCAGTCTGTTGAACAGAGCTACAAACGGAGCCTATCCTCCGGGATCTACATTTAAGGTGGTAACTGCCCTGGACTATTTCAGAACCAAGGGCAGTCTGGAGGGATTTTCCTATCTCTGTGAGGGAAGTATTACCAGAGAAGATCACACGATCAGGTGCTATGGCGGAACTGTTCATGGACAGGAAGATTTTTACAGTGCTTTTGCCAATTCCTGTAACAGTGCATTTGCAGAGATCGGAACCATGCTCGGAGGCAGTTCTCTGAAAAAAACAGCCGAGGATCTTCTTTTTAATAAGAGTCTTCCGCTTTCTTCCTATAAAAAGAGTACTTTTACATTAAATGGAAAATCTTCTGTTGCAGAGGTTATGCAGACTGCCATCGGACAGGGTAATACGTTAGTATCACCTATGCATATGGCGCTGATTACCAGTGCGATCGCCAATGGCGGGGAGCTCATGAAGCCTTATCTCATTGATTCTGTTGTAAGTTCAGACGGAGAGACAGTGAAGACAACAGAGCCGGAGAGCTATAAACGTCTGATGACAACAAATGAGGCGAATATCCTTGGAAAGCTTATGAAAGGTGTTGTGGAAAACGGAACCGCATCGGCTCTGAACGGAAGAGGATATACAGTGGCAGGCAAGACCGGATCAGCGGAATTTGATGAGAATGGTTCCAGTCATTCCTGGTTTATCGGTTATTCCAACGTGGATGATCCGGATCTGGTAGTTGCGATCATTGTTGAGAATGGCGGTACCGGAAGTGAAGCAGCAGTGCCCATCGCAGAGCAGATATTTGATGCGTATTATTATGATAAGCAATAATAAATTCCATGTTGCAGGCAATCTGGAATGAATTTTGGCTACGTTACTGTGAACGGAGTGAACAGTAACTAATTAATCGGTAATATGTTATGAAATGATATTTATAGCTTGCGGGTTTGGAAAAAAAGAGATATACTATACTCAGTTTATAATACCACGCAAAACAGGAGGGATTGCATTATGATAGAAGCAACGAGCTGTGGCGGTGTGGTAATTCATCGGGGTAAGATTCTTACTTTGTATAAATCTTACAGGAACCGTTATGAGGGCTGGGTATTGCCGAAAGGAACAGTGGAACCAGGCGAAACGCATGAACAGACAGCATTGCGGGAAGTGATGGAAGAGGCTGGAGTGCGTGCGACCATTGTGAAATACATCGGAAAGAGCCAATATAACTTTACCGTTCCGGAGGACGTGGTTTTCAAAGAGGTACACTGGTATCTTATGACTGCGGATAATTATCATAGTAAGCCCCAGAGAGAGGAGTTTTTTGTAGATTCCGGATATTATAAATTTCATGAGATCTATCATCTGCTGAGGTTTTCAAACGAGAAGCAGATCGTAGAGCGTGCTTATCAGGAATATCTGGAGATGAGAAGTAATGGACTCTGGGGAAAACAGCATAAGTATTATTAACGAGAGAACAGGGCTGTGTTTTTTTGCAACGCAGCCCGGTTTAAATTTTGGAGAAAATGGAAATACTGTAACTGAAGTGTTATAGAAACGGGAGAGGGTGTAAGATGCTGAAATGGCAGGAGAATTTTCTTGCAGGGGAATCTGTAAAGGATCCTGAGAAGATAAAAAAGAAACTGAACAGCGGAAACCCGGTTCTGGGCATTTATCTCCTTACTCTGTCAGAGAATCCTGTGAATCTGATGGATATTATTCCTGCAGCAATGCTGATACAGAAGAGCTTTTATGGAATCTGTCCGAAGATCATAGGAATGGCGAAGGGCAAAGAGGAAGCCCTGGAGATGGTGCGAAGTCTGATCGATGAAATGTACAGGGAAACGGGAACCTTCGCAACAGCTGAATATATAGAAAACAGGTGAGAATATGTTACATATTTTATGGCTGATCCTTAAATTTATACTGATCATCCTGGGAATTCTGCTGGGCCTTCTTTTACTGGCAGTTCTTCTTGTACTGTTCTGTCCTGTAAGATATAAGGCATCAGCTGTCAAGGCAGAAGGTGGCTGGAAACAGACAGAGGGAGAGGGTATCGTAAGCTGGCTGTTTCATGGGATTTCGCTGAGAGCGGAATGGAAAGATCAGCAGATGGAGATATCCTTTCATCTGTTTGGAATTCCCGTAGACAAGTTGTTGAAAAAACGGCAGGAGAAGAGGGCTGTAACAAAGAAATCCGGGAAAAATCCGGAGAAATCCGGCGCAGAAAAGGTATCTGTATCCGGCACAGACGGAAACAGGGAAGAAGAGCATAAAAAATCAGTGGTTGATCACCCGAAATCAGAGAATATGGAGACTGAGGATCTGAAAACAGACAGAAATTCAGCTTCAGATACATCTGCTGATACAGAGAGGATCAGAAACAGTCAGATATCCGGACAGCAGGAACTGAATGCAGATGATACAGATCGGAATAGTCTAAAGAAGAGGCAGTTTTTTATAAAAAGGATCTATGACCGGATCCGAAATATTTTTCAGTCGATTCGTACAAAACTGCAAAATATCCGCAGGACATTCGGGAAGATTAAGAAGAATGTGTCCTGGTGGAAGGCGTTTATAGAACATCCCAGAGTGACAGCTGCCAGAAAACTTGTATGGAAACATGGAAAATTTTTGCTTAAGCATATTTTTCCTACAAGGATAGAAGGGCAGGTTACTTTTTCTTTTGAAGATCCGGCGCTGACAGGTGCGGCACTTGCTGTACTTGGGATGACAATTCCATTTCACAAAAACTGTATACAGATCAATCCCCGTTTTGACAGTGAGAATTATCTGTATGGAAACATCAGGGCAAAAGGCAGGATTTACGGATTTGTTCCTGTGCGGGCAGCAGTGAGTATTTATTTCAATAAAAATATAAAATACGTTATAAAACGTTGGAAAACCAGGAGGGCATGACCATGGCAAATGAAAACAATTTTAAAGAAACCGTAAATTCATTATTCAAGGGAATGGACAGTTTTATTTCTGCGAAAACAGTGGTAGGAGAGGCAATCCATGTAGGCGATACGATTATTCTTCCTCTGATGGATGTATCTTTCGGTGTAGGTGCCGGTGCTTTTTCCGGAGAGAAGAAGGATAACGGCGGCGGCGGAATGGCAGGAAAGATGACTCCCTGTGCAGTGCTTGTGATCCAGAATGGAACAACAAAGCTGGTCAATGTGAAAAATCAGGATGGTCTCACCAAGATCCTTGATATGGTTCCGGATTTTGTAGACCGTTTTACCTCCGGAAAGGGTGACGAAGAATCTGTCGGCGAATCAGAAAAATAATTTTTGCATAGACTATAGCAAACCGATGAAAAAGGTGCAGAAGAATTGGAAAAGCTGTTCGGCTTTATGCTGTTTTTCATAGGGATTGGGATGATAATCGGGATGCTGATCGCAGAAAATGTGGTTCTGGTGGTTTCGGCCGGAGTTTTCCTGTTGTTGGGATATCATCTTTTCTGTCATTAATTTTACAGAAGATTGCTAATATCCCGTTTGACATATGAAATAAAAAAAGACTGTCAGCTCAGGCAGAATATTCGGTAAAGAATATCTGAACAGAGGGACAGTCTTTTTTGCAAAAAAAATACCCCTGTTGCAACAGGGGTAATGGTGTTATTATGCTCTTTCTACTTTACCGGATCTTAAGCAAGAAGTACATACATATGTCTTTCTAGCTCCACCCTCAGCAGTCTTGATTTTAACGGATTTTACGTTAGATTTCCACATTTTATTGGATCTTCTATGTGAATGACTTACATTATTTCCGAAATGAGCAGCTTTCTCACAGATTGCACATTTAGCCATGATAGCACCTCCTTGACGCTTTATTGTTACTGTCGTGCTGTGTGCATAGCGTCTGAACAGTAACCTTGTGTTCAACAGATTACATTGTAACAGATGAATTGTGCTTTTGCAAGCAAAAAAAGGAAAAAACTCAAAAATTATATTTCTTTTTCTGTGAAAAGAGGTTATAATACACTTACATACAATAATGAGCATTGGAGGTAACCATATGAATGGACGTATAGATTCCGGATTAGGTCAGATCATAATTGACACAGATGTAATCGCAACCTACGCAGGAAGCGTTGCTGTAGAATGTTTTGGTATCGTAGGCATGGCTGCAGTCAGTATGAAGGACGGACTGGTAAAGCTTCTTGGAAAGAACAGCCTGAAACATGGCATCAGCGTCAGAATTACAGAGGACAATAAAATCCGCCTGAATTTCCATGTTATTGTGGCATATGGCGTGAATATAAGTACAATTGCAGACAACCTTGTCAGCAATGTCAAATATAAAGTCGAGGCCTTTACAGGAATGGAGATCGATAAGATCGATATTTATGTAGAAGGTGTACGCGCAATTGATTAGGATAGAGGAGGAACTTGTGGTGAATAACAAAACCATAGATGCCAGAATACTTTCCAGGATGTTTCTTGCAGGAGCCAAGAATCTGGAAGCTAAAAAAGAATGGATCAACGAACTGAACGTATTTCCGGTACCGGATGGAGATACAGGAACCAATATGACAATGACGATCATGGCAGCAGCAGCAGAAGTAGGTTCTCTGGGAGAGCCTGACATGGAGTCACTGGCCAAGGCGATTTCTTCCGGTTCTCTGCGCGGTGCAAGAGGTAACTCAGGTGTTATTCTTTCTCAGCTTCTGCGTGGCTTTACCAGAAGTGTTAAGAACAGTAAGGAACTGGATGCCATTGATATCGCGGCAGCCATGGAGAAAGGTGTGGAGACTGCATATAAGGCAGTCATGAAACCGAAGGAAGGAACAATCCTTACTGTTGCAAGAGAGGCTGCTGCCAAGGCTGTAGAGCTTGCGGAGACAGCAGAGGATTTGGATACATTTTTCCAGAGCGTGATCGCTCATGCGGAGGAAACTCTGGCAAAGACACCGGAGATGCTGCCGGTTCTGAAAGAAGCAGGAGTAGTGGATTCCGGTGGACAGGGACTTCTGGAAGTATACCATGGTGCATATGATGGTTTCCTTGGCAAAGAGATTGATTATACACAGTTTGACAAGGCAAAAGGTCCTGCTGTGACTAAGATCGATGCACAGACAGAGGCTGATATTAAATTTGGTTATTGTACAGAGTTTATTATTCTTCTGAACCAGCCGATGTCCGAGGAGACAGAGCATGAATTTAAGAAATTCCTGATGTCTCTTGGTGATTCTATTGTGCTTGTTGCAGATGACGAGATCGTGAAGGTTCATGTTCATACCAATCATCCCGGACAGGCTATTGAGAAAGCCCTTACCTTTGGTGCACTTTCACGTATGAAGATCGACAATATGCGTGAGGAGCATCAGGAGAAGCTTATAAAGGATGCCGAGAAAATGGCGAAAGAGCAGGCAGAACAGGAAGAAAAAGAAGAAGCAGCACAGCCGCCGAAGGAAGTTGGCTTTATTTCCGTATCTGTGGGAAAGGGAATGACAGAGATCTTTAAGGAACTGGGTGTGGATTACCTGATCGAGGGCGGTCAGACGATGAACCCGAGTACAGAGGATATGCTCAATGCCATTGCAAAAGTAAATGCAAAGACTATTTATATTTTCCCGAACAATAAGAATATTGTTCTTGCTGCAAACCAGGCAAGGGATCTTACTGAGGATAAAGAGATCGTGGTTGTGCCGACTAAGACCATTCCGCAGGGAATTACTGCCATGATCAGTTATGTGCCCGAGAAGAACAGTGCGGAGAATACTGAGGCTATGCTTCAGGCAATCGAACATGTGAAGACCGGACAGATCACGTATGCTGTGCGTGATACAAGGATTGATGATAAGGAGATCCATGAGGGTGATATGATGGGTATCGGTGATCATGGAATCCTGGCTGTTGGCAAGGACCGCATGGAAGTTGCCAAGGAGACAGTTGCCCAGATGGTGGATGATGAGTCTGAGGTGATCAGTATTTATTATGGTGCTGATACTGAGGAGGCTGAAGCTGAGGAGCTGGCAACGGCTCTGGAGGAGGCTTATCCGGATTGTGATGTGGAACTGAATGCGGGTGGACAGCCGATTTATTATTATGTTATTTCTGTAGAGTAGGATAATAGAGTTTTTGAGAGAGATAAACGAATAGTTCATGTGATGAAAACGGGTATAGGCCATTGTTGAGGGTGGGTATATCCGTTTTCGTGTTATAAAAGGGGACGGCAGGCTGGGCGGATGACATAGTCCGTTTTTACTTGATTATAACCGAATAATTGCTCTGCCGGATAGCCGGATACTTGATTTGGTTAAATTTATATTTGTGATGGATTTTTTAGAAAGGAAAAGGAGATAGATGTCGATATCTTTGAGAACCCTTAAGGGCGTGGGAGAGAAAACGGAAAAGTTATTTGCGAAAATAGGAGTTACGGATATGGAATCTCTTCTGAGTTATTATCCACGTAATTATGATGCGTATGAGGAGCCTGTTGAGATCCGGTCTCTGGAAGAGGGAGCTGTTGTGGCGATTTCTGTGGCGGTTATAACGGGTGTGTATGTGAATCAGGTGCGGAATCTTCAGGTGATCACGACCACTGTGGCAGATCTTACGGGGAAAATTTCTGTTACGTGGTTTAATGCACCGTATCTGCGCTCTGCAGTCAGGAAAGGCAGCAGGTTTGTTCTGCGGGGGCGTGTCGTCAGGAAGCAGGGGAAGCTGCAGATGGAGCACCCTGAGATTTTTACGCCTGCGGCTTATGAGGAGATTCTGCACAGTCTTCAGCCGATTTATGGACTGACTGCGGGGCTTTCTAATAAGACAATCGTGAAGCTGATCCATCAGGTGCTTGATGAGCAGAAGCTTCAGGCAGAGTATCTGGCAGATGAGTATAAGGAGAGGTATCACCTGGCAGACAGGAATTTTGCGATTCCTGCGATTCATTTTCCCAAAAATATGCAGGAGCTGTTAGCTGCAAGGAGAAGGTTGGTGTTTGACGAGTTTCTTCTTTTTATTCTTGCTGTGCAGTCTTTGAAGGAGAAGACGGAGGAAGCACCGAATGCGTTTCCCATGCATCCGGTATGGACGACAGAGCAGATTATTGAAAGTCTGCCCTATGATCTGACAAAGGCGCAGTTGAATGTGTGGCATGAGATTGAGAGGGATTTAAGCGGCCAGGCTCTGATGTCCAGACTGGTTCAGGGAGATGTAGGAAGTGGTAAGACGATCCTTGCGTTTCTTGCAATGATCATGACTGTGGAGAATGGATATCAGGCAGTGCTTATGGCACCTACGGAGGTTCTTGCAAGGCAGCATTTTCAGGCAATGGAGAAGTTGCTGCAGGAACAGAATATTGATTTTGGGCATCCGGTTTTACTGACAGGATCAGATACTGCGAAGGAGAAAAGGGAAAAATATGCGCTGATCGCGTCAAAAGAGGCTAACCTGGTGATCGGAACACATGCGCTGATCCAGGAGAAGGTTGTGTACTGTGATCTGGGTCTTGTGATCACGGATGAGCAGCATCGTTTTGGTGTGAAACAGAGGGAAGCACTGACTACTATGGGAAACCCGCCTAATGTGCTGGTGATGAGTGCTACACCGATTCCAAGGACGCTGGCGATCATTATATACGGGGATCTGGATATTTCAGTAATTGATGAACTTCCTGCGCAGAGACTTCCCATTAAAAATTGTGTGGTGGATACTTCTTACAGGCCGAAGGCTTATTCCTTTATGGAGAAGCAGATCCGTCAGGGACGGCAGGTTTATGTGATCTGTCCAATGGTGGAGGAGAGCGAAGGGATGGATGGGGAAAATGTGCTGGATTATACCCTGAAGCTTCGCAATGTTTTTTCGCCGGATATAAAGATTGCTTCTCTTCATGGAAAGATGAAAGCGAAAGAGAAGAATGTGATCATGGAGGCTTTTGCCGCAGGGGAAATTCAGATCCTGGTATCTACTACTGTAGTTGAGGTAGGAGTGAATGTGCCTAATGCTACAGTGATGATGGTGGAGAATGCCGAGCGTTTCGGGCTGGCACAGCTTCATCAGCTTCGCGGGCGTGTCGGTAGAGGGGAATATCAGTCATATTGCATTTTTATGCAGGGAAATGGTGCAAAGGAAATTTCTAAACGTCTGCAGATTCTGAACAAATCCAATGATGGATTTTATATTGCAGGAGAGGATCTGAAGCTTCGCGGTCCTGGTGATCTTTTTGGAATCCGCCAGAGTGGTCTGCTGGAATTTAAACTGGGAGATATTTATCAGGATGCTGATATCCTGAAGGCTGCCAGTGAAACGGCTTCGGAGATTCTGTCCCTTGATGCGGATTTAAGCCTTCCGCAGAATGAGGAACTTCAGAGGAGACTTTCGGCATATATGAAGGAAGATCTGCAGAATCTAGGACTATAGAAAATGACGGATACAGAGTAAAAAATAATACTGTTCATAAGATGCCTAAATTATAAAAACAGAAAAACATTGCAAAAGCAGAAGATTCGTAGTATTCTATTTTCATAAAAGAATGTTACTGTTTATCATATTTTCGGTAACATAAGAATACCTGTAACTGTACAAAACTGAGCAGTTACGAATACTTATACCTTGTAAGGAGGCTAATCATATGGCAACAAAAGCAACTACAGCAGATCTCAACACATCCACTGCGAAGACAACCGAAGTTAAAGAGGCTCCTGCAAAGACAACTGCTGAAGAAGTAGCTGTAAATAAAGAAGCAAACAAGAAAGAAACTGCTGAAACAGAGACTGTAAAGAAAGAAACAACAGCAAAGAAACCGGCAGCAAGAAGAACAAGAAAGACTGCAGAAAAGAAATCAGCAGAAGCAGAGAAAGAAACCGAGAAGAAAGAAACAGCTAAAGCAGCAGACACTGTAGAAAAGAAACCGGCAGAAACAGAGAAAGAAGCCGAGAAAAAAGAGACAGCTAAAACAACAAAGACTGCTGTAAAACCAACAAAAACAACGAAAAGAACTACAAAGAAGGCTCCTGCTAAGACAGCTGAGAAACCGGCTGAAGAGACAGCTGCCGAGAAGAAGACAACAAGAAGAACCACTAAGAAAGAAGCAACAGCAGAAGTATATATTCAGTTCATGGGCAGAGAAGTATATACAAAAAATATTTTAAGTAATGTCAGAAGAATCTGGACAGACGAACTGGGTAAAAAGGAGAAAGATCTCAAAGATATTAAGATTTATATCAAACCTGAAGAGAACAAAGCATATTATGTAATTAACGGTGATATTACAGGTTCTGTGTGGATCTGACATATAAAAGATAAGAACAATTTCCAAATCTTATGGCAATCACATAAATCAGTTACTTGAGAATGATCAGAATAATAAGTAATGAAGTAATCACAGACAGGTTTAATGACCTGTCAGGTTAAGACATTGAGAAACTCAGATGATAGCATAAATTCATCTGAGTTTTTTGTGCTTTCGGTTATAAAAAAATTGAGACATACCTGCTACTTGACAAAAATTATCAGTTAGTATAAGCTATCTGCATAAGGTTATTGAGAAAAATCGGTTATAGCAATGATAACCAAATACAAATACAAAAGGTGAGCGACTGAAAATGACATTAAAAGATTTGGAAATCGGAAAAAGTGCTGTGATCACGTCGGTTGGCGGCAAGGGTGCCCTGCGTCAGCATTTCCTGGATATGGGTATGATTCCGGGAGCTGAGGTCACAGTCGTGAAGTTTGCACCCATGGGAGATCCCATGGAATTACAGGTACATGGATATGAACTGACATTAAGACTTGCGGAAGCAGAGCAGATAGAAATCGAACAGATCCCGAAGCGAAGCAGAAGTCACGCCGGAATAGAGGCTGTAAGCGACCTGGCACATCCGGGACTTGGAGAGGATGGAAAGTATCATTCCAGAGAAGATGAACATCCACTGCCTGAGGGAACTACACTGACGTACGCATTGGTGGGAAATCAGAACTGTGGAAAAACTACACTGTTTAACCAACTGACAGGTTCCAGTCAACATGTGGGAAACTTTCCAGGAGTAACGGTGGATCGTAAGACCGGTTCGATTAAAGGCCATCCGGATACAGAAATCACAGACCTTCCGGGAATTTATTCCATGTCCCCTTACAGCAGTGAGGAGATTGTCTCCAGAAATTTTGTCCTGGATGAGAAACCAAGTGCGATTATCAACATTGTGGATGCTACCAATATTGAGAGAAACCTGTATCTGACCATGCAGCTTCTGGAGATGGATATTCCTATGGTAGTTGCAATGAACATGATGGATGAAGTGCTGGGAAATCAGGGTTTTATAGATGTAAATAAGATGGAATCGCTGCTTGGAGTACCTGTAATCCCTATTTCCGCAGCAAAGAATGAAGGGGTTGATGAGCTGGTTGACCATGCGTTACATATAGCGAAATATCAGGAACATCCGCTGCGTCAGGATTTCTGTGATAAGAGTGACCATGACGGTGCAGTACACCGCTGTATTCATGCGGTCATGCACCTGATTGAGGATCATGCGGCGCAGGCTGATATTCCTACCCGTTTTGCAGCAACCAAGGCAATCGAGGGAGACCCGCTGATTCTTGAGAAGCTGAAGCTGGACACAAATGAGACGGAGATGCTGGAGCATATCGTACAGCAGATGGAAACAGAGCGTCAGGTTGACAGAAGTGCTGCGATCGCAGATATGCGTTTTGACTTTATTGAGCGTTTGTGTGAACAGACAGTTGTAAAGCCTAAAGAAAGCAAAGAAAGAATCAGAAGTGAGAAAATTGATAAAGTCCTTACAGGAAAATATACCGCGATTCCCTGTTTCATCGGAATCATGGTACTGGTATTTTATCTTACCTTTAATGTGATCGGAGCGTGGCTTCAGGGGCTTCTGGAGATTGGAATTGATAAGGTTTCTGCGCTGGTAGAAGCAGCACTGACAGCAGCAAATGTAAACAGTGCCATGCATAGCCTGGTCATTGACGGTATTTTTACAGGTGTGGGAAGTGTACTCAGTTTTCTGCCGATTATCGTAACCCTGTTTTTCTTTCTGTCTCTTATGGAAGACAGCGGATACGTTGCACGTGTTGCTTTTGTGATGGACAAACTTCTGCGTAAGATCGGCCTTTCCGGAAGAAGCATTGTACCAATGCTGATTGGATTCGGATGTACGGTTCCGGCTGTTATGGCCACACGTACACTTACAAGTGAGCGTGACAGAAAGATGACGATTTTGCTGACTCCATTTATGAGCTGTACTGCGAAGCTGCCGATTTATTCTTTCTTTGTAAGTGCTTTTTTCCCGAAGAAGGGCGGATTTATTATGGCAGGTCTTTACTTGCTTGGAATTTTGGTGGGAATCCTGGCGGCATTTTTGTATAACAGAACTCTTTTCAAGGGAGATCCCGTACCGTTTGTCATGGAACTTCCCAATTACCGGCTGCCGGGAGCAAGGAATGTAGGTCAGCTTTTGTGGGAAAAAGCAAAAGATTTCCTGCAGAGAGCGTTTTCTATTATCCTGCTTGCATCAATGATAATCTGGTTCCTGCAGAGCTTTGATCTGCATTTAAATCTTGTAAAAGATTCTGCAGACAGTATTCTGGCAATGGTGGCGGGAGTCCTGGCACCTATATTTAAACCAATCGGATTGGGAGACTGGAGAATCTGTACAGCTCTTATCAGCGGATTTATGGCAAAAGAGAGCGTGGTATCTACTCTGGAAGTACTTTTCAGTGGAAATATTGCCTCTGTACTGACTCCGCTGGCAGCAGCATCCCTGCTGGTATTCAGTTTGCTCTATACACCATGTGTGGCGGCTATCGCTTCGATCAAACGTGAAATGGGCAGCAAATGGGCTGTTGGTGTTGTGGTATGGCAGTGTGTGATTGCCTGGGTGGCTGCGCTGATCGTACATCTGATAGGGATGATCTGATTTTATCAATTCGCTTTTATAGAAAAACCGATGGATTTGACTGTTTTCAGTCATCACCATCGGTTTTTTTCAGTTCCTCAACTGAGAGGCTTTTATCTGATTAGTACTGTCCGCCCTGGGAACCACTGGACATCTGTCTTTCCTGGGCTTCGATCATCTTTTTCATAATAATATCAGAACAACTTTCCCTGAATTTCCAGTTTGATGGGAGATCATCTGATTTTCTAGCAGAAAATTATATTACTATTTTTGATATGACAATCTCTTTATGGGTTTCATTATAGTACAGAAACCCTGAAAAAACTATAGAAATCTTATGAAATTGCTATAGTTTTTTTAAAAGAGACAGAAAAGAGACCAAAAGAGACAAGTGGTCTCTTTTGTCTCTTTTGGTTCTATAGCAATTCCGCAAAATAATGCAATCTGTAATGAATTTTGGGTTACTGTTCACACACCACTATCCCGCGAGGTGTTTTGGCATGAATATGCCAA
>OGOJ01001314.1_pt1 | contig 19041 bp, 10 predicted proteins | sample 1552601 | NCBI WGS metagenome assembly OGOJ01 (sample SAMEA2580184, study PRJEB22360) | human gut metagenome | biome: human gut; feature: human-associated habitat; material: faeces | place: Denmark | collected 2008/2010
ATGCTGCCACCATCAGCAGATTATCCCGGGGGCTCATGGCAAATACGGACTTCTGTACATCACGCATGCCGATGGCATGATACAGCTGGCACATTCCCAGCACAGTAAATGCATAGGTCTGCGATTTCGCCAGTATCTGTTCCCGAGACATCAGTTCCCTGAGGCGTTCTACCCAGGTAAACGGATTGCCCACAAGCTCCCCTTCCGCCGCCAGGATCCCGCAGGGAAGCACCAGAAATGCCGCCAGTCCGATCACGGTGATCAATGCTCCATAGAACAACGTACATGCTATTCCTCCTCTGGCAAACAGGCTCTCCGATGCTTTTCTGGGCGGGCAGCGCATCAGGCTTTTGCTGTCATTTTTATCCACTCCCAACGCCAGTGCCGGAAGGGAATCCGTGATCAGATTGATCCAAAGGATATGGCTGGATTTTAATGGAGATGCCAGCCCCATTGCCACCGCCACAAACATGGTCATCAGTTCTCCCAGGTTGGACGATAGCAGAAAAATCACCGATTTCCGGATATTCTCATAGACACCTCTGCCTTCCTCGATGGCTTTTTCAATGGTGGCAAAATTATCATCTGCAAGGATCATATCCGCTGCCTGTTTGGCGACATCCACTCCGGTTCCCATAGCCACACCAATGTCCGCCGCTTTTAAGGAGGGGGCATCATTGACCCCGTCACCGGTCATCGCCACGATCTCCCCATTTAGCTGTAGCCCTTTCACGATCCGCACCTTCTGTGCAGGCGTGACTCTTGCATAGACTCTTAAGTCCTTAATTCTCTTTAAAAAAGAAGTGTCATCCAGCCGTTCCAGTTCTCTGCCCGTAATACACTGGCTGCGGTGTCCCGCGATCCCCAGCTGTCTGGCAATGGCATAGGCAGTATCCACATGATCTCCCGTGATCATCACCGTGGTCACCCCCGCATGACGGAAGATCTCCACGGCTTCCCCAGCCTCCGGTCTGGCGGGATCCCGCATTCCCACGATACCAAGGAACGTCATTCCCTCTTCCCCACCTCTGCAGTCTTCACTCTGTGCCGCTGCCAGTGTCCGAAGAGAGAGGGAATTCATCCGTTCCACAGCCTCACCTATCCGCTTCCGCTGCATGGAGGTCATGGGAACGCTCCTTCCTTCCTGTAAAATATGGGTACAGTGCTGCAGGATCACATCCGGAGCCCCTTTGGTATAGGCAATCCCTCTCCCGGATCTGCCACCGGGAAGCCTATGACAGGTCGTCATCATTTTCCGCTCGGAATCAAAGGGGATCTCATCAAAGCGGGGATACTGCCGCTCCAGCCGCTCTCTCTGCAGACCGTATTTCGCCCCAAAGTCTAAAAGTGCCAGCTCCGTGGGATCTCCGATGCGCTGCTCTCCCCGCAGCGAAGCATCATTGCACAAAAGCATCCCTCTCAACAGCTCCGGCAGAATGCGGTGTTCCCCTCTGCCACCTGTCCCCGTGACATCCTCCATCACGTCGTACCACCAGCATTTCTCCACAGTGAGTCGATTCTGGGTAAGTGTTCCTGTCTTATCCGAACAGACCACACTGACCGCTCCCAGTGTCTCCACCGAAGGAAGTCTTCGAATGATGGTGTGCACTTTGACCATTCTGGTCACTGACAGGGCCAGGCAGATCGTGACTACTGCCGGCAGCCCTTCCGGTACTGCGGCAACCGCAAGTGAGATCGCTACCAGAAGCATCTCCGGAATATTTCTATGTTGAAATACCGCCAGCAAAAACAGTCCGGCGCACAACCCCAGAGAGAGAATACTCAATAGCTTCCCCAGATCTCCCAGCCGCTTCTGTAATGGTGTCATCTCATCTTCCGTATCCGTGATCATGGAAGCGATCCTGCCGATCTCCGTATCCATGCCGGTGGCCACCACCAGCCCTTCCCCATGACCGTTCGTCACCACTGTGGACATATAGACCATATTGACCCGTTCGGTTAACGGGATCTCTTGCCTGCAGTCTGCCAGGAACAGGGCATCTTTCTCCACCGGGACAGATTCTCCGGTGAGCGCGGATTCTTCCACCTGGAGGTTCGCACTTCTGGTCAGTCTGATATCCGCAGGAACCCGTGCCCCTGCCTCCAGCTCCACCAGATCTCCTGTCACCAGTTCCGCCGCGGGGATCTCTCTTCGGATGCCGTCGCGGATCACGATCGTCCGGGGAGTAGTAAGTTTTCTTAACGCTTCCAGTGCTTTTCGAGCTTTTCCCTCCTGGAGCATTCCCACTAGCGCATTTACCAGGACCACCGTACCGATGATCAAGGCATCGCTGACTTCTCCCAGGAGAATGGATACCACCGCTGCAATCAATAATATGTAGATCAGCGGATCCTTCAACTGCTCCAGAAAAAGCTGTATCTTTGTCTTTTTCCGCGCAGCTCTCATCTCGTTCCTGCCATTTTGCCGTAAACGACGAAAGGCCTCACCTTCGGTAAGACCTTTCACTGTGTCACTATTTAGTTTACTTATGGTTTCCTGTATATTCTGCTTCTCGAACACGGCTGCTCTCCAATGCTTGTTTCTATGCATTGTATGCGGAAATGTCCGGCTTGATGATAACCGTCACCGATTATTTCTCGTTTCTTAACTGGAAAGCATCTGTCAGTTCGTTCATGTTGGTCGCCTGAGCAGACAGTTCTTCACTGGTAGCGGAAGTCTCCTCTGCGGTAGCGGAGTTGTTCTGTACCACCGTAGATATCTGCTCGATGCCCTGTTCGATCTGGGCCATGGCATCTGCCTGTGCATTGGATTCTTCCATGGCTTTCTTGGACTCGTTCGCCAGATCCTCAATACCTTCCACCACTTTCTGCAAAGCTTCCGCCGTTTTATCCGTGATCTGATTTCCTTTTTCAATCTCCTGCAGCGAGGTTTCGATCAGTTCCCTGGTATGTACCGCGGACTGTGCACTGTCATCCGCAAGCTTCCGGATCTGTTCAGCCACCACGGCGAAACCTCTTCCGGCTTCCCCCGCTCTGGCAGCTTCAATTGCTGCATTCAGGGACAACAGGTTCGTCTGGGATGCGATATCCTCGATCTCACCGATAATATCACTGATCTGCTTGGAAGTCTCATTGATCCGCTGCATAGCATCGGTCAGTCCCTTCATCTCTTCTCCACTGGTTCTGGCCTGTTGCTGATATTCCATTGCCTTCTCATAAGATGCTCCGAGAGCCTTGGCATTTTTCTCCACGATCTCAGTGACGTTCGTAATGGTCGCCTGCAGTTCCTCCACAGAACCGGCCTGGTCTGTAGCACCCTCTGCCAGTCCCTGTGCGGCATCCGCCATCTGCCCCGCGCCGGCAGACACCTGGCTTACCGCATTTTTGATCTCACCCAGTGTCTCACTGAGCTTATGATTCAGCTTGCGGATAGACTCCAGTAATCCGCTGAAATCTCCTATGTAGGCTTCCCTGCAATTACTTACGATCGCAAAATTGCCCTCAGACATTTCTCCCAACAGATAGTCCGTATCACCGATTACCTGCTGCAAATTATCGGAAAGGCTGGCGGTCGCCTCCGCAAGTATCTGCAGCTCATCGCCGGTCTCTACCTTCGGTGTCGGAGTATGCAGATCACCCTGTGCTAACAGCTGTATTCTGTCTGTGCACTGTGCCACCGGCTCCCCGATACGCTGTCCGATCTGTTTTGCCTTGTAAATGCTGTATGCCACTGCGATCACACCGATCGCAGCACCTATGATAATGCCTGTTACAACGGAACCCAGGAAATCCGTAACCGGTGCATCTACAGCCACCATCCAGCCGTCAGTACCATCAATCGGGGCATACGCCTGTAATGTATAAGCACCTTTTCTGAAATAGGTTCCGTATCCTGTCTCACCCTTAAGCATCTGTTGCTCTATTTTAGCAATTCCCTTCAGTGAGCTGTCTGTCTGTGACAATTCAATATTATTTTTCTGCTCCTGGGCAATGGCGGAATCACTATGTGCGATCGTAATACCCGTAGACCCCAACAGGTAGCATCCGGAATGCTCACTGATAGAAATGGCTGCGCAAATATCATTTAAGAACTCCGGATCCGGTACTACAAATACCACGCCGATGATCTCACCGTCTTTATCTCCGCCTTCATAGACGGGTGCAGATATGATCACGCTGAGTTTTCCGTCTGTCTTGGCAATTACGGGATCCGATACCACCACTTCTCCCTGCATGGACCGTTTAAAATACTCACGATCATTATAATCCGTTCCGTCAGCGGCACAGATACCATTACTTCCGATCAGCTTCCCCCTGACCATTCCATAAACTTCCACGCGCTGATTAATATACTCCTGCTTCTGTGCCGGTGTAAATACAGCCGCGGAAAGCTGATAGCTGCATCCCAGCTCAGATACGATCGTCTCCGATACCGTTAATTCCTGACGGATCCGATCCGCTGACAGCTTTGCGATCTCCTGCATATCAGCCTTCAGTCTGCTCAGGGTACCTGACAGATTCATGATCATAGACACAATGACCAATGATACGATCGATAGCAATACCAGCCGCCGGATTGCCTTCTGCAGCCGCTCGCGGATCGTGGTCTTACCATTGGTCTGACGCTTTTGTCCCTTCTGTGTAGTTTTTGCACTCATAATGTACCTCTTTTCTCCGGCGAGATGTCTCTCCACCTTCTCAAGCCGGCATTTTTCTGCAATGCTGCTAACACTACTGCTGTATCATCATTATAACATTTTCCGAACCTTTTTGCTACCTTATGAGTGCAAAGAAAGAGTTAATATTTCAAAAAATATCAACTCTTTCCCTGTTTTGTCTGTTTATTTATATTTTTCTGTCCCATTAGGCAGAAACTTTTTGGGATCAATAACCAAATTCTTGTGCAAAATACAGTTTTCCACCTGTCTCATAGACAGCAATGCTGCAGGTCGTAAAATCGCCTGCCAGGATATTCGCTGCATGGGTGGGAGAAGCCATCCAGGCATCTACCACGCTCTGTGCGGAATCATATCCCTTCGCCAGGTTCTCACCCCACATCAGTTCACTGTTCACTGTGTACCAGTCCTTACCGTTGGGTCTGGTATGGGAGAACTTGGAAGCTGCTTCCTGTGCTCTTACCATAGCGCAGGACTCCAGTCCGTTGCTCCAGGTAAGCTCCGCAAGTCCATTCTCTGCTCTCTTCGCATTCACCAGTGCCAGTGCATCGGTTGCCATGGTGCGAAGTTCATTGGCCCGGGCAATCTCTGCTTCGCTCATGCCGGCTCTCTGTACAGATCCTGCCAGTGCCACTGCCTCTTCATCGAACCAGACAGTTCCGTCATCCGTGGCAGGATCACGGCTTACAGAGGATAATTCTGTACTCTTGCCGCAGCCTGCAAGGCTCAGCACCATGATGACTGTCAGAACAAGACTCATCCATCTTTTTTTCATTTGTTCTACCTCTTCTTTCCTTGATTGTTTATAGTAAATATATGTTTATTCGTTATGATTGCTTCTTCTTAATAATAAGCCATGCTCCCAGCCCTGTCAAGGAAAGGGCAAAGCCCCGATTCCATGTATTGGAATCATCGCCGGTCCTGGGTCTTCTGGAAGCTCCCAGGACTGCTCTGTCCGCCAATGGTGTAGGATCATCGGTAATGCTTACAACCCGCTGACGTCTTACACCAAGCACCTGAGGTGTTACCGGGGTTGCCGGCTCAGACGGTGTACCGGGAGTATCCGGGGTATCGGAATCATCCGAATCGTCCGGAGTATCCGGGGGTGCGGTCGGAGTAGTGGTCGGCGTCGTGGGTGTGGTATCCGGTGTGCCTGTCGGCGTAGGCTCCGGAGCAGCACTGGGAGTCGGTTCCGGGCTGGTAGTCACGGGCGGAGTAACCTCCGGCTCTCTGGACAATTCAAACTGCATTCCGAAGCCGTATCTGGTCATCTGATAGCCGTTGTTGGCCAACACACCGTTAAGGTTAGTGGTGATCTTCACTTCTCCGTCCTTTAACAGGTCGGATACCCGAGTATCTGCATAGGAACCTTCCTGTCCGTTTTTCAGCATCCGGTCATACAGACCTTCACCGTCAAAAGTATATACATTATGATATGTCGTGTAATATAAAGCATCTGCTACTGCAGAACAGCTCTCCGCTACTGTGGTATCGGCGGTTCCGTTGGTCAGGATTGCCAGTTCCTCTGCCGTAAGTTCTGAAAAGCCGTAGACCTTATTTCCTTCTTCTCTGGAAGTATTGTTGAACCAGTCTAAGTAATACTGTGCCAGGCAGCTCTGCGTAACCTCTTCCGGCTTCATTTCTTCGCTGCCATATCCTTTTTTCAAAAGAGCCTCTCCGACAATCGCATCCGTAACCTTACCTGCGGTGATTCCGAGATCCCGTAACGGAGCATTTAAAATACGGCGGGGCAATGTACAGAACGCTCCCACTTCACCGATCTCATAACCTTCAAAACCACTGGACAGAACCGTTACTTTCTCTCCTGCCTTAGGCGCTGCCGGGATCGTACCGATCGTGGCCTTTGCAGGATCATACTGATACTCCTTATTACTCTCATTTACCAGCTTTATGTTGTAGTACAGGGTATCTCCGGGCTCTGCCGCATTTCCTCCTGCCACGGTACCGTTCAGATAACCGATGGCATCGGACAGATTGATTCTTACCTTGTCCGGGGCATTGCTGTGGATCGTAATGGTGATCGTTGCATCATAGGTCACCCTGCCGGTGCCGCTTTCCCAATGCTGTTCCAGTTCCGGAGTTGTAGTAATGGTAATACCTTCGGAAATATAATGGAACACTGCGCCGTTCTCATTCTGTTCAAAAGTTACCGTTCCCGTGGGATATTCATAATAATCTACTGCGGATACCCCGGGAATCCTGTAATCGTATCCGTCATAATTGATCCAGGTCTCTGTGGGTGTGGTCACATACCATACCGTGGCAATGGTGACTCCACTGAAGGATCGACCGGTGGTGAGCAACTGATCCATAAAACTTTCCGTTACATTTTCACCATACAAGACGCCGTTGTTGTCATTCACATACTGTTTTACATCCTCAAGGGTTTTTCCGCAGTTTTCTTTATAATAGGAAGTGCCTTCGCTGTCTCCACCGTAATAAACATAGTGTAACAAATCTGCGGGCTTGCAGTCAGAATATTTGTTTACATCTAATGCTACGAATCCAACGCACTGCCAGCTTGCCCCGTTACTTCCGGTTAACTTTCCTTCGGCATCTACCCCTGTATTATCCACAGAAAGATATTTAAAGGTTTCAGCATCATCCAAAGTCATCTTATGACCTGCAAACAATGAAAAATCTCCGTTTGCCGGCTTGTAATTATTGGGCCATACGTTGGGGCTGGCTACCTGTCCTCCCACATATTTTGCCATGGTGCCTCCAGCAAGAATCACCGTTTTGATGGTGGGATAGGTTTTCTCTTTTACAGCAACAACGCTGTCGTTTCCGCTTACACTTGCCATTTCAACAACATCGTTCTGCTCATTCTGCGTTGCTTCTTCCGCCTGTACCGTAAATCCGGTGTTGGAGATGCTGCCGATCATCAGTGCCGCTACCAGAGTTTTTGCCAGTTTGGTCTGTATTACGTTTTTTAACTTCATTTCTGTTTCCCCTCAAAACCAGTATTTCTGTTTTTATTACTTCTTTTTACTCTCCTAATAAGTAAGACTGCGCCAAATGGAAAAAAGGACCAGATTTTGAAAAATTTTTCAAGATTCTGATCCTTTTATACTTTTACAGCTAAGATCGGCTGTCGTTCCGTTCCTGTTTAATGTTCTTTTCGCTTAAGAACAAGCCATGCTCCCAGACTCGTCAGGGAAAAGACAAAGCCCAGATTCCAGGCATCGGAGTCATCGCTGGTCTGCGGTCGTCTGGATGCTCCGAGGACTGCTCTGTCCGCCAAGGGAACTGTCTCATCCTCGATGGTCACCATTCTACGGCGTCTTGCACCAAGTACCTGCGGGGTATCCGGGATTCCACCGGCCGGTGTGCCGGGATCTGCCGGGGTACCGGGATCATTCGGGGTGCCGGGATCATCTGGTGTATCATCCGGAGTATCGGGTTCATCCGGGGTGTCAGGTGTTGCGGTTGGTGTTGCTGTTGGTGTAGGTTCCTCGGTTACTACCGGTACCGTCGGTGTCGGCGTAGGCTCCTCGGTTACCACCGGTACCGTCGGCGTAGGCGTAGGTTCCGGCTCATCCGGTTCGCACGGACAGTGAATCTCTCCACCCTGCTTATACTTATCCGCTATGATGCCTCCGACAACAGTTCCGCCATTATAGACAGTTGCATTCGGAGCCAGAATATATCCGAAAATAGAATTTACATTAACTTCTGTTGCATTGCCAAAGTTCCAAATAATTCTGTCTGCCCACAGCTGATGTTCCAATGCTTGCTTTTTTGCACCATGCGCATTCATCCAGCCGGTAATATTCACTGTACCGGAATCACTTACATTTACCACAACTGTTTTTCCATAAAAAGCTGCGCCGGTGATCTCTTTGTCATAGTCTTCCATCCTGGTATTTAACTCAGCACTTGTTACATTCAATACCAGTTGTGTATCGCTGTCTTCATTCGCCATAGCATATAAATCTTTGCTTTTCTGTACCATATTACCTGCCAGGACATTGCTGATCTCAGATGCAATATCTGTATCCCATACCTCACAGTTCTTCAGAAGATTTCCAGTATATAATTTATTTTCGCCAACTATAATATTATAACCCTGTCCAGTCACTTCCCGCTCAACAGAGTTCTGGGTTCCGTCAGAATTAGTAAGGGGAATTATCAGTTCCTTTTCGTCTGTTCTGCCTGACGCTGTATATTTAAGAACCTGATTCGGAGCAGAAAGATCTCCCAGATAAGATTTTCCCCCATAGCTTACCATGGAAACCTTTAATTCTTTAATTGCGGCATTTCCCTCAATATGGTCCAGATTTGAGGATACAAATTCATTTGTATATAATACAAATGAAAATGGATCATTTAAATCCGCACCTGCTGCCTGCAAAACAATCCCTTCGTTCCCTGCAACAGAACCTACAACCAGTGCTGTCACCAGAACCTTTACCACTTTTTCCCTTACATACCTACCAAATCTGCTCATCTGATTTCTCCCTTATATGAAACCCCATGTGTTACTCCCAACGCACTTAAACGTTTTCGTTCTTCTTTACATCTATTAAGACTATGGATCTCATAAAAAAGGTTCAGATTTTTTATTAAATTTGTGATTTATTGCTTATTTTTGTTCTCTGGTTGTCCATTTGTGGTACCAATGTCCTAATAAGCGGCCGTTTCTGTCAGTACTCCATGGAGCAGTGCTCTTCGCTTCGTGCCTGCGGAACCATAGCAGGTAGACAGCGACACAATGTTCCCCCTGTCGCTTAAGTCCGCATCCGAGGCATACAGGGAATGTTCCGTCGCCCACTGCACGTAATCATCGTAGGAAGCATCCGAGGTAAAGGTTGCGAAGCGGTCGCTGGTGCTTCTGGTCTCGTAATAAGCAAAGATTTCATAAATATAGACCTTATCTTCCGTATAGATATAAAAATACGGATCCTCCTTACAGCTTACCGTCCCCTTCAACAGATTTTTAAAACTACCGAACATGCTCTCATCCCGCATATTATGTCCGAAGACGAAGGTGTTCCGGTCCGACCAGTCCGCCGAAGCCTCACAATCCATGAAAATACATCCGGCATTTACACTTTCTCCCTCAAAAGAATGCTTCAGATAATAATTGTTGTCCTCGCCCTGTACCACCGGATAGCTGATATCCAGCGCCGGAAAATAAAGCCATCCCCGGAAATCCGGATTGGTCTTCTTGAGATTTGCAAAATCAATCTGCAGATCGGGGTAGTTTTTCACCTGTACTTCTTCCGTCTCTTCCACCCTGGACTCTTCCACCACTGCCTCCTGTCTTATGGTATCATATTCGTTTTTCGCCTTTTGCTCCGACAGATAGGAATACAGACTCATCCCTCCGGTGATCAGAACTGCCGCCGCCAGTATTGCTGTGATGATATTTTCCACTTTCTTATTCTTCATGTTTGTCCCCTTTTTGCATCTGTCTGAATTTACTAATGATTATAACTTATTTTTAAGTATTCGTCTTTACGAAAGACTCATTTTTTGATATTTTTAAGTTGTGATCATAAAAATATTGGGGGGAATTATATCTTATGATACATTTTTTTGCTATCCTTTCACTGCTTCTGTGCGGTGTCTGCTATACCGGTTTCCAAAAAGAGGAAGACAAATGTAAATTCCAAAACATTACCCGGTTCGTCTGGATCATTTTCGGGGCTGCCCTGCTGCTTCGTCTGATCCTTGCTTATACCACCCACGGTTTCGGCAATGATATTGCCTGTTTTGCTGCGTGGGCTGACCGGATCTTCTCCGTAGGTCCCGGGGCATTCTATTCCGCGGAGACTTTTACCGATTATCCGCCCGGATTCATGTATGTCCTGTATCTCATCGGGGCACTGCGTTCCCTGCTTGGGATCCCTTATTATTCCAGCCTGCATATCATGCTGTTAAAGCTGCCTGCTATTCTGTGCGACATGGCCTGCGGCTGTCTGCTCTTCAGAGAGGCGTCAAAAAGACTGCATTTTTCCGAAATGCAATCTGTATGTGTAGCTTGTGCTTATCTGTTCCAGCCGGCAATCATCCTGAATTCTTCCTGCTGGGGGCAGGTGGATTCCGTTCACACCCTTGTGGTGATCCTGATGTGCCTGTTTCTTATGGACGGCAAAATGCTTCCGGCTTATGCGATCTACGGTATTGGAATTCTGTTAAAGCCGCAGACACTGATCTTCACTCCCGTCCTTCTGGTCGGCATTTTGGATCATGTATTTTTGCAGGATTTTTCCTGGAGGAAATTTTCTTATAATCTGTGCGGCGGTCTGGCTGTGATCTGCGGCATGCTTCTGTTGTGCGTTCCCTTCGGTCTGGATGCCGCCACCTCGCAGTATACTTCCACGCTGGGTTCCTATGAATATGCAGCGGTTAATGCCTATAATTTCTGGGGGCTGTTAGGCATGAACTGGGTGGACCAGAACACGATCTTTCTGTTCCTTCCCTGCCGAACCTGGGGATCCATTGCCATTGTGCTGATCGTTCTTTTTACTTTTCTGATTGCCTTGCGTTGCCGAAAAGAACCTTCACGCTATTTTTGCCTCGGTGCTTTTATCATTCTGACTATGTTCCTGTTTTCTGTCAGAATGCACGAACGCTATATGTATCCGGGACTTGCACTGCTGCTGTTCTGCTGTCTGTATAAACCCGCCGGCTCCCTGTGGAAATGTTATGCCGGTTTCGCCGCGCTGCATTTCTACAACACTGCCAACGTGCTGTACCATTACGATCCGCAGAACTATGACCGCAAGGCTCCCATAATTCTGCTGGTATCCGCAGGCATGTTATATTGTCTGTATGATTTCTACAAAATCATCTGGAAATATTATATTCATGGGGAAGCGGTGACTGTTGCCGCCACAACTGCGGGTGACCTCGGCTCCCACTTCCGGGAACATTTTCTCTCCCCCTTAGCGCCCACACCTTCTAAGGAGCAGGTGCGCTTCACGAGAGCAGACCTGTGTCTGTTGCTGACAATCTGTGCTCTCTACAGCTTTTTTGCACTCTATGACCTGGGCGACCGCAAGGCTCCCGAGACAACCTACGATATGACACAGAATCAGGTCATTGAACTGGAATTTCCGGAAAATACAGTTCCCGTTACCCTGGCAAGTTACATCGCGCCCTGGCATCAGCGGCATTTTACGGCTGAAGTCCGTAGCTCAAAGGCCGAGGACTGGACGTATCTGGGCGAGATCATTCTGAATAATGTCTTCACCTGGCAGGATGTGTCTTTGGAAGATCTGACCCGGCAGGCAGGCGTAACCGACGCCCGCTGCCTGCGTCTCACACTGACCGATACGGATGCGTCTCTGATCGAACTGGTCTTCACGGATGCGGACGGTGAAATCCTGCGCCCTGTGAATGCCTCTGCTTACGAGACTTTGTTCGATGAGAGCGATTGCTACCCGGAACGCTATTCTTTCCGTAACAGCATGTATTTCGATGAGATCTATCATGCCCGTACGGCTTATGAATTCCTCCACGGACTGCCCACTTATGAAAATACGCATCCGCCTCTGGGCAAAATTCTGATCTCTGTGGGTATCGCTATTTTCGGGATGAATCCCTTCGGCTGGCGGATCATGGGTACTTTATTTGGCATCGCCATGCTGCCCTTCCTCTATCTGCTGGGGAAGAAAATAACCGGCAATACCCCTGCAGCGGCTCTCGCCTGCTTCCTGTTTGCCTTTGATTTTATGCATTTTACACAGACGAGGATTGCAACGATCGATGTCTATATCACGTTCTTCGTGATTGCCATGTACTATTTTATGTACAGTTATTGCTCCATGAGTTTTTATGACACGCCACCACATAAGACCTTCCTTCCATTAGGATTGTGCGGTGTCTGCATGGGGCTTGGCATTGCCTGCAAATGGACCGGTGTCTATGCCGGATGTGGTCTGGCACTGCTGTTTTTCGCGCATTTGCTGCGTCGCTACCGAGAATACCTTTATGCCAAAGCACATCCCGGCAAAAGCACAAACGGTATCGATCATAAATATATAGTGAAGAATTTCCCTGACTATACGATCAAGACCATCGATTTCTGTCTGACCTTTTTCGTATTGATCCCGGTAGTGATCTATCTGCTGTCCTACCTGCCGTTTGTGAATACTGCTCATCCCGGCCTGCTTGACCGTATGCTGGCGAACCAGACTTCCATGTTCAATTACCACAGTGGCCTGGAGGCGACACATCCCTACTCTTCCTCCTGGTATGAGTGGCCGACCATGGTACGTCCGATCTGGTATTATTCGGGATATGTGACCGATGCAATCAAAGAGGGGATCAGCGCTTTCGGCAATCCTGTTGTATGGTGGATCGGTATTCCGGCATTTATTTACATCCTGTACCTGTTAATTCGCAATAATGCGTTTCTCTGTTCTCTGACAAGACACACAAAAACAGAGAGTTCCACAGATACTGCAATTACCCTGTCCCACAGAGAATATGCAGCAGCTGCTTTCCTCGCAGTCGGCTACCTGGCGCAGTACCTGCCCTGGTTCTTCGTCACCAGAATTACCTTCATCTACCACTATTTCCCCAGTGTTCCTTTTGTAGTGCTGATGATCGTGTACAGCCTGATGCAGTGGAAGAAGCATATGTCTGACCGCACCTTCATCATCGTCTGCTGCACTTATGCCGCGGTGGCTTTTGCCCTGTTCCTGCTGTTCTATCCGGTATTGTCCGGGCAGCCGGTGGATGTGGATTTTGTAATAAAATACTTGCGTTGGCGGGATACCTGGGTATTGATCTCAGGTTAAGTCCTCTTTATAAAATACTTCATATAAAAAACAGTGCCAATCCAGGCACTGTTTTTTGGTATAGCATATCTATTCACTTACCCCTCAGCGATCGCATTACCGGTATACAACTGATAATATCTGCCCTTCTGGGCGATGAGTTCATCGTGGTTGCCGCGCTCGATGATGCGGCCCTGTTCCAGAACCATGATGCAGTCACTGTTCTTGACAGTAGAAAGTCTGTGGGCGATGACGAAAGTGGTTCTTCCTTTCATCAACTTATCCATGCCGTCCTGTACAATTTTCTCGGTACGGGTATCGATAGAGCTGGTAGCCTCATCCAGGATCAGTACCGGAGGATCCGCTACTGCGGCTCTGGCGATGGACAGAAGCTGTCTCTGTCCCTGGCTTAAGTTCGCACCGTCACCGGTGAGGACTGTGTTGTAGCCATCCGGAAGCTGACGGATAAAGGTATCCGCATTTGCTAACTTCGCTGCGGCAATGACTTCGTCATCCGTAGCATCCAGCTTACCAAAACGGATATTTTCCATAACGGTAGCGGTGAACAGATGGGTATCCTGCAGTACGATACCTAAGGATTTTCTCAGATCCGCTTTCTTGATCTTGTTAATATTGATGCCGTCGTAACGGATCTTACCATCCTGAATATCATAAAAACGGTTGATCAGGTTCGTGATCGTGGTCTTACCGGCGCCGGTGGAGCCTACGAATGCGATCTTCTGACCGGGCTTTGCATACATCTCGATGTTATGCAGCACGATCTTGTCATCATTGTAACCGAAGTCCACATCGTCAAATACCACTTCACCCTGTAACTCAATATAATCTACAGAACCATCCGCCTGATGCACATGCTTCCATGCCCACATACCGGTTCTCTCGGGACACTCTACGATCTTGCCGTCTACCTTTTTCGCACGTACCAGAGTTACATAGCCTTCGTCGGTCTCTACTTTTTCATCCAGCAGATCAAAAACTCTCTTAGCGCCTGCCTGTGCCATGACGATACTGTTCAACTGCTGGCTGACCTGGCTGATAGGCATGTTGAAGCTCTTGTTGAAGGTTAAGAAGCTGGCCAGCTTACCTAAGGTCAATCCTGCAAAGCCGCCCAGTGCCATAGCACCGCCGACGATAGCACATACCACGTAGCTTAAGTTACCCAACTGTGCATTGATAGGTCCCATCAGGTTGGCAAACTTATTTGCATTATAAGCACTTTCGCACAACTCGTCGTTCAACTTTTTGAACTCTTCCAGGCTCTTGTCTTCATGGCAAAATACCTTGACTACCTTCTGACCTTCCATCATTTCTTCGATATAGCCATTCACGGTACCGATATTCTTCTGCTGCTTTACGAAATATTTTCCGCTCAGTCCCGCTACTTTACCGGTGACAAACATCATCAGTGCCACCATGATCAGACTGACTGCTGTCAGAGGCACACTTAATACCAGCATACTTCCCAGGGTACCGACTACGGTAATGAAGCTGGAAAATACCTGCGGGATACTCTGGCTGATCATCTGACGTAAAGTATCAATATCATTGGTGTAAATGGACATGATATCGCCGTGGGAATGGGTATCAAAATACTTGATCGGCAGCTTCTCCATGTGTTCAAACAGATCATCACGGAGACTCTTCAATGTTCCCTGCGTTATCGTGACCATGATACGGTTGTAAGCATAAGTGGCCGCCACACCGACCAGATAAAAACCAGCCACACGGACAATTTCCCGGAACAGATTGCCAAAGTCCGGAGTCTCCTGTCCGATCATGGGCAGGATGTAGTCATCGATCAGCCTCTGCATGAACAGAGTACCCTGAATGCTTGCCACAACGCTCAGTACGATACAGATCAACACAAAAATGAAGTGAATGGCATAGTTTTTGAAAATATATGCCATCAGTCGTTTAAATACTTTTCCCGGATTCTCAATACGTGTACCGCCCTGCATTCTTCTGCCGGGTCCACGCATTCCGCCGCCCATAGGTCCTGGCATTATGACTCACCTCCATTCTCATCAAAGTCGCCGCCACCCGTCTGGGTCTGGGCTTCATATACTTCCTTATAGATCTCATTAGTACGAAGCAGTTCTTCGTGAGGTGCAAATGCATCGATCTTACCGTTATCCATAACGATGATACGATCTGCATCCTGAATACTGGAGATACGCTGTGCAATGATGATTTTCGTCGTACCGGGGATCTCCGTAGCAAATGCCTTACGGATCTTCGCATCGGTAGCGGTATCCACGGCACTGGTAGAGTCATCCAGAATCAGTACCTTCGGCTTTTTCAGCAGTGCTCTGGCAATACACAGTCTCTGCTTCTGTCCGCCGGATACATTGCTTCCGCCCTGCTCAATATAAGTATTATATTTTCCAGGCATCTTTTCAATAAATTCATCGGCGCAGGCCAGACGACAGGCACGGATGCACTCCTCTTCGGTAGCGTTCTCGTCGCCCCAGCGGAGGTTCTCCAAGATCGTACCGGAGAACAGCACGTTTTTCTGCAATACCACAGATACCTCATTACGTAAGGTTTCCAGATCATAGTTTCTGACGTCCTTGCCACCGACATAAACGGTACCCTCATTGACATCATACAGACGGCTGATGAGGTTCACCAGACTGGTCTTGGAGCTTCCGGTACCACCCAGGATACCGATGGTCTCACCGGCTTTGATCTCGAAATTCAGGTCATCTAACACCGGCTTTTCACTCTGTTTATTATAACGGAAGGTTACATGATCAAAACGGATGCTGCCGTCCGTCACATCATAATCAGGCTGTTCGGGATTCGTGATGTCTGCCTTCTCTTCCAGTACTTCCGCAATACGTTTGGCACTGGCAGCACTCATGGTCATCATAACGAAGATCATGGCTAACATCATCAGATTCATCAGGATCGTCATACAATAGGTCAACAGACTCATCAGTTCACCGGTGGTCAACTGACTGGCAACGATCATGTGCGCACCCAGCCAGCTGATGCCCAGAATACAGCCATATACGGTAAACTGCATGACGGGCCAGATGGTGACCATCGTACACTCTGCCTTTTTGAACATCTTGTAGATGTTGTAGCTGGCCTTGTGGAACTTGTCGATCTCGTAGTCCTCACGCACATAAGCCTTTACCACACGCTGCGCCGCTACGTTTTCCTGTACGCTGGCATTTAAGTCATCGTATTTTTTGAATACTTCACTAAAGTATTTCGATACTTTTTTCATGATAAAAATCATGATGATTCCCAAAAATACCATGGCTACCAGATAGATGCTTGCCACTTTCGCGTTGATCAGAAACGCCATCAGCATGGCGCAGATCAGGCTGACCGGTGCACGGAAGCACATACGTAAGAGCATCTGGTAAGCGTTCTGGATATTGGTAACATCCGTAGTCATACGAGTGACCAGTCCTGCGGTGGAGAACTTATCAATGTTGGAGAAAGAGAAGGTCTGAATGTTCTCATACATGGCTTCTCTTAAGTTTCTGGCAAATCCGGTGGATGCTTTCGCACCGTATTTACCACCCATGACACCGGCGAACAATCCGACAATAGCTGCCAGGACCATATAACAACCGATGACAAAAATATGTTTCATATCTCCCGCCTGCACACCGTCATCAATGATCGATGCCATCAGGAGCGGAATCACCATTTCCATGGCTACTTCCAGGATCATGAATATGGGTGTGACAAGGGATGCACGCTTATATTCCTTGATCTGTCTGGCTAATGTTTTAATCATAGCTGATTTCCTTTCTGCTTTTCTTCTTGTTAGTTCTATGTAATTTCCTTGTTATTTCTTTACTGCTTCTTTTTTTATTTCTTGGCTGCTTCTTTGCTGTTTCTGCTTTTTCTGCTCTGATAAATACTCGGTGATCTGCCTGTCTGGAATAACTGCTGTCATCACTCATTTCGGCATGGTACGTTGGAACTTTCCACACGCTCACCGTCCATTCCCAGATTCTGCATCATCTTATCTAAAATAGTTAAGAATGTCCGTTTCTCTTCTTCGGTAATACCATCCTCCAGCTCCCGGTTGAAAATCCGGATCTGCTCTTCGATCATATTATGATGCTCGATTGCTTTCTCTGTCAGAAGAATCCTTTTTAATCTGGCATCCTCCGTCGACGCTACCCGGATAAGATATCCCTTCTGTTCCAGGCTCTGCAGCATTACCGTCGCCGTAGATCTGCGGATCCGGAACTCCCGCTCCACATCCTTCTGATATACATCACCGTTCCTGCTCTTATGATACAGATATCCCAGAAGCGGTCCCTGCATTCCGTTAAGTTCATGACTATCCTGCTGGGCGAAGATCACTTCCATCTTCCGGCGGATCATGTTGTTGGCGGCCTTGAGCTCGAATCCAAGTTGGCGGTTCGTCAATACATCTTCCTCGTTCATTCTGCCTCCTTATCTTCTATATGCTTCAAACCATAAACTGCTGAAATCAGCTTCTGCATTTTAGCATAGCATGAAAAGACGTACACTCAATGTTATTTTGCAAAAATGTTAGATAACTAACTTTTTTGTTGGCCATCTAACATTATAACGCAATCTATTCTCTTTGCAATAAAAAAAATATAAACTTTATATAAATTGCTATTAGTCCTTTACAATTCTCGCTTTATCTGTTTTAATCTGATTATGTATCTGTCTTCTATAACTATTTCTTTTATTTTCTATATTTTCTCGAAGGAGGCGTTTCTTATGTCTTTATTTTTTTCCGATTTTATTCATACCAGAACTGATCTTACACAGAAAATCTCTGATATTCAACAGCAGTTGAAACAATTACCCCATGGAAAACTGATCATTTCACATAATGGAGAAAATATCAAATGGTATTCCAGTGATGGTCATTCTAAAAAATATATTCCTAAATCTGATCGTGCACTTGCTGAGCAATTGGCGCTTCGCAAATATCTCACTTCCCTGCTAGAAGAATTACTTCAGGAGAAAAAAGCTATCAACTTTTATGACAGACATCGTCCAAAGGCAATAAAAAGTTCCATATTATTGCAGGATGTTTCACTCGGATATAGCGAATTGTTAGCTCCCTATTTTCAATTATCTCCCTCACACACAGCCTGGATGCAGGAGACTTACGACCGCAATTCCAAAAATTCTGAAAACCTCATCTATAAAGCTGTCAACGGCATCAACGTACGTTCAAAATCAGAAGCTATCATTGCCATGCTTCTTTATACAAACAAAATTCCATTTCGTTATGAATGTGCCCTTAACCTCGGCGATATTATATTTTATCCTGATTTCACAATTCTTCATCCTAAGACGGAACAATTGTATTATTGGGAACACTTTGGTCTGATGGATTCCCCCGGATATCGTCAAAATGCCTTTTCCAAACAGCAGCTTTATGCTGCACATGGCATTCTTCCTTCCGTTCACTTGCTTACAACCTATGAAAATCAGGCATATCCGTTGAATACGGAGCTTGTGGAAAAAATGATCTATTACTATTTTCTGCGGTAACTTCCTTACATGTTTTGTTCAAATGTCATTGTTTCAATTTTCGTGGGTCTATACAGATTTTTTCTCTTCTGAGTTCCATTTTTTTCGCTTTTTTTGGAAAAGTCGGTTCTCCATTTTTT
>OGOJ01001343.1_pt1 | contig 18724 bp, 20 predicted proteins | sample 1552601 | NCBI WGS metagenome assembly OGOJ01 (sample SAMEA2580184, study PRJEB22360) | human gut metagenome | biome: human gut; feature: human-associated habitat; material: faeces | place: Denmark | collected 2008/2010
AACTGCTACACAGCTGTTTGTTGTTCCTAAGTCAATACCAATAATTTTACTCATAATAATTTCCTCCTTTAATTAGCTACCTTTACCATGCTGTGTCTTACCACAGCGTCTCTGTACATATAACCTTTCTGAAGTTCTTCCGCTACTATATTTTCGCCAAGCTCTTCATCTTCCACATGCATGACTGCATTATGGAAATTTGGATCAAATTCCTGTCCAACTGCCTCGATTGGTTTTACACCAGCCTCCTCTAATGTTGTAAGGAATTGTTTGTAAATCTTATCCATACCAACGACAAATGCATCTTCCTTTTTGTCTTCCGGTACAGCCGCAAGTCCGCGCTCGAAATTATCGATCACCGGAAGCACTTTCTCAACAATTGTTTTTGCTCCCATATCAAACATCTGTGATTTTTCTTTCTCAGTACGTTTGCGGAAATTCTCAAATTCTGCCATCTGGCGTCTCAGACGATCGGTAAGATCTTCAATCTGTTCATCTTTCTGCCTCCATTCTAACTGTGTATGTGTGAAAATCTTCTTCGCAGCTTCACCATATCACAAGTGAGGGGCAGAAGTCGAACAGAACCGATTCGGCAAAAGGGAGAAAGATTCAGACCTCCGCTGCGGTAACGCACCAGCGCTGGTCCCGCTGGTTGCGGACGCAGGTGTAAAGCGTGAGCATATTCTCGCCGGAGTCCGCAAGACCGCTGCGGTCTGTCTCGCTGACCTTGCTGACATCCGTCACCTTGTAGGTGCGGGTACCCAACTTGGTCGTCAGGGTAATTCTGTCCCCGATGTCCAGCGTGTGGATCTGGCCGAAGTAGCTGTTGGCACCCCGGTTATGGGCGGCGAGGCAGACATTGCCGTTCCAGATGGAGGTGTTCTTAAAGTGCCCGACGCCCTTGGCAAGCGTCTTGCTGTCCGTCCCCTGATAGATCCTCACGCTCAGCCCCAGCGTGGGGATCTCGATCTTGCCGAGGGAACCATTTTTGTAGTAAAGATCGCTCGTCACCTCCGTGAACAGCACAGAGGGCTGATAGCCGTTGCCGCTGCTCACCGTACTCCCTGGGGTAACCACATCGCCGCTGCCGCTGATCACGGCGCCAGCCGTGGGAAGGGTGCGCGGCGCAAGATGCGGCGTCAGGTATTCGCCGGTATGCAGCGCATTCATGCTCTCCGAGCCAAAGACGGGCGGAATGAGCGCTGCGTTCTTACTCACATCCTCGTTGCGCATGGCGCCGCCATCCGCCGTGTGGATCACCTCAATAGAGGTGTCCTTACCGAAGTCGTAATCATTCGGCGCATCGATACTGTATTCCAGTGCATACGCCGGAGCCGCCAGAACTGCTGTCATGCAAAGGCTCAGGCAAAGGGTAATGATCTTCTTCATTCTTCTGTTTCCTCCTCATCCGCGTTTTCTTTTCTGTGCTTCACCAGCAGCGCGCCGCCGACACCCGCACCTGCCGCAGCCACGATCCCAATGGGGATGAGCACATAGGACCAGCGGAGCGGCATTGCGCCGGCAGTTTTTGCAGGCTCTGCGGGCTGGATAGGCACGCCTTCGAAAATGGCAACATAGCGAACGCGATTTAATGCGATGCGGCTCACCGTGCCGGTATAATCCGCTGTCACCGTATAGCCTTTCACGTAGCTGCTGGTGGCGCTGCCGGTGTAGGTGGCGACGGCGGTATAGCGGTCTGCCACGGCATAACCGTCCATGTTGGCGGTATTGTCGGTCTGCCACTGAATGTCGGAGAGCGTCAGGGTCCTGCCGCCGTCCTCAATGCTCTTGGGGATGTACTGTGTATCCTGCTCGGCAAGATTGGGATAGCTGCGCTTGACGGAAAGCTGCTTTGTAGAACTGCCATAGCCGGACGGCTCGACCTGCACGGTGTCGAGCTTCAACGTGAGCGTGCCCATAAGCCCATCGTCCGTGATGAACTCACGCTCCTGCGGCAGCAGCGCCAGCACGGATTCCATATCCTTTTTAGCGCTCTCGATAGAAACATGCTCCGTATGCTGGCGGCTCTCGTTTTCCGGAAGCTCCTGCTTCAGAAGGTCCGTCAGGGTATACTGAAAGCCGTCCTGCCGAAAGTCCGAGCGGGGAATGCCTGCGGGATCATCTTCCGGACTCAGATCATAGATTTTCTTCAGTTCTGTGCCATCGTCGTTTCGGACGATGGCGGTAGGGTAGCAGATCTTGGCGTCCGGTACCGCGGGTTCAAAGTCCGCCGCCAGCGCAGTGGGTGTCAGTGCCAGGGTCAGGCACAGCGCCGCGGCGCAGAGAGATAACATTCGTTTCATTTTGTGTTCCTCTTTTCTTTATTTTTATAGTGATTTTTCGTCTGCTCCAGCAGAAGGTCATATTCCCAAGGCTCCAGCTCTAAGGAAAGGTAGGCGCCGTCTTTCGACATACCGTCTACCCGGTAGCTCAGCACAAGTGGAAGATGCCGCTGCTTTTTCACGTCCTGGGGTGAGATCCAACCAACGCCGCCCACAAAAACGGAACGGATGGCGGAATCGTAGTTTTCTTCATAACCCTGCCAGAGAAGCGCCTCCCGCAGTTCTTCCCGCAGCTTTCTGCGCTGGGGAACGGGAACCAGACGTTCCGGCTCCAACAGGAAACGGGGATGCAGGGCTTCTAAGCAGATATCCAGCGCAGTTTTCAAAGCAGCATTCTTTTTCGTCAAGCCGCTGCGCCGGTAATCTGCCGACAGAACATCCTCGCCCTGGGCGTCGCCGGGGAAAAGGCGCACACAGCGGATGAGTTCATAGGCGTGGGCATCATCCATCATACAAAGGACACGGGTCCCATCCATGGGGAGCGTCCGGTAATGGTCGATGGCCTCCGCCAATGCGGAAAACTGTCTCACATCCCAGCCGGGTCTTCCGGGGCGGAGATCGTCCACGGTGTAATAGGTCATGCACATTCAGATGTCCTCCTCACTTCATATTCATGCTGCCCATCGTGGGGGCGTCGATCTGCTCCTGCGCCGCGGCGACGACCTTGTCGGCGTTGGCGGTGTCGCAGTTAACCTTGCGGTTGATGGAGTTGTTCATGGACTTCTCCACCTTGGCGGACATGATGTCCATGGCGGCGCAGGGCGCGCCGATCTTGGTCAGGAAGTCCTCGATGGCCTCGGACTTCTTGAAATAGAGCACGGTGTTCGCGCCGCGGTCGATGCTGCGCGCGGCAAAGCCCAGCTCCGTGAGCAGGGCGGCCGTCTCGCGGCTGACGCTCGCGTGCGCCGTGATGAGCTCGAGGTGGTAGTTCTTGCTCGGGGCGGTCACGCTGCCGCCCGCGAGAAACGCCCCCCGCAGGAACGCCGTCCGGCAGCAGTCCTCCTCCAGTATTCCGAAGTTCACGTGCAGCGCTGTCAGCTGCCGCGCATCATAGCCCAGTGTGTTGATGATCTTTTCCAGCTTTTCCGGCGCTGTGATGCCGAAGATCAGCTTTCCTTTGCCGTTCGTTTCCTCCGGTACCCGGTCGAATTTTACCCCAAAAGCTTTCTGAAACAACTTTGGCAGCCGTGCGGCGAAGTCTCCGTTCTCCGTGATGATCCGTATCTCTCCGGGCGTGAACGTGTTGCCGTACAGCAGCACACCGTAGCCCTCAGCCCGGGCGCAGCACTGGCGGCTAATTCCCACGCGGCACAGCTCATTTTTTACCTTTCCCGCAAATGAGATCATGACCCTTCACCTCACTGTTCCGCACGGCGGAAAGCCACCGTTTTTGCCTTCATGGATATTTTTTCCACTCGGTAGCCGTATGCCGCAAGCTCCTTTTTATACGTTAGGAAAGCGTGGTCGATGGGCACACCGGCAATACGTCCTATTTCCTCGAACGACAGCGTAAATTGATCCCGTCCATTCTTAAACACATATTCCCAGAGTTTATCGTATTTGCTCATACATCGTCTCCTGTATTTGCCCCGACCGTAGGTGCGGAACACGCTTACCGCCCCATATCCCTGTGGCTTTCCGCCACGGAAAAGCCCAGCGCGTCAATGTATGCCGCCAGCCGGTGCGCCACAGCCACAGATCGGTGCCGACCGCCGGTGCAGCCTACAGCCAGTACCAGCTCTGTCCGCCCCTCCTGTCGGTACTGGGGCAGCAAATAATCTACCATCGGCGTCAGACGCCGCCAGAATTCCTCCGTGGCCGCCGCGTTCATCACATAGTCGCGCACCGCCGAATCCAGCCCGGTCAGCCTTTTTAACTCCGGCACATAGTAGGGGTTTGGCAAAAACCGCACGTCCAGCACCAGGTCTGCCTCCGGTGGCAGGCCGTTCTTGAACCCGAAGGACAGCACCGTCACGTGCAGCCCGCCGTCCGCCTCTCTGCCCAACAGCGTCAGCAGCGTGCTCCGCAGCTTGGCCGCAGAAAATGCCGACGTGTCCAGCACCAAGTCTGCCTGTGCCCGCACCGGTGCCAGCATCGCCCGTTCCCGCGCTACCGCTTCTTCGATGGAGGCTCCGTCACCGCACAGAGGATGGCTCCGCCGTGTCTCTTTATAGCGGTTGATGATGGTCTTGGTGTCCGCCTCCAAAAACAGCAGTCGACACCGCAGGCCCTGCCGCCGCAGCTCTTCCACCGCGCCGGTCAGCCGGTCAAAGGGCTCCCCGGCCCGCACGTCGTACACAAAAGCCAAGCGGTCATACCGGCCGCCGGCGGCCGCGCAGAACTCGGCGAATTTGACCATCATCTCCGCCGGCAGGTTGTCCACGATGTAGTAGCCGCTGTCCTCCAGACAGATGGCGGCGCGGCTCTTTCCTGCGCCGGACATCCCCGAAATAATGAGTATTTCCAATTCAGTATCCTCCCCCGCCGTCAAGCGTGATTCGGAATCCCGTCAAAAACAAGCCCGGTACGGCGTTATTTTTGCTGCACTTTTGCGTTCTTTTTTATTACCTTTACTGTAACATTTTTGTATATTTACTGGCACATTTTATATACCTTCTATCAAGGTCATTGAAACACCTGTGATCAATGCGGTCGTAATTCAAGTAATGACCCGGACCTCAGGCTCCAGCACAACGCCGGTTTGCTCCCGCACGCGCTTTTGTATCTCTGCCATGAGAGCTGTCACATCAGCGCAGGACGCCCCGCCCCGGTTGATGACGAACCCCGCGTGCTTCTCCGACACCTGTGCGCCGCCCACGGTCAGCCCCTTTAGGCCGCACTGATCAATCAGCGCCGCAGCATAGTAGCCCGCCGGGCGCTTAAAGGTACTGCCCGCGCTGGGATACTCCAGCGGCTGTGACGCCTTACGCCGGGCCATCAGCTCATCCATTTTCTCCCGTATCTCCCCGGGGATACCGGCCTGCAAGCGGAGCGTCGCCCGCAGCACCACCGTGTCGGGGTGCTCTGTCAGCAGGCTGTGCCGATAGGAAAACGCCATTTCTTCCCCACTGAGGGTCTTGACACCATCCTCGGGGAACAGCACGGTCACTTCCTTTACCACCTGTGCCATTTCCCCACCATAGGCACCGGCATTCATGCACACTGCGCCGCCCAGGCTTCCCGGTATCCCGTGGGCGAACTCCAGCCCGGAAAGCCCTGCCTTCTGCGCGAAAACAGCGATCTTTGCCAGTGATGCGCCGCACTCTGCCGTGATCTCACCTGCGACCGCACCAGCCGCCACACCCGCCATGTCCCGGGTGCAGATCACCAGACGCTCCACGCCCTCATCCGGGAAGAGCACGTTGGTGCCGTTTCCCAGCACAAAGGGCCGTGCGCCCAGCTCCAGTGCATGGCTCACCAGCAGCACCGCCGCCTCCCCGCTGCGGGGAAAGGCCATGCGCCGCGCCGGCCCGCCGATGCGGAAGGAGGTATACCGATCCAGCGGCGCGTCCTTCTCATATTCCATATCCGGCAGATAGTCCGCCGCCCATTTGTCCAGCTCCTCGTACCAGCTCATAATGCCTCCAAGCTTTGAAAATAAGGGGTTCCCTACACCGCCAGCGGTAGTATATGCCCCTGTCAGATACGCTTATTCTTTCCCAACAGGGCCGCGCCGATCAGACCCGCCCGGTTGCCCAGCTGCGCCTTGACGATGCGCGTCCGCCGGTCCTTGCCGCAGGGAATGCTCTCTCTGGCCACCCGCTGCTGCACGGGTAGCAGCAGCTGCTCGTATCTGCCGGGCCGCTCGCCCGCTTCTTTCCCGCCGCCGCCGCCAATGGCCAGTGTATCCGGCTGAAAGATATTCACCACGTTCACCACGCCGCAGGCCAGGTAGTCCACGTATCGGTCGCACACCATTTGTCCCACCGGGTCACCCTCGCGGGCCGCGATAAACGCCGACTGCCCGGACACGTGTCCGTCATTCTCCGTGATGACCCGCGCCAGAATACTGTCCGGGTAGGCCGCCAGTGCCTCTGCCGTCATGCGCTTCAGCGCCGTGGCGCTGGCGTATTGCTCCCAGCAGCCGTGCCGCCCGCAGGGGCCCGGCAGGCCGTTCTGCTCGATGACCATGTGACCCACCTCACCGGCCATACCGTTGGCGCCGTGGTATATTTTCCCGTTGTGGATGATACCCGCGCCCACGCCGGTACCCAGCGTGATGGTCACAAAGCGCTTGCTCTCGCGTCCCGCGCCCACATGGAACTCCGCCAGCGCTGCGCAGTTAGCGTCATTTTCGATGTACAGCGGGATATTCAGATATTTATGAAACAGCTTTCGCAGCGGCACGTCCCGCAGGGGAAGGTTGCAGGTATACGCGATAGAACCCGCCCGTATATCCACCGTTCCGGGAACGCCGACGCCTACCGACGCCACATCACTGACCGGAATATTGGCCGCCTTTGCCAGCTCCTGCACCAGTGACGCCACTGTCCACGCCAGCCCATCACGGTCTACGATGGACGCGACCTTCATCTTCTGTGTCGCCAGCAGCGTTCCGCTTTCGTCCACCAGCCCCGCCTTGAGGTTGGTGCCGCCAATGTCTACGCCAACGTATTTCATCTGTTCTCCGCCTCGCCCGTTGTGCTCTTTTTCTTCAGCATGGCGTCCACCTTGCTGTCAAACTGCGTCACGAAGTCTCGTGCCGCGTTGTAGCCGTACTTCATCTGCCGGTTCTTCATGGTGGCGATCTCCACGATGCCTGCCAGGTTCCGCCCCGGCCGCACCGGGATGGTCACGATGGGCAAGCTCACATCCAGCATGGTGTATTTCTCCTCGCCCAGGCCCAGCCGGTCATAGAACTTCCCGTCTTCCCACTGTTCCAGCTGGATCACCAGGTCGATCTCCGTGTCGAACTGCACCGCGCCCATGCCGAACAGCTGCTGCACGTCGATGACGCCCACGCCGCGTATCTCGATATAGTGCCGGATGATCTCCGGCGCCGTGCCGTAGAGAGAGTTGGACACCCGGCGAATCTCTACCGCGTCATCCGCCACCAGCCGGTGACCGCGCTTGAGCAGCTCAATGGCCGTCTCGCTCTTGCCGATGCCGCTGTCGCCCAGGATCAGTACGCCCTGTCCGTAGATATTCATCAAGACGCCGTGCCGCGTGATCTGCGGGGCCGTTACCCGGTTCAGGTAGTCAATGAGCCGGCTGGTGATATCCACCGTGGAGTCCACCGCCCGCAGCAGCGTGCGGTCGTGCTTGTCCGCCATCTGCACCAGCTCAGGCGGCGCCTCCATATTCCGCGCCACGATCATTGCCGGGAACGGATAGCTCATCAGCTGGTTGAACACACGCAGACGCTCTGCCTCGGTCATGCGCTCCAGATAGCGTATCTCGCCCCGTCCCAATATTTGCAGGCGCTTGTCGTCAAAATAATCGTAAAAGCCTACCAGCTGCAGAGCGGGCCGATTTACGTCGGAAATGGTGATCACCGCGCTGTCATAGTCGCTGCCGCGGTGCAGTATTTCCATGCCGAAGGTCTCCACCATTTTTTTCAGGCTGGCGGGTGTGCGTTTCACTTTTTCCATGGGCGCTCCTCCTGCCCGGAAACGGGCGAATATACTTCTTTTAATTATATCTTGCGGAGCGCTTTTTCGCAACACTTTCCCCATGCAAAAAAAATTCGTTTTTTTGTCAAATAATACTTGCAATTTCGGCGCACATCTGTTATTATATCAACTGCTTGCAATGCAAGAGGTATGTTATGACAGCAAGGAGGTGCAACGGATGGCAAAGTGCGAATTTTGCGACAAGGGCGTGACCTTTGGTATCAAGGTGTCCCACTCTCATCGGCGTTCCAACCGCCCCTGGAAGCCCAATGTCAAGCGCGTGAAGGCTGTGATCAACGGTACGCCTCGCCATGTGTATGTTTGTACCCGATGCCTGCGTTCCGGCAAGGTTACCCGCGCGATCTGATCGCGTCTGAACTGCACAGTTAAAAGCTCTGCGATGTATCGCAGAGCTTTTTGCGTTTTATAAGCGGGTATACGCCTGCCGTGGCAGGCGTATACCCGCTTATTCTTCCACCACGGGGTAATCTGTGGTATCGGTAAAGTGCCACCATTCGGCGCTGTATGGCCGAAAACCGCAGGACACCATGGTGTCCTCCAACAGGCGGACATTGTCATAAGCTGCCGTGTCGGACACATCACTGTAATCCCTGTCCGCCATGGCGGTGAAATCGTCAAAATCCGTGGGCATGGGAACGGGCGAACCATCGGCGGACACCAGCGTGACGTCCACCGTGTTGCCCCGGCTATGTCCGGAATAGCCCTTTGTGGGATCGGCCACATACTGCGGATCGGGGCACACCTCCCACAGGCGGAACTGTGCGCTGACGGGGCGGTAGGCATCCCAGATCTTCAGCGCCAAGTCCCGCTCAGCCAGCATTTCCTGCGCCTGTGCCAGCTTTTTCAATGTGCCATAGCGCAGCTGGGGCTGGGTAAAATCGTAGATCACCTGTCCGGTGAAATTGTTCTCCGTGGCGTAGCGGAGGTCGGCATAGACGCCGGGAAGGTAGGTACACACATCCAGCAGTGCGTCCTCCGCCGGTTCCGGTTCCGGCTCCGGCTCCGGTGCAGGAACAACGGGGATATCCGGCTCCGCAGGCGTATCCACGGTTTCCTGCGGCGGCTCCGGTGGGTCGTCTGCCTTCGGGAATGCCGCGCAGCCTGCGGCAAAGCAGAGCGGCAGCAGGATACACACCGCACAGAGCAAGCATTTCCAATATGTCATATATACCCCACCCTTTCACAGCTCCGGGTCCCAGCTTTTCTTCTCCGTGTACCGCGGCGGGACATCCTCTGCTGTGACGGGTCCGGCCTCGGGAACGGCCCCTGCGGTGTGCCGGTCAAAGCCCAGGTAACGGGTACCCTGGAACGTCAGATCGCCCACGTCGCCCTCCGCCATCATGCCGTATTCCCTTCCGGGAACGTGCAGCTCAAGCCGGTCGCCGCTGTCAAACTGGAACGTTACGTAATAGTGAGTGGAGGTGCTGGTGTGCATACCGCCGTTGTTATTGCTGTGGTGGTGCACATCGGTATTCTGCCGCTTGGCGACAACAGCCGCCTGCACCGTCAAGCGCGGAGAATTGTTGTTCTTGTGCCAGGTGCCAATGCCCTTTACTGCTAAGGCGATGAAGCAGACGATGACGATGGCAAATATCGCGAAAACAAACACCTGCATGATGTCGAACCCTGTGTCAAAGCCGAACCAAAACCCCATATCCGTTCTCCTTCCGTATTTATAAAATTACTTTGCTTTACACCTTCTTCAAATGATGGGAGGCGGCCTTCAGCATAAGCTTCTTGGTACCCACCGTATCGAAGGCTACCTCCAGCAGTGCATCGCCGCCCATAGGCCGCACGGAGAGCACCAGGCCTCTGCCGAAAGCGTCGTGATCCACCGTCTCCCCTGCCTGCAGCTGTATGTAAGAGGCGGTAGACGGCGCTTTTGCCGCTGTTCTGGCCGTATGCAGCGAGCCGGGACGGGACGCGGCAGGCACCTCGCGGCGCGTCGGTGCTGTGGTACCCTGACGTGTATAGCCGCCGTAACCGTAAGCGCAGCCATCATCGTCCCGAGAGTCCTCCCAGGCGTCGCTGCGGGGTACCGGCTTGGACAGCCACTCCATGTTGTCCTCCGGGATCTCACTGAGGAACCGGGAGGGCATACAGGGTGTTGTTTTACCGTACAGCGTGCGCTGGCGGGCGTTGGTCAGCGTCAGCTTCTCTTTGGCGCGGGTCATGGCCACATAGCACAGCCGGCGCTCCTCCTCCATCTCGTCGCCATCGCCCATGGCGCGATTTCCGGGAAAAAGCCCCTCCTCCATGCCCACCACAAATACCTGGGGGAATTCCAGGCCCTTGGCGGCGTGCATGGTCATCATGGTCACGCAGTTGTCGCCGTCCACCCGGCTGTCCAGGTCGGTGTACAGCGCGATCTCATCCAGGAAGCCGGAGAGACTCGTCTCCGCGCCCTCGGCGTTTTCCAGGTAGGCCAGGATGCTGGAGCGCAGCTCCTGCACGTTCTCCAGCCGGCCCCGGCTCTCCATATCGTCCTTCTCCCGCAGGGCGGGCGCGTAGCCGCTTCGCTCGCAGACGTAATCGTAGAACTCCGGCAGCTCACTCTCCGGCAGGCGGCGGCGCATTTCCTCGATCATATCTGTAAAGGCTTTCAGCTTGCCAGCTGCATTTTTCAGCTCGGGGAATTCCTCCGCACGGCGGAATACGTCGTAGAGCGTCAGGCCGTGCTGTGTGGCAATAATCTGGGCCTTGTCCACGGTGGTCTGGCCGATCTTGCGGGCGGGAACGTTGACGATGCGCCGCAGGCGCAGATCGTCCGTGGGGTTGTTGATGACGCACAGATAGGCAAGCATATCCTTGACCTCGGCCCGGTCAAAAAACTTCAGACCACCGTAGATCTTATAGGGGACGCCGCTGCGCTTGCAGGCGTATTCCAGCGCGTTGGACTGGGCGTTGGTACGGTACAGCACCGCACAGTCACCCCAGCTGCCGCCCCGGCGGTAGTACATCATGATCTGCCCCAGGACAAAGTTGGCCTCGTCGCTCTCGTTGAAGGTGGTCTTTACCGTCACCAACTCACCGCAGCCGTTCTCCGTCCACAGGGTCTTGCCCTTGCGGCCCTGGTTGTTGCGGATGACTGCGTTTGCCGCGTCCAGAATGTTCTGCGTGGAGCGATAATTCTGTTCCAGCCGAATGACCCGCGCGCCCTTGAACTGCCGTTCAAAGCTGAGGATATTGGTGATATCCGCGCCCCGGAAGCGGTAAATGCTCTGGTCGTCGTCACCTACCACGCAGATGTTCCGAGCGGGGCCCGTCAGCAGCTTGGCCAGCTCGTATTGCAGCGCGTTGGTGTCCTGATACTCGTCAATGAGGACATAGCGGAACTTCCGCTGGTAGTACTCCCGCACATCCGGCGCCGTCTGCAGCAGGCGCACCGTGTGCCACAGCAGGTCATCAAAGTCCAGCGCATTGGCCTCACGGAGCTTTTTGTTGTAAAGTGCATATACTTTACCTATTCTTATTTTCCGCCAATCGTTGATTGATTGCCACTGCTCCAGAAATTCCTCCGGCGACTGCATATCGTTCTTGGCACGGGAGATGGCCGACTGCACCTCGCGGGGCGGAAACGACTTTTCCTCCAGCCCCAGCTCCTTGAGAATGTCCTTGACCACACGCTTGCTGTCATCCGTGTCATAGATGGTAAAGCTGCGGTCGAAACCGATGCGGTCGATATCACGCCGCAGGATACGCACACAGGCAGAGTGGAACGTGGACGCCCAGACATCGGCGGCAGCCTCCTCCCCCAGCATCCGCCCCAGGCGATCCTTCAGCTCGTTGGCGGCCTTGTTGGTAAAGGTGATAGCCAGCACCTCCCAGGGACGGGCCGGTTCCACCGCGCAAAGATACTCCACGAGAGCGTGCTGCGCCGAGTCCGGCACCTTGGCATACTGCTCCAGAAACGATACCTCGTCCTCGCTGATGGGAATCGGTATCTCCTCGGTATCACTGCCACGACCATACCGCAGCAGATTGGCAACCCGGTGAATCAGCACGGTCGTCTTACCGGAGCCTGCGCCCGCCAACAGAAGCAGCGGCCCCTCCGTGGCCAGCACGCCCTGGCGCTGGCAGTCGTTCAAATTCTGATAATCCACCGCGATCGCATCGCGCCGGGCCTTGATAAAGCGTTTTTCCAGATCCGTCATAGAGGGGCCTCGTCTTTCTCGTTCGTTGCTCTCATTTTAATACAACTTCCGCGCCCGGTCAACCGCAAATGAAATTTATAGAATTTTTGTTCGATTTCGCTTGACAAGAACGCTTGTTCGATTTATACTATTACCAGAACAACAGTTCGAGCAAGGAGGACACAACTATGACAACTTTTGGTCTCATTATCACGCTGCTTGGCGCGGGTTCCATCGCCGCCAATGTACTGCGGCTCATCGACTGTATTGATAGACCGGCGCCCCGGCGCCGCCGCACGGCATAAAAGCATGGAGCTGCTGGACAAGCTGGCGATATTGTCGGATGCGGCCAAATACGACGCAGCGTGTACGTCCAGCGGCGTGCGCCGCGGATTCCGGCCGGGTATGATCGGCAACACCTCCTCTTCCATCGCCGGCTGCTGTCACAGCTTTTCGGCCGATGGGCGGTGCATCACGCTGCTGAAGGTGCTGTTGAGCAATGCCTGCGTGTACGACTGCAAGTACTGCGTTAACCGACGCAGCAATGATACGCGCCGCGCCGCCTTCACGCCCCGTGAACTGGCGGAACTGACCATCGGCTTCTTTCGGCGGAATTACATAGAAGGTCTGTTCCTCTCCAGCGGCGTACTGCGCGATCCGGACTACACCATGGAACAGATGATCCGGGCCCTGCGTATCCTGCGGGAGGAATATCGTTTCAACGGTTACATCCACGCCAAAGCTATCCCCGGTGCGGCGCCGGAGCTGGTGCATCAGCTGGGACTGCTGGCCGACCGGCTCAGTGTGAACATCGAGTTGCCCAGTCAGCAGGGTTTGCAGGCGCTGGCCCCGGACAAGACCCGGGAGGCGATCCTGCGCCCGATGGGACTGATCCGCGACGGCGCGGCACAGAGTAAGGCAGAGCTGGCGAAGTACCGGCACGCACCGGTGTTTGCCCCGGCGGGACAGAGCACACAGCTGATCGTGGGCGCCACCGACGACAGCGACCGGCACATTCTGCACCTGACGGAGTCACTATATCGCAAGTACAGGCTGAAGCGCGTGTTCTACTCCGCGTATGTACCGGTGGTGGAAAATAGCCTGCTGCCATCCCTGGACACCAAACCGCCGCTGCTGCGGGAGCATCGCCTGTACCAGGCGGACTGGCTCCTGCGGTTTTACGGCTTTCAGGCCGCCGAGCTGCTGGATGATGCCCACCCGGACTTTGACCCACGGCTGGACCCCAAGTGCAACTGGGCGCTGCGGCATCTGGACCAGTTCCCTGTCGAGGTCATGCGGGCGGATCTGGAGACGCTGCTGCGCGTTCCCGGAATCGGCCCCACCAGTGCGCGGCGCATCGTATCGGCACGGCGCTGCGGCACCCTGCAGTTTGAGGACCTGAAAAAGCTGGGTGTCGTGTTGAAACGGGCACAGTACTTTATTACCTGCGGCGGGCGAATACCGGAGGGACTGCACTTCTCCCCTGCTACGCTGCCCTTGCAGCTGGAACGACTGGAGCGCGGTACGCTGCCTTCGGACCAGGCTGCACAGTTGTCTCTCTTTGATCCGGTAGGAGAAGCCGTATGAATGACGTGATTTATCAATATGATGGCAGCCTGGATGGTTTTCTGTGCTGCGTATATGAGAGCTATGTGTACAAGGAGGCCCCCGCCGCCTTCTGCTGCGACGAAGACCCCCTCTCCCTCTATGAGGTTCGCACCGTGATCACCCAACCGGCGTACAGTCAGCGGGTCAGCCGCGGTATCGCCGCCCGGTCCGGCAAAGCGCTGGCCGTGGTGCGCCGCGGCTTTTTAACGTGTCTGTCGGACAAGGAGCTGCATCTGTATGCCTTCATCAGGAAGCTGCTGGCGGAAGGGCCCGGCTTTATGCGCGATCTATCCGACCCGGCCTGCTATCCGCTGTATCGCGCCATCCGCCATATGAACGGCGAGCTGGAAAAACTGCACGGTTTTGTGCGGTTTTCGGACTACGGCGGTACACTGGGCGCGGAGATCGAGCCCAAAAACCGTGTGCTGCCGCTGCTGCGCGGCCATTTTTGCCAGCGTTACGCCAACGAGCAGTTTTTTATCTACGACCGCACCCATCGGGAACTGCTGTTGTACGCCAACGGTAGATCCCGCATTACGCAGATCGAGAACTTCCAGCCTGTCCTGCCAGGGGAGGACGAATTGTACTTTCGCTCGCTGTGGAAGCAGTTTTTCCAAAGCGTCGCCATTCGGGAGCGCGAAAATCCCCGGTGCCAGAACACGTTTATGCCGAAACGGTATCGGGGGACCATGACGGAGTTTTTGCCTTTGGAATACGAAAAAGAGCAGGGCGCCTCGCCGAAGCTGCCGGGTGCCTCCGGAACGGACGGCTAAGAGACATCTGCCGGAAACGCGTTTCACCTTTCCGTTACAAGGGAACGCCCATCCCGCCGATAACGGGATGAGCGTTCCACAATAGAGCCCCCTCTGTCCTGATCCATTTTACATTCGAAATCGCGCTGCTGTCGAGACGCCTCCCTTTTTACGCCGTCTCTGCCCGAAGTCACTCCTCTGCCAGCAGGTCCCGCAGCTTTTGCAGGCTGCGGCGCTCCAGCCGCGAGACCTGGACCTGCGATACCTGTAAGATGCGGGCGGTCTGCTCCTGCGTCAACCCCTTGAAAAAACGCAGGAGAATGGTCTTCCGTTCTTTCTCCGGCAGTGCGTCGATGGCGTCCCGCAGGGCGATACGCTCCACCAGAGAGACGCTGGGCTCCTCGGCACATAGTGTGGACTCCAGCGTCAGGCCCTCCGCGGTCTCCTGCTGCAGAGAGTCCGGTGCGATCAGCGCCAGATCCACGGCGGCGATCTCCTCCGGTGTCATGCCGGTCTCCGCTGCCAGCTGTGACAGCTTTGGCTCACAGCCCAGACGCCCTTGCAGCCGTTCCCGTGCCGCCCAAAGTGTCTGCCCCTTTTCCCGCATGGTGCGGCCCACTTTTACCGGACCGTCATCCCGGAGGAACCGACGTATCTCGCCGGCGATTTTCGGCACGGCATAGGTGGAAAACTGCGTCCCGTATGTGAGGTCAAACCCCTTTACAGCCTTTACAAAGCCGATGCACCCCAACTGATACAGGTCGTCCGTCTCTACACCGCAGCCATTGTAACGACGGACGATGGACCAGATCAATCCCGCGTTCTCCGTCAGCAGCTGCGCCTCCGCCCGGTCATCGCCCTGCTGGGCCCGTTCCAGCAGTGCCAGCCGGTCGCTCATCGTACCGCCAGCCGCGGCGCGATCCGTTTACGCATCTGCACTGTGGTCCCCTTTCCCGGAACAGACCGCACTACCAACCGATCCGTGAAGCTCTCCATAATCGTAAAGCCCATGCCGCTGCGCTCGCTGCCGCCGGTGGTATACATGGGACGGCGGGCCTGCTCCACATTTTCGATACCGCGCCCCCAGTCGCGGATCGTGATCTCCAGCATCCCCCCTTTCAATATCTTCAGCTTCATCACCACCTTACCCAACTGATCCGGATAGGCGTGGACGATGGCGTTGGTCACCGCCTCGCTGACGGCGGTCTTGATGTCCCCCAGCTCATCCAGTGTGGGGTCCAGTTGGGCGGCAAAGCCTGCCGCCGCCACCCGCGCAAACCCCTCGTTGCTGCTGCGGCTCAGGAATTCCAGTGTCACGTAGTTTTCAGCTCGTGTCATATTATGTACTCCCTCCTCAAACGATCGTCACCATGCGTCCGACGCCTGACGCTTCGAACACCTTTCTTGGCTGCTGCGCCACATGATACAGCGTTACGGCGCCGCCCAGCTCCCGCATCCGCTGCCAACCCCGCAGCGCCACGGCGATGCCGGAGCTGTCCATAAATGTGACGCCGGAAAAATCCAGCACCAGCGACAGTGGCAGCGTCCGCTCGATCTCGCGCTCCAGATTTTCCAGCAGTCCTTTTGCCCCATGGTGGTCCAACTCGCCGACCAGAAAGAATGTCAGCGTTTGGCCTTCGTGTTTTGCCGATACTTCCATTTGAACGCTCCTTTTTCTTTGGTGTGTGCCGCAGGCCGTGCCTGCCAGAAAAAACTCCGCGGTTCGATGTTCTGCGTTGATTATAGACTATCCGACGCACGAAATTTGTCGAAACCCGTCAGAAGGGCGAAAAATTTTGGAAAGCACCATGTTTTTCGGCGCCGGAACGGCGGTCGATCCAGCACAGCGAGCGGGCCGTGTATATAGCGCATATTCCCGTTTGCGGACAAACAAAAAAGACGCCGAAAGGCGTCTTTTTTGTTTGTCCGGTCCTGCACACGGCGGGCTGGACTTTGCTTTCGTTTTTACATCAGAATAACTGTGAAGCACTATGGCTTTACAGCTTCATCGCCGCAGCGGAGTCATCCAGCTTGGCGATAAGCGCCCGGGCCTTTTCAGCCTTTTCTCGCTCCGCGTTGACCACGTTCTCCGGGGCACGAGAGGTGAAGGACTCGTTGGCCAGCTTGGCCTCGATGCGCTGGAGGTTCTCCTCCGCCTTTTTGCGCTCGGCGGCGATGCGCTCCAGCTCCTTGGCGATGTCCACCAGCTCCGCCATGGGCATATACACCGTGGCGTCGTGAGTGGCGACGGTCACCATGCCGGTCAGGTCGGCAGGCGCGGCGGTCAGCACCGTCAGCTCGCTGGCGTAGGCCATGCGGGTGATGAAGTGTGCGCCCAGCTGATAGTTCTCCGGCTGCGCCGTGACAAGGATGACCTGAGCCTTGCGGCTGGGCGGCACGTTCATCTCGGCGCGGCGGGCGCGGATGGCGGAGATGGCGTCCTTGACGGCCTCCATAGCGGCCTCGGCCTCCGGGAAGTGCAGCGCATCCTGATACTCCGGCCACTTGGCGGAGATGAGGTACCGGCCCTCGTGGGGCAGCGCCTGCCAGATCTCCTCGGTGATGAAGGGCATGAACGGGTGCAGCAGCTCCAGGATACGCAGCAGCACATAGCACAGCACATTCTCGGCGGCCTGCTTTGCCTGCGCATCCTCGCCGTTCAGGCGGGTCTTGGTCAGCTCGATATACCAGTCGCAGTAGGTGTCCCAGATGAAGTCGTAGATCTTGGCGGAGGCCACGCCCAGCTCGTAGGCCTCCAGATTGTCAGTGACCTCGCGGATCAGAGTGTTCAGACGGCTAAGCACCCACTTGTCCTCCAGCTCCAGCTTTTCCGGCAGCTGTACCTTGTCGATGGACAGGTTCATCATCACGAAGCGGCTGGCGTTCCAGATCTTGTTGGCAAAGTTGCGCATGGCTTCGCACTTTTCCACGAAGAAGCGCATGTCGTTGCCGGGGCTGTTGCCGGTGATCAGGTTGAAGCGCAGCGCGTCGGCGCCGTACTTCTCCGCCATCTCCAGCGGGTCGATGCCGTTGCCCAGCGACTTGGACATCTTGCGGCCCTTGTCGTCGCGCACCAGACCGTGGATCAGCACGGTCTTGAAGGGCTCCTTCTTCATCTGCTCCATGCCGGAGAAGATCATGCGTGCCACCCAGAAGAAGATGATATCGTAGCCGGTGACCAGCACGGAGGTGGGATACCAGTAGTTCAGGTCGGGAGCGTTCAGATCGGGCCAGCCCAGCGTGGAGAAGGGCCACAGGGCGGAGCTGAACCAGGTGTCCAGCACGTCCTCCTCGCGGGTCAGGTGGGTGCAGCCGCACTTCTCGCACTTGGTGGGATCCTGACGGCTGACGTTGATATGGCCGCACTCATCGCAGTACCACGCGGGGATCTGATGGCCCCACCATAGCTGACGGGAGATGCACCAGTCGTGGACGTTCTCCATCCAGTTGATATAGGTCTTGGTGAAGCGCTCGGGCACGAACTTGACGGTGCCGTCCTCCACCACGCGGATGGCCTCCTTGGCCAAGGGCGCCATCTTCACGAACCACTGGGCGCTAATCAGCGGCTCCACGTCGTTATGGCAGCGGTAGCAGGTTCCCACGTTGTGGCTGTAGGGCTCGGTTTTCACCAGATAGCCCTCGGCCTCCAGATCGGCCACGATGGCCTTGCGGCACTCATAGCGATCCATGCCCTGATAGCGGCCGCCATTCTCGTTGATGGTGCCGTCGTCGGCGATGCAGCGGATGACCTCCAGATTGTGGCGCAGGCCCACCTCGAAGTCGTTGGGGTCGTGGGCGGGCGTCATCTTCACCGCGCCGGTGCCGAAGCCGATCTCGCAGTACTCGTCGCCCACGATGGGGATCTCCCGGTTCATGATGGGCAGGATGCACTTCTTGCCGATCAGGTGCTTGAACTTCTCGTCCTCCGGGTTCACCGCCACGCCGGTATCGCCCATCATGGTCTCGGGACGGGTGGTGGCGATGATGATATCGCCGGTGCCGTCGGCCAGCGGATAGCGGACGTGCCACAGATTGCCGGGCTTTTCGGTGTATTCCACCTCGGCGTCGGACAGGGCGGTCAGGCAGTGGGGACACCAGTTGATGATGCGGCTGCCCTTGTAGATCAGGCCCTTTTCATACAGCTCGCAGAAGGTCTCGCGGACAGCGCGGGAGCAGCCCTCGTCCATGGTGAAGCGGTCACGGCTCCAGTCGCAGGATGCGCCCATCTTCTTCTGCTGCTCCACGATGCGGCTGCC
>OGOJ01001346.1_pt1 | contig 18698 bp, 17 predicted proteins | sample 1552601 | NCBI WGS metagenome assembly OGOJ01 (sample SAMEA2580184, study PRJEB22360) | human gut metagenome | biome: human gut; feature: human-associated habitat; material: faeces | place: Denmark | collected 2008/2010
GGCTTGCGCTCCCGCCGTTCCCGCCGGCGAATTCCGGATTGTCGGAAAAATCGAGAACGTGCCCGACGGCGCGGTAGTGCGTCTGTATGAACCGCAGGGGCAAATGTTGCGGGGAATAGGCGTGGATACGCTGGCAGGCGGTCGGTTTTCCTTCCGGGATACGGTCGCTTTCCCGAAAGTTGTTCAGATCAGTGTGACGGTTGGGGATTACCGGGGCGGTACGCTCGATGTTTGGGTTGCCCCCGGCAAACGTATCGAGGTCCGTGGTGAGGATAAGCAGGCTTGGCTTTGGGAGGCCGCTTCGGACATTGCGGAGCAGGCGGACGAAGACATGTACCGTGCTCTGGTCGAACCTCAAATCTGTGAGTTGAATTGGTTTCAGGACATGCTGAATACACAGCAGGATTTTGCCCGTTATATGGAGCTGTTCGGGCAAGTGTCGGAGAAAACCGTCCGTCGTATGCAGACGGCTCCCGTGACGCGGGTCTGGTTGAACAAACTGGCCGAATGCGCCCGTCTTTTGCAGTTCGGAATAGGTACAGCTCACAAGGCCGAAATGCTTGCGCTTTACGACCGGATGACGGAAGAACAGCGGCAGTCTCCGATGGGCCGGCGGATTGACGCTTATCTCAATCCGGCTCCGGCGGTCGGAGTCGGAGACCGGCTGGTGGACGGGGATCTGTACGATGCGGATGGGAATCTGCATCGCCTGGCGGAATTCATCGGGAAATATATTTTGCTCGATTTCTGGAGTGCGGGCTGCGGTCCGTGCGTACAGGCGATTCCCGAACTGCAAGAGATCGCACGAAAGTATGCCGGCAGGGTTGCGGTTGTGAGCATCAGCCAAGACCCGAAGCCGGTGTGGAAGGAGTTTATTGCCGAAAAGCAGTTGGTCGGAAACCAATGGAACGAACTTGTAGACGGAGATACCAGGCTTGGGATGCGTTATGGGGTAAAGGAAATTCCGCATTTCGTGCTGATCGCTCCCGACGGCCGGATTCAGGATGTATGGTAGGGTTACGGCAAGGGGAGCCTGCTGGAAAAAATGGAGCAAAACATCAAGTGATATGGACGATATTCGTTTGGACAAGTATCTTTGGGCGGTGCGGGTGTTCAAGACCCGCAGTGATGCCGCAGATGCCGTGCGCACGAACAAGGTGACGGTAAACGGCGCTTATGCCAAGCCTTCGCGCGAGGTGAAAATCGGCGATGTGATCGCCGTGCGCAAAATGCAGGTGACCTATTCCTACAAGGTGCTCGATCTGGTGTCGAGCCGTCAGCCGGCGAAAAACGTGCCTCTTTACTGTCTCAACGTTACTCCGCAGGAGGAGCTGGACAAACTCAACGTTCCGCGCGAGACGATCTTCATCGTCCGCGACCGCGGTACGGGCCGTCCGACCAAGAAGGAGCGGCGCGAACTGGACGGGCTGATGGAGGAGATCTATTACGACGAGGAGGAATAAAAGGAGAATCCCGGCAGGAGCGCAATCCCGTCTTTTTCCTGAAGAATTTGAAGAGAAAAAGAAGGCATCCTGCCGGGTTCTTTTTTCAGCGGAATCCGGCAGGTCCGCGCAAAACGAAAGGGCGGCGCCGAATCCCGGCATCTGAGGCTTTTGGCGGGCCCTGCACAACCAGAAAACAGCACACACCCTTCCGGGGGTGCTGTATCTGTTGTGCATAAAATTCGCCAAAATTTCAGATGCTTCGATACAACGTACTATGTCAAGAACGCAATAAAGTCGGAACTCTCCTTACAAAGGTACTAAAAAGCCGGAACGTATCCAAAACCGAACCGTCTTGCGGTTCGGCAAAACCTCCGGACCTTTAAAAGGGTCGTACAACCTCAAAGGTAACGAAAAAAAGCGGAAATGCAAAAAAGCGGCCCGAAAGCCGCTTTTCCTATTTCTTGTTGAAATTGGTCATGGTCAATTGGGTTCCCACGGTCGCGAACGACCGGATGGCGTCGACAAAGACCTTCAGCCGTTCGGGAAGGGCCTTCCGTTCCTCGTCGGTCCATTCGCCCAGTACGTATTCCACCTGGTGCCCCTTCGGGAAATCGCCGCCCACGCCGAAGCGCATGCGGGCATACTCCTCCGTTCCGAGCAGTTCGGAGATGTTTTTCAGTCCGTTGTGCCCTCCGGCGCTCCCCTTCGGGCGCAGGCGCAGCGTGCCGAAAGGCAGCGCGATGTCGTCCGAAACGACGAGCAGATTCTCCGGCGGAATCTTCCCGGCGTCCATCCAGTAGCGGACGGCCTTGCCCGAGAGATTCATGTAAGTCGAGGGTTTCAGCAACACCAGTGTCCGGCCCTTGTACTTCGCTTCGGCCACGTCGCCGTAACGTTGGGTGGTAAAAACAGTGTTGGACGCCTCTGCAAGGGCGTCCAACACGTTGAAACCGATGTTGTGACGGGTTTCGGCGTATTCGGCGCCGATATTCCCCAGCCCAACAATGAGGTATTTCATATTCCCGGCTTATTTCGCAGCCTCGGCAGCTCCGCGCGACGCACGGGTTACGCGAACGGCGCAGACGGCGGTCGTAGCGGGGGTGATGAACTTCAGGTTCTCGAACTCGAGGTCGCCGACGAAGATGGTCTTGCCTACGCCCAGTTCCGTAACGTCCACGACGATTTCGTCGGGAAGGTTCTCGACCAGTGCGCTGACGACCAGTTTGCGGGCCGACAGGGCCAGCTTACCGCCGACCTTCACGCCCTCGGCGTTGCCGGTCAGGCGTACCGGAATGGCGATTGATACGGGTTTGCCCTCGGCGATGCGGTAGAAATCCAGGTGGAGGATCTCCTCGCGTACGGGGTGGAACTGTGCCTCACGCAGCACGGCCTGCTCTTTCTTGCCCTCGATGTCGAACTCTACGATGTAGGAGTTCGGGGTGTAGATCAGGGGTTTGATCTCGCGGGGGTCTACCGAGAAGGTCTCGGTTTCGCCGTTGCCGCACAGTACGCAGGGGACCATGCCCTCGCGGCGAATCGCCTTGGCGGCCTTCTTGCCGAAATCAGCGCGTTTTACGGCCTTGACTGAAATGGTTTTCATAATGAAAATTTGTTTTTTAATGTGTGTTGCCTTCGGCGGTTCTCAATGCGGACTCGCGGACCGCATCCCATTTCCGCCTGCTTTGGGAGCGCAAAGATAAGGTAAATAATTAAGAATTAAAAATTAGGGATTAAAAATTGTTTCACAACCCGCAATTGTCCAAAACGTTTGGACGTCTGCGGTGAGTTGTAAAAGCGAGCCTCGACTTTATCAGAGTCGGGACTCGCCCAATTTTTAATTTTTCATTTTTAATTTTTAATTCCCCGAATGTGCTTCTCCCAGGCCCAGGCGGCGGCGAGCGTCTGGTCGAGCGTGCGCTCGGCAGTCCAGCCCAGTTCGGTGTTCGCCAGCGTGGGATCGGCCCAGATGGCGATGATGTCGCCCGCACGGCGCGGTGCGATCTTGTAGTTGAGCTTCAGGTGGTTGACCTCTTCGAACTTGCGCACCAGTTCCAGCACCGAGACGCCGCGGCCCGTGCCGACGTTGAAAATCTCGTAGGCCTGCTTGTTCTTGTCGCCGGCCATGCGGTTGATCGCCGCCACGTGGGCTTTGGCGAGGTCCACGACGTCGATGTAGTCGCGGATGCACGACCCGTCGGGCGTCGGGTAGTCGTCGCCGAAGACCGAGAGGCACTCGCGCAGTCCGGCGGCGGTCTGCGTGATGAAGGGCACGAGGTTCTGCGGCACGCCGCGCGGCAGTTCGCCGATCAGCGCCGAAGGATGTGCGCCGATGGGGTTGAAATAGCGCAGCGCGATGCCTTTCATGCCGGGGTAGGCGGCGAGCGAGTCGCGCAGGATGTCCTCGCACATCTGCTTGGTGTTGCCGTAGGGCGAAGTGGCCGGCTTGCGGGGCGTCTGCTCCGTCACGGGCTGCTTCTCCGGCTCGCCGTAAACGGTGCACGACGACGAGAAGACGATGTTCCGGCGGCCGAATTCACGCATCAGGCCGATGACGTTCATAAACGAGGTGAGGTTGTTGCCGTAGTATTCGAGCGGCTTCTGCACCGACTCGCCCACGGCTTTCGACGCTGCGAAGTGGATCACCGAGTCGAATTCGTACTGTTCGAAGACCTTGCGGAAAGCCGCCCGGTCGCAGCAGTTGACCTCGACGAAGGGGATGTCCACGCCGGTGATCTTGCGCACGCCTTCGACGGCGTTGAGGTCGCTGTTCGAAAGGTTGTCGACGATCACCACGTCGTAGCCGGCGTTGATGAGTTCCACGGAGGTGTGCGAGCCGATGTAGCCTGCACCGCCGCTGACCAATACACACGATTTTTTCATAGGTAGCTGGTTGTTATTTGAGCAACAAAGGTATTAAAAAATTATGCGGCGGCAAAAAAACGCCGCCGAAAAAACCGCCCGGAAGCCTTGGTGGCGTGGCGAATAACAAATTGTAACCCGGCGTGAGAAAAAAGCGTTCGGGGAGTGTCTGTTTTCGGAAATTTATCGTACATTTGTAACAGATCGACACTTTGCACTCGGAATTTCATCAAAAAATTAACGGATATGTACGGGAAAATCAAGGAGCACCTGCAACATGAACTCGCCGAAATCGAGGCGGCAGGGCTTTACAAACGGGAACGGATCATCGCTTCGCCCCAGCGGGCCGAGATCGAGGTTGCAGGTCGGAAGGTGCTCAACTTCTGTGCCAACAATTACCTCGGACTGTCGGACAATCCGCGGCTGATCGAGGCGGCGAAGAAAGCAATGGATGCCCGCGGCTACGGCATGTCGTCGGTGCGCTTCATCTGCGGCTGCCAGGACATCCACAAGGAGCTGGAGAAGGTTATCGCCGACTATTTCGGTACGGAGGACACGATTCTCTACGCCGCCTGCTTCGACGCCAACGGCGGCGTGTTCGAACCGCTCTTTTCGGAGGAGGACGCCATCATCTCCGATTCGCTGAACCATGCTTCGATCATCGACGGCGTGCGTCTGTGCAAGGCCGTGCGTTACCGCTACGCCAATGCCGACATGGGCGAACTGGAGGAGTGCCTGAAGAAGGCGCAGGCCCAGCGGTTCCGCATCATCGTCACCGACGGCGTATTCTCGATGGACGGCAACGCCGCACCGCTCGATCGGATCTGCGCTCTGGCGGAAAAGTACGACGCGCTGGTGATGGTCGACGAGTGCCATTCGGCGGGCGTGCTGGGCGAAACGGGCCGCGGCATCACCGAACTCTACGACCTGCGCGGGCAGGTGGACATCCTCACGGGTACGCTCGGCAAGGCATTCGGAGGCGCCGTAGGCGGATTCACCACCGGCCGCAGGGAGATCATCGACATGCTGCGCCAGCGTTCGCGTCCCTACCTTTTCTCGAACTCGCTGCCCCCTGCCGTGGTCGGCGCCGGGATCGAGACCTTTAAGATGCTCGCGGAGAGCCACGAACTGCACGACCGGCTGGTGGCCAACGTCGAACATTTTCGTGCCGGAATGATGGCGGCGGGTTTCGACATCAAACCCACCCAGTCGGCCATCTGCGCCGTGATGCTCTACGACGCCAAACTGTCGCAGGAATTCGCCGCGAAATTGCAGGACGAGGGCGTTTTCGTCACGGGATTCTACTACCCGGTGGTTCCCAAGGGTCAGGCGCGCATTCGCGTGCAGGTCTCCGCAGGCCACACCATCGAACAGCTCGACCGCTGTATCGCCGCCTTCACGAAGGTCGGCAAAGAACTGAATGTCATCAAATAACTTACTGCCATGGCTAAAACCGCATTGGACGCGATCGACCGCAAGATCCTCAAATACCTCATCAAGAATGCGCGCATGCCTTTTCTGGAGATCGCCCGCGAATGCGGCATCTCCGGCGCCGCCATTCACCAGCGCATCCGCAAGCTCGACGAGTCGGGCGTGATTCTCGGGAGCCGCCTGATCGTCGACCCCAAGATGATGGGCTTCGACGTCTGCGCCCACATCAGCATCACGCTCAAGGACCCGCAGCTGCTGAAACAGACCGTCGAGGAACTGCGGAAAATCCCCGAGATCGTCGAGGCGCATTTCATCACCGGCAAGGGCAACATCCTCGTCAAACTCTACTGCGTGGACAACGAACACCTCATGCGTACGATTTTCGACGGCATTCTGCGCATTCAGGGCATCGCCACCACCGAGACGAACATTTCGTTGCAGGAGGTGTTCCAGCGCGAGGTGAATATCGACTTTATCGACGAATAGGTTGCAGATTGCCGGAGGTATCTCCGTACTGATGACACACAAGGGGGCTGTATACAATACAGCCCCCTTGTGCGTTTTGGTGCAATCCGCGTCCTGCCGGAACTTGAAGTGTCAGAGCCATTTTTTGTACTTGAAGTACCAGATCGTCAGGGCCGAGCAGAAGATCATCAGCCCGATGGCGAAGATGTAGCCCAGGGGGATGTTCCAGCCGTTGCCGAGCGTCAGCGTCCAGTCCAGTTCGGGCATGAACTTGAAGTTCATGCCGTAGATCGAAGCGATGAGCGTCGCGGGCATGAAGATCACCGCCGCCACGGAGAAGATCTTGACGATCTCGTTCTGTTCGATGTTGATCAGACCCAGCGCCGCGTCCTGGATGTAGTCCAGTCGCTGGAAACTGAAATCGGCGTGGTTGATCAGCGAGTTGACGTCCTTGATCATCAGCTGCAGGCGCGGATAGATGTCGTTGGGGAAACGTTCGGAACGCAGGATGCCCGACAGCACGCGCTGGCGGTCGAAGATATTCTCGCGCAGCGACATGGTCGATTCCTGCAACGCGCTGATGCGGTGCAGCACCTCCTTGTCGATCGAATTCTCGGAGTTGATGTCCTTCGAGAGCGCCGCGACCTGCTTGGCGATCAGCTCCACGAGGTCGGCGTCGAAGTCGATGCGCACCTCCAGCAGCGAAATGAAGAGGTGGTAGCCCGTCGAATAGCTGCGGTAGTTCATCTGGAGCCGTTTTTCCGTCTCGCGGAAGGTCCGGAACTCGGCGCTGCGCACCGAGACCAGCACACCCTCGTTCGAGATGATGAACGACACCGGTTCGACGATGAACGAGTCGCCCGTGGGGACGAAGAAGTTGGAGTTGGAGATGATGGAGTTCTCGTTCTCGGAGTATTTCGACGTCGACTCGATCTCCTCGACCTGCTGTTTGGTCTGGAGGCTGATCTCCATGAAGTTCTCGACGGCCTTCTGCTCCTTGATCGTGGGCAGCAACATGTCGATCCACAGGATGTCGTCGTAGCCCAGTTCATCGAAGAGCTTGGTGTCGGCATTGCGGATGATCTTGTTGTATTGCTTGAGGTAAATTGTAATCATAAGACGCTCTCTTAAAGTTCGTGAATCCGTTTACGTGCAGAGAGGCGGATCTCCGGTCCGCTAAGCTCTTCAGCCGGGATTGGCTCTCGGAACCGCCTTGAGGCCCGAGTTCCAGAACTTTTTCAGCGCTTTGTCTTTCTGATTGTCGAAGATGTAGTCGAAATGTGCGAGTTCCGCGTAGGCGCGCCCGGGATCGGCCGCGAAAGCCGATTCGAGAATCGCCTCGTAGCCGTGTTCGAGTCCGTAGGTCAGGGCATGCTGCAAGGTCTCGACGGCGTCGGGGTCCGTGTCGGCGTGCGCCGCCCAGACGGCGAAGGCGCAGGGAAGTTTTCCGAACGGTTTCCACGCCCCGACCAGCGCGTCGTCGCTGGCGAGCAGGGCCTCCTTCGATGCGGGAACGCCTCCGACGCAGTATTCGGTGACGATGCGCGCGTCTGTCAGCGACGGCATGGCGGCGGCCGGAATCAGGGCGATGTCGGCTTTGTGCTCGGAAAAGGCTTGGATTGTTTCGGCGGGGTCGGACAACAGCAATCCGGCGCGGAGGTTATCTTCGTGCTGGATACCATAGATGAATGGCGTCGTGCTGAAGCACGACACGACGGCTATACGTGGAACTATGACCATCATCCATAAGGTGTAAAACTGTTGGTTTGCGAAACAAAGGTACGACAAAATCCCGAAGTTTTTCTATAAAATGTGGAAAAAGTGCATCGGGGTCTTGACAAGGGGGTGTCCGGTGTCGTATATTTGCCGTACGATTCACAGCCGGCCGGCAGGGACGGCAAAGTTATCAACATCGGGAAACGCTTCTGTTTCCGCATTTTGTGAATTGTTATCTCCATTTATCGACAAGTTTTAAACCCGTTGTCAACAATCCGGTCGCCTCTGTGCCTGTGATGCCGGAAGTGTCAAAAGCATCCGCATGCCGCATTGCGCCGTGTCCTGCGGCGAATGAATACAGTCATCTCTCTTAAAAATCCATTATGCTATTTACTCGAATTCCGCAACAGTACGCCCCGCTCGGCGGGGAACTCCGCTACGCCGTCAGTCAGGAGACGGCCGGAAACATCGACATCCGCATCGTCGATGCGGCGGCCGGGTCCGCAGCCGGAATCGGCGCGGCGGTCTCGCCCGGCGGTGCAGACAGAGCCGGCACGCGCGGACCGGTCGGCGACGGCAGTGCGCTGCTGGGTGCAAAACGTTTTGCGGCCGTCGCCGAGGCCGCGTTCGATGCGGCGCCCTACCTCCGGCGACGGCTGCATTTCACGCCCGCAACGGGGCGGACCGGATTTTACCCCGCCGAAGGACGGACCGTCACGGCCGTCGTCGAGGCTGCCGGGACGGATGGGGAAGCGGCCGCGGCGGTCGCTCCGGCGCGCACGTTTCTGCCCGGCGACGCCCCCGGAACGCCCGGCCTGCGGACCTCGATGCCGCTCGTGCGTCTGATCCCGGAGGACGCATGCGACGAACTGACGCTGCTGACCGACGGACCCTGCATCGTGACGGTGACGGCCGAGGCCGGGGACACCGCGACGGCCGAAAGTTACCGCGCGAGCGAGGCGGGGCTGCACCTGTTTCGTCTCGACATGCGCGATTTCCCGGGCGCGGAGCGTGTGACGGTCGATGCCGGGACGTGCGGCACGGTCGTCTATTCCGTGACTCCGGCCGTTCAGGGACAGGTGCGGCTGGCTTGGCGGAGCAGCGCCGGATCGGTCGAGCACTACACCTTTCCCATCGTGCGGACGACAACCGTGCGCACCGAAAGGCGCGAGGCGGAGGGTCCGCAGGGACGTGTGGTCGCGGCGGCGGAAACAGACCGCGAAATAGTGCTCGTATCGGCCTACGAGACCCGGAGCATGCTGGAGCCGCTGGCCGAACTGACAGCGACGGCAGCGGCATGGATCGTCACCGAAAAGCGTTATATACCCGTAGACATCGCCACCGAAGAGGCCGTCGTACAGCGGCGCGGCACGTTGAGCTGTCTGGAGATCGCCATTCGCCCCAAACGTAAAAAACACGCAGCATGGAACTGAAAATCGACGGACAGATTTGCGACCTGAAGGCGGGGAGCATTGCCGTTCCCGGCTACGATGCCGCACGGCTCGCCGATCCGGAGGCTTGCCGCGAAGGGCGGTCGCTGAAAATCCCGATTCCCGCGACGCCGCGCAACGATGCGCTCGTGGGGTTTGCCTGCGACCCGCACGCCGCCGGCGGGTTCAACGACGCGCTCCACACGGCGGAGCTGTCGGCCGAAGGTTCGGTGCTGATCGGCGGAACGGTGCGTCTGCTGGCCGCGTCGGGAGAGGGGTACACGCTCGAAATCCGCGACGGAGGGGCCGGATGGGCCGAAAATGCCGCCCGCCGCATGTTTTCCCGATTGGGGGTGGCGTGGGACAATGTCCTGACCCCGACGGCGATCGTCGAGAGCTGGACGGACGACTCCCCGGTGAAGTTCTTCCCCATCCACCGCGACGAATACCGTCGGCAGAACAGCTCCTCGGACCTGCTTCCGGCGGAACGCCTGCTCTCGGTGGAGGACTACCACCCGTTCCTGCACGTCGCCACGCTCGTCGGGCAGATTTTTCGGGAGGCGGATTACGAGGTGAAGAGCCGCTTTTTCGAATCGGCGTTTTTCCGGTCGCTCTACATGAGCGGGGCCTACTCCTCGCGCGACACCACGGCGGCGGCCGGCCGCATGGGCTTCTCGGCGCGGCGGCTGGCTCCAGCGACGGCTGCGGCGAACGAACTGGGGCGGGTTTCGGCCAACCCCAAGGCCGTCGCCAACACCGTGGGCAACATCGTCGACACGGCCACGCCCCAGAGCGTCGACGCCGACGGCGAGGCGATCGACGGGCTTTTCAACAACGGCAACTGTTTCTCGACGGACAACGGCAAGATCGTCTTCACGCCGCCGACGGAGATCAGCGTCGGGTTCGAATACCGCCTGAAATACACCACCGCCCACCGCATCGTCTCGCGGACGCGGCTCAAGGGCTTCGATACGGTGTATCTCGGTCCCGGGGCCGAGTTCCGGTTCGAGCTGGCCAACCGGTACAGGGACCTCCGCGAGGCCGTTGCGCCGAATTTCACCTACCGCGCGCTGGTTTTCGATCACCTCGCCGGGGCGCAGTACCGCCTGACCTACACCCGCAACGGCGTGCCCGGCACGGTGTGGACCGACTTTGCGGCCCGTTCGGCGCAGGTCACCACCCCGGCCTCGGGGACCGTCGCCGATCCCGTGCTGCTGGTCCGCAGCGGTTCGCAGTGGGTCGCCTACCGCGGCGACTGGGCGCTCTACAACGGCTACGTCGGCGAGACGGGGCAGACGATGGTCGAGGTGCGGCTCCGCACGGCCGCCGAGAGCGTTTCGCCCGCATCGCCCAAGTATTTCAATCTGATCTACTTCGCGGGGGCGGAGCCCGGGATGGCGCTGACCCTGCACAAGGAGTGCTCGCTGCGGCCGCGCTTCCTCTCGGCTCCGGGATTCGGGTCGCGGATCGCATTCGCCGACGTGGCGCAGCACCGTATCCGGCAGTCGGAACTGCTCGATGCCCTCGCGCATCTGTTCAACCTGCGGTTCTACACCGAGGAGGCGACGCGGAGGGTCTGGATCGAGCCGGAAGGGGAGTTTTTCGGTGCGGGGCCGGAGACGGACTGGAGCGGCAGGACGGACTTTTCGCAGCCTGTCGAGCGGCGGCCGGTCGCCCCGGAGATTCACGAGGTGCGGACGTGGCGGTACCGGGACGGCGACGGCGCGGTGGCGCGCTTCGACGCCGGGGAGGAGGCTCCGCTCGGGGCGTGGAGTTTTGCGGCGGATTCCTACGCCGCGATGCAGGGCGAAAAGGTGCTGCGCAATCCGCTGTTCAGTCCCTCGCTGAATGCCGCGGGGCATTACCTCAATGCGCCGTCGGCGCTGATTCCCGAGGTCGGCGACCGCGACGACGCGGAGGAGGACGGAACCAACTTCACGCTCCGCATCGTCCGCTACGCCGGGATGCATCCGCTGCCCGGCGACGAGCGGTGGGGGTATCCTTCGGGGCGTTCGGAGTATCCGCTCGCGGCGTTCCATTTCGCGGGGGACGACGCTGCGGAGGGGTTCACGCTCTGTTTCGAGGACCGCGACGGACAACAGGGGCTGCACCGCTTCTACGACGGGCAGGTGCGCCGGGAGGCCTCCCGTGAGCGGATCATCCTCTCGCTGCGGCTCGCGCCTCACGAATTCGAAGCCCTTCTGACGCCCGGAACGGGAGCGCCGGACATCCGTTCGGTCTTCCGCATCGACACCGGAGCGGGCGTGGTGCGGGCCGCGCTGCACGCCGTTGGCGACTACGACCCGGCGAAAGCCTCGGTGCGCTGCACGTTCAACCGCCTCATGGAAGACTGATGACGCGGCACGACGAACTGTTGGCCGAAGCGGTGCTTCGGGAGGTCCGGGGGCTTACGACCCGGCAGGCGGTATTGCGGTTGTTCGAACTGGGGCTGGTCAGTCGCCGGGGGTGTGAACAGCGCGCGATCCGTGACGAAATCGGGCGGCTCGAAAAGGAGGGCATGTCCCGTTGCGAAGCCTTCGAGGTCACAGCCGGGAAATTCTGCTGCTCTTACGAGAAGGTGCGCAACGCATTTTACAACACTTACAAACATTAATCATGAAATCGGAAATTCAAATCAACAACACGGCCGGGGTCTGCCAGATCGACATCGAAGGGACCATCGGCGTACCCGAGGAGTGGCAGTTCGAAGAGCCTGACGCCCGGGTGGCGACCTACGAGCGTTTCCGCGACACCCTGCGGCGCATTGCGGAGATCGAGGCCCCGGAGGTGGTGGTCAACATCCGCTCGACGGGCGGCGACGTGAACGACGCGCTGCTGATCCACGACGCGCTCCGGCAGCTCCCGGCGCGGGTCACGACCCGCTGTTACGGCTATACGGCCTCGGCTGCGACGATCATCGCCCAGGCGGCGTCGGAGGGGTGCCGTCTCCTGTCGGCCAATGCCCTCTATCTGATCCACACGGCCATCTGTTCGACCGAGGGAAATGCCGCGGAGATCGCCGGGAAGATCGACCTGCTGCACCAGACCGATGCGCGTATCGCCGCGGTCTATGCATCCCGTTCGGGGCGTCCGGCCGCGGAGTTCGAGGCCCTGATGGCCGAGAACAACGGCAACGGCCGCTGGCTCGCACCCGAGGAGGCCGTTGGGCGGGACTGGCCGACAAAGTGGTCGAAGCTGCGGAGCAGCCGGCGTCCTCGCTGGCGCGGAATATCGCCCGGGGCTGGGAGCGTTTGCTGGCCAATATCGGTTTGCGGCCCGGCCCGGCGCTTCCCGCCGACCGCAACGTTCTCCATTTCGACGGGGAGGTGCAGGCTCTGCGCAGCCGTTCGGCTGTTGCGGCCGGCGGAGGCCGCCGGCCGGGCCGCGCCGACCTCCACGCAGCCGCGCGAGGACCCTTCCTGCGGCGACACGGTCCGCTCGGCCAACGAACGCGCCTATGCCGAAGACGCCAGGCGCATGCGCAATTAAAAATTAAGAATTGAAAATTGCCAAGCGGGGGGGCTTCGGGCTGCCGATTCACCGGAGGCGAATCGAAAATCTGCCGGTCAGGAACAAAAGGAGGTTTCGGCCTAAAATGGAAGTCCGGCGATACCCGCCCTGCGGAGGCAAAACAAACAACCAAATTCATCAACCATTTAAAACCAAAAACAACCATGACTTACCTCGAAAATTCGAAACAGTACACCGGTTCCGACCTCGAAAACATCTTCTTCCGCCCGATGCTCACCGGGGAGTCGGCGCAGGACCTCGGCGTGCGCGTACTCTACAACATGCCCCAGCCCACGCACGTCCAGCTCTGGGACGGCCAGCGCAACATCCTCCAGAAATTCACCTCCGCAGGCTGGGCCGGGGGCAAAGCGGCGACCAAGTACGAGAAGACGGTCAATCTTAACCGGGTGAAGGCCGAACTGGGATTCTCGGCCGCCAACTACTTCTCGATGGTCTACGAGAAGGTCTCGTCGCTGGTCAACACCCACATGGACGACCTCTCGGGCACGGAGCTCGAACAGGCCGAAACGGCGCTTTTCAAACAGGCCCTCGCCGAGAATATCCGCGTCACGATGTGGATCGGCGACACCTCCGCGGCGTCGGGTTACAACACCTTCGACGGACTGCTGAAGCGCATCAACGGTCTGGTCGACGACGACGGCGTCTATAACTTTTCCTACCAGGCGGCCGCGCTCGAAGACCCGGCCTATGTGGTCGAGCTGTTCGACAAGCTGTGGGCCGGGGCCGATCCCCGCATCCCGGGCCTCAAGGCCGACGACCGGCTGGCCTACTTCGTCTCGTCGGACATCTACCGCCTCTACGAGAAGTACCTCGATGCAAAGGGCGCCGACGCGGCCTACGCCGATGCGATGAACGGCCGCCGGACGCTGGCCTACCACGGAATTCCGGTCGTGGACGTAAGGCTGGGCAGCTACCTCGGCGCCACCTCCTTCCGCCAGTCGTTCGTCATGCTCACCGACCGCCGCAACCTCGTGCTGGCCGTCAACACGGCCGACATGCCCGGCAACGAGGTGCGCATGTGGTACAACCCCGACGAGATGGAGAACCGCCAGCGTGCGGTCTTCATGGCCGGAACCCAGATCCTCGACGAGGCGCTGATCTCCTTTGCATACAAGCAGTAAAAACCCGGGAACGCGCATCCGCAGGGGCTTTCCCCGCGGATGCCGCGTCCCTGAAATCCGAAAAACGCCATGAGCAAAACGAAAAAAATCAAGACGGCCGTGGGGGTTGCCGACCGCACGGACCCCTATTATGCGCTGGGTTCGTCGCGGGTCGAGAGCGACAAATTCTGGCGCTGGGGCGACGACAACCTCTTCCCGGCGGCGCTGGCGCTGATGGCCCGGCGTTCGACGACCCACCGGCGCATCATCAACGACAAGGCCGACTACATCTCCGGCAAGGGATTCACGTGCGACGAGGCGCAGCAGCCGCAGCTGGCGGCCTTCGTCCGGTGCGTCAACGGCCGGGGCGAGAGCCTTCGCCAGGTGCTGGGCAAACTGGCCTTCGACAAGTCGCTGTTCGGCAACGCGTTCCTCGAAGCGGTCACCGACCCCGGGCACACCTTTCTGTCGCTCTACCACCAGGACGCCTCGCGCTGCCGCGTGGCCCGCGACTCGAAGCACGTCCTGCTGCACCACGACTGGGCGGCGTTCAAGCCCGCCGAGGCGCGCTCGCTGCCGCTCTACCCCGACTTCGAAGCGCAGGAGGACGGCACGCTGCGCTCGATCGTCCATTACAAGGATTACGAACCGATGTTCGAACACTACGGCGTGCCGCCCTACATCGCGGGGTTCAGCGTCTCGGCGATCGCCTGGAAGACCGACCGCTGGAACATCTCGCGCCTCGACAATTCGTTCCAGCTGTCGGGCGTGATGATGCTCGACTCGTCGGTGGACAACGAGGCCGAGGCCGAACGCATCGTGCGGCTCGCCGAACAGAAGTTCGCCGGGAACCCCGGGCAGGTGATGTTCGTCATCCGCGACGGCGGCGAGGATGACAATTCGCGCTTCATCCCCATTGCCGCGCAGAACGAGGGCGACTGGCAGGCGCTGCACGAACAGGCCGTCGGCGACATCGTCGTGGCCCACTCGTGGTTCCGGACGCTGAGCGGACTGGACTACGCTGCGGGATTCAGCGCCGAACGCATTCTGCACGAATACGAGGTGGCGCTCAACACGGTGATCCTCGCCGAGCAGGACGAGCTGACGGAGCCGATCCGCGCCGTCATCGCCTCGGTGCTGGGGCTGGACACGACGTCGCTGCAAATCGTCAACCGCCCGCCGACCCGCTCGAAACCCATCTACATGAAGGTCTGGGAGGCCCGCAAGGCCGACGGACTCGACTACGACCCGGAGGACCCGAAACAACAGGTTTTCCTCTCGGAAATCACCAAATACAATATCAAGAGCATCGAATGAAAACCCTCATCACACCTTTGCAGGTCCTGCGCCTCGCCTTCGGCGGCGGAGATTACCTGCCTCCGGACAGCGTCACCGAAGCCGACATCACCGGAGCCGAACAGCGCCACATCGTCCCGGTCGTAGGGCGGGCGCTCTACGAAAAGCTCCTCGAAGGCTCCTACGCCGGATTCCGCGACGAATACCTCGCAGCCCCGACGGCCCTCTTCACCCGTCTCGCCCTCCAATCGCGGCTCGACATCAGCACCGGGCAATGCGGCACGACGGCCCCCAAGACCGCCTGCGGCCAGCCGGCCGGCGAAGCGGCGCTCCGAGCCCTGCGACGCAGCCTGCGGACTCAGGCCCGGACGCTGCTGCGCCGCGCCGGAGAACATCTGTTCGCACACCGGGACGAATTCCCGGAATACGACCCCGAAAACGACACGCTCAGACGCTGCACGACCGATGGAGGCTTTGTTCAGATTCATTAGCGGCGCGGCGGGGGGGATCGCCGCCCTGTTCGCCCCGATCGGGCCGCTGATAGCCACGACCGTGGTTTTCATCGGCGTAGACTTCCTTTCGGGCGTGGCCGCCGACCGCGCCACGGCCCGCCGCGAAGGCCGCGCCTGGTATTTCGAAAGCTGCAAGGCGTGGCGCACGGTGGTCAAACTCACGCTGGCGGTCACGGCGATCGCAATGGCGTGGCTGATCGACAGCTGCGTGCTGGATTTCATGCAGCTGAACGTGGCGAAGCTCCTCACGGGGTTCACCTGCGGAGTGGAGCTGTGGTCGTTCCTCGAAAACGCCGCGCAACTCTCCGACGCCCCGCTGTTCCGCTGGCTGCGCCGCTACGTCCACCGCCGCATCCGAAAGGAGGCAGGCGATGAGTAGAGGGTTGGCGAACTGCAATCCGGGCAATATCCGGCAGTCGAAGGTCCGCTACAAAGGCGAGGTGCGCCCCTCGCGCGACCCGGCCTTCAAACAGTTCGAATCGCTGGCGTGGGGATACCGGGCGATCTTCGTCCTGCTGCACACCTACCGCGTCCGCCACCGCATCGCCACCCTGCGCGGAATGATCGCCCGCTGGGCCCCGCCCTCGGAGAACGACACGGGCACCTATCTGCGCACCGTCGTCCGGCGAAGCGGCGTCGACCCCGACGCCGAAATCGACACCCGCGACGGCCCGACCATGACGCGCATCGCGGCGGCGATAGCGCGCGTGGAGAACGGCGTGGAGCCCGACGAGGCGGAGATCGCCGAAGGATGGCGGCTTTTCAGCGCGGATTTCTGACTTTTCATGCTATATTTGCGGTATGGGAGACACGCCGCTGCATCCGCCGCACAGCCAAAGCCGTCCGCTCCGGAAGGCCGCGGGGCCGTACCCGATGGCGTGGGTACTGCTCTTCACGGCGGCGGGAGTGGCCGTCGCCCGCTACGCGACCCTGCCGGCCGGTTTTCTGGCCGCAGCCTTCGCCGCAGCGACACTCATGGCCTTCATAACGTATCGACGGCGCATCGGCAACGGCTACATCGCCATCGCCCTGCTGCTGCTCGGCATGGCGCTGCCCGCGCTGCGACCCCAACCGGCCTACGGCCCCGCCGGCACGAACCGCCTCCACGAAGCGGCGTCGGAACGCATCCGACGGCTCCATCTCCCGCCCGACGCGGAGGCCGTCGCGCTGGCGATGGCCGCAGGCGACCAGACGGAGCTGACACCCGAGCGGCGTGCGCCCTACGCCCGCACGGGAACGGCACACGTGCTGGCCGTATCGGGGCTTCACGTGGGGATGGTTTTCCTCTACGTCAATCTGCTGCTGGGAGCCCTCGCGCTGCTGCACCGAGGCCATCTCCTGCGCAATGCGGCGGCCATCGCCGTCATCTGGCTCTTCGCCGCGGCGGCGGGGCTGTCGCCCGGCACGATCCGCGCCGCCGTGATGTTCACGGCCCTGCAACTGGCGCTGGCCACGACGTCGCGCTACGCAGGCGTCAACATCCTCTCCGCGGCGGCCTTCGGGATGCTGCTGTGGCGGGGGGGCCCCCCCCCGCCGCTACGACCGCACCGCCGAGGTGCCGGGAATCGCCGCGGACCCCACGCGGAAAAACGACGGCCGCCTTTGGTACCGCCGCGAAGTGACGCTGCCCGAAGGCCGCTGGACGGCTGCAACGCTGGAACTCTGCGGCGCCCGGTTCCGGCCCGAGGTCTTCGTCAACGGCGTCAGCGTTTCACGCGCCGAGGGAGGCATGGCCCCGACCCTGCATCCGCTGACGAGCCGCGACGTGCGGCCCGGACGCAGGATCGTGCTCGAAATCGCCCTGGAATCGCTTGCCGACGTGCCGCAGGAGGATGCCTCTTACATCCCCGTCGCCGACCAATGGAGATCGAACAACTCCTCGGGACTGTGGGACGACGTCAATCTTCATTTCCATTACGACGCAACGATCGGCGGCATCGTGCTTTTCCCCGACATCCGGGCAAAGACGCTCCGCACCGGCTGCCGCCTCGATCCCCTTCCCGGCAGGAAACTCCGCGAAGGGCGCGGAACGCTGACGATAACCGACCGGAACGGACATAAAATGCTCGAACAGCCGTTCGAATACCGTCCCGGGGAGAACTCGATCGACATCGCCTACGGCGGCATTCTCGGCGAATGGTCGCCCGAACATCCGAACCTCTATGTCATGGAACTGCGGCTCGACCCCCGCGACAGCCGCACGATGCCGTTCGGCATCAAGGAGTTCCGCACCGAGAACAAACAGTTCCGTCTCAACGACCGTCCCTGTCCGCTGCGCGGCAGCACGGTGGTCTGGCACCGCTGGGTCCGCACGGAAGAGGGCGCCCGGCTCGGATACGACACCACGTGGTTCCGCGACAATGTCGTGCTGCGGCTCAAAGAACACGGCGCCAACCTGCTGCGGTTCCACCTGGGAGGGCCGCCGAGCCGCCTGCTGGACCTCTGCGACCGATACGGACTGGCCGTACAGTACGAATGGTCCTTCTTCCACGGCATGCCGGCCAGCGAAGCGAGCTGCACCGAGCAGTACGGCCGCTGGCTGGAAGCCGCCGTCGCACACCCTTCGGTCTGCATCTATCATCCTTACAACGAAACCGAAGGCGACGAACTCGGGCGGGTCTGGAATGCCCTGAACAAACTCCTGCCGCATTATCCGCAGCTGGTGATCTCGGAACGCGACGTGCTGCACCTGCACAAATACTGGTGGAGCATCTTCGAAAACGTCGGCATGTTCTACGACAGCTACGACCAGTTCGACCTGCCGATCATGACCGACGAATTCGGCGGCAACTATCTCGACGGCGACGGCGAACCCGGAGGATACGTCACCATCCGCGAAACCCTGCTGCGCTTCCTCGGACGCAACCACACCCCTGCGATGCGGCTCAAATTACAGGAGTATTCCCACGGCAG
>OGOJ01001347.1_pt1 | contig 18681 bp, 8 predicted proteins | sample 1552601 | NCBI WGS metagenome assembly OGOJ01 (sample SAMEA2580184, study PRJEB22360) | human gut metagenome | biome: human gut; feature: human-associated habitat; material: faeces | place: Denmark | collected 2008/2010
GGTGACGGAAGCCAGCGCGTACTTGCGGTACGTGGACGGATCGGCGTACGGGTCGCCGGCGTTGGGGGAGTCGTCCACGCGGGCGAACCATTCCACCATGCAGCCCAGCAGGCCGTGCTCGCCGAGTACCGTGCGTACGTAATCAGGCACGGTGCCCAGATCCTCGCCGACCACCAAACCGTTCACGCGGGACGCTTCAATGGTCAGGATCGCGATCATCGCCTCATAGTCGTACGTAACGTACGCGCCACCGCGCGCGCCTTCGCCCTGCGGAATCCACCACAGACGGAATAGGCCGAGTACATGGTCGATGCGCACCGCGCCCGCGTGCGAGAACATGTTGTGCACCATCTCGCGGTACACGCCATAACCAGTTTTGGCCAGATAATTCGGATTGAACGGCGGCTGGCCCCAATCCTGACCCTGCTGGTTGTAGAAGTCCGGTGGGCAGCCCACGGTTACGCTGCCTACTGCGAAACGTTCCGGATTCCACCACACGTCCGCGCCGAGCGAGTGCACGCCCACGGCCATATCCTGCATGAGGCCGAGTGCCATACCGCTGTCACGGGCGGCGTTCTGCGCGGCTGTCACCTGCTCGTCGGCGATCCACTGCAGCCAGCATTCGAAATCGACCATATCGGCGTGCTCGCGCATGAGCTCCACCACTTCAGGCGAATCGCGGTTCGTGTCCTTGAACCACGTGCCTTCCCACGGCGCGCCCCACACCTGGAACGCCACCGACCATGCGGCGAACGCGCGCAGATCCGGACCCGCGGCCTCCTTGAACGCGTCGAACGCGGCCTGACGCTCGACGGAACGCGGCACGTTGTACACAAGCTGCAGCGCCTGGCGCTTGTGCCACCAAGCGGAATTGATGTCGAGCGGCTCGATACTGTCGTTGGCTGGCGAGGCTTCCGCGTGCAGACGCGCCACTTCGGCCTGGTCCGCCTCGTTGAGTTCCGCATATTCAGCGATATCCTGCGGACGGATGTACGTCACATTGAGAAAACGACGCGATTCGGGAAGATACGGCGACGGCTCCAGCGGCGGCACCGGCGCGGTGGCGTGAATCGGGTTGATAAGCATGAAATCGGCATGCGATTTCGTTGCCGCGTCGGACAGCAGCAGCTTCAGATCGCCATAGTCGCCCACGCCCCAGGATTCAGCGGAACGGATGGAATACATCTGTGCCATCCAGCCCCAACGTTGCTTTTCCGCTACTGCTGGCGGCAGTTCGATGCGTGCCGGTGCGCAGATCAGCGCGGCTTCGGCGTGCAGCGGGCCGGCATCGACGGCCAGCGTGTGGTAGCCGGCGGGAATATCGTCCGGCAGCGTCAGTTGCAGCGAGCCGTCATCTGCGTTCGAGCCCGTCAGATACGCGGTCAGATCGCCCGCATATTCCGTGCCGTCTTCCAACGTCAGCTTCAGCGCCACGTCGTTTCCTTTCGCGCGGATTGGCGTGACGGCTTCCTTGCCGATGAACTTCACGACGGTCGGCTCAACAAGTGTGTCTGCGATGCGCTGCTGGGTCGCCGCATAGGAGGCGGTGATCGCTTCGTCGCTGGATGCGTCCACGCCGAGTGCGGCCAATACGGAGACGAGCACTTCGTCGCGGATTTCCACATAGGTGCCGAGCTGGTCGATATACGACGTGGAAATGCCATTGAGCTTGGCGAGCTGGATAAGAGGCCGTGCGATGCGTTCTGCGCTTTCGGTCTGCTGGGTCTGTGTCATAGGTCCCTTCTTTCCGCGCCGTTTGTGACGGCTGACATGCTACATTGCTTGCGATTGCCGCAGCTTCGATGCTGGTGGCATTCGCACCAAAGATAACTATATCACGGTATGATATCGTTTTCAAAGCGTGTTTTGCGGTAAGAGAGTGTTGCTATATTGCGATTTTGCTCTAATTTCAGGAATATAGATAACCGGAATTGTTTTTCCATATTGACTATCGTTTGCAATACGAAGGCGCAGCGCTCCGCATTGCAAACGATTATTCCAACGGGGCATTGCTCGTCTGCTACTCGGCTTCGAGAATTGCAAAGCTTTGCAGACCTAGACGCAGCGAAGTGCCGCTAATTTCGTTTTCGCCGATGCTGAAAATCGTCCGATAACTACCATCTGGTAACTGCAAAGCTTTGCAATCGCGGCTTGGATTGACGGCTATGATCAGCTTCTGCAGGTGGGTGGAACGCTCGAAAACGAACACTCTATCGCGTTCGATTGCATGGAACGTAGCCCCCGACCGCAAGGCGTCGCATTCCCCCTTGACGTGGAGTATGGAGCGCACCGTATGCCACAGTGATTCGGCGTCGGCCTGCTGTGCGGCGACGGTCGGGGCGTCGGCGGACGGGTCGGCGGGCAGGTAGCTGCCACCGGTCACATCGCCAGCCCGAGTGTCCGATTCTGCAGAATCGGACACGTGAAGTGCTCCGGATGCGTCGTTCGCACCCCACTGCATCGGTGTGCGCGAACCGGTGCGCACGTAGCCGCCTTCTTTGCCGGGCAGTGCGCGGTATCGCATGCCGATTTCGTCGCCGTAATACAGGAACGGCACGCCCGGCATCGCGAACAGCGTGCAGTATGCCAGGGCGATTTCGCGCTGCGACAGTCGCGGCGCCACGCGTGCGGTGTCGTGGTTGCAGGTGATGAAATTAAAATTTCCGTCGGCCGTTTCCGCTTCGCGCAGACGCGGCTCGTACTCGTCCAGGAATTCGCTGATCGGCGTGCCGGAATCGGCGTTGAAATAGCTCTTGTCGCCCTTGCGGCTCAACGGGTCGTCCACGTTGCGCAACAGCATGTTGTAGCCGTTGGGAACGCCGTCCCAACGCCAATCGAGATAGAAATCCATGTCGAAGCCGGCGGCCATCGACTCCTCTGGCCGTCCCCATTCCGAAACGAACGCGGCTTCGGGGAAGGCCGGGCGGATCCGGGCGAACATGTACTGCCAGGTGCGGATGGTGTAAGGCTTGCCCTCATCGTCCTTTTTGACGAGGCTGTCGGCCATATCCACGCGGAAGCCGTCTGCGCCACGGGAAAGCCAGAACCGCATGACGTCCACCATCGCGTCGCAAGTGGCCTTCGCGTCCGGACCAAGGGCTGGCTTCTGCCAGCTACGTTCGGGGTGCGCGAAACCGTAGTTGAGCGCCGGCTGGCATTTGAAGAAGTTCAAGATGTAGGTACCGTTGCGGGGCGATTCGCCGCCGATGAATGGCAGTCCGTCGCCACCGGAGATCCATGAGTCTGTCCAGATGTAGCGGTCGGAATAATTGTTTCGCTCGACCTTGCAACTGCGGTGGAACCACTCGTGTTCCTCGCTGGTGTGGCCTGGCACGAGATCGAGGATCACGTGCATGTCGCGCCGGTGGGCGGCGTCGAACAACGCAATGAGATCGTCGTTGGTGCCGTAGCGTGATGCCACCTTTTTGTAGTCGCGCACGTCGTAGCCGGCGTCTTTGAATGGCGAGTCGAAACAGGGATTGAGCCAGATCGCGTTGCATCCGAGATCCTTGATGTAGTCCAGTTTTAAAGTGATTCCGGGGATGTCTCCGATGCCGTCGCCATTGGAGTCGACGAAGGACTGTGGATAGATTTCATAAAAAATTGCGTCGGCAAGCCATTTGGGGTGGGGGTGTTTCGCGGGGGGAAGCATGAGGGTGTGTCTCCTTGATATTTCGCGGTTTGCGGTGTTTCTTTGAAACAATCATAACGCTGAATTGCAAACGTTGGCAGAAACGTGCTACACTAACAATCACTGATACATTTTTGGTGGCCCCAGTGTTGTTGGTAATCATCCAAGAACGATGATGTGAACGTATGCAGGGTTTTGGTCCGTACCATTTAACCGGAGATGTTGAGGAACACAAGGTTATGTGAGGAAAGGAAGATCAATGAAGATCGATTGGAAGAAGGCAATCGGACTTACTGCTGCCGTTTCTATGCTGGTTCCGCTCGCTGCGTGCGGTGGCTCCTCCGACGGTGGCGATAAGAACGCTTCCGGCTCCACCGAGGCCGTCACGCTGAGCGTGTGGGCCCCGCAGGAAGACCAGGCCAAGGACACCAACTGGCTGGGCAAGGTCGAAGAGAACTTCGCCAAGGCGCATCCGGAATACAATATCACGTGGAAGAATGACGTGGTCTCCGAAGGCGATGCTTCCAAGCAGGTCAGCACTGATCCGTCCGCGGCGGCCGATGTCTATATGTTCGCTTCCGATCAGTTGGGTGTTCTAATGGACGCCAAGGCCATTGGCCAGCTGGGCACCGACGCTGAGAAGCAGGTGAAGGAACAGAACGGCGACCTCGAAGTCAACTCCGTCACCGGCACCGATGGCAAGCTCTATGGCGTGCCGTACACCGACAACACGTGGTTCATGTACTACAACAAGTCCAAGATCACCGAGGATGAGGCCAAGGACTTCGATACCATCCTTTCCAAGGCCAAGGTCGCGTTCTCCCTGCAGAATTCTTGGTACATCAACGGCTTCTATGATGGCCTGAGCCTGTTCGGCGAGAAGGGCAATGATGCTGACGCAGGCATGGTCTTCCCGAAGGACGGCGCCGATATCACCTCTTATCTGGTTGATGTGGTCGCCAACCCGAACTTCTCCAACGACGATGGCGCTTCCGGCCTCGCAGCCATCAAGGATGGCTCCGCCGACGTGCTGTTCTCCGGTACCTGGTCCGCTAAGGACGTGAAGGAGGCCCTGGGTGACAACTACGCCGCCACCTCTCTGCCGACCTTCACCGTGAACGGCCAGAAGAAGCAGATGAAGTCCTTCGCCGCCACCAAGGCCGCTGCTTACAACCCGAACGCCAAGAACCCGAAGGCCGCCGCTCAGTTCGCGGCTTACCTCGGCTCCACCGAAGCTCAGAAGCTGCACTACGAGATGCGCGCCATCCCGCCGACCGACAAGTCCCTGTCTGATCTGACCACCGACGACGTCGCAGCCAAGGCCCAGGCCGACACCATGGCCAACACCGCCCTCCTGCAGTCCGGTCTGTCTGGCATGAACGATTGGTGGACTCCGGCCGAAACCTTCGGCAAGGCCCTGGTCAACAAGGAAATCACCAAGGACAACGCTGCCGCCAAGTACCAGGATTGGGTCAAGCAGGCCGGTGGCAAGATCGCTGAGTGAAATCAGTAATTCTAAAAATCCAATAACTGAAGAATGCAGGTGGTTGGCACTGCCAAATCCCCCCAGCCATCCTGCAGCTTTGAGAGACGCTTCGAGTCGCGGTGTCTCTCTCCACTTTGCATAGTGGCTCACTCCTCCTCCGAGCTTTGCATTCCCGGGCAAGGTTTTTAAATTCTCCTTCCCCTTGTCCGGGAGCAAAGCTTTTTTTATCTTTCAATATCCATATGAGAGGGCAGTCGAAATGACAGCAACAACTCTTTCCCCGCGGGAGATGAAGCGCCTTCGGAAGCAGGGTGCTGATTATGTTTCTCCGTCGCCTTACACGGTAAGGGCGGCGTTCCGGCGTGGTGACCTGTTCACTAAGCTTTCCGCAGTGGTGTTTGGTCTTGGCGATATCGTGCGCAAGCAGTATGTCAAGGGCATTGCCATGCTGGCGCTGGAAATCGCATACTTCGTGTTCATGGCAATCAATGGTGTGGACTATCTTTCCAAGTTGCCGACCTTGGGCACCAATGCAGGCGGCAAGAAGCTGGTCGACGGCTTCTGGGTCTACACCGAACCTGACCGTTCCGTGGTCATCCTGTTGTACGGTGTCGCCACTCTGGTTATCACCGCTGCCTTCATCGGCCTGTGGGTCATGTCCGTGCGCTCTGCATACAAGTCCCAGGTGCTGCTCGAGGAGAACGGCAAGGCTCCGAGCTTCATGGACGATGTCCGCGAGCTGCTCGATGCCAAGGCTCACGTCCTGCTGATGTTCCTGCCCACGCTGGGCATTGCCGTGTTCACTGTGCTTCCGTTGATCTTCATGATTTCCATGGCATTCACCAGCTATGACCACAAGCACCTCGTGCTGTTCCACTGGGTCGGCTTTGAGAACTTCGCCAAGGTCTTCTCCAACAGCGGCGGCACCGTTAACGCCGCACTGTTCGGACGCGTGCTGGTGTGGACCTTGGTCTGGGCCTTCTTCGCCACCTTCCTGAACTTCTTCTTCGGCATGTTCGTGGCCATGATCATCAACCGCAAGACCACCCATTTCAAGGGTTTCTGGCGTGCCTGCTTCTCCATGTCCATCGCCGTTCCGCAGTTCGTGTCCCTGCTGGTCATGCACACCATGCTCCAGCCGCAGGGTGCGGTGAACCGCATGCTGCAGACGTGGGGTTGGATTGACGGCCCGCTGCCGTTCTTCACCGACGCCACTTGGGCCCGTGTCACCGTAATCGTCATCAACCTGTGGGTCGGTATTCCGTACACCATCATGCAGATCACTGGTATTCTGCAGAACATTCCGGCCGATCAGTATGAGGCGGCGAAGATCGACGGTGCCAACTGGTGGCAGATCTTTACTAAGATCACCATGCCGTACATTATCTTCGTGCTCACCCCGTATCTGATCACCACCTTCACGGGCAATGTGAACAACTTCAACGTCATTTACCTGCTGTCCGGCGGCGATCCTACGCCATTGGGCGATTCCGCAGGCTCCACTGATTTGCTTATCACCTGGCTGTACAAGCTGACCGTGGACAAGCAGGATTACAATCTCGGTGCCGTGATCGGCATCATGACCTTCGTCGTGTTGGCCATCGTTTCGCTGATCACCTACCGCAATTCCGGCTCCTATAAGAATGAGGAGGCATTCCGATGAGCAACAAGCATTCCGCAACCAAAGTGGAAAGCCACGGCCTTCTGCACGACCAGAAGATCCGCCGTATCACCGGCGACGTGTTCGCCCACTTGTTCCTGGCCATTCTGGCCGTCATCTGGCTCGTCCCAATCGTATGGGTGTTCGCGGAGTCGTTCAATAAGAACACCGCCCCGTACACCAGCTCCTTCTTCCCGAAGGAGTGGACTCTGGACAACTATAGGGTGCTGTTCACCGACCGCAACGTGTTGGACTTCCCGAAGATGTTCGGCACCACGTTCATCATCGCCTGCTTCACCTGTGCGATTTCTCTGATCTTCGTGCTCTCCGTGGCATACTGCATGAGCCGTATGCGTTTCCGTGTGCGCAAGACTTTCATGAACGTTGTGCTGATTCTTGGCATGTTCCCGGGTATCATGGCCGTCACCGCCATCTACTTCATCTTGAAGGCCTTGGGCCTGTCAAGCGGCACCATGACTACCGTGGCGTTGATTCTCGTGTACTCCGCCGGTTCCGGCGCTGGCTTCTACGTGATGAAGGGCTATATGGACACCATTCCGACCTCGCTGGACGAAGCCGCCCTGCTCGACGGTTGCACCCGTTTCCAGGTGTTCCATAAGATCATCATCCCGATCTGCAAGCCCATGATCGTCTACCAGGCCATCATCGGCTTCCTGACCCCGTGGCTCGACTTTGTCATGGCCAAGGTGATCTGCCGTACGCAATCCAACTACACCGTGGCATTGGGCCTGTGGCTCATGCTGCAGAAGGAATATATCCAGAACTGGTTTGCCCGCTTCGCCGCGGCCGCGGTCGTGATCTCCGTTCCGATCGCCATCCTGTTCATTGTGATGCAGCGCTTCTATCAGGAGTCCATGTCGGGCTCCGTGAAGGGCTAAAGAAAGGCAAAGGATATGACGCTCGTAGACAGCTTCGCACAGCCGAACACGAGCGTCGCCGAACCGTTCCCGCTGTGTCTGGAACGGCCGCTGGGTGCCGTTGTTACTGAAACCGGCACCCAGTTCGCTCTCTGGGCTCCTTCCGCACAGAAGGTGACCCTGAGACTGTTCTCGCGTGGCTCCATGGGGGAAAGCGGCGACGCTCTGATTGGACAGTACACGATGCGTCCGGAATCCGATGGTTCCTGGACGTACGATTTCGCCGACAACATGCACGGCGTGTATTACGACTTTTTGATCGAACGCGATTGCGGTTCCGTCGACCGCATCGCCGACCCGTGGGCGCGCGGGGCCGGTGTGAACGGCCGGCGCAGCATGGTCGTGGACTTCAGCCGCACCAATCCGGATGGTTGGTACCGCGACCATATGCCGGACGTGCCGCTTGCGCAGACGGTGGTCTGGGAAACCCATGTGGGCGATTTCAGCAATGATCCCGCCGGCGGTTTCCCCGAATCGCATCGGGGCAAGTATCTGGCGTTCACCGACGACGGTACGTCTCTGGACGGGCATCCCGACTTTCCCACGGGCATCGCATATCTCAAGAAACTTGGCGTCACCGCGGTGCAGCTCATGCCGATTTACGATTTCGGTTCCGTGGACGAAGAGACCTGCGATCGCTACAACTGGGGGTACGATCCGGTCAATTACAACGTGCCGGAAGGCTCGTATTCCACCAATCCGTTCGACGGGTCGGTGCGCATCCGCGAAGTGAAGCAGATGGTGCAGGCGCTGCACAACGCCGGCATCAAAGTGATCATGGACGTGGTCTACAACCACATGTTCTCGCCCGATAATTGGTTTGAGCGGTCGGTGCCGGACTATTTCCTGCGCCGTAAGCCCAACGGCGCGCTGGCCAACGGATCCGGCTGCGGCTGCGATATGGCCACCGAACGCAAGATGTTCCGCCGGTTCATCGTGGAATCCGTGACGTTCTGGGCGCGCGAATACCACATGGACGGCTTCCGTTTCGACCTGATGGGTCTGATCGACGTGGACACCATGAATGCCGTGCGTGCTGCTCTGGATGAGATTCCCGGCCGTGGACGCGACATTCTCATGTACGGCGAACCGTGGTCCGCGGGCGCCACCGCGCCGCTGCCCAGCGACACCGTGCTGGCTGACAAGTCAGGCCTGTCGAAGCTTGACAGTCGCATCGGCCACTTCTGCGACACCACGCGAGACACCATCAAGGGCCATGTGTTCTTCTCGGACCGCCCGGGTTATGTGAACGGTGGCATGCACGAGAACGTAGCGGCTGCGCGTGAGGCCGTGGACGCGTGGCGTCGCGGCAAACATTCGGAAGGAGTGGCAGGCCAGGTCATTCAATCCGTGTCCGCGCACGACGACCTCACGCTGTGGGACAAGTTGTGCGCGAGCTTTGCGGCTGGTTCGTTGGGCAGCACCGTGGCCGAAGGCGTTAACGAAAATACCGTGGATGTGCCAAAAGTCATGTATGACGCCGATTTCTCGGCGGAAGGGCTGGCCGGTGTCGGTCCGCAGATTGCGGCCGCGCTGACCGACGTGATGGACGCCAACAAGCTGGCTGTGGGTATCACGCTTACCTCCGCTGGCATCCCGTTCATGCTGTCCGGCGAGGAGTTCGCACGTACCAAATTCGGCAGCTCTGATTCTTACGATTCCGCCAAAGAGCTTAACTGGCTCGATTGGAACCGTGCATGGCAGAAGCGCGATTTGATTGAGTATTACGCGAAGTTGATTGCATTGCGCAAGTCTGATCCACAGTGGTTCGACGGCAATCGCAATATCGTCGATACGGAAGGCGACGAACTCGTGTTCCGCGGCGGCGATTATCGGATGGCCGCCAATCCAGGCAGACACGTCGGCGTTATTGACGTGGCCGTAACGGGTTTGGAACCGATTGGCGGAATACGGAGATACTGGTGTGGTCTCGGCTCGTCCGTCAGTCCGGTGGAAGGCAATGTGAGCGCAGGTGATGGCGATTATTTGATTGTTCCACCGCATACGTTTGCAATCTGGCGGTTGCAGTAATACTCTCAGTAGGGAAGCTACAAAACGGCGACCGCAAAGCTGCGGTTGCCGTAACCGATACGGCAATGGGGCCGGAAAACCAGAAAGGATACGAGAAGTGGGAGCCGGAGCTCATAATCCACGATATGAGGTGGTATTTTTCGACCTCTACGGGACGTTGATCGACATTCGTACAGACGAACAGAGCGAAACCGCCTGGCAGGCGCTATATGACTGCGTTTGCGAACTGGGTGCCGACTACGAATCGGTCGACGAAATGCGCGAACGCTTCGAAAAACTTGAGGCCCGCGAAATGGTCCATCAAGCCGATCGTGCAATCGTCCGTAACGGATGGGATGAATTCGATATCCTGCCGGTCTACCGGTCGCTGCTGATGAACCGTAGTGAGGAGGCTGAAAAGAAACTGGCACTGCCGCAAGCCGCGCTGAAAGCCGCATGGGCGTTCCGGCAGGGCAGCACCAGCATGATCCGCCTGTATCCGGGCGCACTCGACATGATCGAAGCATTGCAGGAGGCCGGCGTCGTCGTGGCGCTGCTAAGCAACGCACAAGCCTGCTATACTCGCCCCGAACTGGAAATGACCGGCTTGGCGAACGTACTGGACGACGTGATTATCTCCAGCGAAGAGAAAATCCGCAAGCCTGCCCGCGACTTGTACATGTTGGCTCTCGACCGCGAGTTCGTAATCGCAAAAAACGCGCTCATGGTGGGCAACGATGAAGCAAACGATATTATCGGAGCCAATTCCGCCGGTCTCGACGCAGCATACTTCCGTACGGAAATTTCGCCGATGAGCGACCCGCCCAAGTCGGAGCATGCGGTATGTTCGTTTACCGGAGCCGACTACGACGGGCTGCTGAAATTCGTGCTGAACGCGTGAAACGCGCGTAGGTTGCGTCTTGGGCGTACTGGGCGTCTTGGGCGCACGAAAGGCCGTATGCGGAACTGAGGAGGACATATGGAAAGCTATGTCGAGCAGGGTGCTGGAGCTGATTCGATTGAACAGATCGGATTCGGCGGCGCTCGCCGTACCAAGAAGAAGCACCGCGGACTGACGGTGTTCCAGCTCAAGGTCATCGGCGCTGTGGCGTTGGCTCTGTCAGCTGGTAGCACCACCATTGTGCCGCTGTTTTTCGGTTCCGACGTCAATAATATGACGTCGCTGACGGCGATGGTCTTAAGCGAGGTCGTATCTTGGTTTGCTATTCCGATTTACGCGTGGCTGCTGGTGCAGGGTTTCCGTGAAACACATAGTCGCGTCGCGTACGGCCTGCAGCTGTTCATCCTCGCCGTGGTGTGTGAGGTGCCGTACGACCTCTGCACGTCGCATAAGGCTTTCGATTTTGGCTCGCAGAACCCTGTTTTCGGTCTGTTCATCGCGTTCGTTGTGCTTGCCGTGTTGGATTGGGTGGCGGCGCGCTACCAGAAGTCAATGAAGATTGTGCTGTCGGTCGGTCTGGTGTTGATCGGACTGTTGTGGGATCTGCTGCTGCGCGTCGGCCTGCGCCAGCATATGATGAGCGTCGGCTCGGTGACGCTTGGTTTCGTGCTGATTTTCACGTTGATGCGCCAGCATGAGAATTCGATGATGTTCACTGCCGGCCTGTTTGGCGCGGTGATGATGATTATGCCTGGCATTGGCGTTGCATTCGTGCATTATTACAACGGCGAGTTGGGTTATAAGCGGCAGTGGACGAAGTGGGCTTTTTACGCGGCTTATCCAGTTATTTTGATATTTTGTGCTATTGGTGCAACATTAGCGTGATTTTTGACAACGTTCGCAGTATAATAGTAGCAATATGGGAGAGCATTGCCGCTCGGGCAAGTGTTTCCAAGGCTGGGAACGTTTGTGATTATGATGCAGAAACCGCAAAGGGGTTGAGAGATGGATAGAGCAGGCATTCGCGAGGTGGCCAAGGCCGCGGGTGTGTCGATTTCCACGGTATCGCGCGCGTTCACGCGGCCGGAACTGGTGTCCGAACGTACGCGCCGCAAGGTGCTGGAAACGGCGGACAAGCTTGATTTCAACATCTCACGTTCCGCGACATCGTTGAAATCGGGTCAATCGTACCGTGTGGCGATGCTGATGAATGAAGAGATCACTAGCTGGTTCAATACGGAAGTGTTCGCTGGAATCGAATCCGTCATGCATAATGCCGGGTATGACGTATCGCTGTTCCAGCACGTCGACACCGCCGAAAACCGCCGCGACTTCTTCACGAATCTGCCGGTCCGCCGCAACGTGGACGCAGTATTCGTGACATCGTTCGGCGTGGAGCCGAAGGAAATCCAGCAGCTCAAGCGCATCCACGTACCGATTATTGGCATCAATACGCCGACGCAAAACGGCTTCGACGCCACCATCTCCATCGACGATGAGGACGGCATGTTCACCGCCGCCCAGCATCTGATCAATCTGGGGCACAAGAATATCGTGTACGTGTGCTCCGATGCGGTCGATTCCATTAATTCCTCCATCGATGCGCGAGGACAGGGCTTCATCCGCGCCTGCAAGACGATGGGGGCCTCCCATGACTTCAAGTGGCGCGTCGTCTCTGTGCCGCGTGGCAAGACCTTCGCCGACTCGGCGTTGACCGCGCTGCTTGCGTTGGACGAGTTCCCGGACGCGATCTGCTGCCAGATGGATATGATGGCGATTCCGCTGGTGTTGCGTTTGGAACGTTACGGCCACCACACGCCGAGTGACTATTCGATTATCGGCTTCGACGATTCGCCGTACGCCGACACTGTGAACCTGACCACCATGCGCCAGGATCCGTATGCGATGGGTCGCGCGGCCGCACAAAAGGCCATGAAGCTTATCGAAGGCAAGCCGCTTGAGAACGCGCATGAGATTGTGCGCGCCCAGCTCGTACTACGCGGCACCGATTCCGTGTACGGCACTGGCCGCTGAGAGCCGAGTCTCATTCCCCTTCCGCAGCCCGTCAATGCCGACGGGCTGATTGTGATGGCCTGGGGTGGATTGATAAGGGATACCCCCACTGTAGTCACGGTGTGTGGCATACGTTTTCAGGAAAAAAAATGAAACAATTTGCAGTGATGTGTTTCATGACACGCCAATCGGGGGCTGATGAATGATGAATTTCATTCAATGATCAGCATGTGTTTTTTGATTTTGCAATCGTTGACAAACCGTTGAATATCAGGCTTTAAAGCGTTGTCCCCGTGAGAGGGGACGAAAAAACGTATCGGGGGAGGGGGTGTGGGTTCTTTTTGTTTCATTTTGTTTTCATAACTGCAAAGGTTATCATAGTAAACCGTAGGTCAGAGAAAAAGGGAAAACAGAGGTTTCCGGCTGTGTTGCCGGAGATGGGAACAGCGCAGAAGCTATACGTAAAACAGAAGTGATAACGGCATTATGCAAAGGATATCAACCCTCGAGTTGAGGGACTCAGAAGGGTGAACACTTTGCGGATAGGGGACAAGATGAGGCAATGGCGTAATGGTGTCGGCAACGCACCACGACACTATGCAGGAACGCGATCGGCAACCGGTCGCGTGCTTTCGCGTACCCGCTCCCTGACCGCCGCCGCCATAGCGGTAGCCATGATGGCCACCGTAGCAGTAACTTCCCTCCTCCCCGCCTACAATGCCAAAGCTGACGAAAGTCACAATGACGGCGCAATCTGCACGCCTACCAGCATTTCCCTTGGCACCGATACCGGTAGCGGAACTGTGGATTCCGGAATCGCCACATATGTTGGCGGTGATATGTATGTAGGCCAGAAAGCCTCATCCGGCAATATGAATAACGTCAATGGGCCGTCTGGTTCATACGCTGCCGAAGCCGAGGGCTTGACCGCGGTGAACGGCAAGCTGCTTATGCATCCGCTTAAGGGGCTATGGACTTCGTATTACACGGATAAAGATGGCGTGAAGAATGGTTATATAAAAGACTACAAGGGCTTCCGTTTTGGCATTGTGGGCTTTGGTGGTCAGTATCGTCCGGCAACAGGTTCCTCCACGCTTGAGGTGAGGGGTAATAGCTCCGATAGCGACATCAGTTGGGTCGGCGGTGCGCAGGCTTGGGGTAATGCCGGATGGGTCGGCCAGACCAAGACTTCGGAGCCGCGTTATACGGCTAACATTGCTGGCGCTCCAACCACCGTGTACGGCGGTTCGTCCAATGACATTCTCGGTGCGTCTTCCGGCTCGCAAAATACCAATAAGGATAAGTACACCCAGCGCAATTCTGTTTACGTGCCGAGCGATACAAGCGGTACTGTCAACTGGAATCAGAATGATGATCAGATAGGTTCCACCGGTCAGACATTCACCGAGTTCGGCTCCTATATCAAGACGCTGTCGGGGAATCTGAGCAGCCTCAGCAAGCAGCAGTCAAGCAGTGTCTACGTGGCTGATGCGACAATCTCGTCAGATAACGAAAATCAAAACGGCCTTGTTCGCACGAAGTTCGATGGAAGCTATACCTTCACCATCGACAGCGTGCATGAGAAGATCATCAAGTTTGTAGGCAATGGCACGTCCTCCATGCAGGTGTTCAATCTGCCGGCAAGCATGCTTAACGAGTCCTCGTCGTATACCGGCGTGAGCTTTAGCTTCTCGAATATTCCGGACACCTCTTCTGTGGTCATTAACGTGACCGGGGGAAACGTGGATTTCCACAACGGCTGGCGCTTCTGGTGGACTGATATGAATAATCAGACCAGTGAACTGAGCGGCTCCTACACCGACAACGCTTACGCCAAGCGCGCTCAGCAGATTATGTGGAACTTTGCGGATGCGAGCAATGTAATCATCCGCGGTGGTCAGGGTTCGGGTACTACGACTCGTAATGTCGAGAATTCTGCAGCTGAGGGGAATGATGGCGTGTGGGATGGCTCGTTCCCCATGAAAACCAACGATGACCCGGCTGCGGGCATGCTCGGCAGCATTCTCGTACCGAACGGCAGCTTTGAATCGCATGTGAGTACCAACGGCCGCGTATGGGTCGGCGGGTCTTTCGCCATGTACAACCCTGATGCGGTGGGCAATACTGGTCAGGACGGCAAATTCTATCTGTTCATCAACTACGAACGTAGCCATTCCGCTTCCGCATTGGATATGGATCAGGAGCGCCACAATCTGCCTTGGAATGGTTCGTATTCCACCTCCTGCGCCGCGATCAAATGGGATAAGGTCGATGCCGAGGGCAAAGCCCTGAAAGGTACTTCGTGGACGGTGTACGGCACGAGGGATAATGCCGTGAATGGCACGAACTCCATCACCACGGTTGCTGATGGCGGCTGGAATGATGCGGATGATGCGGATAACGGTAGCGTCACCCTGGGTAGCTTGGCGAAGAACGCCACATATTATGTGAGGGAAAGCGGCACTGGCAGCAGCCAGTATGCGTTGAACACGAACATCTATCGCATCGTCACGCACGACAGTACGGATACTGTTTCAACCATCGACAAGGTGTACGATGCCGACGGCACTGAAATCACCGATGACACCGCCAAGCAGCTGAACAATGGCGCTATTGTCAACAAGAATTCAGGTACGTCCATCGCATGGTCGAAGGTCGATGGCACTGACGGAAGCACGTTGCTCGCGGGTTCCACTTGGGAATTGACCAAGAAGGGCGATCCCGACCAGTCGTGGACCATTACGGACGATGATTCAGGCAGCGAGGTTGCGGGCATCAAGGTCACGGTTAATGGGCAGGAAGTCACTTCGTGGCGCTTTACCAATTCGACTCCTGCAAGCATCACCTACGTTGCCGTGGATAAGGATGGCAAGGAGCTCGCCACGAAGGTGCAGTGGAGGTCCGAGGATCCGGCCATTGCCACCATTGCCAATAATGGCACGCAGCTGCAGCCGAACAGCAGCGGCTTCACGAACATCGTGTTCACGGCAGGCGACAAGACCGTGACATTCCCCGTTACGGTAAGCGGTGTAACCGTGGAAAGCTCCGTGAGCATCGGTAACTATACCGAAGGCCAGAAAATCAGCCTGAAACAAGGTAAGACCATGACGCTGACGGCTACCGTGGCACCTGAAGGCAACACGGTGAACTGGTCTTCGAGCAATACGGATGAGGTTTCCGTAAGCCCCTCAACCGGTACTGCTGTTACGGTAACCGCTAAGAACGCGACTTCAGGCTATGTGACCATCACTGCCACCGAGCAGCGTAGCCAGAAGAAAGCCACCCTGAATATTAAGGTGACAAAGCCTGCTGCGACCACCACCACTGTGTATTTCAAGATGCAGGATGACTTCAACCAAAATAACGGTCAGAAGCTATTTCTGGAATGGAAGTACGCCAATGGAAGTTGGCCTGCAGACAAGGGCGATCAACCGAACCGAAAGCAAATGACCACCGCAAGTGGGTGTGGCGAATACGTCTCCTACACCATCAATTCGGTGATGCCATCTGATGCCATCTTCCGAATTCGCAGGGATAAGGCTAACTGGACCACTCCTCAATCCTTCTATCGCCCGAATACCGATGGCGGATACTCGTTCAACGGTGGAGACGTGGTGACGCTGGAAAGCAACACTAACGTGTATTACAGCGCACCTTCCGGCTGCACGGTGACCAGCGCATATGTGGAGAATCGCTCCCATCGTTCCACGGTGAAGAACGCGGTGTTCTATGACCAGCCGGTGGTCCGCGCTATTACCAATACGACTGCCAAGGCAGCTGACACGCGGCAGGATGAGGATCCGAAGGGCGGCCAGTTCAAGGTGTCCGACCTTACGGATGGCACCTACACGCTGAAGGAAACCAGCGCCCCGAACGGTTTCGATGTCAGTAAGACGAAGACTTACACCATCGTTATTGAGAATGGGCAAGTCACGAGTTCCGGTCTTCCTAGCGCGGGCAACATTGAGAACTCGCGTCTTACCGGTACGGTGAACTGGAAGAAAACCGACGAGACTGACACCAGCAAGCTGCTGGCCGGTTCCGAATGGAAGCTGTACAAGACTAGGAACTTCTCGTGGGATAACGGCAACGCGGTTTATACCGAGACCGGCAGTACTGATCCGGTCGCAACCATCAAGGATTGCGTGAACAGCAGCGAGAAGACCTGCTCCGCGCAGACGGGACAGTACACGGATCGTGACGGCGAAGCCGGCAAGTTCTCCATCGTCGGCCTTGAGTGGGGCGAATACCAGTTGGTCGAGTCCAAGGCTCCTGACGGGTACAACATCGATACGACTCCGCACGTGTTCCGCATCGGGCCGGCCGAAGGCGCGAACGTGAAGGGCGAGTGGTATACGTCTTCCGGTTTCAAGCCGGAGACTACCGCCGGCTATCAGAAGTCTGCCGCATTCACCGTTGACGGTGGTTCCATTACCAACACCCCCGGCGTCGTTCTGCCTGGTACAGGCGGCGAGGGAGTAAACAAGATGTACGCTGCGGGATTCCTCGCAGTGGCGATTGCCGTGGTCGGTCTGGCCTTGAGCCTCAGGAGGCGGCAATGATGGAAGCGTCTAGGAGAAGGGGGAGTGGTCCGTAGCGTAGCGAACTCGCTGCCCTCTAGGCAATAACTGAATACGAATAACTCAAGATTCCAAAAATTTCAAACAAGAAAGAAAGGGAGAACAATGAATAAGGTTCTCAAGGGCCTCGTCGCTGTGGCAGCCACCGCGGCAATGGCCGTCGCCGGTTTCGCCGGTGCCTCCACCGCCATGGCGGCTGAAAACAACTACGACATCACCGTGCCGACGACCGACACGCACACCTACTCCGTGTACCAGGTCTTCACCGGCGATCTGAGCGAAGGCACGCTGAGCAATATCAAGGCCGGCCAGAACTTCAACAAGAACAATACGGCGAACAAGTCCGCTGCCGATGCTGCTGCTGAGATTGCTCAGGGTACTTATGCTGACAACACGGCAAAGCTGGCAGCCATCACCCCGTACGTTGATTTGGCTGGTACTGCCTATGGCGAGGTTTCCGCCAAGACGGCTTTGTCCGCTCCTGCTGGCTACTACCTGCTTAAGGATAAGGATGCTGTGACCGGCAACGACGCGGCAACGCTGTTCATCGTCCAGGTCAACGGCCCGGTGACCGTGAACCGTAAGGCCGACAAGCCGACCTTCGAAAAGAAGGTCAAGGACGTCAACGACTCCACTGGTGATAAGACCAACTGGCAGGATTCCGCCGATTACGATGTGAACGACGAAGTGCCGTTCCAGCTGACCGCTACCCTGCCGACGAACGAAGCAGACTTCGCAGCCTACAAGACCTACAAGCTGGTCTTCCACGATCAGCAGTCCGCTGGCCTGACCTTCAATAAGAAGTCCGTGGTCGTCAAGTACGGCGACAAGACTCTTGTCGCTGGCTCCTACACTGTCACTGAGAATCCCGAAGATAAGGACACCTTCGACATCACCATCGCTGACGCGAAGGCCGTCAAGGATGCTGAAGACAACGCAATCACCGTTGCCGCCGGTGGCAAGTTCACCGTCGAATACACGTCCACGCTGAACGAGAACGCTGTGATCGGCTCTACGGGCAACCCGAATGAGGCTTCCCTTGAGTTCTCCAACAACCCGAATGTTGGCGGCGAAGGCGAAACCGGCAAGACCCCGACCGACAAGGTCATTGTGTTCACCTACCAGCTGGACATCAACAAGACCTTCAACGGTGGCACCCCGGCTGAGAACGATCTGCCGAAGTTCAAGCTCTACAAGTTCGATAGCACCACGAACGATTACACCATTGACCGTGGCGAGGTGACCATCACCAAGACCGAGGGCGGCAAGTACACCGCTTCCTTCAAGCGCGTTGATGACGGCAAGTACAAGCTCGTGGAAACCAAGACTCCGGCAGGCTTCAACACCGCCGCCGACACGCTCTTCGAAATCACCGCTGACCATGACGTCGAGTCTGACAACCCGCAGCTTACGGTGCTCAAGATCAACACCACTGCCGGCAACACCACTACCGGTACGGTTA
>OGOJ01001375.1_pt1 | contig 18381 bp, 10 predicted proteins | sample 1552601 | NCBI WGS metagenome assembly OGOJ01 (sample SAMEA2580184, study PRJEB22360) | human gut metagenome | biome: human gut; feature: human-associated habitat; material: faeces | place: Denmark | collected 2008/2010
GGCTGTGGGCGCTGCCATCGCCTGCCGCTCGGAAGCGGGGCGCATCGCGGTGATGCACCTTATGGAGAAGTTCCCGGCCACCCGTCCCGCTATGGAGCAGCTGGCCGTGTCCCGGTTCGCCTCGGCGCTGGCCGCCTACACCGCCTCGGGCATCAACACCGACGAGGCCATGCGGCGCGCCATCGAGGTGGTGGAGCACGAGGGGCTTAAGGTGAAGGCCACGGCCGCCTACGGGCTGATGATTGACGCGGAAAGCCCGCGCTCGCTCGCTCAGGCCATCAGCGAAGCCGAGGTGTTCGAGCAAATTCACGCGCGCCTGCTCACCATCGGCACGCGCTCCGGCTCGCTGGACGCGGCGCTCGATCGCCTGTCGGCCAACTTCTTCGACGACGCCATTCTGCAGATTGATGCCGCCATTGACAACATCGAGCCGGCTTTGGCCGCCTTTCTCACCATTGCCGTGGGGGCCACGCTCATCTCGGTCATGCTGCCGCTGATCGGCATCATGGGTTCGATCGGCTAGCCATCATGATTCACGGTAAGACAGCCCAGATGCAGCAGCGGCGCACCCGGCGGGTGGTTGCCGTCATCGCGGCCGTGGTGCTGGCCGTGCTGCTGTGGTTTGCCTGGGATATGACGAGCGCCCAGACCGAGGCCCAATCGGCGGCTTCGGTGCGCACGGCGGTGCTGGATGCGGCCATGCAGTGCGCGGCGGTGGAAGGGGCCTATCCGGCGCGCCTCAGCTATTTGGAAGAGCATTACGGGCTCATTGTGAACCACCAGGATTACGCGGTCACCTATGAGGCCTTCGCCTCCAACGTGCCGCCCAGCGTGGTGGTGGTGGCGGCGGGGAGGGTGTAGTGCACGGTGTCGCCGCTGCCAAAGGTCAGCACCAGTTCTCCGTTTTGCAGCTCTGCACTCTTCAGGTAGTCACCGCTTCCCTTTTCCACCGCACCCACGTCGTCCGCAGTCAACGGGGTATTCTTTCCGGTGCCGCCATGTGCTGCGGGCAGGATGCCGGTCATGTTTTCCAGTGCCGTGGTGTCCTTGGTCTGCATGGTCTTCGTGCTTCCGTCGCCGAAGGTCAGTGTCAGGGTGCGGTCTGTCAGCGAAATGCTCTTCACGTAGCCCGCGCTGTTCGCTCCCACCGCACCAAGATCCTCCGCCGTCAGAGTCACAACGCCGCCCCTGCCGTTCACACTTACCACCGCGCCATCTTCGGGCGGCGCAAAATTCTCGGCACGATCTGCAGCCCGCTGCGCCCGCTCCGCATCGCCTTGGGCGCTGCCTGCCGCTTCCTGTGCCATTTTTGCCGCCCTTGCCGCGTTCGCTCCGGCTGTCGCTGCAGTGTCTGCATCCCGCTTTGCTGCTGCGGCCGCGTTCCGCGCTTCCTTTGCGCTTTCCTGTGCCCCGGTCGCATATCCCAGCACCCGCGCCACAAAAAGCTCGTACTGCGTCGGGCTGATCTCTGCATCGCCGTCTGTGTTCAGTGTTTCATAGCAGTCATACCGGGCCGGTCGGGTCAACGCCCGGTATCCGTCCTCACCCAGAGCCAGCAGCATCCAGCTGCCGCAGGGGCTGGCGGTAAATTCCTTGCCCACTGCTGCGCTGTGCTCCTCGTCCAGCAGGATCGGTGTCGGCAGTGTGCCGTCCTGCCGCTGGATGTGCAGCGTCACGGCACATCCGGCCCACTCCTGCGGCAGCTCAAACTTCAGCCTTTCCACATTGGCGCTGCTCTGCCCGCCCAGATGCAGCACCCGCATCTCCGGGCCAAACTCCACACCGCCAAAGTTTTTCCGAATAATTTTTACCCGCATCCCGCTACCTCCTTCCGTCCTTCTCAGCCTATCACACAAAAGTCCGTAATAACACTGCGGACTTTTTTCAAACTTTTCCATTTCAAAAGAACCACATATACAAATCCCACGGCGTGAAATTCATCGCGCCGGGGGATTTTTCTTTTCTTACCTCACTGCCGCATACGGGTCCGGTTCCGGTCCTTCCTCTGCTTTCTTTTCTGCCTCCTTCACCCACTGGGCAAAGTTTTTCTCCGTGTACAGCTCTTTGCCGTCCGCGTCCTTGAGCGCCAACAGCATTTCTTCCATCTGCTGCCGGTCTGCATCACTGCCCGCAAGGTATTCCGGCTTTGCCGTCTCGGTGATCTTGCTTTTAAGTGTCGTCGCGCTCTTGCCCGCCTTCGCCAGCCTGTCATATTCTTCCTGCACAGCACCTGCGTCCCAACTGTCCACAGCTTCCACAAGGTCATCTGTCGCGCTGGCGTTGTCGCCCTTCAGCTGCGTTTCGGCCAGCTGGTTCACCGCGCCGGTCACGCAGTCCACCACATCCCCGCGCTTTCCCTTCGGCAGGCCCAGCACTTCGCTCAGCTGTTCGATCATCTCGTTTTCCAGCTCGTACCGCTTCTGGTCGTTTCCTGCATTCTGCTCTTCAGTAGCCTGCCGCACCCGCACGTCGTACTTTACAAGGCGGCTCTTCAGCTGGCTGTACATTTTGTTTTCCGCAATGGTTCCCGCTTCCACCATAGCGTTCAGCTTCTCCACTGCGGCCTTTGCTTCGTCGCTGTCGCCGCCGGCATAGGCGTTGTACAGCCGGTCATACTGGCCGGTGGCGCTTTGCGGCACAGAATTAAAGCTGAACTGTCCTCCGTGCGCAAGATTTTCAAGGTCACCATAGTAGCCCTTTACCGCTTCTACAATCTTCCGTCCATTGCCGTAGGGTACACCCGCCACTTCAAAGCTGTCCTCCAGCAGCGTCATGCTGCGCTGCATCAGCTTATTGTGGTGCTTTTGCAGCTGTTCTTCGTCCATTTCACTGGTGTCTTTCCGGAACTCCGCAAAAAACTTCTGCACATCTCCGGCCAGATCATTCACCACGCTGATGCTTGCTGCACTCAGCACGTCGTAATCCTTACCGTTCACAGCATTGTCGATCAGACTGTATAACTCACTTCCGTACAAAAAGTTTCCCGCAAAACTTTCTGTGTACAGGCTTGCAAACCGTTTCCACATGCTCTTCACGGTCACATCGCCGTTTTCGTCCTGCTCCCGGTCCCACCGGTGCAAAAGGAAATCTGCGCCAATCTTCATGATCGCAAACACCGCCGTCTGTGCCGCCTGGCTCACAACAGCCCGGTTTCGCTGTGTTTTTGCCCGCTGCAATTCCGCTTTGTTTTCATCGCTCTGGTTCTGCCGGTAGCGTTCCGCCTGTGCCCTGTAATCGCCAATGGCATCCGCCAGAATGCCGTAGTTCTGGAAACGTTGGGTGGTGAACATGGTCAGCTGCTTCAGCAGTTCGTTAGGGTTGCGCTGAATGCCCGCCCGCTGCATCACAGTGTAGTTGGGTTGTGTCTGCTCGATCACCTTCTGATAGATGCGGTTCACCGCTTCCCAATAGGCCGGGCTGCCTGTCACCTCCGCGCCTTCAAACTCGGCCGTGTGGTTCTGCACGTATCGCTTGCTGCCTTCCCACAGGGCTGCTACCGTCACTTCGTCCATCCCGTTGATCCAGCCGGTCAGCCAGTTCGGCAGCTTGTCCATGCCCTTTTCCGCCAATGTTTCCTGCTTGCCAATGCTGGCAAGCTCGCCGTTCTGGCTGCCGCGCTTGCGCCAGTCCAGCAACACGTCTCCGTGTTCTTTGATCTCCGTTTCCAGCGCTGTCCGTGCCTTGGGCGAAAGGTTCTTCACAAAGGGTACCACTGCCGCCATGGTGTCACCGCCCAGTACGGCCGCTGCTGTGGGCAGGCTTGCCGCCTGCGCAATGGCAACGCCCGGGTTCAGCGTCAGCACTGCGCCTGCATAGTTCCCGCGCAGGTTTCCCAGTACTTTGTTAAAGGTGCTGGGCCGCTTGCGCTGGGTAGTCTGCAGGTCGGTCAGCAGATCATCGATGTAGCTCACCGCATCCTTGCCCCACTGTTCCTTGATGATGCCGTTCTTCAGGTTTGCAAGCCCTTCCCGCGTCTCCACGCCGCTGTTCAGGATCTTCTGCACGTCCCGGATGGGCGCGGCCAGGCCCGCATACGCCGCCGTGTCCCGCAGGCTGCGCTGCACCACATTTGCGCATTCTTCCAGCAAAATGGGCTGTCCGCTCTTCACGCGGTTCTTCAGGAAACCGCGTCCCTCAATGGTCGCGTCCAGATTCAGGCCGTCGATCTGGGTCGCCAGCACCGATTTATCCACCGCAATGGGGTAGTAGTTTTTCACGGTTGCCCTCTGGTAGCCCATTAGCTGCAGGCTCGTTTCGTTGATGAGCTTCGCGGTATAGTTGTCGAAGAACTCCTTCATGTCCGCGCACCATGCCCGGTCATAGTCAGTCATGGCCGCTTCCACCGTCTGCAGGATGCTATCCGCTGTCGGGGTCCCGTCCGCATCCGTCAGCATTCCCAGATGTACGGTCTGTCCCTTCTGGTAAGCCTGCTCAATGTCACCTTTGTTGTACAGCTTTGCATCCGGAATCACAAGTCCGCCGTTCATCAGGTGGTTCAGGCTGTCGGTGTTGTGCAGGTGCATGTACAAACTGCACAGCTGTGCATGGGTCAGTTCGGCTTTCTTTCCCTTCACATCGGTCAGGCCCACGTCCACAAGGTCTGCGCCCGGGCCTGCAAAGTTCTGCATTTCGTTCACGTGTTCTTTTCCGGTCACGTTGGCAAACAGCTTTTCGCCTTCCACGGTGATCTTCGTCTGCCGGTACTGGCCGTCGTTCAGCATTTGGGCCATCTTTTCCATCTGGCCGTTCTTCGCGTAGCCGCCCAGCATACGGAACACCCGCTCCGCGCCCAGCATATCCAACTGATACTTTGTCAGCAGATTGTGCACGCCGTCCAGCTTTCCGCCGGGGTGGTTGCCCTTGCTGGCATTCACCTCGCTGGCTGCGCCTTCTGCGATTGCGCTCACTTCTTCAGCCTTTGCAAGACTCACCGTCTTGTTTGCATTGCGGATCACATGCAGCGTCGAGGTGGTAATAGCCTTCAGCATCCGCATCTGATCCACCGTCATGGGCAGATAGGTGCGGTTCTCCGTCTCCTTGATGCGTTTGCGCAGCCGTTCCTGCAGTGCCCATGCTTTCTCGCTGTCCGGTAAAGCTTCTGCCTCGGCCAGCTGCTCGTGCAGTTTGGTCAGCTTTGCGTCCTTTGTCGTCTGCAGGTTGTCCCGCAGCGTCTGGATCAGGGTATCCACGCCGGTCTGCTTCCATTCTTCGGTCATGGCGTTTGGGCTGTTCTCGCTGCCCGCACTCTGACGGATCCGGTCCTGCAGCCTCGTCAGCTGGTTCACGGCCCGTTCGTTCAGAATGGTCATGTCCGCCAGCTTTGCCACCTGTGCTGCCGCATCGATCAGCCCCGGCTGTACATACTTGTCCTTGCTGGGCCGCAACAGCATCTGGTTCAGCTGTGCCGCGTTCTGCCGGATGCTGCGTTTCAGCTCATCCATCTTCCGTGCATCCCGTGCCCGCTGCACTCGCTTTTCCGCTACTGCCTTCGCAACGGCAATGTCTTCGTCCCGCTGTTGGCGCGCCGTTTCAATGGCCAGGGCATTCCGCTGCGCCTGTTTCTGCTCCCATGCGGCCCGCTTACGTTCGTTATCCGCCTCCCATTCCATGATCTCATTTTCCTGCACGATCAGGCTGTATTCTGCCTTGTCCGCGCGCCGCTGCTCTTCCCGTAGCCGCATACTCAGATCTGCATTTTCCTCCCGCAGTTCTCCCATGCGTTCCCGATACCACAGTTTTGCTTCATCCAGCATTTCCTGCCGCTCGGCCTTCAGGCGTTTCACTTCCTGCTTCATTTCCCGCTCATAGCTTTCCCGCAGCACTGTCAGCTTTTCGTTCAGGTCGCCCACATTGGAAACATCCACACCAAAGGTTTCAAGGTTCTGGTCCAGCAGCTTTTCTGCTCTTGCGTTCTGCCGCTGCAGTTCGGTCATCTGCTGCACTTCGGCGTTCTGGTTTGCAGTGCGCCGGTTTTCCTGCATTCTGCGGCCAAACTCCCGCTGCTGTGCTTTCTGTACGCCGCGCAGTTCCTTTGCCACCTCTGCAGCACGTTCTTTGCTGCCTGCTGCGGCTCTTGCCACATCCATATTGTGTCGCTGGATGCCCTCAAAGATAGCCTGCGCGTCAGTCATCTCCGGTGTCGCCATAATGTCACCGATGATCCTGCCCGCCAGTTCGATCTTTGCATCCTCATACTCTGCATCGTCTGCAAACCGGCTCATAGTCGCAGGCTTGATGGCATCGTGCAGGTTCATCAGCACATTCAGCCACTCGGTGCTTTCCATGCTCATTGCACCATCCACACCCGCCTGCTGCGCTGCAGCTTTCCACAATGCCTTTGCACCGTCGCTGGTGCCGTCCACAGCGCGGTTGTCGTTGATCACGCTTTCGTACTGCTGTGCCGGGTTGCCGTCCCGCACGCTTTCGGCCTGCCGCAAGGTCACGCCGTGCCTGCGCGCTTCGGCCACTGCTTCACTCCAGCTGCCGTATGCTTTCACCAGTTCTGCCTTTGCCTGTCCGCTTCTGTTCACGGTATATTCCAGCTTGTGCAGTTCCGGGTATTCGTCCCACAGCTCACTGTTGCGGTAAACTGCCCCGTCCAGAATTTCTCCCGCCAGCGTTTCGGCCAGTGCATTGGCTTTTTCCATGTCCGCACCGTCGGCTTTCAGGTAGTCCACCAGTACCTCGGTCTCCCTCGCAAGCTTGGCCCGGTCCGCCTTACTGCCGTTCGCCTTTGCCCAGCGGCTGGCCAGTCCTTCAATGGCCGTCCGGCTCACCTTCACACCCCGTGTCAGCCCAAAGAACTGGCTCAAGGTGTCCAGTGCTGCAGCCTTGTCCGCAATGGTGCGGCTTGCCATCTGCTGGTCGTTCCGCTTCGCGTCACGGCTGGCCTGCTCTGCCAGCTGATAGCGGAACTTTGCAAGGTCGCTTTCTTGTGCCAGTTCACCGGTCTGGTAATATTCCCGGATCTCCCGCACTATGCGGTCAGCATCCACACGTCCGCTGTATTCCTTGCCGGCTGCCACCCGACCATCTGCTGTGGAGATGTCCAGTGTGAACTGCCGTTTCTCGCCGCCCAGCTCCTGCACCATTCGCCAGATCTGTTCCAGCTGCTGCGTGGTGGGTGCTGTGTCTGCCGAGAGATCCACTCCCGGTGCTTCAGCCATCACGCGCACATTGCCGTCCAGCAGAAATTCGTTCAGCGCTTCTGTTCCATTTTTCACCTCTGCCGAACCGAACACGCTCATGATCTCCCGGTGATCGGTATCTCGGGTTCGGTCATTCTGGGCAAAGTCCAGCATCTGGCCGTCCGGCAGAATGTACCCGGCTCGTCTGAAGTCCTCTGTCGTGCCAAACCGTTCTTTTGCCAGTACGCGGCGGTATTCCGCCTTTCCGCCGTGGGCTTCGGCCTTGGCATCATATACCGCCTGTTCTGCTTTGCCTTTTTTTGCGTTCTGCTGCTGCATCCGGGCGCCGGCCTCTTTGATCCGGCCGTTCAGCACAGCGCTCTGGTCTTCCAGCTGCGCCATACGGGCATTGTAGTCTTTGCGCTTTGCAAGATAATTCTGGTATTCTTCGCTGTCCCGGTAGGCTTTTGCTTCTGCAGAAAAAATCCCCAGTGCCTTCTTCTTCGCCTCGATCTCTTTCACGGCGTCGCTTCCCAGCCAGGCACTGCGTTCTTCCTTCAGCTCCCGCCGCTGCTCGTCCAGCCGCTGCTGTTCGTCGCGCAGCTTCGTCAGCTCGTCTGCCTCGCTCAACTGATACCGTACGTTTTTCTTCAGCGTCCCGTCATTTCCCTTGTTTTCAGCGGTTTCCTGTGCTATACTTGTATCAGCAGGAAAGCTCGGGCGTTCACCGCCCTCCTCGGTTTTGAGTACCGTGTCAGCGCTTTCCTGCTTTTGTTTTATGTGTCCGGTATCGTCCAGCACCAGCAAACTGCCATCCGACCCGCAAACTTCGTGAACATAGAATTTGTTTCCCTGTTTCGTGCTGCGGTACTCATTTACAATTACCGCTTCGTAGATCCTTGTGCCATCTACCATAACTGGTGCCACAAAGGTATATGTGTTATATTCCCGACCTTTCCAGTTCTCCACAAAACTAACTTGTTCACCGTATCGGATAACATCTGGTATAGCCGCAGCAGCGATCTGTTTTACCGGGCCATTCCCATGCTGCACGGTTGCCTTTGCGCCTTTACGGGTCAGTTCTACGGTACCAAATCCAGCACGTTCTACCTTGCTACCAACCGATTCAAAGAATCTCACAATGTTTTCGGCATTTTCTTTGTTGGTCGCTCCGTACGCGATTTCCCTTCCGGTAATTTCAGCCGCAGGATGCATCTGTTCTAATTGGTCAAGGTTGTGGTTCAGTTGTTCTTCCAGCGTTTCTTCGCCTTCCTGCAACTTGAATCGCGCCCCTTCCGCCGCGCCCTTGTTCTCAAGGGCTGCGGCGTTTTCTTTTGCGGCGCGCAGGCTGTCCATAGCCCTCTCCGCATGGGCAAAGTATTCGTCCTGCAGCACCCGCTTTTCTGCCACCGCAAGGCGCTGTGCTTTCAGAGCGGCCTTGTTCTCCGGGTCTCTTGCCAGCACTTCCTTTGCGCGGCTCACGATGTCGCTCAAAAGCTCCTTCACCTTGGTCATCACCTTGTGGAGGCTGCCTGCCTTGCCTGCGTTCTTTTCAGCCTGCCCGCGCTGGAACTCCACCCAGCGCTTAAAGCTCGCTTCATCGCTGAAGATGCCGCGCCATGCGTCCGCCACAAGTTCTTCTGCCGCTTCCTCGTAGCTCAGCCCCTGCTGTGCATAGTCGGAAAGCTTCCCCCGGATCATCTCGTCAATGCCTTCAAAGCCCTCGCTCTTTGCCAGAAATTCCAGTGCATGCTGCTGCAGTGCCTGCGCACCCTCTGCATCCAGTGAGTTGTACCAGTGGTAGTCCTCGTGCAGGATCGTACCAAACACATCCTCGGCCCGGTCGCTGAAGAAAATGCGCGCCGTCTCGGTGTCCACATAAGCCCTCACCCGGTCGCTGCCCTGCAGCACCGTTTTCAGCACCGCATCGGTGTTCGTGGCCTTCGCATTCAGTTCGATCAGCTGCGTGCCCACCTCGATTGCCGTGCGCATCGTTCCCTTATACAGCACCCGGCCGCTGCCGCTGGTGCTTTCCGCCGTCAGCCTTCCGCCAAGGCTTGCGCGCTGCATCTTTCCGGCTTCCAGTTCTCCGTGTCCCTGCAGCCATGCCAGCTGCAGTGCTTCCCGTCCGCCGTCCTGTGCCAGCACGTAATCGGTGTTCACAGCAAGTCCGCTCATGCCTTGCGCCAGCTCCATAGCCTTGTCAAAGGTGTGCACATCTTCCATCTGTCCCAGCCGGTACAGGCTGCTGGCTGCAGCTGCATACCGCCCGGCATCTCCAATTTCTGTTGGCATGTTCCTGCTGATGGTCGCACTTGCCCCATCCGATACCTGCCATCGGGTCAGCTCCTGCTGCACCTCCCGCTGCTTTGTGGTCAGGCTCTGCTGTTCAAGGCCGTAAGTTTCCCGCATCCCGCCAGACTGTTCCGCCAGGCTGCTTTCCACCCTTTTCCCAGTGTTCTCCACGGCAGCTCCGCTCCGGCCCAGCTCACTTTCCGTCTGTGCCTGCTGCGCAGATCTGTCAGCTTCCATTTTTTCTACAATTGCGGCCGTTTTTTGTGCTTCAACTGTCGCATTTTCGGCAGCTGTGGCCGGAGCCTGTGCTGCCCGCTGCTGTGTTGTCATTTCCCGCAATACCTGCCGGGTCTTTGCTTCCGTTTCCGGCAGCTCAACACCGTATTCTTCCGCAAAGGCAGCGCGGTTCGCTTCATTGGCCGCATTCGGTGTAAATAGGTTGATGGTCTTGCTCGTAAGCTGCCCATCCTGCACAGCTGCGGCAAGCTGCTGTACAGCCGGGTTTTCGCTCTGTACCATCGGCGCAGTATCCTGCATGGTCGCAAATCCGCTTGCCGCCCCCGTCACTTCCGGCTGCACCGTTTCCTGTGTAGCAGCCGCAGGTTGTCGGGTGCCTGCCGCAGCTTCTTCCGGTGCCTGCTGCATCGCCGTTCCCGGCTCCTGTGCCCGCACTTCGTCCTGCAATGCCTGCCGTGCCCGTTCCACCTGTCCTTCGTAGTATGCCCGCTTCACATTACCCACAATGCTGGCATCGCCGCCGTTCGCCTTTGCAAGCCCTGTGCCCACAGCACCGCCCAAGGCACCGGATGCACCGCCCGTCAGGCCGCTTTCCAGCGCCGTTAAAAAGGTGTCGCTTTTAAACAGGTCTGCCGCCGCTTCGCTGTCGCCCAGCGTCGCATCAATAGCCTTGTCTGCATAGGTCTCCACAAAGGCCTGCATGGCATTGTCCACGCCGCCGGAGATGCTATTTGCCACCGCCGGGTACCGCTGTGCCAGCGTGCCGTCCGCTGCCACGCTGCGCACCATGTCCGCCAGTTTGCCTGCCAGCGTATTCTTTGCGTAGTCACTGCCCATGGTCTTTGCAAGGTCTGCTGCGCCCACACTGTTAATGGCCCAGCCCGCACCAAACTTTGCAAGGCCCCCGGCCAGCGTCTTACCTGCACTTTCGCCCTTTTCAACGCTCTGGCCCATAGCTTCCGCACCGCCCTGCGCACTCAGCACCGGCAGTACCCACGCCGGGTCAATGGCCGCCACCGCAAGGTTCTCGCCCGCACTGCTCACAATGCCCAGCGCCTGCTTTGCAATGGGGCTAAGGCCCGCCTGTGCAGCTGCGGTCAGATCCCGTCCGCGCTTGTACAGCTGGTAACCAAAGCTCTTCTCTGGGTCTACGCTGTCATGCACTTCCGTTCCGGCAATGCGCGCCCGCATGTTGTCGATCTCCTGCTGCGTGTAACCTTTCTCGATCAGCTCTGCATCCGTGTAGGCATCGCTCTGCGTTGTTTGTGCCGCCGGGGCGCTGGCCATTGCACCGCTGCTCTGTGCCAGCTGCAGCGTGTTGTCCCGTGCTGCATACCGCGTCTTTCCGCCGGTCATCAGGCGCAGCAGCTCCTGCTGCCGGTCGTCGCTCTGTACATCCTGCTGCAGCTGCTTCCAGTTGCTGCTGGTCGCTGCTGCATTCTTTGCGCTCTGTACGCCGGTCTCACCCGCCAGAAAAACCGAGGATGCCACCGTGTCTCCAATACCGCCAATGGTATTGGCCGCGCGCCGCGCTGCACGCTGTCTTGCAGGCAGCGCATCAAAGTCGGCAATGTACTGCCGCGCTTCGCTGATCTCCTTGCGGCTGTATCCCTTTGCCAGCAGTTCCGCGTCAGTGTAGTCCCGTCTGCCCGCACTCTTTTCCGGCACTGCTGCGCTGGCTGCAGCACCGCTCACGCTCTGGGGCTGCATGGCGTTGTTTTTCTCGGCATAGCTCTGTCCGCCGGTGCCAATGCGCATCAGCGTCACAAGTTCCCGGTGCTTCGGGTCAGCGTCCATCCACTGGTTCAGCCGGTCAAAATCACTGAAGTCGTCTGTCGCTTTCAGGTCTTCCGTGTACTGCTTCACCTTCTGCGCAGTCTGTGCATACCAGCCTTCATCTCCGCTGGCAATGCCTGCAATGCGCTGGCGCTCAGTGGGCTGCACCGTTCCCGTCACCTTTGCCGCCGGGGCTGCAGCGTTCTTCGCGTTCAGCCATTCCGGCTGCGGAGTGCTGCTGTGTGTACCTGTACCGCTGTCGGTCACAATGCCGCTTTTGCCCGGATAGGCCTGTGTATTGCCCGTTTCCTGCGGCACTGCCAGCTGCAGCTTGTGGCCGCTGTCCGCGCCCGTCATCTGCGCCAGCACCCGTGCACCAAGGCCCGCGCCGGTGTTCTGCCTTGCAGCCGCAGCCGGGCTGGCAACATTCTGTCTGCTGCTTTTCGCTTCCCAGCTTTCCCGCGCTTTTGCAATGCGTTCCGGTGTCCACTTGTCCGTAGTGTTTGCTGTTCCCGCAGCTGTACCGGTGCTTGCCGTCCGGTTTGTGGTGCGGCTGTTGTTTTTCGCTTCCCAACTTTCTCTGTCTTTTTTCAGTCTTTCCGGTGTCCATTTGCTCATAACTGCCGGTCTCCTTTATCGTTCCGCTTCCAGAATTTTCATAATGGACGACAGCGTATTGTCCGTAATGCCGTCTGCAGAAAGTCTGCCCGCAATATCGTCCAGACTGTAACCCCTCGCCTGCATGCCGCGCGCCGTTGCAAGTCCGCTGCGCAGCGGACTGCTGCGGGTGTTTGCCCGCCCACTGGTGCCGTTGCCTCCCGCCGTGCTGTTTTTCAGCCACCCCGCGTCCGTCAGGGTCTGCTGGTAGAAGTCATACAGTGGGTCCGTCTTCTTCATCCCGGAGAATTTTGTTGCCATCGTCTGCAGCTGGCTGTTGGTAAAGCCGGTCGTTCCCGTCTTGCCGCTGCCAGAGCTTGTGTTTCCGCTCTTCGTGCTGCCCGTTCTTCTGCTCCCGCTGCCGGTCGTCCTATAACGGTTATTCAGTTCCAGCTGGTTTGCTGTGTAATTCAGCTGCCGCTGGTTCAGTGTGGGCGAATAGTCAATGCTGCCGGTATCTACGCCCGCCATCTGCAGGTAGTTTTTGGCTGCCGTGTCATTGCCACTTCCTGCCAGACTTGCACCCTGCAGCAGTGCCGCCATCTGATCCTGCTGTACACTGCTCATGCCCTGCCATGTATCCAGCATCGTCTCGTCCAAACCATATTTCGTCAGCACTGCTTTCGCTGCATCATCAAAGCCTGCCTGTTTGTATGCGGTGGCCTGCTGCAGCGCCGCCACCTGATCGCTCAGCTGAGTGCGTGCCAGACTGTCATTGTACTGTTTTTCCTTGAACTCGTTTTCCCACTTCTGCTGGCTGTACCCCTTGTACGCATCGTATCCTTCCATCACCGTGCTGCCAATGCCCTTCACGGCGTTCCACACATTGTTCCAGAAGTCGCTGTTCTCCTGCCGTGCCTGCTGAGTGCGGTCATAAAGGTAATTGCGCCAGTTTGCTGCATTGCTCACGCTGCTGTCATACTCGCCGCGTTCCAGTGCGCGCTGTCCCAGCAGGGTGTCCAGCTGGTCGCCCGCACCGGCAAGCTCCTGCTGCCACTGGGCCAGTGCGTCCGCCCGTGCTGCAGCAAGGGTGCTGCCGGTGTTTGCCGTCTGCGCCGCTGCTGCCTGATCTGCCGCGCTCTTTGCATAGTCCGCGCCATACCCGCCGGAAAGCGCATCTGCGGTCGCTGCTGCTGCATCTGCACCGGCATTCGCATTGCCCACCATCCGTGTCAGTGCGTCCTTGTAGCCGCTGTCTGCCGTGGTAAAGTCAAATCCCGCGCCGCTAGCCGTGCCCATCTTGTCCAGCGTGTCGGCAATTCCCTGCGCATACTGGTCATCGTAGGCCCCCGGCATGGCGTTTTCCGCGTCCTGCAGGCGCTGCTGCGCGTCGTTCAATCTCTTGATGGTTCCCATTCTTTTCTCCTTTCCTTAAATAAAGAACAGCGGCAGGATCTTCGCCGCAATGCCTGCCACCTGCAGCGCCCCGTTCATAAAATTCTGCCACCCGTTCTGCTTTGCGCTGTAAGCGTTGTCGTACTCGTTCTTTTTGTACTGTAGGCCTTCGGTCCAGTTGGCAAGGTCGTTCTGGTACTGGCTGTAGTCCTGCTTTTCCGCGCTCTGCAGCCCGCTCAGCTGCTGCTGCAGGCCGCTCTTCTCCGTGTTGTACTGGGCTTTGCTCTGGCTGTAAAGGTTGTCCAGCACATTGTCCAAGCTGTTCATCGTGCTGGCATAGGCGTTCTGTCCCGCCTGCGTACCGTAGCTGGAGCCGTAGCCGCCGGTCATGGCGGCGGCATTTGCCTGCGCATTCTGGTTTGCCAGCTTTGCCTGCCGGGTGTACTGGTTCTTGTACTGCTGGTAGGCTGCATCTGCATCCGGGTCGTAATCAAAATCGCCCATGTTTTCCAGCTTTTCCATCACATCCTTGATCTGGCCCTGATACTTGCTCTGGTAGTCTGCAGGCTTCGTTTTCTCATACTGTTCCAGGTTGTACCGTGCCGTGTTCAGGCGGTCATTGTTTCCAAACAGTCCCATTTTTTATGCTCCTTCCCCGTTCATCCGTTCTAAAAATTCTTCCGAGCAGTTCTCCCGGTCAATGTTCGTCAGTACATAGTTCAGCTGTTCCGTCAGCTGGTACAGGTAATTCCGCAGCGCACGGGCATCTTCTGCCGGCATCTCACTGCTGAAGGAAGGCAGCGCAATGCCTTCCAGTCCCGCCAAACTTGCCATTTCTACGCTCCTTCCCTCATTTCCTCGGCTGTGCCGCGCTCACGCGCCCACCGGTCGCCGCCGCCAGCGTAAAGGCCACACTGCGCAGCACCATCTGCCCGGTGCCGTAGATCTTCAGCTGCAGCGTATCTGCCCGCCGGGGCACAAAGGGCAGGTTGATGCGCTGGTGGTCCTTCCCTGCTGCGCAGGTGCCCAAAGTTTCAAAGGCTCCGCCGTCATAGCTTGCAGCCACCGTTACCACCGTGTGGGCCAGCGCATCCAGCCGCACCGTAACCCGGCTGATGTACTTGTCGTCCGGTACGCTCAGGCCAATGTCTCCGCTCACCGCTTCAAACTGCAGCGCCGTTTCCTGCCCTGCTTCCTCCGTGCCGCTTTCCCGGTCAGGATCTGCGGCCCACAGTACGCTGCCGTCCCACAGGTACAGCTGCTGCCCGGTGGATACCATCTCGGTGCCTGCAGCGCTTTCCTCGTGCCACAGGCCTTTTTCCGTGTCGTATACCAAAAGCCGTCCGGCCTGCGGGCCGCCTGCTTTCTGGTGCAGGTACAGGTAATACCGCATGTCCATGCTTCCCGCCATGGCCCAGTCCACCGCAGTCAGCCCGCTGGTGTCCAGCGCAGCGGATACCTTTGTCGGCAGGCTTCCGTCCCATGCCATCACCCCGTCCGGCGAAAGATAATACAGCGTCTCTGCGATCACGCACAGGCTGTTCGCTGCGTTTGCCGCCACGCCCCGGCAGCGCACGCTGCTCATCTGGTAATCGCTGGGCTTTGTGCCGTACAGTTTGTGGATGCAGTTTTCCTTGAAGAACAGCAGGTATCCCAGACAGCTTGCAGCGCCGGTAAATGCGCCGTCACTGCCCACGCTCACGGCATAGCTGTCCGCTGCAATGCCCTGATAGCTGTACCAGTTGGTCGGGTCGCCCAGAGCGCAGGCGTAAATGGTGTTTTCCTTCCGGCTGCATCCCCACACCCGGTTTCCCTGTTCCGTCACAAAGTCCAGTTCCGGCACCCGCCGCTCCACCTTCACCGGTGCGGCCGCTGCGTCGTTCTCGGTCACGGTGCCGTCAGCGCTCTTCCATGTCACACTGGTCTCCGTCACAGTCCAGCTTCCGTAATACCGGTCGCTGTCCTCGGCCCGTGTCAGCACTGCCACCATCTCGTCGCCGTCCATGGTCTGGATCATCACCTCACCGTTCAGTCCTTTTGCCACTGCATTGCACACTGCGTCCGGCATCCCGCTTATGGTCACAGTGTCCCCCTCCCGGATCACTCCGCCGATCCCTGGGCACCGGATCTTCACCGCGCTCAGCAGCACTTCCACCCATTTTTTGTTTTTTGCACTGTAGCGTAGCAGCACCGCATTGCTGTCATAGGCTTCGTCGCTGTCACTTTTCAAAAACAGCTGTCCGTCCTCCGGCTCTTTCGGTTCGGTCTTGCCTGCGCCCGCCGGGGTGTATGTCCGGCCTTCGGCATCGCAGGGGGTCACGGTCACGCTTTTCCCGCCCATCTCCCACTGTGCGCCAAGGCGCGTCAGTTCGCCGGTGCCCGTGTCAAAAGCCACCTTGTCAGGCCAGATCAGCACTTTCGTGCCCATGCCCGCCATGGCCTTGCGGTCATCTGTCAGCACGTTCTCCAGCACCACCGCACCGGTACGTACTTCTTCGTCCGGGGTGTATTCCAGCGTCTTTCCACGGCAGATCAGCAGCCCATTCAGGTGGTACATTCCGTTCACACCCTGTACCGTCCGCACATTTCTGCGCATTTTCCGCGTCTGCAGCGCCGGGTATCCCCGGCTGGAAAAATTCATTTCCCCGCTGAACTCTGCCTCGCTGCAGCCGTATCCTTCGTTCAGTCCGCCAAAAGCCCGCAGCATCTGGCGGCTCGTCTGCAGCACGTTCAGGTTCGTTCCGTCCATCATCCCTCAGTACCTCCACTGCGTACCAGCGGCCGGTGCGTACCGCTGCCGCATCCATACGGCAAATTCCTGCAGGTAGTCGCTGTACACCTGCAGCTCATTCATGGCCCGTGCCGTCTCGCCCAGCGCCAGATCCATCTGCGCACACATCCAGTGCACATACAAAGGGCAAAAGGCTTCCGGTGCCAGCAGCACCGTTTCGTATTCCAATCCTTCGTTCCAGTTCACATCCGCACCCACAGCATCAAAGTCCGCCGTCCGGCTGCGCTGCACAATGCTCGTGCGCATCCGGGCATCGCACTGGCGCAGCCAGCTCTGTTTCAGGCTGTCCGTAAACTGGTTGTTCGGCCGCAGTTCATCGGCCTGTTCTATCGCCTGTCCGGCTGTCATCTTATCAAGTCTCCTTTCCGGTCAGCTCCTGCTGCGCAGGTCACGGCTCCCTGCGTTCTTCCTGCCGCAGCCAGCAGTCGCCTCTGCTGCAAAAACACCCGGCACAGCCATGTGCCGCTGTACCGGGTGTCTGTTTTCATTTTGCAAAATGCTCTTTTCTTTGCAAGAGCCGTGCTCTTCGGCCTTACACGCGCTGCGCCTGCTGCACAGCAGCGCTTTCCGCCGCCACGATCTTTGCCATTGCCTCGCCGTCCATCTCTTCGCTGTGGCGCAGCACCTCAGCAACCGCCTTCGGTACCTCCACGTCCACACCGCGCTGGATCAGGTAGGTCTCACCGTTCACGCCCACGAACACCGGCGTTTTGTAGCGCTGGTTGTCCTTGAACAGCCGGATTACCTCCGTGTCCTTTTCCGGTGCTGCCTGCACAGCGGCTTCGGTCTCCTGCTTCTTTACTGCCATGTTGGTTCCTCCTTAGTTTGCCAGCGCCTTTGCGCTGTAGCGTGCCGAGCAGCTCTCAATGCGCACCATGTACTGCTCGCTCAGCCGTTCCGCCGTCTTGGTGGCCTTCCAGCCCACAGAAGCACGCTGGTTCAGCGGGTCATCGCCGTAGCCCAGCTGCTTCACAATGTGCTGCATACCGCCGCCTTCCAGTTCGGTGGTCGCGTAGGCGTGGGCACCCAGTACCAGCGTGCTGTACACAGCCAGCCCCGCCGGGCAGCCATCGCCCTTCCACACCTTTGCCTCGCTGGAAACCACGAACCGCACGTTGTTGATCTTGCCGATCTCGCCGTTGAAGATTTCCTCCGGTGCCGCATACTTGTGCGCCTCGATCCAGTTCGGGTCCTTGCGGATATCGTAGCTGGTGTGCGGGTGCACAATGGCCACAAAGCTGTCGCCAATGGGGTCTGCGTTCTGGGTCTGCAGCAGCGCTACTGCCTGGTCGATCAGATCCACCGTCAGCTGTGCAGTGGCATCCAGATCCGCACGGCTGGTCACGGCGGTCTCCGCGCCGCCCGTTCCGATCTTCGGTGCATAGATCACGTTGGTGCCACCGTTCAGGATATCGCGCACAATGGTGTCCATGGTGCGGCCGCCCTGGCTTGCCAGCACGTTGGTGGCCTGCACGATGTTGTTGTCAATGGCCGTCAGATCCAGCATGTCGGTCAGGGGCACCCAACCGCCGTACTGGTGCACCTCGGCGGTCACGGTGGTGGGCGTGCTTGTCATGATGCTCTCCATCAACTGGATCATGACGCTCGTGGCCCTGGTCATGGTACCGGTCTCCATGGCGCTCGTGGCGGTGGTGGTGAGGCTCTCCCAGAAGCACTTCGTGGCCCAGCAGCGCCTGCTCGGCGCGCTGAACGGCATCGACCGTGCGATCGCATGCGCCCGCAGGACGTGGGGCGACGAGCAACTGATCGACCTGGCGCCATTCATCCAGAAGGCGGCGGTTCCGGCGGCGATACGCGCCCTGCCCGCCTGCGACAAGCACATGCTCAACACGCTGCGTTCCCGTATCGCGGCTTTGGCTCCGCAAGAGGTCGCGGATTCCATGGAAACGGTTACGCTGTCGCGGTTCAGTTTCCGTTCCTTCATCGCGATCGCGCTGCTGGTCGTCGCCGTGTATGTGGTGTTCACCCAGATTCAACCGGCCGAAATGATCAAGGCGGTCAAAGAGGCCAACATCGCCATGGCTCTGGTATGCGTGCTGTTCGGACTGCTGGCTTGGTTCGGATCGGCCATGACCCTTGGCTGTTTCATGGATGTCGATAAACGCAATCCGATCGGCTTGTACTGTTCCCAAATGGCTTCGG
>OGOJ01001378.1_pt1 | contig 18341 bp, 18 predicted proteins | sample 1552601 | NCBI WGS metagenome assembly OGOJ01 (sample SAMEA2580184, study PRJEB22360) | human gut metagenome | biome: human gut; feature: human-associated habitat; material: faeces | place: Denmark | collected 2008/2010
ACGAGTGCCTCAAGCTGCTGGCGGAGACGAAATACCCGTTTGTGGTGAGCACCAAAGGCCGCCTCATTGTGGACCCGGAATACCTCGACCTGCTGGCGCAGTGCAACTGTGTGCTGCAAATCAGCATGGTGTGCAGCAAGTACGACCGTCTCGAACGCGGGACGCCCAGCTACGAGGAGCGGCTCTCCATCCTCAAGACGGTATCGGCCAGAGTGCAGCGCACCATCGTCCGCATCCAGCCGTATATGCCCGAGGTGTTCCATGACGTTATGAAGAACATCCCTCGCATCGCGGAGGCAGGAGCCTACGGCGTCATCGTGGAGGGCATGAAGTTCTTTAAGGCTAAACCCGGCATGACGAAAATCGGCGGCGACTTCTGCTATCCGCTGCCCCGCCTCCGGCACGATTTTGAAGCCATCAAGGCGGAGTGCCATCGGTACGGCCTGAAATTCTACAGCGGCGAGAACCGGCTCCGCGCGATGGGCGACAGCATGACTTGCTGCGGCATCGACGGCCTGCCCGGATTCCGGCCGAACGAGTATAACCTCTGTATGCTGATGAACGGTAAGAACCCGGAGCCGACGGAAAAGATGAAAGAAGTCGGAACAGGCGGACCGTTCAAGACGCTGAACCAGAGCGCGGGCAGTGGGCGCAAAATTGCGAAACAGAGCTTTTACGGCCTGATGCAGGAGGAGCTCGCCAAAAAGACCGACTATCACAGAAAGGTGTTTGGACTGGATGAATGAGTACAGCCTGACGCCGGTTCAGGAGGTAGACGGGCTGCGCATCAAGCGGGACGACCTTTACGCCCCGTTTGGCCCCGGAGAGGTGAACGGAGGAAAGCTCCGGCAATGCGTGATGCTGGTGAACAGCGTCAAGAAGGACTACAAGAGCCTGCTGACGTATTGCAGCATCCACTCCCCGCAAGCACCCATCACCGCAGCGGTTGCCCGGGCGAACGGGATGCCGTGCAGAATCGTGTACGGCGGAACCACCCGGGAGAGCGTTGCGGCTCTGCCTATGCCCCGGCTGGCGATGAAATATGGGGCGTCCATAGTGCTCGCAGCACGTTCCGGCCGCCACAGCATTTTACACGCCCGCGCAAAAGAGCTGGCGGCGCAGGAAAACAGCTTTATTGTCCAGTACGGCATCAATATCATCGGGTACGGCGACACGCTGCTAACCGCAGTTGCGGCGCAGACAGAGAACCTCCCGGACGATATAGAAAACCTCGTGATGACCTGCGGCAGCGGCATCACCGCCACCGGCGTGATGATAGGACTGCACAGGTACGGGAAACGGGTCAAGAGGATGCACCTCGTAGCCACGGCCCCGGACCGGCGCGGATTCATCCATGAGACCCTCAAAAAGTACGGCGCAGACCGAGAGTTTGAGTACCACGACCTTTTCCACAGCCCCGGATTCGTCTATGAGAAGTCCGCAGCGGCTACATGGGGGGGCATTCGCCTGCATCCTCATTACGAGGCAAAGACGATGCAGTGGTTTAGAAGCTCCGGCATCGCACCGGAAAGCACCCTATTCTGGATTACGGGCGCGGAGCCTCGCAGCCCGGGACAGAGCTGAAAGTGAGGAGAGGAGGACAATGCCGAATAGGACCAAAGACGACCTTTGGGAGCGTCAACCGGGCGAAAGCGCGCAGGCCTACGAGGCATTTGCCATCTACCGAGACATGGGCTCAAACAGGAGCCTACGGGTCGTTGCCGAACAGTTATCCAAGAGTGACACGCTTATCAAGCGTTGGAGCCGCGAGAAAAAGTGGGGAGAACGCTGCCGAGCGTATGACAACCATTTGGATGACGTAGCCCGACAAGAGGCACTCCGAAAGTACAAAAAAATGAGGACCCGCCACATCGGCATCGCCTTGCAGCTCCAAGAGAAAGCCCTCGCGGAGCTCAAGAATCTGCCGGACGGGTCGATGACGCCAAAGGACATTATCCAGTTCCTCGACAAGGCCACAGAGCTTGAGCGGGATAACCGGATGGAGGAGGCAGGCGTCACGGCCGGAGGCAAGACGGCGGAGGAGCAGGAGGAAACAACGCTCTCCCTCGCCGATGAAATCGCGGCCGCATACGAGAACCGGAAACGAGGAGAACAGACGTGATGACCCAAGAGGCTATCCTGTACTACGCAGACCACCCGGCTGATTTTGTCGAGGACCTGCTCCACGTTACGCCGGACAAGAACCAGCGCGCCATATTGGATTCTGTGGCAAAGAATCAGATGACGAGCGTCCGCAGCGGCCACGGCATCGGAAAGAGCGCGGTCGAGGCGTGGACCGTTATCTGGTTTATGTCAACCCGGCCATTTCCCAAAATCCCTTGCACGGCCCCGACGCAGCATCAGCTATTCGATATTCTGTGGGCGGAAATAAGCAAGTGGCTGCGCAACAATAAAGCCCTCGAGCGGGAGCTGATGTGGACAAAGGAAAAGGTCTACATGAAGCAGTACCCCGAGGAGTGGTTCGCTGTGGCCCGAACGGCCAGCAAGCCGGACGCCCTGCAGGGATTCCACGCTGACGACATCCTCTACATCATCGACGAGGCCAGCGGCGTGGACGACAAGGTGTTCGAGCCGGTGCTGGGCGCACTTTCGACGCCCGGAGCGCGGCTGCTCATGTGCGGAAACCCGACACAGTTGTCGGGCTTTTTTTATGACAGCCACCACAAGAACAGAGGCAGCTACACCACATTCCATGTTGACGGCCGGAACAGCAGCCGCGTCTCGGACGACTTCGTCAAAACCATCATCCAGATGTACGGCGAGGATTCGGACGTTTTCCGTGTTCGTGTCGCCGGAGAGTTCCCCCGGCAGGAGAACGATGTTTTCATCCCTCTGCCGCTAGTCGAAAAATCCATTATGACCGAGTGGACGGAACCGACAAAGCCCGCCCGCATCGACATCGGCTGCGACGTTGCCCGCTATGGTGACGACCGCACCGTCATCGGTTACAAGGTGGACGAAAAGGCCATGTTCTACAAGCGAAAGAGTGGGCAGGACCTTATGCAGACGGCCGACGACATCATGGAGCTCGGCCTAAAGCTCATGGAAAAGTACCGGTTCGACAAGGCCATCCCCATCAAGATAGACGACAGCGGCCTCGGCGGCGGCGTCACGGACCGTCTGCGGCGCGTAAAGCGCGAGCAGCCGGAGCGGTTCTGGTGGATGGATATTATCCCCGTTTACTTCGGCCAGCGCATACACCATGACTTTTACTACGATAGCACCACCTACATGATGAGCGTCGTAAAGAATCTACTTGCACCGCAGACGCCGGAGGGCGCACAGAAGCCCGTCCAGCTCATTCTCCCGAACGATAACGACCTCGTCGGCCAGCTTTCCACACGAAAGTATTCCATGACCGACGACGCCAAAATCCGCGTGGAGAGCAAGGACGCCATGAAAAAGCGCGGGATGCACTCGCCCGACGAGGCCGACTGCATCCTCCTGCTGTGCCTGCCGGTCAAACCCAAGAGGAGAGGAGACGTTAAGAAGTGAGCGACAAGAAGCAGCCCGCCCAGCAGCGGGTAAACGTCCGCATCGTTAAAGCGGACGACCCGGAGCAGCGCGGCGGGATGAAGCCCATCGCCAAAGCAGACGGCTCCCTGCAAATCTCGCCGGAGGAGGCGTGCACGGCAGGTATTTGGACAAAGCCGCCGTTCGACCTCCGAGGGCTTTCCAAGATGGTGGACGAAAGCACCATACTCCCGCAGTGCATCCGGGCCTACAAGTCAAACATCGCCGGATTTGGCATCGACATCCGATACAAAGACGACTTTGCGGACGCGGACGAAACCCCGGAGATGAAAGCGGAATGGGACCGGGCGGCGGAGGTCGTCGAGATGCTCAACATGGAGCAGGAGAGCAATGAGCTCTTTGAGGACATCGTGGAGGCCCGGGAAACCTACGGCTGCGCATACGCAGAGGTCATCCGGGATATGGACGGGAACGTCATACAGCTCGAGTTCATCGAGGACACCCCCAGCGTGGAAAAGAGCCGGAGGCTGGACCCGCGCGTCGAGGTGACGTATTTCCACCGGGACCACACCGAGAACCGCATGAGGAAGTTCCGCAAGTATAAGCAGACCGTCAACGGCAAGACGGTCTACTACAAGGAGTTCGGAGACCCGCGAATCATGGACCCGACGAGCGGAGAGTACGTCACCGAGCTCGAGTTCAAGAGCCGCGCCAACGAAATAATCGAGTTCGCCATCGGTACCGCAACATACGGCAAGGTCCGGTGGGTTGGTTCCATCCTTACCGTAGATGGGGCCCGGAGAGCGGAGAGCCTCAACAATAACTATTTCCTGAACGGCCGACACACCCCGTTGCTGATTATGGTGAAAGGCGGCAGCCTGACGGACGATAGTTTCGCCAAGCTCAAGGAGTACATGAACGGAATCCGAGGCGAGGCGGGCCAGCACAGTTTTATGGTTCTGGAAACGGAGGCGGCAGACAACCGCACCGGATTCAACGCCGAGAACCGGCCGGAGGTCGAGGTCAAGGACCTTGCAGCTATCCTGCAAAAGGACGAGCTTTTCCAAGACTACCTCGAAAACAACCGGCGGAAGGTGCAGAGCGCGTTCCAGCTCCCGGACCTGTACACCGGATACACGACGGACTTCAACCGCGCCACCGCGCAGACCGCCATGGAAGTGACCGAGAAACAGGTATTCCAGCCGGAGCGGCGGCGTCTGGCGTGGGCCATCAACAACAGGCTGCTCAACTGCTATCAGTTCAAGTACGTCGAGGTGTTCTTCCGCGCGCCGGACGTTTCCAACCCGGACGACCTGTACAAGCTGCTGACCGTCTGCAACAACGCTGGCGGCCTCACCCCGAACAAGGCAAAGAGCGTCCTGTACAAGGCCCTCGGCGAGACCTCGGAGGACTTCCCCGAGGAGTGGGGCGACATTCCGCTGGCGTTTACCAACGCACAGCAGCGGGCCGCAGCCATCACCGTGGCTGGAAACGGCCCCAGCGTGGCGCAGAATGGCGGTTCTGACGCTGGCAAGAAAAACACACAACCGGAGACAAAGCCCGCACAGAACGCCAAGCAGGGCGGGCCTAGCGTAGAGGAACAGCTCGACGGCCAGATTCAGAAAGCGGCAGCCGCTAATGAGACGGAGCTCGTCGCCGTGATGAAAGAGGTCCGCCGCCTGCTGGCTGACATGAAACAGGAGGAGGGCGACGCGGAGTGAAGTGCTTACGCTGCGGACCCCTAATCAAGGCCATCGACGCATACCTCGCCAAAGCAGAAAACGACCTGTACGAGCAGCTCACGATGGAGGGATACCTCAAGGCAAAAGAGAGCCTGAACACCGTGGACGAAATCGAGGAGGTCGTGACGAAGCTTCTCGAGGACAACGCCGACGACCTGCTCAAGGAGCTGGCGGACGCCATCGACCTTGAAACTTTCTTCAAGGACAACTGGCCGAAGTTCAAGAACAAGAGCAAGCTGGCGCAGGACCTTTTCGACGTTTTCCATACTCAGTTTTCCACCATCATGCCGACGTATGTTGAGGCTTACGTCCAGAAAACGGATGCAGAACTCACCGTTACGAAGCTCACCAAACGGACAACCGATTGGATAAGCTCGTGGAGCAGCGACCTCGCCGACATTATGAAGCTGGACACCGAGACCGAAATCGAGGCAGTCCTGAAAAAGGGCCTGAACGACGGCAAGGGTATCAACGACGTCGCAAACCTCATTGCAGACAGCGGCATCCGCTCCCCGGGCTACCGCGCGCGGCGCGTGGCCCTGACGGAGGTACTCCGGGCGCACGGCTATGCGCAGCTCGAAAGCTACATCCAGAGCCCGGCCGTCGAGGAGAAGATGTGGAAACACACCGGAGCATACCGGAACGACCCGAGACAGAACCATGTGGATATGGACGGCGTCCGCGTCCCGAAAGGGCAGCCGTTCACCCTGATTGGAGCTGACGGAAATACCTACTACCCCATGACCCCACGAGACGTCTGCTTGCCGCCGAGAGAGAGCGTCAACTGCCATTGCCTTTTGCAGCCGGTAGTTAGTGAGGAGGTGCTCGGCCTCTCCCTTGAGGAGCGGCAGGCCCTCCAAGCGCAGGCCATCGCGGAGGACGACGGCGAGTGGGAGAAAGAGCTCGACGCGCAGAACAAGGCGCGCGCAGGCATCAACGAGGAGGACTACACATGAAAGTTACCATCGACGAAGCCCGAGTTGGAAAGCAGCCTATTCTCAAAATCGACGGCATCGAGCTGGCGAACATCGTAAACGGGTACACCCTGCACCATGACGCAGGACAGCCCGCAACGCTTGAATTACGGATTGCATTCGGAGCCGATTTATCCGAGATTGAGGCTCTGATTGAGAACCCCAACGTCAAAATCATTATGCCGGAGGAGGAGCCCCATGTGGAAAGCACTTGACCGCATCGTTTCGGCGATTATTCGCCGCCTTTTTAAGCCTAAGTACCATGTGGAGCGGGTCGAGAGATACCAGCTCCCCGGGAGGCTGCGCATCGTCAAGTGGTGCGCAGCACCGGCAGACGCACCGGAGGACGAGCTCCGGCGCATCTTCTCCATCGTAGACGAGCCCCAGTGCGATGATATGGTCGTTTGGTTCTATTCATCGCTTGAGGATATAGGCCGCAAGCCCTTTGACGTTGCGCTCCTTGAGCGCAGTGGCAAGGACGCATGGCCGACCATTAGACGCCCTACCTAGGGGCGTAGAGAGGAGGTGAGAAAACCATGAGCAAAATCGAGAAAGCATACGCCATCACAGATGCAAAGATTTCTTTTGTCAGCCTTGTAGACAAGGCGGCCAACAAGAAACAGTTTCTTATCACCAAGGCGGAGCACGGCTCCGCCTCTTTTGCTTCTTACGGCCGAATCGTCAACGCGGATGCTGATAGCCACTACATCACCGGCATTGTCTATGAGCCCCTCACAGAGGACGCCCACGGCAATTACATGACGGAGCAGGAAATCACCAAGGCCGCGTACTGGTTCGCCAAGAACGGCAATCAGGTGGATGTGCAGCACTCGTTCGAGCCGCTCGAAAAGGCGGCCGTCGTCGAGAGCTATGTCGCACCTTGCGATATGAGCGTCGGAGAGCAGGCCATCAAGAAAGGCACATGGATGATGACCGTCGAGGTGGACGACCCGGATATTTTCGAGAAAGTCCAGAAAGGCGAAATCACCGGCTTTTCCATGGGCGGCGTCGGAAAGTACAGCGACGAGGACGACCCGCTGCCCGATGACGGAGTGGCAAAGGCGGAGGAGCAGCCCGAAAAGGGTATGCGCGGCATCTTCAAGAAGATGGCCGCTGCCCTCGGCTTTGATGTTGTCGAGAAAGGCGAAGTTGCCGACAACTACACCAAGCGCATCCAGAGCGACAACTTCTGGACCGCGTTCTACGCGCTCAACGACGTTCTGTACCGGTACAACTGGGAGAATGACCATTGGGAGTTTGCGTCGGACGAGGAGACCATCCGAAACGCCCTGAATGACTTCAACGACATCGTCACCGAGCTGCTCACCAAAGGACAGCCCGTTGCAAAATCGCTCGAAAGCTGCGCCGTCATCAAGGCTGGCAAGGCCATGAGCAAAGCCAACCGCAGCACGTTGCAGTCCATCTACACAAACCTCGGGGAGTTCCTCGATAAATTCCCCGAAGAAGAACAGGAGGAAACCGAAGTGACCAAGAAAGAAATCGAAGATACCGTGGCGGCAGCCGTCGCCAAGGCACTGGAAACCCAGCAGAAGCCCGCGACTGACCCCGTCCAGAAAGCCGCAGAACCGGCAGCAGAGCCCGCAGGCCTGACCGTCGAGGCCGTCGGCAAGATGGTCGAGACGGCCGTCGCAAAGGCTCTCGGCCAGCAGGAGGAGCCCGAAAAGACCCCGGAGCTGCTGACCGCCGAGAATGTTGCGGACGTCGTCGCAAAGGCCGTTGCCAAGGCTGTCGCACCCGTCCGCAAGGCCGCAGGCCTGCCGACCAACCTGAACGATGATGGCGACCCGGAGGACCCTGTCGAGAAGTCCGAGCCGCACTATCTCGCTGGCATCCTGTAAGGAGGAACAAGCACTATGACCATGAGAAGCAATAAGGCAATCGTGAACGCAGCAGGCCAGACCATCACCACCGCCGGTCTGGCCGCTGGCGGCGCACTGAACCCGGAGCAGGCGAAGAAGTTCATTCAGCAGACTTTTGAGGCCACTCCGCTGAGCGGCCTCGTCCGCCACGAGCTGCGCAGCGCAAAGACCGGCGAAATCGACAAGATTGGCGTCGGCCGCCGTCTGCTGCGCAAAAAGACCGAGAACACCGACGACGGCTACCGCTCCGGCGTGAAGCATGGCAAGCTGGAATACGCTTGCACCCCTGTCCGTCTGCCGTGGGAAATCACGGAGGAGACCCTGCGCGAAAACATCGAGGGCTCCAACTACGAGACCATCGTCACCAACCTGATGACCCGTCAGATTGGCTGCGACCGCGAGGACCTGTGCCTGAACGGCGACGAACGGTATGCCAAGGTCAAGGAGTTCAGCTCCTCTGAGACCTACGCTATTGGCGACCTCGTCGCATACAACAAGAAGGTCTACCAGTACACCGCGGCCCACACCGCAGGCGCATTCGACGCAGGCGAGGCCACCGAGCTGGGTACTGTCGATGACGCCGACTTCCTCAAGGTGAACGACGGCTGGGTCAAGCAGTTCAAGGAGGGCGGCCACGTTGTCGATGTGTCCGGCATCAACTCCGGTGCAATGGTTCTGGATGTGTTCTACAAGGGCCTGCGCGCAGTTCCCGACAAGTTCAACAACGGCTCTCTCCGCTGGCTGATGTCCCCCCACCGCCGTCAGGAGTGGGAGCGTTACATCCTGAATCAGGCGGTCACCGCAGGCGGCATCATCACCGACAAGCGCGTCGAGAATCCCGCCAGCGTTCCCGTCATCGAGGTCCCGGCCCTGCCCGACGACGTTATTATGCTGACCGACCCGAAGAATCTGGTCGTCGTCAACTCCTACGGCGTTGTCATCCGCAAGACCACCGAGGGCCCGGAGGCCATCTATCAGGACAAGCGTTTCTATGTCGTGCATTTCGACTTCGATACGCTGGTTGAGGAGCTGGACGCAACGGCCATTGTGACCGGTCTGGCATCTATCTAACAGGAGGCAGGACGCTATGCACCTCAGACTGATTAAAGGTCTGTCCTATGATGGCGTTGTGCGCGCCTCTGCGGCGCATCCTGACGTCTTTGTGGACGACCCCGAGAAATATACCGCGCTGCTGGAAAGCGGCTATTTCGAGGCTCTCCCTGACGCTTACACCGTCACCGGCCATCTGGACACCGGCTTTCTCGGCGAGATGGACGAGGAGCAGCTCGACAAGCTGGCTGACGATATGGGCGTCGATACCACCGGCAAGGACAAGGCGGAGGTCGTCGCGGCCGTCGCCGAGGAGCCCGTGGAAGTCCCTGACATTTCCAAGATGAAGCTCGACGAGCTCAAGGAATTTGCCGAGGACAACGGCATCGACCTGACCGGCTGCACCACTAAGGCCAGCATTTTGCAGAAGATTCGTGAGTATGAGGCGGATGCAGCCGCAGCGGCCGCCATCATCGCCCCGGAGGGCTGATGGCCGAACGGCCGTGGGTCACGCCGGAGGAACTCAAAGAGTACACAGAATTTGAGGAAGTAAAGAACCGCGCCGACAGCAAGCTCAAAATTGACATCTCCCGGGCGGAGAGCTGGGTCATCGACTACTGCAACAACAGATTCGACGACCCGGAGAAATACCCCGATATCCCGGAGAACGTCAAGACGGCGGTCCTCCTTATCGCGGAGGCATACGCCCACAATGCCGTTGAGCAGACCAAAGTCCGCCTCAAAAGCGAGACCTTTGACGACTACTCCTACACGGCAGAGAGCAGCATCATAGACGTCGGGAAACTGGGCGTGGAGAGCCTGCTGGACGATTACGTCGTCGTGCAGCCGCTCAACGGCGTCACGATGCGGTTAAGGAGCCTCTGAGCCAATGGCTATTGAGAACTTCTTTGACCATCGTTGCAGTATCTACCACACCCAGCAGGAGAGCACGAGCCCCGGCTACGGGCTCCCCGGCTCCCCCAAGTTCAAGTACCCCAAACAGCCGGACCTCGAGGAAGTCCCGTGCCATTTCGGAGTGCGTAGCGCGTCCATCCAAATCGCCCAGCAGCAACCGCAGAACGATATGGACAGCGACATAAAGCTCACGCTCCCGGCAGGAACGGACATCAGGCTCAACGACAAAATCGTCAGCAGCGAAACAGGGCTCGAATACACCGCAGGTCAACCGCGAAACATCCGAGGGCATCACATGACGGTAAAGATATACCGCACAGCCCAACAGAGGCCATTGTAATGGCGCAGGTGACATTCGACACAGTAGAGCTCGAAAACTTCGTGAAGCGGCTCGGAACGGCCGCGCAGGGCGATTTTAAGCGGGCACTGAACAAGTTTCTTGAAGGGCTCGGCATTGAGTTCCTACGCATTCTGCAAGATGAAATCGTTCGCCGGAACGTGCTGGACTATCGGCTGCTGCTCCACAGTTTCCAAAAAGGCGACGGGGAGAACGTCTGGACACTCGACGAGAACGGCCTGACCCTTGAGGTCGGCACGAACGTCGAGTACGCCAAGTTCGTAAATGACGGCCACTGGACCAACCCGAAAGGGATAGAGAGGCGATTCGTTCCCGGACACTGGGAAAAGGCGAACGGAAAGGACCACTTCATCTACACCCCGGGAGAAAAGACCGGGATGGTCCTAAAAATGAAATGGGTGGAGGGCTCCCACTACTGGGAAAGCTCCATCAGAATCCTAGAAAAGCTCTACCCGGAGCTGCTCGAAAAGAAGCTGCAGAGCTGGCTGGACGAGTATTTCAAGGATTTTTTGTGAGGTGAAACCTATGGCTGCCCTAGAGCAGGAAATCGCAAGCGTTATCCGCTTTATCCTCGATTCCGTACCCGGGATTACGCCCTATTACTGGGACATCCCGGAGGGATTCGTCGTACCCTCTGTTTTCTTTCCGCAGCCGGAGCTCACACCTCTCGGCGACACGTTCGCGTCCTATGCGGTGGAATATGACTGGTACATCAAGTTTTTCGCCAGCACGGACGAGGACGCCTACGCAAGCGCGGCAGCGGCCTTGAACGCCATTTGCGCAGCCCGCCTGCTTGTCCCGCTCATTGACGAGGCGGGAGCAGCGGTAGGAGGCGGAGTACGGCTCAAAGACCCCGGAGGCGTGAAACGGCTGGACACAGGCACAGCCCAGCTCGCACTCCACTGGGACAACCGCCGTCCGTACAACAGGGTGGATTGCCAGAAGGTGATGCACTACAACCTCGACCTCAAAGCGGCCGAGGAAAAAACTGAATAGGAGGTATCTGCATGGCAGAGAAGAACGCGAGCGCGGCACAGACCGCGCAGAAGTTCCCTATTGAGCGTCTGGCAAAGGCTTGCCGGACGCTTTTTCATGTTTCGGCCAGCACGTTCGCCGGTGCCACGGCGGGCATGACTGGTGAATACACCGTCGAGGAGATGCGGAAGCACATCGACGAGTGGCTCGGAAAGGAGGCCGTTGTTTAATGGCAGGCGGTAAATACGATAAGCTGGCGGGAAAGACCCGCCCGGGCACTTACATCAACTTCGAGAGCGACCGCAACGACACCGTCGGCAACTCTGAGCGCGGCATCGTGCTGCTGCCCCTGATTGGCTACGACTTTGGCCCCGCCAAGACGCCCATCACCCTGACGGCAGCGGCCCCGGATGCTTACAGTGTGGAGCTCGGCCGCAGCGTCTACGACGCGACCAACGATAAGATGCGCCTGATTCGTGAGGCATTCAAAAAGGCTTCCAAGGTCATCGTCTACATCACGGAGAGCGGCACAGCCGCAACCGGAACCGCTGCTCCGCTGACCGTAACGGCCAAGTACGGCGGCACTCGCGGCAACGATATTCACGTCTCTGTCGTCACAAACCCCGTCGGCGGCTTTGACGTCACCGTGTATTTGGATGCTGACGCCACCGCTGTGTACGAGGGCGTCAAGACCGTTGAGGAGCTTATTGCAGCCGCAGCAGACGACAAGCTGGTGAAGTTCACCGGTACGGGCGACCTGAAAGCGGCATCCGGCGTGAAGCTGGCAGGCGGCACGAACGTCACCAGCGCAAACGGTGACGTCACCGCGTTTGTGGACAAGATGGAGGGCATCAAGTTCAATACTCTGTGCTTCCCCGTTACCGATGCTACGTTGCAGACCGCAGCCATCACCAAAATCAAGTATATGCGCGAGAGCATGGGCAAGGGCGTGAATGTGGTTCTGCCGGACGCAAAGAGCCCCGACCACGAGGGCGTCATCAATGTCACAAACTCTGTTGTTGTTGACGGCGTTGAGCTGACCCACGCGGAGGCCTGCGCATTCGTTGCGGGCATCACCGCATCCGCAAGCTGCATCAAGTCTAACACCTACGAGGTCTACAACGGCGCGACCGGCATCGTGGACCCCAAGGACAACGAAGCAGCCATTGCGGCCATCAAGAACGGCGAGATGTTCTTCTCCTACTCCGAGGCGGGCAACGTCATCATCGAGTACGACATCAATTCTCTGGTCTCTTTCAAGAAGCCCAAGGACAAGACGTACAGCAAGAACCGCGTTATCCGCACTCTGGACGCTATTCAGGAGGCCATCCAGAATAACTTCCCGCCCAACAAGTACGACAACAGCCCGACCGGCTACGCCGCTATGAAGGGCATCGGCCAAGCCATCCTCAAGCAGTACGAGGACATGGGGGCCATCAAGAACGTGGACTATGACGCGGACTTCAAAATCGACGAATCTTTGAGCAGCGGCGACGAGGTTTATTTCATCGTCGCAATCCAGCCTGTGGATTCTGCCGAGAAGCTGTTCTTCACCGTCAAGACCCGCTAAAGCAGCAGGAGGTAAGTTATGCAGTACAACAAAAACCCTATTAGCCTCCGTGAGGGCCATGCGTTCATCGACGGCGTCGAGGTCATGGACGGCGTGAAGATGACTATCAACTTCACCCCGGAGACGTGGACCGGCCGCCAGTTGAACGAAACCACTCCGTCTACCCGCTGGGTTGGCGCGACCATCACCGGCAGCATGACCCGTCGCCGGACCAACAACTGGCTCAAGACCAAAATCAAGGAGTATCAGGCAACCAAGGCGACGCCCGAGTTCGTGATTCAGGGCATCATGGACGACGCTAATTCTGACTACTATGCAGCCCACGGCTCCGATGTCGTGACCTGCGTCGGTTGCGTCCTGACTGGTGACCTTCCCCTGACCGCACTGGATGCAGAGAGCGGCAGCGTGGTCGATGACGTCATCAACTTCAACATCAAGAACATCATCTAACCTCCCGACATTTTTGTCGGGAGCATACAGGCGAAGCCTCTCCTAGGTGGAGGGGCTCCGATTTTTATTTTGGAGGAGACAGCTATGAGCAAGAACCTGAAATATTTTATGCGCGAGGCAGCAGAGGTGGAGAAGGTCGTCACCGTACCGGCCCCGGAGAGCTTTAAGGACGAGAACGGCAAGGTCATCCAGCTCGAGGTCAAGGTGCTTTCCTCTGAGCGTATCCGCGCCATCAATGAGGGGTACCACACCCACACTGTCGCGCTGGACAAGAAGGGCAATCCCTACATCAACGGCGGCAACGTGGTTTTCCGCGACGAGCGCGACAATGCAAAGGCCACCCGTCACATCCTCGTTGAGGCCCTGCAGTACCCAAAGCTGGACGACCCGGAGCTGATGAAGTACTACAACTGCGTGGACATCACCCAGATGCCGGAAAAGGTTTTCTCCCGCGCCGACGAGTTTGCTCATGTCACCCGCGTCGTCATGGCTCTGCTTGGCATCGGCGGTCAGCTCTCCGAGGAGGAGCAGAAGCAGGCCGATGAAAAGGAAATCGACGACGCAAAAAACTGATTCGCAGCGCGGGCAGCGAGACGTACTGGGCCCATGTTCTTTGGCAGCGGCACGGCCTCCGACCGGAGGAGTTCGACCGAATGAGCCGGAGACAGAAGCTCTTTTACATCGCCTCCGAGGAGGAGGAAAGCGCGCGCCCGTGCAGAAGAGATACCATGAAGCTCGTCCCTATAAGGCGATAGGAGGACCGACATGGCAACACTGAAAGTCGTATTTAAGGCCATCGACGAAATCTCCTCCAAGTTCAACGAGATGACGCAGAGCGGCGAACGGGCTCTTGAGGCGTTCGAGAACACCGGCACGGCGGCAGACGGAGCATTGAGCAAGGTCTCCCGCACGGCCGCGCAGACCGCAAAGAGTACCGACGCTGCTGCTGATTCCGTCGATGACCTGTCCTCGGCCATCGGGGACTACGAAAAAGCCACCGGGCAGGCGGCAAATTCTACCGGCGTCCTGTCCGAGAAAACGACCGAGACCGAGAAGAACCTCGACGAGGCAGCGGAGGCAGCCCGTAAAGCCTCGGATGAGGTCGAGAAGTTCGGCGATAAGTCCGAGGAAACTGGCAAGCAGAGCGAGGAATCGAGCAAAAAGAGCCGCGACGGCATCAAGGAGCTGCAGGGCGTCCTTGCGTCGGCCGGAATAGCCGCCACTCTGAACGAGATTAAGAACGGCTTTTTTGACTGCTCCGAAGCGGCCGCACAGTTCGAGACCTCCACTGCAATGGTTGCTACCATCGCGGATACGAGCCAGAAATCCTTGAGCAGCATCTCGAAAGAGGTTCGCAGTTACTCCAACGAGACCGGCGAGGCGGCCAGCGACATGGCGGAGGCGACCTATCAGGCCATTTCAGCCAGCATCAACACGGCGGACGCTGCGGCCTTTGCGGGAACCGCGACCAAGCTGGCCGTCGGCGGCTTTACGTCGGCGACCACGGCTGTTGACGTTCTGACAACGGCCATCAATGCCTACGGCCTCGCGGCGTCGGATGCAACGCAGCTTTCCGACTACCTTATCACCACCCAGAACCTCGGCAAAACGAGCGTGGACCAACTGGCGCAGAGCGTCGGCAAGGTCATTCCTCTGGCGTCTGCGTACAACGTCCAGATGGACAATCTTAGCTCGGCTTACGCTGTCCTAACCGCCAACGGTATCGCTACCGCAGAATCCGGCACCTATCTCAAGTCGATGCTGAATGAGCTCGGCGACACCGGCAGCGGCGTTTCTGAGGTCCTGCTGAACTCCACCGGCAAGACCTTTGCGCAGCTCATGGAGCAGGGCTACTCGCTCGGCGATGTTATGGCTATGCTGGGTAACGCGGTAGATGGAGACAGCACAGCGTTCAACGCCCTGTGGAACTCCACGGAGGCCGGTATCGGCGCACTGTCCCTGTTCAACGCAGGAGCAGACAAGTACAACAGTGTGCTCGAATCCATGCGTACCAGCGCAGGAGCAACCGAAAAGGCATACTCCACGATGGCGGACACGACCGACAAGAGCAAGCAGCGGATGGAGAATACGTTCAACAACCTGAAAATCTCTGTCGGCGATGTGCTCAACCCCGCGCTCACGCAGGTATACGAAGGATTCACCAACGTATTTGCGGGCATGAGTGATTTTGTGGACGAGCACCCGGCCGTCGTGGCGGCCATTTCGGCCATTGCGGTCGGCGTGGGCGGATTCACGGGCGCGCTGGCTGCCTACAACCTCGCAACCACGGCTGCGAAGTTCGTGACGGAGGCATTCACTGCGACGCTGGCGGCTAACCCTTACGTCCTCGCGGCAGCAGGCATTGTTGCTGTTACAGCAGCGGCCGTTACCCTGACCGGAGTGCTGATTACGCAGAGCGACGAGTACGAGGGCATGACGGCCACCTGCCGTGACCAGTACGACGAGCTGCAGAGGCTGAACGACCAGTACAATGCAGCCTGTGAGCAGTACGGCGAGAACTCCGACGCGGCCAACAGCCTGCGTTACCAGCTCGACCAGCTCAACGACGAGTTTGAAACCAACCGGCAGACCGTCAAGGAGTTTGTGGCGGAGTGCGACGGCCTCGTCGAGAGCCACAACAAGGTCATGGACGCCTACAACAGCTCCACCTCGAGCATCAAGGACCAAGAGCTCGGCACACTGGCTCTGACCCAGCGGCTCGGGGAGCTGGCCTCGCAGAACACGCAGACCACCGCGAGCTACACGGAGATGAAAGCCATCATCGACCAGCTCAACGCCGACGTCCCGGGTCTCGGCCTGACCTACGACGGCGTGACCGAGAGCGTAGACGCGACCGTCGAGGCCATCAAGAAAGCCGCAAAGGCGCAGGCTGATTCGGAGTACAAGGCCGAGCAGCAGCAGACCTATGTTGACCTGCTGAAAGAGCAGAGCAGCCTCGAACAGCAAATCGCGGAGGCGGAGGCCAACCTCGACGCGGAGCGTCAGCGGCGCGGCATGAGGCAGGACGACGTCACCGGCGACTGGGTCAGCGGCAGCGGCTTATGGATGGAGGACAGTCCGTGGGTGGCGTGGACTTCCGACATCGACGATTACAAGAAATCCCTCGAGGAGCTGCAAGCTGCCTACGACGAGAACCAGCAGACCCTCTCCGACATCGAGGGCGAGTGGCGCGGCGTCGCGCAGGCAGTCGAGGACGCGCAGAACCAGACCGTCACCTATGACGAAGCCGTCAGCATGGCTACGAGCTCCGCGCAGTCTGCTCTCGACGAGCTGACCGCAGCCTACGACAAGGCATACGAATCGGCCCGGACGAGCATCGAGGGACAAATCGGTCTGTTCGACACGATGAAAACCTCGTCGGAACTTTCCATCAGCGATATGGAAAAGGCCATGCAGAGCCAGACGGACTACCTCAACCTCTACTCTGAAAACCTCAAAAAGGCCGCAGAATACGGCCTCGATGACGGCCTGATTAAGTCGTTGAGTGATGGCAGCGAGGAAAGCGCGGGCTACATCAACGCCATCATCCAGAACATCGAGAAGCTGGGCGGTAGCACCGAGGGTATGCCCGCAGCAGCCTCCAAATTCGTGGACGAGTTTAACTCCAAGTTCGAGGAGACCGAAAAGGCAAAAGACGCCTTTGCGGACAACATCGCCAAGATGGAGACCGACTTCGATAAGACGATGTCGGACATCGAGCAGACGATGACCGGAACCGTCGAAAAAATGGAGATGGCCGACGAGGCCAAAGAAGCAGCACAGGCGACCATCAAGGCCTACTGCGATGCAATCCGCTCCATGACCGGCGAGGCCGGGAGCGCAGCGGAGGCCGTTGCGAGCGCAGCCACCTCCCACCTGAAAACTGCGCCGACAACGACGCCAACCACCACGACAGTCGCCGGTCACGCGAACGGCACTCTGTCCGCGCAGGAGGACGTCTACATCGCCGGTGAGGAGGGCCCGGAGCTTATTGTTGGAGCAAGAGGCTCCGAAGTATTCCCCGCGCAGGAGACCGAAAAAATCCTGTCGGCGGTTGGAGGCGACGAGACGCCTATTTCGACCGAAAACTCTGCGGCGTTTAGTTCTGGTGGCCGGTCCGCTCCATCCGAAGAAGGGGGAGCGGACCGCAGCGAGAAAAGAATCATCCTTGAAATCAACGGCAGCGGTTCTATTGACGCGACCGGAGCGGACGAGGAGACAATCCTCGATGTTCTGACACGCCATGTAAAGCCGGTCCTTATGAACATCATTAAGGGCGAGATTTTTGAGGAAGGAGACCTTGCGTATGATTTTTAAGAGTAACCGGCAGCTCTGGCTTACGCACGACGGCGAGCGGGAAAAAATGCAATTTCCTGTTTTGCCAGAGAAGTTCAGCGTCAGTCTCGGAACGAAGAACACGAGCGTCACCATCAGCGGCCTCGGTGAAATTATTATCTTGCAAGACCGTCCAGCGGTCGAGGTTTCATGGGACGGCTTTTTCCCGGCAACCTATTTCCCGGGACTTCAAACCCGGAGCATTACCTCGCCCAAGGTTTTACTCCAAAAGCTGTGTGAGTGGAAGAACAGCGACAAGCCAGCTCACCTCATCCTTACCGGAACGAGTGCGAACTTTTACGCTGCTATCCAAACATTACAGCCCTATGAGCAGGGCGGAGACCCGGACACTACAAAATCAAGCTCAAGGAGTACCGAGAGGTCAAGGTCAGGCAGGTCAAAGTTGATTCTGCTGGGACGGCGACCGTCTCTAAGAGCTCGACCCGGACAGATAACCGCGTTCAGGCAAAAACTTACACGGTAAAGCCCGGAGACTGCCTCTACAACATCTCGAAAACGGCCCTCGGAGACGGCGGCCGGTACAACGAAATCTATGCACTGAACAAGGATAAAATCAAGAATCCAAACTTGATTTAT
>OGOJ01001381.1_pt1 | contig 18311 bp, 12 predicted proteins | sample 1552601 | NCBI WGS metagenome assembly OGOJ01 (sample SAMEA2580184, study PRJEB22360) | human gut metagenome | biome: human gut; feature: human-associated habitat; material: faeces | place: Denmark | collected 2008/2010
TAATCTTTGGTGATGGTATCCTTTGTACCCATAGGTTTCACCACCTTCGATCTGTTTATGTGATCAGAGTAGTTTATTATCTGATCCAGTTACAGGGTATCATACATTTTGGTGTTTGAGAAGCGGATATCTGATATTTTATCGGGATTTTACAGTGGCTTCTTGCCAGCTGCCCTTTTCCGGTGTTAAAATAACAGTATCAATGAAAGAACAGGGAGAATGAAATCAATGTACGATTATCTTATCGTAGGTGCCGGTCTTTACGGTGCGGTTTTTGCACAGGTGGCGAAGCGTGCCGGGAAGTCAGTGCTTGTGATCGACAAGCGTCCGCATATTGCGGGAAATGTATATACAGAGAAGGTGGAAGGGATCAACGTGCATAAATACGGTGCGCATATTTTCCATACCAATAATAAGAAGGTCTGGGATTATATCACCCGGTTTGCCACCTTCAATCGTTTTACCAACAGTCCGGTTGCCAATTATCACGGGGAGCTGTACAGTCTTCCGTTTAATATGTATACCTTTAACAGGATGTGGGGCGTGGTGACTCCGGAGGAGGCTGCGGCAAAAATCGAGGAGCAGCGGCAGGCTGCAGGGATTACGGAACCTTCGAATCTGGAGGAACAGGCTATCAGTCTTGTAGGTACGGATATTTATGAGAAGCTGATCAAGGGCTATACAGAGAAGCAGTGGGGACGTCCATGTACGGAGCTTCCTGCTTTTATCATCAAGAGGCTTCCGGTGCGTCTGACCTTTGACAATAACTATTTCAATGCGTTGTACCAGGGAATCCCGGTGGGTGGTTATACGAAGATGGTTGCCAATCTGCTGGACGGTATCGAGGTACGGCTGAATGAGGATTATCTGGAGAAAAAAGAGCAGTACGATGCAATGGCGGAGAAAGTGATCTACACAGGTGCCATCGACGCGTATTTTGACTATAAGCTGGGTACTCTGGAGTATCGTTCTGTGCGTTTTGAGAATGAAACACTGGATAAACCTAATTTCCAGGGAAATGCAGCAGTGAATTATACGGATGTGGAGACTCCATGGACCCGTATCATTGAGCATAAATGGTTTGAGTTCGGAAAGGATGAGGAGGGCAATGATCTTCCGAAAACGGTGATCAGCCGGGAATACAGTTCCGAGTGGAAGCCTGGAGATGAGCCGTATTATCCGGTCAATGATGAGAAGAACGGAGCGCTTTACGGACAATATAAGGAGCTTGCAGAGAAGGAACCGAAGGTGATCTTCGGCGGCCGTCTTGGCGAATATAAATATTATGACATGGATGCGGTGATCGCTTCTGCGCTGGATATGTGTGAGCGGGAGCTTGCATAAAAAAGATACTGGATATAACTAATGATAAGATCCTCTTATATTTCGGAGCCAAGGCAAAAGAGAAATATAAGGGGATTTTATGCATAGAATGGCAGTGAGAATTTTTGAGGGAGGAAAGAGCAATGAAAAGGTGCAAAGGTGTGCTTCTGGCAGGAATGCTGGTGCTGAGTATGAGTGTTCCGGTGTATGCGGACAAGTCGGTTGTGGTGAAGGTGGAAGCTCCGGCAGATACCACAGATTATTATATGACTGTGGATTCCGGTGGAGTTGGTGTGGATATCTATCCGTCCACCGACGGAAAAGGTGAAAAGCTCAATGATAAGACGGTAAGGGATGGTACTGTCCTGCATATCGAAGGGGAGACAGAGAAGAATGGTGAGACCTGGGGATATACAGAGTATAATGGCAGATACGGTTATGTGCCGCTGGAGGAGCTGCGGCCCTCAAAGGATGCGGAGCTGGCGAAGGCCGGAATCGCAGGGGGCACGGAGAAAGAGACTTCTGCAGTGAATCAGGGAGACGCATCCGATACGCAGAATTCCGCAGCCGGCGAAGGACAGGGAACGTCTGCAGGGACGGCCAGCACAGGCAGCTCTCAGGCTCAGAATGGCGAAGGACAGGGAGCGTCTGCAGGGATGGCCAGCACAGATGAATCTCAGGCTCAGAGAGGTGAGGTTCAGGGGCCACCTGCAGGGACGGCCAGCACAGGTAGTTCTCAGGCTCAGAGCGGCGAGGTCCAGGGACCGCCTGCAGCGGATGGAACAACAGAAGGTGGGGAATCTGCGGATGAAGCTGTCACTAAGCCGGTCAATGGCACAGCTGCGACATCCTTTAAAGAAGAAAATTCCTGGTATAAAAGTCCGTTTATCTGGATCGGGATCGCAACAGTACTTGCAGTAATCGGAATTCTGGGTTATCATTTGAAGAAACGTTAACAGATAAACCAGATCAATATAAGAAAAGTGGAGAATTTTGTGAAGAGATTACAGCTTGTCAGGAAGAAATTACTGCCGCTTCTTTTGTGTGTGGCAGTTGCGGGCAGCCAGGTTCCGGTCATGGCAGCCGATGTGGAAGGCTTCAGTGATTCTGCGGAAGGCTTCAATGAAGAATGGTCTGAAGATACACAGACGCAGTCGGCGGAATCAGAGGATACGACGGAGACCGTAGAAGGGAATACCACAGAGAACACCGGTATCCCTGATGAACAGACCGAGGATATTGCAGAGGCAGCCGACGGGGATACCGAGGATATAGCCTTGCAGAGCTCCGAGGAGGATACAGAAACTCCCGAAATATCAGAAGGATCGTCTTCAGATTCCCAGGAGGAGGCTACCTTTGGCGACGGTGAGGAGAGCTTCGGGGATGCCTCAGACAGTGGTGAGTCCGGCATCGAATATATCAAGGGCCGTCCGCTTACGGAGGAAGAGGAGCAGGAACAGCTGGCACCCTTTGATAATCTGACCTCTTATTCCACCGCCGTGGAGATCGGAAATGATGTGGATGAGGTACCGATGGGAAGAGCTGCGGCCTATCCGTCCTATTATAATGCAGCGGATCAGGGATATGTCACTTCCGTAAAGAATCAGGAGCCCTACGGTATGTGCTGGGCATTTGGAATGGCCTCTCTTCTGGAAACCTCGTTTCTGACCCAGGGCCTTGGGGCTTATGATCTGTCGGAAGAGCATCTGGCGTATTTTTTTGCAAACAGAAAGAATGACCCGCTTGGAAATACCTACGGGGATGTCAATAAGCATATGGGGACAGATGATAAAGGAAACGCAGATTATCATGAGGGCGGAAATGATCTTCTGGCTTCCATGTTTCTGAGCACCTGGTCCGGAATGACAACAGAAGGGGATGTGCCTCTGGCAACAGATTCCACGCATACACAGAAAACCGGTGTGACTCCGGCGGCATCCAAGGCGTACAATGCAGCTGCTTATCTGAAAAATACCTATTTTTCCGATTATTCCGTAAATGCCATGAAGAAGCTTCTGGTTGCAAATAATTCAGTTACTGTGATGTATAATGCACAGAATGCCTATTACAATGCAAGTACAGCGGCCTATTCCTATCCTACCAGCACCAAGAACGTGAATCATGTAGTTACAGTGGTGGGTTGGGATGACAATTATTCTGCGAAGAATTTCCGGGCATCTTCCAAGGTAAAGGGAGACGGAGCCTGGATCGTCAAGAACAGCTGGGGTACAGGCTGGGGAAAATCCGGATATTTTTATATGTCCTATGAGGATAAGTCTGTCAGTGAGCTGGTTGCGGCTACGGCTGTCAATACACCGAAATATAGCAACAATTATTTTTATGACGGAACGTCAGGGCTTGGCTCCATCCGCATGTATGCGGGAGAACAGCTGTCCACGGTTTTTCGTGCCAGTGCAGGAAACGGAAAAGCGGAATCGCTTGGTGAGGTGACTCTTAGCTCCATGTCTGCCAATAATTCCTATACTGTGCAGGTATACACAAATCTGAAGGATGCCAGTGATCCTACCAGTGGAACACCGGCATATTCAACACCGGTTTCCTGCAGTCAGCCGATGGCTGGGGTTATGACCTTTCAGATCCCGGAGGTCCTGCTCAGCCAGAACGGTCTGTATTCTATTGTGGTGACAAATGCAGGAAGCACATATATAAAATACTGTGTGGAGGCAGAGGTCAGTTATGGCTGGTGTAGCTTTTCTCCGTCTATCGTATCCGGTCAGAGCTTTCTGCGATATAACGCGGAGGATACCTGGATGGATGCGGTTGAATTTAATCCATCGGTAACTCCGAGGATCAAGGCGCATACCAGGACTCTGAGCAGTGCGGCCAGGATGCAGCTTTCTTCCTCTGAGATAAGTCTATATTCCGGAGATCAGAAAACACTGAATGCTTCAGCTACCAGATCCGAGATGGATGCTTCCGGCATTGTCTGGGAAAGCTCAGATACCAGTGTGGCTGCTGTAAATGGAAGCGGCATTGTTACTGCAAAAAATCCGGGAACAGCAACCATAACCTGCTACGGAAAAAATGCCAGGGGAATCCGAGCTACCTGTAAGGTTACGGTGAAGCTTCGTCAGACCACAGGTGTAAAACTGGTTTCCAAGGCATTTAACAGGATACGGATCTCCTGGAAAGCAGTTCCCGGCTGCAATCGTTATGCTATCTATCGCTGGGATGAAAGCGGAAATTCAAAAAAAATGGCAACCGTGACAGCAGATGTAGTAACCTGGCAGGATACTGCAGTGAAAACAGGAAGCACTTATACGTATCGGATCCGGGCTTCTTATGTACGTTCCGGAAAGAAGACTGTTTATGGAGCCGCATCTTCGTCGTTATCAGCAAAAGCGGAGCTGGGGAAGGCCCGTGCAGTGGCTGAAGCTGTCAGCGGACCATGTAACAGGGTATCCTGGAAGAAAGTTTCCGGAGCAAGTGGCTATCATATCTACCGGAAACTCCAGGGGAAAAGCTGGGTTCGGATTGGAACCGTGAACAACAAAGTATTGTCTTGGCAGGACACGAAGATTGAGGGAATCACCTCCTACGCTTATGCTGTGAGGCCCTATAAGAATGTAGACGGGAAAAAAGTTTTAGGAGGATATCAGGCAAGCAGCTATATCCTGTCCTATCCGGAACTTCAGAAGATATCCAGTGTTAGGAAGACCTCCAGGGGGCTGAAGATCTGCTGGAAAGCGCAGAAGAAAGCAGATTGCTATCAGATCTACCGTAAGACTGGAAAGGGTTCATGGAAAAAGATCAGTACAGTTTCCGGAGGCAGCCGTTCCTCCTTTGAGGATAAGACCGCAAAGAAGGGAACAACGTATTACTATGCGGTGCGTGCAGGGATAAAAACCTCCGGTGGAAAAGTACTCTGCGGAGGATACGCCGCAAAAGCAGCAAAGAGATAAAAGTGTTAAAATATAAAACGCCCGGATCTGGCTTGAAACATTCCAGATCCGGGCGTTTTATGTTTTGGTTGAATATGTGTATTATATATGATTATATCAGGCAGTTCAAAAGAAAGATCAGTCGTTGTTGATCACAACGCCTTTCTGAAGCATGATGTTGGCATAAAGTGCTTTCTCACTTGTGGAGATGATGCAGTATGCAGTTTTTGCTTCGTCATAGAATGCGAAACGCTCGATGTTTCCGACGGCTTTTTCGCCACGCTCGTCATGCTTGGAAACGATTTCTTTATATGTATCCCAGATCGGTGTCTCCACATTATCGCCAGGCATTACTTCCATCAGGTTTACCGGATGCTCTACATAGGTATCCAGCGGGAAGAGCTTCAGGATGGCATCCAGGATCTCCGGAACGCCATGTCCGTCACAACGGATGGTGATGGCATTTTTTCCCATGGATTCTACAGGGAAGTTTCCGTCAGCGATAACAAGACGGTCACTGTGTCCCATCTCACATAAAACCTTCAGTAATTCTGGTGATAAGATTTCTGGAATTCCTTTTAACATAGTTTATATCCTCCTAAGATCATTGTGTACTTACAGCATTTCGGAAATTACAGCATCAGGCTCAGGTGATCAGAACAGGATACATGGATTTCCGAAACTGTTATGACGCCGGTAGTATCAGACAGACCTGCCCGGCCACAGGCTTTAGAACTCTTATTAATTAATCTAACGGTATTTGGTCTTCTTTTCAAGGGAATATTTTCCTATAAATGATGAAAATTTTATGGTTGACAGAAAACGTATGGAGCGCTATGATGAACTCAAACGGAAACGTTTCGGTTTCTGGACCAAATGAGAAAATAATACAAAGCAAACACAATGATTATGATTCCAAGGAGGAGAAGATTATGCCACTGGTTACATCGAAGGAAATGCTGTTAAAGGCACAGAAGGGCGGATATGCAGTAGGAGCATTCAACGCAGAGAATATGGAGATGGTGAAGGCGATCATCCAGGCAGCTGAGGAGCTGAAAGCACCGGTTATGATCCAGACAACACCTTCTACTGTTAAATATGGTACGGTTGAGACTTACGCTGCGATCGTAGCAGCAGAGGCAGCCAAGGCTTCCGTTCCGGTATGCCTTCATCTTGACCATGGCAGCAGCTTTGAGCTTGCAATGCAGGCAATGCATGCAGGCTATACCTCTGTGATGATCGATGGTTCCAAGCTGGATTTTGAGGATAATATCAGAGAGACCAGGAGAGTTGCGGATGTGGCAGCAGCCCTGGATATCCCATGTGAGGCTGAGCTCGGTAAGGTCGGTGGTAAAGAGGATGATCTTGAGGCTGAGGCAGACACTAACACCGACCCGCAGGAGGCGAAGGAATTCGTGGAGCGTACAGGTGTTACTTCCCTGGCAGTGGCCATCGGAACCGCACATGGTTTCTATGTGGGAACACCGGTTCTTGACAAGGAACGCTTAAGCGAGATCCGCGAAGTCGTAGATATCCCCCTTGTTCTTCACGGGGCATCCGGACTCAGTGATGAGGATGTCAGCGACTGTGTAAAACGTGGTATCTGCAAGGTTAACTTTGCAACAGAGCTTCGTGCTGCATATTCCAAGGCAGTGAAGGAGACCTTTGCAGAGAATGAGAACACCATCGACCCGAAGGCCTACGGAAAGAAAGCGATCCAGGCAGTGAAGGAGCTGGTTGAGGCGCGTATGAAGGTTTGCGGCTGTGATGGAAAGGCAGAATGATCTTCTGTAAAAAAACAGAAACGGAGTAATCAGTATGGCAGCAACCATGAAAGATATTGCCAGGCGGACCGGACTTGGGCTCGCAACGATTTCTTCTTATTTTAACGGCGGAAACGTAAGAGAAAAAAACAGAATAAAGATCGAGGAGGCCATTCAGGAGCTGCATTATGAGGTCAATGAGGTGGCCAGAGGGCTTAAGACCAATGCTACCAAGACCATCGGCGTGGTGATCCCGGAGCTTAACAATACCTTTTGCGCGGAGATCATCACAGGAATGGAGGATGTCTTAAGGAGTCACGGATATGCGACTATTGTCTGTGACTGCCGTACTGATAAGAAGCTGGAGCGGGATGCAGTGGAGTTTTTAAGCCGGAAGCGTGTGGACGGGATCATCAGCATGCCGGTGGATGCGGAAGGCAATCATCTGAAAAAATTTCAGAAAACCGGAAAGCCCATCGTACTCATTGACCGCAGGATCCGGGAGCTTTCCTGTGACAGTGTTCTTGTAGACAACGAGAAGGCGGCTGAGGACGCAATGAGAGTTTTTTTTCAGGCAGGACACCGTAAGATCGGGATCATTGGCGGACCGGAGGAAATTTCCACCGCTCAGGAACGTCTCCAGGGGTACCGCAATGCATACGAAAAAGAAAATATACCGGTACGGGAATCTCTGATCTATCACGGCGATTATACCATTCAGGGCGGTGTGCAGGGAATTGAGAAGCTTGTTGCGGACAATCCGGATATGACGGCCGTGTTTGTTACCAACTATGAGATGACCATGGGGGCGGTGATCGGGATGAATGAGCTGGGTCTTAAGATCCCGGAACAGCTGTCTATGATCGGTTTTGACAATCTGCAGTTTGCCAGAGCATGCAATCCCAAGCTTACCATTGTGGCACAGCCTACACAGGGGATTGCCGGAGAAGTGGCGGGAATCATGCTGAAACGGCTGGAAGGGGCTGCAAGTGAAGAAACAGAACCGATCACGGAGAAGCTTGGCGCAGAGATCATCATGGGAAAATCCGTCCGTGTGCTGGACGAGAAGGAGAAGCTATAATGAAACCATATTTATTAGGTATTGATATCGGCACCAGTGCCTGTAAGGTTGCGATTTTTGAAAAATCGGGAACGGTTGTGGCTGCGGCCAACGGCGATTATCCGGTTTACTATCCGAAGGAGGGCTGGGCAGAACAGAATCCGGAAGAATGGTGGAGTGCTGTCTGTCAGGCGGTAAAGAAGGCCATCCAAAAAGCGGGGATAGCACCTGAGGAGATCGCAGGCATCGGTATTGACGGCCAGAGCTGGTCAGCCATTGCCATGGATAAGGACGGAAATGTACTGACAAACACTCCGATCTGGATGGATACCAGAGCACAGTCTATCTGTGACAGATTGAATGAAGAGATCGGGGCAGAGCAGATTTTTGAAGTATCCGGTAATTCCCTTCAGCCGTCCTACACAACTGCAAAGATCCTCTGGTATAAAGAAAATCTCCCGGAGGTGTACCAAAGGATCCACAAGATCCTGCAGTCTAACAGCTACATTGCATATAAGCTGACGGGTGTGATGATCCAGGATGTTTCCCAGGGCTATGGCCTGCATTGCTTTGACATGAGAAAGGCAGCCTGGGATGAGGATATGTGCAGAAAGCTTGGGATTCCCATGGAATTTCTTCCTGAGATCTGTGCCTGTGATCATGTTGTGGGAACAGTTACAGAGAAGGCGGCGGAGGAATCCGGCCTTGCTGTGGGAACACCGGTTGTTGCCGGTGGTCTGGATGCGGCATGCGGAACACTGGGGGCCGGAGTAATCCATCCGGGTGAGACACAGGAGCAGGGAGGACAGGCCGGCGGAATGAGCATCTGCATGGATGAGTACAAGGCAGATCCCAGACTGATCCTTGGCTATCACGTGGTTCCGGGACAGTGGCTCCTTCAGGGAGGAACCACCGGAGGTGGTGGTGTCATGCGCTGGTTTGAACGTGAGTTTGCAGATTATGAGCGCTCTGTAGCAGGAGAAAAAGGCTCTTCTCTGAATCAGCTCAATGAGATCGCGGAAAGGGTCGCACCAGGTAGTGACGGAGTGGTATTTCTTCCATATATGTCCGGTGAGCGTTCCCCGATCTGGAATCCTAATGCGAAGGGCGTATTCTACGGACTGGATTTTGCCAAGACCAAGGGACATATGGTACGTGCCTGTATGGAAGGCGTAGCACTTTCTCTGAAACACAACCTTGAGGTGGCAAAGGAAGCAGGAGCAGATGTGGAAGTTCTCCGCGCAATGGGAGGCTCTGCAAATTCTCTTCTCTGGACACAGATCAAATCCGATATCACAGGAAAACCCATCGTAGTGCCGTCCTCTGATACGGCAACAACACTTGGCGCAGCGATTCTGGCAGGTGTTGGTGTTGGAATGTATCAGGATTATGATGAGGCCATCCGTCTTACGGTAAAGGAAACAAGAAGACATGAACCGAACCCGGAAAACCGGGACGTTTATGAGAAAACCTATAAAACCTATTTAAATCTCTATAAATCTCTTGAACCTATGATGAGAAATGAGGAGGAAAAGTGATCATGAAAGCAGCAGTAGTAGTAGCAAATGAGGATGTTCAATATCAGGAAGTGGAAGAACCTCAGGTAACACCTGGCCATGTGAAGATCAAGGTAAGATATTCCGGGATCTGCGGATCTGATATTCCGCGTGTATTAAATCACGGCGTACATTTTTATCCCATCGTGCTTGGACATGAATTTTCCGGCGATGTGGTGGAAGTGGGAGAAGGCGTTACCAAGGTGAAGGTCGGCGACCGTGTATCCGGTGCACCACTTCTTCCCTGTATGAAATGTGACGACTGCCAGAAGGGTAATTTCTCTCTCTGCAAGCATTACAGCTTCATCGGTTCCAGAGAGCAGGGAGCAAACGCAGATTATGTAGTGGTTCCTGAGCAGAATGCAGTACCATTCGCAGATAATGTTCCATATGAGCAGGGAGCCATGTTTGAGCCTGCAACCGTAGCTATCCACGGTGTATTCCAGAACGATTACCACGGCGGTGAGTATGTGGCGATTCTTGGCGGCGGTACGGTCGGTATGTTCACCATGCAGTGGACAAAGATCTTCGGCTCCAAGAAGGTAGTGGTCTTTGATATCAGCGATGAGAGACTTGCTCTTGCAAAGCGTCTCGGCGCAGATGAGATCATCAACACAAAGGAAGAGGGATATATGGAAAAAGCCATGGCCATTACAGGTGGAAAGGGCTACGGCTTCGTATTTGAGACAGCTGGACAGGTTCCTACCATGCATATGGCATTTGAGCTTGCAGCAAACAAGGCACATGTATGCTTCATTGGTACTCCTCATGAAAACCTTACCTTTACACCGAAGGAGTGGGAGAACATGAACCGTAAGGAGTTCAAGCTTACCGGTTCCTGGATGTCCTACAGTGCCCCGTATCCGGGACGTGAGTGGGAGCTGACAGCGCATTATTTTGCAACCGGCCAGCTGAAGTTTGACCCGGGCTTCATCTATAAGAAAATCCCGATGAGCCAGGCACAGGAGGCATTCCAGCTGTTCAAGACACCGGGCCTTGTAAAAGGAAAGATCCTTCTTTCCAATGAGGAAGACTGATATGATCCTGACAGTAACCTTAAACGCTGCCATTGACAAGCGTTATGTAGTGGATGATTTTAAAGTGGGCGAAGTGAACCGTGTGCGTGAATGTACCTACGTTCCCGGCGGAAAGGGACTGAATGTTTCCAAGCCGGCGTCCATTTACGGTGCTGAAGTGGTTGCCACCGGCTTTGTAGGCGGCCACGCAGGCAATTATATAGAAGCTGCCCTGAAGCCTTTTGGCATTAAGAGTGCTTTTTACCATGTAGATGCAGAGAGCCGCTCCTGTATCAACATCTGGGATGAGGTGAATCATGTACAGACCGAATTCCTGGAGCCGGGCTTTACACTGACAGAGGCAGATTTTGAGGGCTTTGAGAAAAAATTCCGCCAGCTTGTAAAAGACGCTTCTGTTGTGGCGATGTCCGGTAGCGTGCCGAAGGGACTTGACGGAAGTGCTTACCAGCGCCTTGTGAAGATTGTGAAAGACGCCGGAAAACCGGTGATCCTGGATACCAGCGGCAAGCTTCTGGAAGAGGGGATCAAGGCAGCACCGACACTGATCAAGCCTAACATTGATGAGATCCGTATGCTGACAGGCAAGCATTGTGACGATATCAACGATATCATTGAAGCAGCGAAAGCCATCCATGCCGGTGGTGTGGAGATCGTGGCGGTCTCGCTTGGAGCAGATGGTTCCCTGGCAGTCGGAGAGGAAGGGATTTTCCGTGCGGTGGTTCCGAAGATCGATGCGGTAAATACCGTAGGTTGCGGAGATTCCATGATCGCAGGCTTTGCCCTTGGATTAAGTGAGGGACTTTCCCTGGAAGAGACTCTGCAAAGAGCCAGTGCAATCTCAGCGGCGGCAGCCATGCGCGAGGAAACGGGATTCTTTGTGATGGAGGATATGGAGGCTCTTCTTCCGAAGATCGAGATCAGGCGTTTATAAGATAAGCTTATAATAAGAAAATTTTTATAAAAAAGGAGATGTAAAGATGGCAGAAGTTATCAATCCGGCAATTGTGCCGAAAGTGACACTTCCTTCCGGCGAGCAGGTTCCGTGTGTCGGAATGGGAACATTCGGTTCCGACCGTGTATCCGCAGAGGATGTATCTGCAGCTGTTGCAGGCGCGATCCGCAGTGGCTACCGTATGTTTGACTGTGCTGCATGCTACGGAAACGAGCATGAGATCGGCCAGGTATTTAAGGACGCTTTTGACGAAGGTGTTGTAGAGCGTAAGGATCTTTTTATCATGACAAAGGTATGGAATGACATGCACAGAAGAGTAGAGGAAGCCTGTGACAAGAGCATTAAGGATCTTCAGTGCGATTATGTGGATATGTATTTTATCCACTGGCCATTCCCGAACTATCATGCACCGGGATGTGATGTGGATTCCAGAAATCCGGATTCCAAACCCTTCAGTGTGGAGGAGTTTATGGATACATACCGCCAGTGTGAGGCGTTGGTAGAAAAAGGAAAGATCCGTTACATTGGTATTTCCAATATGACCATTCCGAAGCTTGAGGCAGTTCTTCCGCTTATGAAGATCAAACCTGCAACCTGTGAGCTTGAGCTTCATGTATGCTTCCAGCAGCAGGAGCTTTATGATTATCTGGTAGAGCATAACATCCAGCCGGTAGGCTATATGCCGATCGGTTCTCCACGCAGACCGGAGAGAGATATCTGCCCGGAGGATGTTGCGGATCTGGAGGTTCCGGAGATGCAGGCGATCGCAAAGGCGCATGGTGTTCATCCGGCTCTGATCGCTCTGAAGTGGGCACATCAGAGAGGAGAGATCTCCATTCCGTTCTCTGTGCACAACTATGCAAGCAACCTGAAATGTGTCACAGAGGATCCCCTTACAGAGAAAGAAATGGCAACCATCGCAACTCTGGAAAAAGGCAACCGTCTTGTAAAAGGACAGGTATTTCTGTGGCATGGTGCCAGGGACTGGCATGACCTCTGGGACGAGGATGGCGTTATCGTAAAATAATAAAAGTGTTGCAGTAAAATCCCGTGTCCTATATGTCGGATGCGGGATTTGTTTGTATCTATAGCAATCCTCTAAAATAATGCATTTAAGAGGATTGCTATAATTTAGACTAAGAAACTCCGTTGTAAATTTTAACCAAACATGTTACCATATAGAAAGAATTAACAGTTATTGTTCACAGGAAGAACAGTAATATTTACCAATGAAAGTGACAGAGACCGGAAAAGAAATCTGTCAGGGGGATGTGCAATAAAAATAATAGGAACTGATCAGAGGGGGACAACAGAAATTATGTATCGTATTTTACTGGTAGATGATGAGATACTTGTTCGAGATGCGATCCGGGAGAATATTGACTGGAAAGCAATGGACTGTGAGCTGGTAGGAGACTGTGATAACGGGAAAGCAGCAGCGGAATTTGTGCAGAACCATCCGGTGGATATCGTGCTTACAGATATCCTTATGCCATATATGGATGGTATGGAACTGAGCCGTTTTCTCCATGATAATTATCCGGACATCGTGATCGTGATCTTCAGCGGATTCGGAGAATTCGAGTATGCCAAGAAGGCGATCCAGTATGGTGTCAGTGAATATATGCTGAAGCCGGTGACAGCCATGGAACTCAGAAATGTTATCGGAAAAATGAAAGAGAAGGTGGACCAGCAAAGAAAAGAAAAAGAGAAGCTGGAACGTCTGACACAGACTTCCGAGAATTATCAGAAAAACGCCATTGTGATCCGTTCCAGAGCGCTGCAGGGCTTTGTGGATAATATCAAGACACGGCAGGAAAGTCTGGAAGAGCTTGCAGCACTGGGAATCGATCTTGAGGCAGCATGCTATCGTGTGGCTGTTTTTGATCTGGATCTGTATTCGGATGGCAGTCAGCTTACTGCGGAGAAACGCCAGGAGAGTGCACTGATGTCTTTTGTCCTTTTTAATATCAGTGATGAGATCATCAGCAAAGAAAAAGCAGGAGTGGCATATCAGGCTGGAAATAACAAGGTCGGTGCTCTTTTCATGGGAAACCGTACCAGAGAGTTTGAACAGAAGATCATGGAGATCTGCAGGACGATCCAGGATAAGCTGAAGGAACTGATGTCGCTGGATATTTCTATCGGTGTGGGAAGCTGGGCCAGAACTCAGCAGGAGCTTCGTGCATCCCATGAACTTGCAGAGAAAGCTATTGAATATCGTTATCTTCTTGGAGGAAGCCTTCTTATTGATATGGAAGAACAGCTGGAGGAAAAAAATCTTTCCATTAAAGCTTATGTAGAGAAGCTGCCAGCTGCTCTGAAAGCGGGTAAAAAGGAAAACGCAGAGCATATTCTGGAACAGATCTCTTCTGAGATCAAGGAAGCGCGGGTGGATAAGAGTCGTGCCTGCGTGTATCTTCAGCAGATCATCCGTGCAGCAGATGAGACCTGTGAGGATATGGTTCCGGACAACAGGCTTTTTTCCAAAAGAGAAGCACTTCTGCAGCAGGTTACGGAGCAGAATTCTTTTGACAGTGCTGTTGAACTGGTCAGGAATCATATCGGAGAGATTTTCCAGACACTTTCCGATGCAAACAGCTCCAGCGGACAGCGTCAGGCCAGACTTGCCCTGGATTATATCCAGAAGAATTATATGGATCCGGATTTAAGCCTGAACAGTATCTGTTCCTATCTGAATATCAGTACAAGCTATTTCAGTACGATCTTTAAGGATCTTACGGGAGAGACTTTTACAGAGGTTCTGATCCGTACCCGTATGGAGAAGGCGAAGGAACTTCTGGAGAATACAACTATGAAGAATTATGAAATTGCCGAGAAAGTCGGATTTGCAGATCCCCATTATTTTGGGATCTCCTTCAAAAAAATGACCGGCTGCACACCAACAGAATATGCAAGGGAGAAACGTAAATGAGAGATATCCGGTTTGCGGCAAAGATCATAGGAAAATTTAAGAGTATCCAGAGTGCGATCTTTGCGGTAGTGACGGTGCTGCTTTTAAGTGCGGTGCTGGTCATAACAGGTGTTTCCATGAGATATACCCGCAATTCTATTTTTGAAAATTCTGCTGTCTACACCCAGAATATCGTGCAGCAGATGAATCAGAATATTGATTCCTATATTGATTACATGGAAAATATAGCCTATATGATCTCCAGTAACGAGGATGTACAGCAATATCTTTTTGGCGAAAATGTGGACAATGGAACAAGAGAGCGTCTGATCAATCAGTTCAAGACTATTCTGGATGGACGAAGTGATATCCGAAATCTTGGGATCATTGGAAGTAATGGACGGAAGCTGATCAACGACGGCAAACAGTCTGTGAATCCGGATCTGAAGCTTTCCACCCAGGAGTGGTATCTGGAAGCTTTACAGAAGCCGGAAGGCCCGCTTCTTACATCTTCTCATGTACAGCACATCATCAGCGGAGAGCGTCCGTGGGTGATCACTTTAAGCAGGGGAATCCGTAATTTTTCCAACAGTGGTGAGAAAGAGGGAGTCTTTTTTATTGATCTGAATTACAGTGCCATCAGTGAACTTTGTGATCAGAATACGATCGGGAAAAAGGGATACGCATTCATTCTGGATGAAAGCGGAAATATTGTATACCATCCCCAACAGCAGCAGCTTTACAATGAATTGCAGACTGAGAACATCGACCTGATCGTGAAATCAAAAGAAGATACGGTGCGTACCGAAAAGGGAAACAGAGGAAAGCTGTATTCCATTTCCAGATCAAATAAAACCGGATGGACCGTTGTGGGCTGTATGAGCGTCAGCGAGCTTCTGCGCAAAAGCAATCAGGCACAGAGTATTTATGTGCTTATTTCCGCACTTCTGATGATCGTGGCACTGCTTTTTTCCAGATTTCTGGCAAAGAGTCTTACATATCCTCTTCAGCGTCTCAGAGATTCCATGTCCAGAGTACAGGAAGGGCATTTTGACGGAGCAGATGTGGAGATCGATTCAGAGAATGAGATCGGAAGCCTGACGAAATCTTTCAATGTGATGACACATAGGATACAGGATCTTATGGAGCAGAACGTGAAGGAACAGGAAGCAAAGAGAAAAAGTGAGCTTAAGGCCCTTCAGTCCCAGATCAATCCTCATTTTCTCTACAATACCCTGGATTCGATCATCTGGATGGCAGAGGGCAGAAAGTACGAAGAGGTTGTTCTGATGACAGCATCCCTGGCGCGTCTTCTTCGTCAGAGCATCAGTAATGAAGATGAAGTGGTTCCTCTTGCAAGGGAAGTGGAGTATGCCAAGGGTTATCTTACGATCCAGAAGATGCGTTACAAGGACAAGCTGGAATTCGAGATCGATGTAGAACCTTCTATATTAAATATCCCTCTGATCAAGCTGGTTCTCCAGCCGATCATTGAAAATGCCATCTATCATGGACTGAAATATAAAGAGAGTAAGGGACTTTTGCAGGTAAAAGGCTTTATGAAGGACGGAAATGCAGTTCTTCAGGTGATCGACAATGGTGTAGGTATGGATGAGGAAACATTGTCACATATTTATGATAAGCATAAGGTGAATTATCATTCCAATGGTGTGGGTGTTTACAATGTACAGAAACGTCTGAAGCTTTATTATGGAGAAAATTACGGGATCACCTATGAAAGTGAAAAAGGTGTCGGAACCACTGCCACGATTACCATTCCGGGAATACAGGAGGAATCAATATGAAAAAACATAGAAAACTCCTGACTTTAGGAGTGGTCATCTGCCTTGTGGCGGGGCTTGTAGCCGGAATAGTCTATTATAAACAGGCAGAAGAAGAGAGAAAATTATCGCTGATCTATATTCCGAAGGTTGTGGACGGTACCAACGATTTCTGGACATCACTGATCCAGGGGGCGGAGATGGCTGCAAAGGAATATAATGCAGATATCCGCGTATGGGCACCTGAGGAAGAGAATGATGTGGATGGGCAGAACAAGCTGATCGAAAGGGCAACAGAAGAAAAACCGGACGCGATCCTGATCTCGCCGTCCAGCTTCACTGAATCCGACCAGCTTTTGAAGAAGGCAAAGGAACAGGGAATACATATCGCATTTATTGATTCCTACACACAGGAAGAGGTCCAGGATCTTACCGTTGCGACCGATAATCTGGAAGCGGGACAGATCCTTGGCAGGTTTGCGAAGGAGCTTGTGGGAACGGATGATCAGATTGCGATCGTTTCACATGTAAAGGGTGTATCTACGGCAGTTGAAAGAGAAAAAGGTTTCCGGACAGGACTTGGCAGTCTGAAGGATAATATCGTAGATGTGGTATACTGTGATTCTCAGTATGACAAGTCCTATGAGCTTACAAAAGAGCTGATGAAAAAATATCCGGATCTCAAGATGATCGCGGGAATGAATGAATATTCCTCTGTAGGTGCTGCAAGAGCAGTAAAGGCAGCAAAAGCAGAGAATCGGATCAGGGTGGTGGGAGTAGACAGCTCACAGGAGGCCGTCCAGCTGATGGAACACGGAATCTTCCAGGGAATCGTTGTACAGAAGGCATTTAAAATGGGGTATGTGGGTGTTCGGGAAACTGTTAAGATGCTGCGTGGAGAAGACTATAAGAAGAATATTAATTCCGGGTGCCAGCTTGTGACTCCTGACAATATGTATACCAGTGAGATCGAAAAACTGCTTTTTCCGTTTAATACGTTAAAAACATATGGTGATCTTACACCGTAAATAGTCATAAATGTACAAAGAAAAGGGTTAAATATTTACCATACAGTAAATATTTAACCTTTTTTTGCAAGATATTCTATTACAATTATTGATTTTTGACGGTATTATAATAACCAAGAAAACACAAGATACGTGCAAAACGTGAGGAGGGTAAAAATTGGAAAACTTAAAACAAAATCCAATCGTTAAGAAGCTCGGATTGAACAGAATACTTCTTGTCTGTGTTCTGATTCTTATGTTCCTGGTTTTTAAAGTAGTTCTTGGAAACAAGTTTCCGGCTGTTGATAGTATCAGATCTACTTTGAACTATGTGTATTTCCTGGGCTTCTTGTCACTTGGCGTTACATTCGTAATCGCTACAGGAGGAATTGATTTCTCCATCGGACCTGTAATGTTCTGCTGTGCACTGGTATCCGGTTACTGCATGACATCTTACAAGGTTCCCTGTGCAGTTGCCATGATCCTTTGCATTCTGATCGGTCTCTGCTTTGGTATTTTCAATGGCTGGATGGTTTCTTACATGTCAGTGCCACCATTCATTATTTCCATGGCATCCATGAACATTGCAAAAGGTATTGCTTCTGTATTCACAAAAACACAGTCTGTAAGCTGGCCGGCAGCTGGCGATGCAAACGGCTGGTTCCGTAATATCGTTTCCGTAAACGGCTTCCCTGTAGGAATTATTATTTTCCTGGTAATGGCAGTTATCTGCGGTATCGTTCTTTACAACACAAAACCGGGACGTTACATCCTCTGCCTTGGTTCCAACAAAGAGGCTGTCCGCCTTTCCGGTGTTAACACAAAGAAATGGGAAATGCTTGCTTATGTGATCTGCGGATTCCTGGTAGGTATTGGAGCACTCTTCTTTGTAGCTACATACACAACTGTTCAGCCTGGCTATGGCGATCAGTACAACAACGAGGCTATTGCAGGTTGCGTTATGGGTGGTACATCCATGGTTGGTGGACTTGCTTCCATCGGCGGTACTGTAATCG
>OGOJ01001382.1_pt1 | contig 18299 bp, 18 predicted proteins | sample 1552601 | NCBI WGS metagenome assembly OGOJ01 (sample SAMEA2580184, study PRJEB22360) | human gut metagenome | biome: human gut; feature: human-associated habitat; material: faeces | place: Denmark | collected 2008/2010
GTTCTTGATAAAGCCGATGCCGTAGGGAAGCCCGCTGGTGGGGCTGTACCCAATGGCGGCATCCAGGCCGGAATCCGGCACGCCGATGACCACATCCGCCTGAACCGGATGGTCAAGCGCGAGGAAGCTGCCCGCCCGGATGCGCGCCTCGTGGACGCTGCTGCCGTCAATGACGGAATCGGGCCGCGCGAAATAAATGAACTCGAAGATGCACATGCCGTCGTGGCACGCGCCGGGCACCTTATAGGAGTGAATCCCCTCTTCGTTGACGACGACGACTTCGCCCGCCTCAATATCGCGCACGAACGTCGCGCCGATGGCATCCAGCGCGCAGCTCTCCGACGCAAACACCACATCGTCGCCGATTCTGCCCATGCACAGCGGACGGAAGCCATGCGGGTCGCGGCAGGCAATCAGCTTCGTCGGACTCATGACGACGAGCGAATACGCGCCCTTGATGACCTGCATGGCGTTCAAAACCGCCTGTTCAATCGAACCGCACTTCAGGCGCTCCTGCGTGATAATGTAGGCAATCACCTCGGTATCCGACGTGCAGTGGAAAATCGCGCCGTTCTTCTCCAGCTGTTCGCGAAGCTCCGCCGCGTTGGTCAGATTTCCGTTGTGCGCCAGCGCCATCGCGCCTTTTTGATGGTTAATCAGCAGCGGCTGGGCATTGGAACGGCTGTGCATCCCCGTTGTACCATAGCGGCAGTGGCCGACCGCCATCGTTCCCTCGTGGATTTTGCTCAGCGCGTCGCGCGTGAACACCTCCGTCACCAGTCCGTTGTCCTTGTGCGCCTTCATCACGCCATCATCGTTGACGACAATGCCGCAGCTCTCCTGACCGCGGTGCTGCAAGGCATACAGCGCATGATACGTCTCCGCGACGACGTCCCCATTGTTGCTATCGTTGATACCAACTGCGATCCCGATGAGATCGATTACGTCATCCCCGGCAACGACGACGCTATCCGCGCTGTCAAGCTGATCTCCGGCGCTATGGCTGATGCTGTGCTGGAAGGCAAGCAGGGTAAGCAGGATGCTCCCGCTGCCGAAGAGGCCGCCAAGGCTGAATAAGCCCGATCCCGCCCGAAACTGTTTGTACACCTAAATTCAGAAAGGACGAATGAACATGGCTGTTTCTGCAAAGGACGTTATGGAACTGCGCCGCCAGACTGACTGCGGCATGATGGAATGCAAGAAGGCTCTTGTCAAGGCTGATGGCGACATCAATAAGGCTATCGAGATTCTGCGTGAAGAGGGTCTGGCTACTGCCGCTAAGAAGGCTGGCCGTATCGCTGCTGAAGGCATGGTTTACGCTGTTGCCACCGCTAACGGCGCTGTTGTTGTTGAAGTCAACGCTGAGACCGACTTTGTTGCCAAGAACGATAAGTTCGTTGAGTTCACCAAAGATCTGGCCAATGTTGTTGCTGAGCAGAAGCCCGCTGATGTTGAGGCTCTGATGGGCTGCAAGATGGGCGAAGGCACTGTTGACGAAGCTCTGAAGGCTCTGATTCTGGTCATCAAGGAGAACATCAAGGTTCGCCGTTTTGCTTCCTATGAGGGCCATTGCGCCGCTTACGTTCACGGCGGCGGCACCCACGGCGTTATCGTTAAGTTCGATACCACCGATGAAGTTGCTGCTAAGCCGGAGTTCGTTGAGTTTGGCAAGGATATTGCAATGCAGATCGCTGCTGCAAACCCGAGCTACCTGAACCGTGAGGCTGTGCCTGCTGAGGCTATCGAGAACGAGAAGAAGATTATCATCGCTCAGATGGCTAACGATCCGAAGGCCGCCAACAAGCCCGACGCTATCAAAGAAAAGATGGCTACCGGCCGTCTGGGCAAGTTCTACAAGGAGAACTGCCTGGTCGATCAGGCTTTCATCAAGGATGGCAACATGGACGTGAACGCCTATGTGAACGCTACCGCTAAGAAGCTGGGCGGCGATATCAAGATCGTCGAGTACACCCACTTCATCAAGGGCGAAGGCCTGGAAAAGCGCGTTGACGACTTCGCTGCTGAAGTTGCCGCCGCTGTTAAGGGTTAATTAGCTGATTGCTTTCTGAAAGAGCACTTTGAGAGTTTACCTCTTAGGGTGCTCTTTTTTGTTTGCTTTTGAGTGGTAAAATTTGGAACGCTATCTCCAGAAAAGCCACCTGCCTTTGTTCAGCTAATCCGATTTTTGTGTCTCTTTCACGCATGTGATTATCCTCAATTTCTACCAGTATCCTATCCGAAACTCTACCATGACCAATGGCATCGTCCTTGATCCGTTCCTTGGCAGCGGCTCTACGCTGATTGCCGGTGAGAAAACAGACCATGTGTGCCGGGGCATTGAGTATGACCCGAAGTTCGTGGATGTCATCGTGAAGCGGTACATCGTAAATATAAAGTGGCTTTTTTGTGCTGAAGTTGAAGTTCTTTCTTGTCCAATCGCCCTAAAGGAATATAATAAAAAAGACAAAATTCAAAAGGAACTACCGACATGAATTCCACGCAAGACAGCACAGCAACCCAAAAGTCACTCTTTGCACGGTATCAGGAGCACATCACCAGCGCAATTTTTATCGGCCTGGTGCTTGGTATCCTGACCGGGCTTTTCCTGGCAAGCCGCTTTGATGTGGTCCTGACCGTTACCACATTGCTTGGCAGTATTTACATGAATGCGCTGAACATGATGATCTTTCCGCTGGTGTTCTGCTCCATCGTGGTGGGCATTACCAGCATCGGCAACGCCAAAACCACCGGAAAAATCACCGGCGGTGCCATGATATTCTTCCTGTTCACTACAGCGCTGGCGAGCTTTGTGGGGCTGATTATCCCCAGAGCCATCAATCTTGGAAAAGGCGTCCGGTTTGAAATGGCAACCTCCGATATCGAGGCCAGCAAAATGACCAGCATTCTTGACACCGTCAAAAACCTGATTCCCGCCAATCCGGTGGCTGCTTTTGTCAACGGCAATATGCTGCAGGTGCTGACTTTTGCGGTTATCATCGGCTTTACCCTTGTTGCAATCGGCGAAAAAGGCGAGCCGCTGCTGAAAGTGATTGAATCCGGCAACGAGGTTTGCCTGAAAATCATCAGCACCGTGATGTACTTTACCCCCATCGGCGTTTTCTGCACCATTGTTCCGGTGGTGGAAGCCAACGGCACGGAAACCATTCTTTCCCTCACAACCCTGCTGGTCGTTCTTTATGTTACCTTCTTCTCATTTGCCGCTATCGTGTATGGCAGTTCCGTCAAGTTCCTTGGCAAGGCAAGCCCGGCAAAGTTTGTTAAAGCCTGCCTGCCGGCAGCTCTGAACGCCTTTGGCACCTGTTCCAGTTCGGCCACCATCCCCCTCAGCAAGCAGTGCATGGAGGACGAGATGGGCGTATCCGATAAAATCACCAGTATCGCTATCCCTCTGGGCGCAACGGTCAACATGGATGCTGTTTCCATCGTGTTGTCGTTCATGATCGTGTTTTTCGCCAACGCCTGCGGCGTTGAGGTCAGTACCTCCATGATGATTGTGATCCTGCTGGCAAATGTGATCTTGTCCGTGGGGACCCCCGGCATCCCCGGTGGTGCAATCGCTTCGTTCGCCGCGCTGGCTACCATGGCGGGTCTCCCGGCTGGCGTGATGGGCGTTTATATCAGCATCAATACCCTATGCGATATGGGCGCTACCTGCGTGAACGTTATTGGCGATATGGCAGGCTGCGTGGTGCTGAAAGAGAAAATTAAGCTGGATGACTGACACAGTTCCCACAAAACAAAATAACAAGTTACATTTGGGCGGGCAGCGACGAAAAACAACTACCCGCCTTTTTGCTGCCTGCTTTGCTTTCAGCGGAAAAAGATGCTAAAATAAAGCAGTTGAAAAATCACACCGGAAGGGGAGCGCACAAAAACGCAAGATGGACGATAAAATAAAGAATACCTCAAAGCCCGGCGTGGCATATTATCATCTGCCGGGGCTGTTTGAATTTTATGGGCTGTACCGCATGTTCCTGCCGCTGTTCTATCATCACAGAGAATATTTTTACAACTGGTGCGCCATCGGCTCCATTTATGGGGCCCTGGGCGACTGCATCTGGGGTGGCGGCCGCACAAGTTTTGGCGTGCAGGACCCCGAAGATGTTATGGATCTGATGCGCGAATATGGGATATCCGCCCGGCTGACATTCAGTAACTCACTGCTGCGTGAAGAACACCTGGCGGACATAAAGTGCAACGCCCTGTGTAAGCTGTTTGAAAATAGCGGCGGCGCACAAAACGGCGTTATTGTCCATTCGGACTTGCTGCTCAGATATCTGGAAAGCCGTTATCCGGGGCTTTACTTTGTTTCATCTACAACCAAGGTGCTCACGGAATTCCCGCAGTTACAGGCGGAATTGAATCGGGATGACTTCCGCTATGTTGTGCCGGATTTCCGGTTAAATAAAGAATTTGAACAGCTGAACAACCTGCCCCAGCCCCAGAAAGATAAAGTGGAATTCCTTTGCAATGAATGCTGCTGGTTTGGCTGCAAGGACAGAAAGCGCTGCTATGAAAATGTAAGCCGTAAAAACCTTGGCGAAACCTGCCCCGACCACCGCTGCGCAGCCCCTGGCGCACAGGAAGGGTATCGCTTTTCAAAAGCAATGGATAACCCCGGTTTTATTGGCATCCAGGATATTCAAAATATCTATCTGCCCATGGGCTTTTCCAACTTCAAAATTGAGGGCCGCGGGCTTGGCAGTGCCTTAATTTTGGAGTTTCTGCTTTACTATATGACAAAGCCAGAATACCAGCTGCGCGTCCGCGAAGAAATTTATCTCAATAATATGCTAGACCTGTTCTGAATTTAAGAATTAAATGTCAGTTTAGCACAGAAAAATTCTGGAATCCTCTTGCTTTCATGCTACATGAGGGACGTATACGCAAAGTATCCCTTAAAAATAAAAATGCAAATCGAAAGTGAGACATGATGATCGAATGAATGATTTTGTTTATAACAGCGGCGTATGGATTATTATGCGATTGCGGAAAACTTGAACCGAACAGAATCCGAAAACCTGAACGGAAACCACATTTTTGCAGGCGGGCTGGCACGATTTGCGATATAATAGACAGCATACAAATCGAAGAGAGGGGAATGTTTTGATGGAACTGCAAAAAGGCCGCCCGATGGATACTACGGGCAGATTGGCCAAAGAAACCCGGACCTATGATTTACTGGATAGTCTTGGGATCGAATATAACCGCATTGACCATGCCCCGGCCATGACGATGGAAGTCTGCCAGGAAATTGACAAAACGCTGCAGGCGGTCATCTGCAAAAATCTTTTTCTTTGTAACCGTCAGGAAACCGCGTTTTACCTGCTGATGATCCCGGATACCAAGGTGTTCCACACCAAGGATCTATCCGCCCAGATCCACTCCGCGCGCCTGTCCTTTGCCAAGCCGGAATATATGGAAAAGTTCCTTGATATCACTCCCGGCTCGGTCAGTGTGCTGGGCCTGATGAACGATACCGAAAACCATGTGCAGCTTTTGATCGATGAAGATGTGCTGAACAGTGAATATGTGGGCTGCCACCCCTGCATCAATACTTCCAGCCTGCGCCTGCGCACAAAAGACCTGGTGAAAACCATTCTGCCCGCCATCCACCATGAATTTGTCCGGGTTAAGCTGTAATTCCGTGGGGGTAAAGCAGAATGATTTTGATTATGGCAAAATGATGTGATGGCTTCGCCGATTTCTTACACATAAACCACTTTACAATCCAGAGTTATACCATATAGTGGTGCAACCGGCCAGGGGAGCTTTGCTTTTTTGAGTGATTCAAAAAGTGAAGCGTCCCTGGCATTCTTTTTGTCTTTTTCCATGCCTGCAGCAGGCAAAACTTACCGTAATACCGCGGTTGGTACCAGGGGACACACGGCCAAATGCCACATGCAGCCCGCTGCCCCACGCCGGAATGCGGCGTAACGTTAGCAGCCAACGGCATGGATGCGGCGCGCACTTTACCTTGTTACTGACCACACCTCGTTTTATGAGCGTTACGGCTGGCAGTTTTACTGCATGGTGCAGGGCGATGGCGAGGAAGAGCCCTCGCGGCTGTATATCCATACGATGTAAAGCGTGTTATTGTTCGCTGTGCCCCGCAAGATGTCTGTAAGGTGCGATGCCCTCATTGCGCCGAGGAAGAACCCGAACGATTTATCATCCTCCCCAATAAAAGCATAAACAAAAAGCGGCGTGAACCCAATCACGCCGCCTTTTTAATCGTTAATGCAGATGATAAATATCGGATCGTCCCAATTATACGAAACCAAGCAATCTCTCTTAATACTCCGTCTCGCGGAACTTCAGGCTGCCGTTATCGCCCATTTCGTCCACAATGGCCAGGCTGGCCAGTTTGTAACCCTCGCGGCGCAGCTCGTCGCCGCCCGGCTGGAAGCCTTTTTCAATGCAGATGCCGATACCCGCCACACTGGCTCCGGCCTGCTGGCAGACATCCAACAGACCGCGCATGGCCTTGCCGTTTGCCAAAAAGTCATCCAGAATCAGCACACGGTCATTGGGGCCAAGGAACTTCTGGGCCAGGGTGATATTGTAATCTTTGCCGTAAGTATAAGAATGTACCGTGGAAGTGTACACATCGCCATCAATGTTTTTGCTTTTGGCCTTTTTGGCAAACACCACGGGCACATCAAAGTGGCGGGCCGTCATGCAGGCAATCGCAATGCCGGATGCCTCAATAGTCAGGATCTTGTTTACTCCGTCATCCTTAAAAATGCGGTAAAACTCCTCGCCGATTTTATCCAGCAGGTCAACATCCAGCTGGTGGTTCAAAAAGCAGTCAACTTTCAGCACATTGCCCGGGCGGACCTGCCCATCGCGCAGAATGCGGTCTTCCAAAAGCTTCATCTTAAGATACCCCTTTCATATTTACCAACTATTATGCCTAATTCCGCCGCGTTTTTCAACCCTTAAAACCAGGTTTTTCATTTTTTTATTACAAACTTTGTCAATATGGTAGTTTGATAATATTTTGTAACCAAACTTTGTGCAAAACCGCCACAAAGGCTTTGGATTCCATCTGCAATTTATGCCGATATTCCGTATTGAAGATTTGCCAACTTAGCGGTATACTTTACCTTAAATTACAGTTATGGGCTGTGCAACCCGTTCCGGCAGGCGTTTGCCCGCCGGAGACTGTAAATTATTAGGAGGGAATAACAATGAACAAAAAGGTCATCAGTGCAATGCTGGCTGCTTCCATGGCTGTCAGCCTGGCCGCCTGCGGTTCCACCGCTACTTCCGAAGCTACTTCCGCTGTCTCTTCCGAGACTACCAGTACCGTCGCTTCCGGCGAGTCCGCTGCTTCCGGCTCCTACACCGGCACCCCCATCAAGGTTGGCGGCATTGGCCCCATCACCGGCGCTGCTGCAACTTACGGCAATGCTGTTAAGAACGCCGAAGAACTGGCTGTCAAAGAGATCAACGCCGCAAACGGCAGCGATGTTTTTGACTGGAAGTTCGAGGACGATGAGCACGATGCTGAAAAGAGCGTCAACGCTTACAACTCCCTGAAAGACTGGGGCATGCAGGTTCTGGCTGGCCCCGTTACTACCACCCCGACCCTGGCAGTTGCTGCTGAGAGCGTCAGCGATAACATGTTCGTTATGACCCCTTCTGCCTCTGCACAGACCGTTATCGAAACCGGCGACAATGTCTTCCAGATCTGCTTCACCGACCCCAACCAGGGTGTTGCATCCGCTGACTACATTGCCGAGAACGCTCTGGCTACCAAGATCGGCATCATCTATGACTCTTCTGACGCTTACTCTTCCGGCATTTACGCCAAGTTCAAGACCGAAGCTGAGAGCAAGGGCCTTGAGATCGTCACTGCTGAAGCTTTCACCAGCGACAACAAGAGCGACCTGTCCACCCAGGTTGCCAAGTGCCAGGAAGCTGGCGCTGAGCTGGTGTTCCTGCCCATCTACTACACCGAGGCTTCTCAGATCCTGACCACCGCCAACAAGACTGGCTATGAGCCCATCTTCTTCGGCTGCGATGGCATGGATGGCATCTTGGATGTTGAGGGCTTTGATACCTCCCTGGCTGAGGGCCTGATGCTGCTGACTCCGTTCGCTGCTGACGCTCAGGATGAAAAGACCCAGGCATTTGTTTCCGCTTACGTTGCCGCTTACGGCGAAACCCCGAACCAGTTCGCTGCTGACGCATACGACGTTATCTACAGCATGTACCAGGCAGTTCTGGAAACCGGCGTCACCGGCGATATGGATGCCAGCGAGATCTGCGAGCAGCTGAAGACCGGTTACACCAGCATGACCTTTGACGGCTTGACTGGTACCGGCATGACCTGGGATGCTTCCGGCGCTGTTTCCAAGGATCCTAAGGCTGTTGTGATCAAGGATGGCGCTTACGCCGCTATGTAATCTCTGCACAAAAGCAGGGGACCGCGTGCTGAAAAGCATGCAAAATTGAGTTTTGGCCAATGGGGGCTGCTGATTTACCATGTCAGCAGCCCCCATTTTGTTACGCGCAGAGAAAAAAGTGACAGAAAGTGCCTGTTTTAGCCAAAAATACGTACCTTTTGCGCTTTAAGGCATTGTACTGTGCGGACAGATGTGTTAATATTATATACATATTTTGTTTTTCCGCTGTGCAATAATCAGGTGGTGTGCGCCGCCTTGGTGTGGAAGAACAAGGGAAAAAATAGAGTGAGGTGTTCTGCACAATGCAATTTCTATCCTATCTGATCAATGGCATCAGCTTGGGCAGTGTGTACGCGCTGATCGCATTGGGGTATACCATGGTTTATGGTATTGCCAAAATGCTGAACTTCGCCCATGGCGATGTCATCATGATTGGCAGCTATGTGATCTTTTTCGCATTCGGCTCGTTCGGGCTTAACCCCATTGTGTCGGTGCTGTTGTCCATGATGGTGTGCACCATTCTGGGCGTTACCATGGAGCGTGTGGCCTACCGCCCCCTGCGCGAAGCCCCGTCCCTGGCTGTTCTGATCACAGCCATCGGCGTTTCCTACCTGCTGCAGCAGGTGGCCCAGCTGCTGTGGACTTCCAACCCCAAGAACTTCAAGTCCGTTGTCAGCCTGCAACCCATTAAATTGTTTGACGGCCAGCTGACCATCTCAGCCGAAACGCTGGTCACCATCCTGGCCTGCATCCTTATCATGGTTGTGCTCACCCTGTTCATCAACCACACTTCCGCCGGTCACGCTATGCTGGCTGTGTCCGAGGACCGCGGTGCTGCCCAGCTGATGGGCATTAACGTCAATGCCACGATTTCTCTGACTTTCGCCATTGGTTCTGCGCTGGCCGCAGTTGCCGGTGCCCTGATGTGTTCCTCTTACCCGACTTTGATGCCCACCACCGGCGCAATGCCCGGCATCAAGGCGTTCGTGGCAGCGGTTTTTGGCGGCATCGGCTCCATCCCCGGTGCTTTCCTGGGCGGTATCCTGCTGGGTATCATCGAAAACCTCAGCAAGGCTTACATCTCCACCCAGCTGTCCGATGCCATCGTGTTTGTTGTTCTGATCGTTGTGCTGATCGTCAAGCCTACCGGCCTGCTCGGCAAAAAGGTCAACGTGAAAGTGTAAGGTGAGGATCATGGCATTAACAAAATGGAACCAAGTGAAAAAAAGCACCAAAAGTAATTTTATCACCTTTAGCATCGTCATTGGGTTTTACATTGTCGTTCAGCTGCTGGCAGCCGCCGGTGTGCTGACCAACTCTTTTTCCGGCCAGCTGGTGCCCATCTGCGCTTATGTGGTCATGGCTGTTTCGCTGAACCTCGTTGTCGGCTTTTTGGGTGAGCTGAGCCTTGGTCATGCCGGTTTTATGAGCGTTGGCGCGTTTTCCGGCACGCTGGTCTGGGTCAGCCTGTATGATGTGGCCCCGCACTGGCTGGCGCTGATCCTGGCCTTTGTTGTGGGCGGCGCTATGGCCGGTATCTTCGGCGTCATCGTTGGTGTTCCCGTTCTGCGCCTGTCCGGCGACTATCTGGCCATCGTTACCCTGGCATTTGGCGAGATCATCAAAAATATTATGAACGCCGTTTACCTGGGCGTGGACGACAGCGGCCTGCATTTCTCCCTTAAAGATGCCGCTTCGATGAACATGGCCGAGGATGGCAAAATCCTGATCAACGGCGCCATGGGCATTACCGGCATCAAAAAGACTTCCACCTTTACCATGGGCATTATTCTGGTGCTTATCACGCTGGTGGTTGTGCTCAACCTGATCCGCTCCCGCGCTGGCCGCGCTATCTCCGCTATCCGCGATAATGAGATTGCTGCCAAGAGCATCGGCATCAATATCACCCGCTATAAGCTGATGGCTTTTGTACTGTCCTCCGTGTTTGCCGGCATGGCAGGCGTGCTGTACAGCTTGAACTATTCTTCTTTGGTTGCTAAAAAGTTTGATTACAACACCTCCATCAACATTCTGGTCTTCGTGGTTCTGGGCGGCATCGGCAGCATCCGCGGCTCCGTGATTGCAGCGGCCGTCCTGACCGTTCTGCCCGAAATGCTGCGCGGCCTGAACGATTACCGTATGCTGATCTATGCTATCGTTCTGATTGTTATGATGATCTTTACCCGCAGCCCCAAGCTGGTGGCATGGCGCAAAGAAGTGGCTGAAAAAATCGCCGAGAAATTCCCGATTTTGAAGCTGAACAAATTCCTAAAGAATAAAAGCAAAAAGGAGGCGGCATAAATGGCACTGCTGGAAGTCAGTAACCTTGGCATTGCGTTCGGCGGCCTGCAAGCCGTTTCGCAGCTGGACCTTAAAATCGAAAAAGGCCATCTGTATGGCCTGATCGGCCCCAACGGCGCGGGCAAAACCACCGTGTTCAATATGCTGACCGGTGTGTATAAGCCCACCGAGGGCAACATTGTGCTGGATGGCAACGATATTACCGGTGCCACCCCGGAAGCCATCAGCAAGGCGGGCATTGCCCGCACGTTCCAGAACATCCGCCTGTTTAATGATATGACAGTTCTGGATAACGTCAAGGTCGGCCTGCACAACCAGGTTGTTTACGGCATGTGGACCGGTATCCTGCGCTTGCCGTCTTTCCGTGAGAAAGAGCACGAGATGGACCGCCGTGCTATGAAGCTGCTGAAAATTTTTGACCTGGATGCGGAGGCTAACTATAAAGCCAGCCAACTGCCCTACGGCAAACAGCGCAAGCTGGAAATTGCCCGCGCCCTGGCGACCAACCCGAAACTGCTGCTGCTGGACGAGCCCGCAGCCGGTATGAACCCCAACGAAACCGAAGAACTGATGAACACCATCCACAGTGTGCGTGACCAGTTCGGTGTTGCCATCCTGCTCATAGAGCATGATATGAACTTCGTTATGGGTATCTGCGAGGAGATCACCGTGCTGGACTATGGCCGTGTGATTGCCCGCGGCGACGGCAAAACCATCCGCAATAACCCCAAGGTCATTGCGGCCTATCTGGGAGGTGACGACTAATGGGTGAGCTGCTTTCGGTTAAAAATATCAATGTTTATTACGGTTCCATCCACGCCATCAAGGATGTTTCGTTCCATGTGGACGAAGGAGAAATCGTTACTCTGATCGGTGCAAACGGTGCTGGCAAAACCACCACCATGCACGCCATCTCCGGCCTGCTCAAGCTGGCCAGCGGCGAGATCACCTATGACGGTAACCTGATCAGCAAGATGGAAGCCCACAAAATCGTCCGCCTTGGTCTGGCCCAGGTGCCGGAGGGCCGCCGTGTATTCAGCGGCCTGACTGTGCAGCAGAACCTTTCCATGGGTGCTTATACCCGCCACGATGGTAAGGATGCCATCCAGAGCGATTACGACATGGTGTTTGACCTGCTGCCCCGCCTGAAAGAGCGCCGTAACCAGCCCGCCGGAACCCTTTCCGGCGGCGAACAGCAGATGCTGGCCGTGGGCCGCGCTCTGATGTGCAAACCCAAGATCCTGCTGCTGGATGAACCCTCCATGGGTCTTTCTCCGCTGCTGGTCAAGGAAATCTTTAAGATCATCCGCGATATCAACCGCCAGGGCGTTACTGTGCTGCTGGTGGAACAGAACGCGAAGATGGCACTGGATATTGCCAACCGTGCCTATGTTCTGGAAACCGGCACCATCAAGATGGAGGGCGAAGCCACCGAGCTTGCCAATAACATTGAGGTGCGCAAGGCTTACCTTGGCTGCGAATAACCATAGCATAAGATACGCCCCTGCAATGAACAGAAACTGACAAAACAGCCCCGGCTTTTACCTGATTGCATTCAGGAAAAAGCCGGGGCTGTTTTTTGTTTATCTGATGGTATGCAATGATGATAAGATGGTAACTTGGCTATCCGTACTGCCATTATCATATACGGCAGGGCAGTGCCGATATAATTTTACCGTACTCCCTCCGGCGGGCGCTGTTCATCGCTCAGTGGCTGGGTCAACAGATTCAGCACTTTGTTGTAAATTTCGCTCCCGCAGGCTACAAAATGGTCGCGCACCTGTTCAGCGGTCATGGCGTCCGGCATCGTCACCTGCAGGGTGAATGCGCCGTGCTGCTGGTTTTTATCCTGAATGGTGCAGGTTACGCGGTAACGGTCACCGTCTTTTTCAATGTCGGCATGGTTCTGGGCCGCCTTGTGCACCCAGCTCTGGATGCGGATAACTGCCAGAATCGCACTTTCCCGCACGCTGCGGGGCAAATCTTCCGAGAGAGTCTGAGCCACTGTGGTACCTTTTTCGGTAATGGTGTAGCCGTTGGCTCCCTCAATGGCCAGCCCCTGGGCCACAAGGTCGTTCAGCGCGCCAACAAATTCAAAATAATTGACCAGCTCTTCCTGCAAAAGCGCAGCCTCCATGGCTTCACGGGTCACAGGCCCCACGCTTTTAATCAGGTAGCACAGCAAAATACGAATCTCGGTATCATTGGTCAAGCCGCCCATCTTTACACCGGCGGTAAATGCTTCTGCCATGGTCTCACTTCCTGAACAGGGGGCACAGGCAGCACCGTACCCTCAAACTTTATTTTGTAATTATTATACAGGAGTTTCAAAAAACTTACAAGCGCAAAATTCTTGCCCGCTTAAGCCGGCTTCAAAACACCGTTTCGATCTGCTTGCGGCTTTGCGGGGTGGAGTAGATCCACCGGTCCAGCCGCCCACGGGTCACAAAATAGTGTGGCTCAAACCGCATTTTCTGGTTCAGGTTCTTGTTCACCACCACCAGCTTGATCTTCATTTTATCCGGCAGAATGCTTTTAATATACACGCTCACCGTTTGGCCGGGGTGCAGTGCCGTATCCGGCTCCGCCAGCCCGGCCAGGTTGGGGGCAATCTCAATGAACACACCGTAATCTTCCACACTGCGCACAATACCCACCACGGTCTCCCCGGCGGCAAAGCAGGCAGCGTTCTCACTCCAGGTTCCAAGCAGCTCCCGCAGGGTCAGCACAATGCGGTCCTGCTCATCCCGGCTCTTGATGGCGCACAGCAGCTGCTGGCCCACCGTTACACGGTCTGCCGGGGAAGCAATCCGCGAAACTGAAAGGCAGTCGATTGGCAGCAGTGCTGAAATGCCGCACCCGACATCGCAGAACGCGCCAAAGTTTTCAATGTGTGTTACCGTGCAGGGAATCACGCTGCCGTTTTCCAGCTGGTCCAGGTACTGCTCCCGGCAGGCCCGCTGCGCCGCCGCGCGGGAAAGCAGATAAACGGCCTCGCCGCTTTCATCCTGCGTCGTACCCTGGACCACAAAACAGGTCGGCCGCCCCACGCGGGTCAGCACAGCGATCTCTTTGACTGTCTCACCGGGGGCAGTGTCCAGACATTCTTCAAACGGCATATACGCATGGTGCCCGCACAGCTCAAAGCGCAGGCGGCGGTTGGTATCAAAGGCAAGGGCTGTGCTTTGCAGCACCTCCCCGGCGGCAATACAATGATCCAGCTCTTCCCGCCGCAGGTGGGAAGCGTTGCGGCAAAGTCCTTCAGCACGGTATTCAAGCATTTGTTTTCCTCTTTTCTTATATATAAAATAAAAGAACAACGATCATAGCTGCCGCTACCGCCAAAAGTTCACAAAAGATTCTCCTGGCGGGGGCAGCTTTTCCCGGCAGGGCTATTTTCAAAACTGCCGGGATGGTATATAATAATATCTGTATCGCATTGTTCACAGGCACAGCCTGTAGCCCTGCGGACCAGATCAAAGAAAGGCGGTGGAAGAATGGACGTTCAGGTTGGTGATGTGATCATAACCAAAAAGCCGCACCCCTGTGGGGCCAACCGGTTTGACGTACTGCGCGTGGGCATGGATTTTAAGATCCGCTGCCAAAAATGCGGCCATGAGATTATGCTGCCGCGCGTAAAGATTGAAAAGAACATCAAAAAAATCCTGCGCAGCGGGGAAGAGTAGCGGCAAAAGCTCTTTAACCATCCGGCACAATTTTGTGCCCCTAATGTAAGGAGATTTGCCCCTATGTTTGACGATTTAAGCCAGGTAAAGCGCCGCTATGAGGAGCTTGCCTACCGCATGACCACCCCCGAAGCAATGAATGACCCCGCGGCCTATGCAGCCATGATGCGGGAGTATAAGGAACTGACCCCCCTGGTGGAAGCATACTGCAGCTATACCGCCCTGCAAAAAGAAGTGGACGAAGAAAAAGCGCTGCTGGATGCCCCCACGGAGGATGCTGCCTTTAACGATATGGTACAGCAGGAATTACGCGAAAACTGGCAAAAACTGGAAGACTTGGAACAAAAAATCCGCCTGCTGCTTTTGCCAAAAGATGCCAACGATGAAAAAAGCATCATCATGGAAATCCGTGCGGGTGCCGGCGGCGAGGAAGCCGCCCTGTTTGCCCACAGCCTGCACCGTATGTACACCATGTACGCCGCACGCCAGAACTGGGCCTGCTCCGTCATCAGCCTGAACGAGACCGAGCTGGGCGGTGTAAAGGAGATCACGTTCTCGATCGAAGGGCCCGGCGTTTACAGCCGCTTAAAGTTTGAAAGCGGCGTTCACCGCGTGCAGCGCGTGCCGGAAACCGAGACCCAGGGCCGCATCCACACTTCCACCGCCACCGTTGCCGTCATGCCGGAAGCCGAGGAAGTGGAGCTGGAACTGAACCCCAAGGACCTGCGCATTGATACCTTCCGCTCCTCCGGCGCAGGCGGCCAGCACATCAACAAAACGTCGTCCGCCATCCGGGTGACCCACCTGCCCACCGGTATGGTGGTGGAGTGCCAGGACCAGCGCAGCCAGCGCGAAAACAAAGAGCAGGCATTGAAAGTTCTGCGCAGCCGCCTGCTGCAGCAAAAGCAGGAAGCATACGACCAGGAATATAACGCCAAGCGCCAAAGCCAGGTGGGCAGCGGCGACCGCAGCGAGAAGATCCGCACCTACAACTTCCCGCAGGACCGCGTGACCGACCACCGCATCGGCTTGACACTGCGTAATTTACAGGATATACTGGACGGCAACCTTGACCGGGTGATTGAGCCGTTGATTCTGGCTGATCAGGAAGAAAAGCTCAAAAATAACCCCATCCAGTAATCCCACATCGTAAAAGAAGGAATCAAGATCTATGAATACTCAGGTTTTGCCTGTTAATGAGGAAAGCATTGCCCTTGCCGCCAAACTGCTGCAGCAGGGGGAACTGGTAGCTCTGCCGACCGAAACGGTGTACGGCATTGCCGCCGATGCCCGCAACGGTGAGGCTGTCAAAAAAATTTTTGAAGCCAAAGGCCGCCCGCAGGATAACCCGCTGATCGTGCATATCTGCGGCATGGAAATGCTGCACGGCATTGTGTCTGAAGTGCCGGAACGCGCCAAAAAACTGGCCGCCGCATTCTGGCCCGGCCCGCTCACCATGGTCATGCCCCGCGGACCGGAAGTGTCCGAAGTGACCTGTGCCGGGCTGGATACGGTCGGCGTGCGCATGCCGTCCCATCCGGTGGTGCAGGCGGTCATCAAAGCCAGCGGCGTGGCGTTTGCCGCCCCGTCTGCTAACCTTTCCGGCAAGCCCAGCCCCACCAACGCACAGGATGTGTTCACCGATATGGATGGCCGTCTGCCCCTGATCCTGGATGGCGGCGAGTGCGATGTGGGTGTGGAGAGTACCGTGATCTCTGTGGTAGGCGAAAAGCCCACCCTGTTCCGCCCCGGCCATATCACGCTGGAAGATCTGGAGCGCGCTCTGGGTGAGGAGGTCGAAGTCTCCAAGGCCATCCTCGAAAAGCTGCCCGAGGGTGCTGTTGTCCGCAGCCCCGGCATGAAGTATAAGCATTACGCCCCTAAGGCAGATGTCACCCTGCTGGACGGCACCTTTGAGCAGTTCAAGGCCTATGTGGACGCCCATAAAGACGAGAACCCCAGCTGCCTGTGCTTTACCGGCGAGGCGGAAAAGCTGGGTGTGCCCTGCGTGGAGTATGGCCGCGAGGGCGACGGTGCCGATCAGGCAAAGCACATCTTCCGCTGCCTGCGCGCGCTGGATGAGCAGGGCGATGCCGTGGTCTACGCCCGCTGCCCGCAGAAGGACGGCCTTTCCATGGCGGTGTACAACCGCCTGATCCGTGCGGCAGCGTTCCGGGTGATCCAGCTATGATCACGCTTGGGGTCACCGGCCGCAGCGGCTGCGGCAAATCGACCGTGACGGCGGTGTTTGCCGCCCATGGTGTCCCGCTGGTGGATGCTGACCAAATCTCCCGCGAGATCCTGCTGCCCGGTTCTCCGCTGCTACCAGTGTTGGCCCAGCGGTTCGGGGCAGATATCCTGTATGCCGACGGCAGCCTGAACCGCCGCCTGCTGGCAGACCGCGCCTTTGCTGCGCCGGAAGGAAAGGCTGCTCTGGATTCCCTCGTGCTTCCGGAGATCATCCGGCGGGTCTGCAGACTGAAGCAGGCCGCCCGGGAAGCCGGAGCACCGCTTTTTGTGATAGACGGAGCTGTGATCGTGGGCACCGATGCGGAAAAAGAGTGCGACCACCTCTGTGTGGTCACTGCGCCCTTTGCCACCAGTGTGGCCCGCATTGCAGCTCGGGACGGCATCGCCCCGGAGATGGCGGCACGGCGGCTCAACGCCCAGACCCCGGAAGAGGTCCTGCTTGCCCGGGCCGATCTTGTCCTGCGCAACGATGCTGACCTTGCTTCTCTGGAAGCGGCGGCAGCGGCGCTCTGTGAGCAGCTGCAGGCTGAGGGTGCACGGAAAGGGGGCGTGGACACTTCGCTTTGAAAAAGTTTTTGAAAACGCTGGTGTTGCTCTTTCTGCTCTGTGTGGTCCTGCTGGCGCTGCCGCCGGTGCGCCGTCAGGTGGAACAGCGGCTCTACCCGCGGAAATACAACGACCTTGTGGAGCAGTACGCCGCCGAGTATGACCTTGACCCGCTGCTGGTCTATTCCTTCATCCGCACCGAGAGCGGCTTTGACCCGGGCGCAACTTCCAGTGTCGATGCGCGCGGCCTGATGCAGATGACGGAGGAGACCTTCCTCTGGCTCCGCAGTAAGCTGGGCCTGGGGGAGGAGGTTTCCTTTGGCGACTTGTACGACCCTGATGTGAGCATCCGCTTTGGATGCTATTACCTTCACCTCTGCTTGGTGCGTTACAACGGCGATATCTCCACGGCCGCCGCAGCCTACCACAGCGGGTGGGGCACCGTGGATGCCCTGCTTCAGAAGGAGGAACATTCAGAGGACGGGTTGACCCTGTCGGGTTTCCCCTATAACCAGATGCACCACTATGTGGAAAAGATCACCGCCTGCTATGCCAAGTACACCGAGCTGTACGGAGCCTGAGCAGGCTGCAAACCCGCTTGAACCGGCTTGCGCCGGTTTGAAATATTTAGGAATACCGAAAGAGAAAGGCAGGAGAAATTCTATGGCAGAAAAAACTCCGAACCAGCAGCTGGCTGAAAAGCTGCTCTATAAGCCTGCTTACGTCGCCGATAAGGACGCTGACGTGAAGCAGAAGGCCCACGACTTTGCCGAGGGCTACAAGAAGTTCCTGGATGCAGGCAAGACCGAGCGTGAGGTTGCCGCCGAGAGCGAGCAGATGCTCAAGGATGCAGGCTACCAGCAGTTCGACCCGAAAAAGACCTACAAGCCCGGCGACAAGATCTACTTTGTCCAGTGCAACAAGGCTGTGGTGGCTTCCACCATCGGTACCAAGAGCTTTGAGGATGGCTTCCATCTGGTCATTGCCCACACCGACAGCCCCCGTCTGGACCTGCGTCCCACCCCGCTGTATGAGTCCGACCACCTGAGCTACTTCAAGACCCACTACTACGGCGGCATCC
>OGOJ01001408.1_pt1 | contig 18064 bp, 16 predicted proteins | sample 1552601 | NCBI WGS metagenome assembly OGOJ01 (sample SAMEA2580184, study PRJEB22360) | human gut metagenome | biome: human gut; feature: human-associated habitat; material: faeces | place: Denmark | collected 2008/2010
AAAAGAGCCGGCAGGCTGGCAGATATTTTCCGACTGAACAGAGAACAAAAGGAACATCTTCTGGAGCTAAGCAAAGCAAAATTATCAAAAAACAGCTTAAAAGACAGTGTATCCATAAACAGGGCTGTTTATTTGTACGGCAAAGATGTTTGCAGGGATAAATGGCTTTGTCTGAACTTAGATAATACTAACGAGGAAAAGACAAAAGATATTTTAAATACACTGGATTCAATGAATATTCCATTTTTCCCCCTCAATGGAAAAGACCTTATTCAAATCGGTGCTGACCAAAAATTAATCGGGCTTTATATTGATGCGTTAAAGAAAGACTGGTACGAGCATGGGTGTTGTTTATCAAAAGAGGAATTAATCAGAAAATATAAAGAAATATTTTAAATACACTGCTTTCAACTCATAAAAAAGCCTTATTAAGGCGGGAAATTTTTTAATTCGCAGGAAACACTGCAAAAACAATGTGTTATACTCTGCTTTGTTTTTTTAGCATAGAGCATATAAAAATAACTTTTTTGATAGGATTATCACAAAACATTAAAAAGGCTCTACAGCTAAAAAAACACCGCTTAATGTTGATTTTATCAAATTTGGCACAATTATATCAGGCAACTGCTGTTTATTCAGTATCGCCATTTTATATGTGATAAAAATCCCTGTATTTGGCTAGATATTTTAGATTACAAAAAAGCGCCGGTAAATCGGCGCACATTTTAACTTTTATTTTTTTTCCAAAAGCTCTAATATCTGATTTAGCTCAGCAGGACTTTTGTATTCAATCGTTACTTTACCTTTATCGTTTTGTCCGGCATTAATTTTAACTTTCATACCTATATTTTTAGTTAAATCTTTTTCTAGTTCTTTTAAACTTGGATCTTTTTTTACAGCTCTGCTAATTTGTGCCAAAGCATGATTTTTTAAATTATTGACAAGTTCCTCCGTTTGGCGAACAGTTAATCCGCGGGATATAATTTTTTGGGCAACATCTTCAGCATTTTCCAGACCAATTAAAGCCCTAGCATGCCCGGCAGTTAAGGTATTATTTTTTACCATTTCCTGAATAGCGGCAGGCAAGCTGAGCAAGCGCAGGGTATTAGTTATATAACTCCTTGACTTTCCCACTATTTGCGATAAAGCTTCATGCGTATGAGAAAATTCATTTATCAGCCGGTTAAACCCTTCCGCCTCCTCAATTGCGGACAGGTTTTCACGCAACAGATTTTCAATAAGCGCTACTTCTAGCACTTCCTGATTATCCATTTCCTTTTCAATAACTGGTACCTCGGTTATACCAGCTAATTTTGAAGCGCGCCAACGACGTTCTCCGGCAATTATTTCATATTTTTCGCCGTTTTTGCGAACAAGCAAAGGTTGAAGCACGCCTTTTTCCTTTATAGAAGCAACCAAAGCATTAAGAGCTTCCTGATTAAATTCCTTACGCGGCTGATACGGACTGGGTTCCAGTTCATTAACATTTAAGGTTTTGATTCCGGTTTCAGTATTTTCGCCCGTATTAATATTATCCAGGCTAAAACTTAAGTCATCATCTCCAAGAAGAGCTTCCAGCCCCCGCCCTAAACCATGTTTTTTATTCATAGACATATCTATAACTCCTTTTCCCTTTTTAAGACCTCTTTTGCCAAATTAAGATAAGCTTTAGCCCCATTACTCTTAAAGTCGTAAATCAAAACAGGCTGTCCGTGCGACGGAGCTTCTGAAATACGAACACTTCTCGGAATAACCGTTTTGTATACTTTTTGACCGAAATATTTTCGTACATCTGTTTCTACCATCTGACTCAAATTGTTTCGCTTGTCAAACATCGTCAACACGATACCCTGTAAATCAAGTTTGGAATTAAAATTCTTTTTTATTATATTTATATTTTTTATAAGATCCGTCAAACCTTCCAAAGCCAAAAACTCGCTTTGCAGAGGAACAATTACAGAATCAGACGAAACGAGTGCATTAATCGTAATTAAGTTTAAAGACGGGGGGCAATCAATCAATATATAATCATACTTTCCGCTTAAGGCATTTAATGCATTTTTTAAGACATACTCTCGTTTATTAACATCAATAAGCTCAATTTCAGCTGCAGCCAATGCCGGAGCAGACGGCAAAATATCAAATTTTTTTATATCTGTTTTGACAATAGCATCTTCTGCTTTGCAATTGTTTATCATTATATCGTATGTTGAAAACAAACATTTATTTTTATTAATTCCCAAAGAGGTTGTTGCATTTCCCTGCGGATCCATATCAAGAATTAAAACGCGTTTTCCAATAGCAGCCATAGCCGTTGCGATATTAACAGCAGTTGTCGTTTTACCAACTCCGCCTTTTCGATTGGCAATAGATATAATTTTAACCATTATTGCTTTCTCCTTAATTCGCTGATACATAAAACTTTACCTAATTTATCCGTTGCGCTATTTTCCGCTTTATATTTAAAATACCATTGCTTTTGCGCAGTTTCTATTTCATCAGCCCAATGTTCCCCTTTAGGAAAGATAAGATTTGTTTCAGTTCTGCAAAAAGGTTTACTGTAATCCAAAAGCTTTGACAGCGCCGCCAGAGCGCGTGACGTTATAACATCAACATTTTTCATTTTAATATTTTCTATGCGGTCATGCAATATATTAACATTTAGCTTCAATTCATTTTTTACCGCATTTAAAAACAATGTTTTTTTACCAATACTTTCAACTAAATTTATACTTAATTCCGGATTAAGCTGTTCTGCCATAATAGCCAGAACCATTCCGGGAAAACCTGCACCGGATCCTAAATCAAGCAGGATTTTATCAGTAGGCCGAATGTATTTGTATAACTGAACTGAATCTAATATATGTCGTTCCCAAATATGTTCAACCGAAGACTTGCTTATTAAATTAAACTTGCAATTCCATTCAAGAACCAAAGTTTTGTAAGCTTCTATTTTTTCTTTTGTTTCACGTGAAACATTATATATCTGTAAAATATCCATCATACTAAAGATAATATTTTAACTATTTTTTTTTTGCATAAAAAAATACAGTTATAAACACGAAAAATTTTTATTTAGAACTAAAATATTCCTGTGCAAGCTTATGCCATTTTAATTTATCTTCGCCTGTTATTTTTCGTATTACTTTGCAAGGATTACCAGCAGCAACCACATCAGACGGAATATTTTTTGTTACAACAGCACCGGAACCGATAACAACATTATCACCAATCGTAACACCGGGATTAATTACAACGTTTCCGCAAATCCATACATTATTACCAATATTAATTTCTTTTCCATACTCCAGACCGGTATTGCGAACTTAGGATGAGCAGCTGTGTAAATACAAACTCTCGGAGCCAAAAACACATTATTGCCAATATTGACGTTACATACATCAATAATTATGCAATCATAATTTGCATAGAAATTTTCACCTATTGAAATATTTTTTCCATAATCACAGTGAAAAGGAGGCTCTATATAAAATTTTTTTCCAGTAGATTTAAATAACTGTTTAAACAAAAGTTGTCTTTTTTCACTCTCGTCTTCTGCAGTCAGATTAATCTGGCGGGTTATTTTCTTAGCATACAAAAAATCCTGTTTTAACTCATCATCAACTGCTTTATACAACTTTCCGGACAACATCAAATTTTTCTCTTTCATATTTTCTCCCTTTATTTTTTCATATAACCCAAAATTGCGATTACAGCTGCAGGAGTGACACCGGATATTCTAGACGCTTCACCTATTGTCGAAGGACGCACCTTTTCCAATTTTGCAACGACTTCCCGAGACAAACCGCCTATTTTACGATAATCGATATCTGATTTAATCTTTACCGCTTCATCTTTTTTAAATGTCTCAATATCGCTGCTTTGTCGTTTCATATAGCCAGAATATTTAGCTTCGATGCATAATTGTTCAAAAACATTATCTTGTACATTTTTTATTTCGGGCATAATTTTCATTATTGTTTCACGTGAAACATCGTTATACCCTAAAAGATCAAAAACACTTTTTTTATTGCCATCTTTCTTTATCGGTAAATTATATTTGTCAATTGCAGCAACCGATATGTATGTTTGCTGTACAATATTTCTGTATTTATCAAGTTGTTCTTTCTTGCTTTTAAATACAGCGTATCTGTCTTGAGAAATACAACCAATTTGGTACCCTTTTTCCGTCAGACGCAAATCAGCATTGTCTACACGCAGATAAAGACGATACTCAGATCGTGATGTAAACATACGATATGGCTCATCTACACCTTTTGTTATTAAATCATCAATCATAACACCTATATAGCCTTCGCTGCGGTCTATATAAAACTCCTGATTATTTCCTACGGCGTTGAGTGCGGCATTAATTCCTGCAATTACTCCTTGAGCGGCGGCTTCTTCATATCCAGTCGTTCCATTAATCTGTCCGGCTAAATACAATCCTTTTGTTTTTTTTACTTTCAAACAATGATCCAGTTCCATTGGATCAACATAATCATATTCAATAGCGTATGCATAGCGGATAATTTTGACATTTTCCAACCCTTTTATAGTATGGATAAATTCTTCCTGAACATCTGCCGGCAGGGATGTGGAAATACCATTCGGATAGACAACATCTGTATTATATCCTTCAGGTTCCAAAAAAATCTGATGACTGGTGCGATCAGCAAACTTCACCAATTTGTCCTCTATACTTGGGCAATAACGAGGTCCTACACCTGTTATAAGTCCGGAAAAAAGTGCACATTTAGAAAAATTATCACGAATAATCTGATGCGTCTTTTCATTCGTGTTGGTTATATAGCATTTGATTTGCGGCTGAGGTATTTCTTTGGTCATAAAAGAAAAAGGTACAGGCGTTGCATCACCTTCCTGTTCATCCAAAATATCCCATTTAATTGTTTTTCCGTCTAACCGTGCCGGCGTTCCGGTTTTTAAACGTCCCAGACGCAAACCGCATTGTTTTAAATACGCCGTTATTCCCGTACAACTTACATCATTGACGCGACCACCTACAGTCGTTTGGTGACCGGTAAACATAATTCCATTAAGAAAAGTTCCTACAGTAAGGACTATTGATTCTGCAAAAAACTCTCTTCCATCTGATAATCTTATACCTTTTATCTTCATTTCATCAATAATCAGGTGCTCAACGGCACCTTCGACAATATCTAAATTTTGATATTTGTTTAACTCTTCCAGCATATATTTTTTGTATAAATCTCTATCAGCCTGTGCACGCGGTCCTCTGACAGCTGGTCCCTTTGAAGAATTTAACATACGAAATTGTATTCCGGCGCAGTCAATAACCTTCCCCATCAAACCGTCAAGGGCATCAATCTCTCGTACAAGATGACCTTTTCCCAAGCCTCCAACCGCCGGATTACAGGACATTTCTCCGATTGTTGCTATTTTATGCGTAATTAAAGCTGTCTTTACTCCCATTCTGGCAGCAGCTGCGCTTGCTTCGCATCCGGCATGCCCTCCGCCAATCACCAATACATCATATTTATTCATTTTAAGCCCTTATTTTTACTAAAATTTGCAGTGATTTTAATTCAAGATTTCAATTTTGCAAGTAATATCTTTAATAAAAAAACTTACTTTATCATTACATTATATTATTGACATATAAAACTTTTGATTTATTTTTAATTATAAAACAATTTTTAATAAAGGTGTATATTATGAATAATGACCTTAATAATATATCTGCGAAAAGATATATGCTTATCCGTAACATTTTAGACAGTTCCGAGAATAAAAAATTTTATAACGAAATGGATGCTTTGTTATTAAAAAAATATTTTGACAATGCTTATGAAACATCATTATTAGAAGATATGTACCGCATAAATTCTTCAGACATTAGTAATAAAATCATTTTTAATTTTTTGGATAATTTTGAGCTTTCAGTAAAAAACGGAACTATTGTAAAAACCAGACACTTATTCGAATTAGTCAAAATATCATCTCTGCCGACATCAAAATTAAAAAAAACTTTCACATCTGAAATCTGTAAAAAAATAGCAATATTGCTGACAGATGTTTCACATGAAACAATTTTAATAAGCAATGATTTTTTAATACTAAGAGTTTCTGACAATTTAATTTTAAATAATGAATCTGATAAAGATATTGTTAAAGATTTTTCTACTTTAAAAAACAGCATATTAAAGAAGATGTCCTCTTTTTCTTACAGCAAAGAAAGCAGAGAAAAAGAGAACACTTATTTATGCTGGATTGATATGATTTTGCAAAAAGTTATTGTCAAGGAACTTTCCGTAACAAATTTTATTCAAATTTGCGAACAGATATTTTCTTTAACTACTCATACAGTTTATCTCTATTGGAAAATATTAAATTCAATAAACTACCTTCTTTTGCAAAGGGATTACAGTGCGCATGCTAATTTAAGAAAATACAAAACGGAAATAGAAAAAATAATTGAACAAAAATATATTAATGCCCAAATAAGCATTGATGAATTAAAAAATTTATTACTTACAACTTTGGCAAAACAGCAAATATCAAAAGAAGATTATTACTATTTATTTGATATGATGGACATTATCGTACACAGCAGTTGCGAAAATAAATTATTTTGCTTAAATTTATGTGAATACCTGCTGTACAACAATACCAAACGTTTTATTTTTAATTACAGATTTATTCGAAAATATTTTATTGATATATTTCTTTCATGGCCAAAAGAAAAAGATACTTTACCAATCAAAGAGAAAGAATTGCACATTTTGATTAATCTTTTACATACGGATGTGTTTTTTTGTTTCGACAGGCACAGGATTGTCAGAGCAATCGTATATATACTTAAATCTATAAACAATAATACCTGTCAATTAACTCATGGAAACTTTTATAAGTACTGCGAAATTATAGATTACATTATGGCAAAAAATCCGGATTTATGTTTTCCGAACATCATTGATTTTTTATCCGCCAATAATGATAATAAACAAAAAATAGCAAAAAGATTTAAGCTGACTAAAGTTTAGGATAAAAAAAAATTTAAATACACTGTTTATCATTTACCAATACAAAAACTTCCAAATATATTATTAAGAATTTCATCGACTTCTACTACTCCTGTTATTTTACCGATAGCACGGCAAGCCAATCTGATATCCTCTGCAGATAGCTCAATTTCTTTATCCAATGAAAATTCTTCCAAGAAAGAACAACATTCCTCCAAAGCCTGACGATAACGCAGACGGGTTATCAAACATCCCGAAGCTGAAGTAAAACGCTCTTTTATTATATCCAGAAGTTTATTTCCCAAATTTTCCAGGCCATTGTTATATTTAGCAGAAAGCAACAAATGTTTTTTGGATATAATATTATTCTTTTGCTGTTCAGAAAGTTTATCCATTTTATTTGCAACATAAATAACTTTTTCTTCATAAGAAAGCAAGTATCCAAAGTCCGGTTTTAAAGTTGCCGAGGCATCATACAAAGCAATAACAATATCGGCTTCGTCAATTTTTTTGAATGCTATTTCTATCCCTTGTTTTTCGATTGGATTTTCCGTTTTTCTAATCCCGGCAGTATCCGTAATAACAACAGGGTAACCACCAATATCCAAATTGATATCAATAGCATCGCGCGTTGTGCCGGCAATATCAGAAACAATAACGGCATTTCTTTTAACCAGAGCGTTTATCAGGCTGGATTTTCCGGCATTAGCCTCTCCTGAAATAACAATTTTAAATCCGTTTTTGAGCCGTTCATTAACAGTATTGCCGTCTAAATGTTCCTTAATATCTTTTTTAACTTTAAATACAGTGTTTAAAATATCTTCATATAATTCTTCAGGAATGTCTTCTTCAGGAAAATCAATATAAGCTTCCAAATATGACAAAACTTTAACCAATTCGCTGCGCCATGATGAATATAAGTTTTTAAGATTGCCTTCCATTTGCTGTAAAGCATATTTTTGCTGTTCAGACGTTTCAGCATCTATCAAATCGGCCAGCCCTTCAGCCTCGGTTAAATCTATTTTGCCATTATAAAAAGCTCTTTTGGAAAATTCTCCCGGCTCAGCTAACCTAACACCATCAAAACCGCTTAGTTCATTTAAAATACTGTTCAGAACAGCTTTTGAACCATGACACTGTATTTCAGCAACATCCTCTCCCGTAAATGACTGCGGCGCTTTGAAGTACAAAACCAAGGCCTTATCCAACATATCTCCTTTGCCTTTTTTTCTAATGGCCGTAAAATAAGCATGTCGGGACTTAATGTTATTGACATCTATATCTGCCAGCGCGGACAGAATGTCTAATACTTTTGGACCGGAAATTCTGATTACGGCGACGCCAGATTTTCCGAAAACCGTTGACAAAGCATATATCGTTGAAGCAGACATTTTAACAATCCTTTACTTTTTTTATTAACCCTAGGCATAAAAAAATATAAGCGCAATAAAAATTTGTATCATTTATAAAAATTTTACCCCTGCATCGTACAATGAATACTGAAAAAAATTTGGAAAAAGCATAATAATGGAAAAACGACGCATAGAATATTTTGATACGGCAAAATTCATCGGGATGATGATGATTATACTTGGGCACTTTGGCGTACCTGAAATTAACCGTTTTGTTTATACTTTTCACATTCCCTTATTTTTTTTGATAAGCGGTTATTTTTATGCTCCCCGCGAATCGACAGTATTGTTAGTCAAAAATAAATTCAGACAGCTCATTATTCCTTACATTTTAGTTATGCTGGTTGTTATTTGCATATATGGGATACGGAATTGGTATAAAGGCATTTCTTTATCGGAAACGGGCAGAGGAATCTTTTCATATATTATCGGCTATTTTTATGGCAGCGGTTATATTGACAACATAATGGGACACAAAATACAAACAGTCGGTCCAATCTGGTTTTGTCTGGCCTTGTTTTGGGGATTTTTGTTTTTAAACTTTATATTAAAAAGAAAGCACTGTCTTTTTTGTTTCATTGTTTGCTGCCGGATATTATTCTGCCTTTTATATCTGGCTGCCGTTCAGTATCCAATCCGGAATGACAGCCGTTCTTTTTATTTACCTGGGATATGAAGCTAAATTTTTTCATATTATGGATAAAATTCCCAGTATCGGAAAAATACTTCCTCTGCTGTGTATTTGGGGAATATGCATCGGATACGGAGGACAATTTTTATTTGTACAAAACTATTCGCGCTTTCCTATTACCGACAGCATTGCTGCAATTGCGGCCAGTTATCTGGTTTTATTATACAGCTGGTGGCTGCAAAAAAATACTTCCGCAGCCCGGGTAATGGCTTTCTTAGGAAAATATACGATTGTCATGCTTTGTCTGCACAGTATTGATGTTAATATAATGCCTTGGAATGATTATTATAAAACGCCGAATACCAACGGAGGCATTATTCTAACAAAGATTTTGATTACCTTAGTTAAATTTATCTTCCCGATATTCGGCGCGCTTGCCGTTTCCAGATATTCTTTTTTGCAAAGAATATTCGCCATAAAAAATTAACTGTTCATATTGTCGAAAAAGTCACGGTTATCTTTCGACTGGCGTAATTTATCAAGCAAAAATTCCATTCCGTCAGTCATCCCCATTTGCATTAAGACACGGCGCAGTACCCACATTTTGGTTAAAGTTGCCTTATCAACCAAAAGTTCTTCTTTACGGGTACCTGAACGGGTAATATCAATGGTCGGAAACAAACGCTTGTCTGTTAATTTTCTATCCAAGATAATTTCAGAATTACCGGTTCCTTTGAATTCTTCGAAAATAACTTCATCCATACGAGAGCCGGTATCAATCAGAGCTGTTGCGATAATCGTCAATGACCCGCCTTCTTCCACATTTCGGGCAGCCCCCAGCAGACGTTTCGGACGCTGTAAGGCATTAGCGTCGACACCTCCGGTCAAAACCTTACCAGAAGATGGCAAAACTGTATTGTATGCACGGCCAAGACGGGTTATGGAATCGAGCAATATAACAACATCTTTTTTGGTTTCGACCAAACGCTTGGCCTTTTCGATAACCATTTCCGCAACCTGTACGTGGCGGGCAGCCGGTTCGTCAAAAGTAGATGAGATAACTTCCCCTTTGACGGAACGCGTCATATCTGTTACTTCTTCCGGGCGTTCATCTATCAACAAAACAATCAGATATACTTCTGGATGATTTACGGCTATAGCATGAGCAATATTTTGCAGCATAACGGTTTTGCCGGTACGGGGTGGCGCAACAATTAATCCTCTTTGCCCTTTGCCTTGCGGAGATATTAAATCAATGACACGCGTCGTATAATCTTTTTCACCGCAAATAATATCAAAATTCAATTTTTGGGTAGGATAGAGCGGCGTCAGATTATCAAAATTAACGCGTAACTTTGATTTTTCAGGATCGTCGTAATTGATTGTATTGATTTTAGTTAGTGCAAAGTAACGCTCGTTTTCTTTCGGTGCGCGAATTTCGCCTTCTACTGTATCTCCGGTACGCAATCCGTATTTTTTGACCTGCTGGGGAGAGACATAGATATCATCAGCAGATGCCAAATAATTGGAGCGTGAGGAACGCAGGAAGCCGAATCCGTCCTGCATTACTTCAATTACGCCGTCGCCATACAAGATGTGATCGTCTTCAGCAACTTTTTTCATGATAGCAAAAACGAGATCCTGTACGCGCATAGAAGAGGCATCTTCTACTCCCAATTCCTCAGCCTGACTTAAGAGCTGCTTAGGAGATTTATCCTTTAAATCTTTTAAATGCATGGATTTAACCTGTTTGGTAAGAAAAAATTAAGAAATATTTGTTAGTTTGTTTATAAAGATATTTTCAGAGATGTCAATTTAAATGTGTTTTTAAAAGACTTAGCTGAAAGTTCTTTGTATATGTCCTGTCAAAAAAACGGTCGTGAGATTAAAAAAAGTTATAAACAAGCAGTCTGCCAAACATTTATTTTTAAATAATTTTTTAGTTATTTGTTTATGGCTGTGAGTTGTGTTGATAAGTTTTTTGTAAACAGTTTTATGCAGAGTTTTTACTGTTTGTTTAAAAGGCTGTGCAGGACTCCAAAAATTTGTTTTAAAATCAGTTTTTTGCTCTTTTTATGTTTTTTGTTGATAAAGGCTGTTATCCACATTATCAGGTGTTGTGCAAATACGATAGAAAAATGTTTATAACTCTGGTTTAAATTTTGGCGTAACGGTGATTGTTTGTTAAGCTTTTTTTAAACAATATAGTTATGCACAATTTGGTTTCAAGATGTGTATAAGATTTTCTGAGGCAAAAATTATGATATTTACGGCGATAACCGGTTCTATCGGTTGCGGAAAAACTACGATTTCTGACATATTGAGAAGGTTCGGGTATTTGGTATATGATGCGGATAAATGGGTTAAGCATTTGTATTACAGAAAAGATTTTCTAAAAATAATACGGGCTGAATTTCCTCAGGTGTTTGACGGGGAGTTTTTTAACAAGAGGAAATTGCGGACTTTTGTTTTTGACAATCCGGAAAGGCTGAAAAAGCTTGAAATGTTAATTCATCCCTTTTTAACAAAAAAACTGCGTAAGATTATCCGTAAGAATAATAATGTGGGAATCGTTTTTTTTGATGTGGCCTTATTATATGAATTGGGATGGGACAAATTTTTTGATTATGTCGTTTTGGCCGATGTTGATTATGAAACGCAAAGGCTGAGGGTTATGGCAAGAGATAAGATATCGGCGGAGGATTTTGATAAAATAAACAAGCTGCAAATGTCGCGGGATGAAAAAATACTGAGGTCTGATTTTATTATTGATACCGGTGTGGATATAAATAGGCTGAGAAAAAGCGTTGTGAATTTGTTAGGGGAACTTAAATGATACAGTCAGTCAGGGAAATTGTCTTTGATACGGAAACAACAGGTTTTGATCCGGCAACGGGCGATAAACTGGTGGAAATCGGCGCGGTAGAATTGATAAACCATGTTCCGACCGGGCGGACATATCATCAGTATATTAATCCGGAGAGGGAAGTTCCGGAAGAAGTTGTTAAAGTTCATGGTTTAACGACGGAATATTTAAAGGATTTCCCTATTTTTGCCAAGGTAGCCCAAGATTTTATAGATTTTGTCGGCGAAGACGGAATTTTAGTCGCGCATAATGCTACGTTTGATATGAAGTTTATCAACTATGAACTTCAACGGCTCGGATATGCCGGATATAGCTGGGATCGCGTGGTTGATACTCTGGAAATTGCCAAGAATAAGTTTCCGGGGCAGAGGAATAACCTTGATGTTTTGTGTAAACGTTTTGGTATTGACAATTCAGCGCGAACTTTTCACGGCGCTTTGCTTGATGCCCAGTTGTTGGCAGAAGTGTATCTTGAGTTGTTGGGCGGTGCCGAACCGACGATGGAACTTGATACAAAACCGGAAGCAAAACGGGAAACGGCCGGTTTCGGAACGGAATTAAAAAGAGTGTATCATGAGCCTAGAGTTTTTGATATAAGCAGCGAACAGTTAGAGATGCATCGTGCTTTTTTGGAAAAAAATATTAAAAGTCCAATCTGGCTCGCTGATGAAAAAAAAGAAGAGGGGCTGGCGTAAGTGTTTTATACGGATTTTATTGAAGGGCGGAAAATCATCAGGTCAGACTTGCTTTTCGGTGTGGAGCATTTTTTTACGACCAGAGAACTGTGCCTTTTTTCCAAAGAAGCAGATATGACAGATAACAGGAGAGTTGTGGAAGAGTTTTTAGGTCAGAAAATGGCAACGAACCAACCTGTTCACGGAATAAATATTGAGAAGGTTGTTTCTGGGAAATTTTTTTATGCAGATACGGACGGGCTGCTATTAAGGAAAGGATGTGCAGCTTATATGAATTTCGGCGATTGCGTGCCGGTAATCTTGTATTGCGGCGACGGAGGAATTATAGCTCATGCCGGATGGCGCGGCACGGTGCAAAAGATGGCTCAGGCTGCTGTGAAAAGAATGACGACGGAATTTGGCGTTAATGTGAATGAAATAAAAGCTGTTATAGGGCCGGCAATTTGTCTTGACTGTTTCCAGGTAGGAAAAGACGTTTATGACGGACTGTATGGCAGCGTGACGGATCATACAGAAGGATTCAGGGAGCGTTACGGGGAATATTATGCCGGGCTGAAAGATATAAACAGACAACAGCTGATTGAAGCGGGGGTTGAACAGATTGACGTGTGCCCGTATTGTACGGCCTGCGGTGAAAAACTGTTTTTTTCTTACAGGCATGAAAATAAAACCGGATACAGGCACAGCGCGGTTTTGAAGTTGTAAAAGCATTTGCAGTCTGGTTGAAATCAAGTGTTAATTAATTAAAAAACGGCAAGTTTTTGCTTGAATATTCCTTTTTACTGTTATAAATTCGTTTCAGAATTAATCGTTCTGCCGCAAGTATGCCGGAAACGAGCATGGATTGCGGCTGTTTTTAACCAATAAGCTAATAGGAGCTGAATAACCATGAATAAATGGGTATATACATTTGGTAACGGCAAAGCCGAAGGCGATGCCTCAATGAGAAATCTCCTTGGCGGTAAGGGTGCCAACCTGGCTGAAATGAATAAGGTTGGTTTGCCCGTTCCTCCGGGATTTACGGTAACAACCGAAGTTTGTACATATTACTACAACAACGACCACTCGTATCCGGCAGACCTGAAGGATCAGGTTCGCGAAGCTGTGGCTTATGTTGAAGGCATTATGGGCAAAAAATTTGCCGATGCAAGCAATCCTCTGCTGTTTTCCGTTCGTTCCGGCGCCAGAGTTTCAATGCCGGGTATGATGGATACGGTTTTGAACCTCGGTTTGAATGACGAAACTGTCAAGGCTTTGGCTAAGGCTTCCGGAAGCGAAAGATTCGCTTACGATTCTTATCGCCGTTTTCTGCAGATGTTCTCTGACGTGGTTTTAGGCGCTGATTTGGATTTGTATGAAGAAGCTTTGGAAAATATGAAGAAGTCCAAAGGATATAAGTCCGATACCGACCTGACGGCTGAAGATCTTAAAGAATTAGTAAAAGAATATAAAGAAATCGGTCTGAAAATCGGCAAAGTTGTTCCGCAGGATCCTTGGGAACAGTTGTGGGCAGGTATTGGCGCGGTATTTGGTTCCTGGATGGTTGACCGTGCGATTACTTATCGTAAACTGAACAATATTCCAGGCGACTGGGGTACAGCCGTTAACGTTCAGACCATGGTATTCGGCAATGCCGGTGATGACTGCGCTACCGGTGTATGTTTCTCGCGTGACCCGGCTACCGGCGAAAACGTTTATTACGGCGAATATTTGGTTAATGCACAGGGTGAAGACGTTGTTGCCGGTATTCGTACGCCGCAGCCTATGGCTTCCAAAGGCGACGGTACTTCCCTGGAAGAAAAATGGCCGCATCTGTATCAGGAACTGGTTGATGTCCGCAATAATCTGGAAGCTCACTACAAAGATATGCAGGATATGGAATTCACCATTGAACACGGCAAGCTCTGGATGTTGCAGTGCCGCAACGGTAAAAGAACGGCTGCCGCGGCGGTCAGAATGGCTGTTGAAATGTATGAAGAAGGTATGCTGACCAAGGAAGAAGCTATTATGCGCGTTGGCGCTGACCAGTTAGACCAGCTGTTGCACCCGATGCTTGATCCGAAAGCCGAAAAGAAAGTTATCGCAACCGGTCTTCCTGCTTCTCCAGGAGCTGCTGTAGGTCGTGCCGTATTTAATGCGGAAGATGCTGAAGAATGGGCTGGCAGAGGTGAAAAAGTAATCCTTATCCGTAACGAAACTTCTCCGGAAGATATCGGCGGTATGCATGCTTCTCAGGGCGTTATTACAGCGCGCGGCGGTATGACTTCTCACGCGGCGGTTGTTGCACGCGGTATGGGTACGCCTTGCGTTTCCGGTTCTACCGACATTGTTATTGATTATAAGGCCAAAACGATGTCTACAAAGTCCGGCGTTGTTATTAAAGAAGGCGACTGGGTATCTCTGGACGGTGCCAAAGGCCAGATTATTGAAGGCAAAATTCCGACTGTTCAGGTAGAAATGACGGGTAATTTCGGCAAGCTGATGACTTGGGTTGACGAAATCAAAACGATGAAAGTCCGTGCTAATGCCGAAACGCCGAAAGATGCCAAGCAGGCTCGCGACTTTGGTGCCGAAGGTATCGGTTTGGCTCGTACGGAACATATGTTCTTTGATGCAAACCGTATTGCCGATATGCGTGCGATGATTTTGTCCGACAATGAAGAAGGCCGCAGAAAAGCTTTGGCTCGTTTGTTGCCGTATCAGAAGCAGGACTTTATTGACTTGTTCACGATTATGGACGGTCTGCCGGTAACTGTTCGTTTGTTGGATCCGCCGTTGCACGAATTTCTGCCTCATACAGATGCTGAAATGCAGGAATTAGCTGACAAGATGGGAATGACCTTGGAGCAGGTTAAGAATCGTGCAGAGAAACTGCATGAATTGAACCCGATGCTTGGTCACCGTGGCTGCCGTTTGGCTGTTACTTATCCGGAAATCTGCGAAATGCAGACACGTGCGATTTTGGAAGCTGCTTTGGAATGCGAAGCCAAAGGCATTAAAGTTATTCCTGAAATTGAAGTTCCGCTGGTTGGTTCCAAGAAAGAGCTGGATATCTGCAAGAACATTATTGATACGACAGCCCAGCAGATTTTTGCCGAAAAGGGCAAGAAAATCGATTATCTGGTCGGTACAATGATTGAGTTGCCGAGAGCAGCTTTACAGGCAGAAAATATTGCCGAATCCGCAGGTTTCTTCGGGTTTGGTACGAATGACCTGACGCAGACGACCTTGGGTATGAGCCGTGACGATACGGGAGCTATTTTGGATTGCTACAGAGCTAAAGGCATTTATGTAGCTGATCCGTTTGCTTCCATTGATGTTGAAGGCGTTGGCAAACTGGTTAAACGTGCGTGTGTTCACGGTCGTATGACTAACCCGGATTTGCATTTGGGCGTTTGCGGCGAGCACGGCGGCGATCCTGCATCTATTGAATTCTTCAATTCTTGCGGGCTGGATTATGTATCCTGTTCTCCGTTCCGCGTACCGGTAGCGCGTTTGGCTGCGGCTCAGGCTGCGGTTAAGCAGAAAGGCCAGCCGAAAGCCGTTGATGCGGCAAAGGAAGGCTGCTGCTGCAAAAAAGCCTGCTAATCAGGTTTGAGTAGCTGAGGAAGACCCTGTCAGGTTTTTATCTGGCGGGGTTTTTTGTATATATCTTTTCTTTTTGTTTGAATTGATTAAATATTAATTGCACTATAAAAGGCAGTGGTAGAGCTGAAATCTGCTTTGCAATAGAATTTTAGGAGATGAAAGTTATGGATTTTAATAAGTTCAAAGATGTGGAGAATATTAAAAAAGAGGGGATTGCTTTATGGAATGATATTGTATCTGAAGTAAAGCAGTTGAAAAACATTAACGGGGAAAAGTTTAAATCCGGTTTTAATACATATTTTGTAGATTATCTGAAAAATGATTACGTAAAGTTTGATGGCAGGGTTTCGCGCCGTCAGTATTGGATGTTTGCCCTTTATTCTATGCTGATTAGTTTTGTGTTGGGTTTTGTTGGCGGTCTGATTCCATTTTTAAGCATTATTTCTCTGCTGTATGTTTTGGCGATTTTAGTTCCAAGCGTAGGTTTGGGAATTCGCCGTTTGCATGATTTGAATTTGTCCGGTTGGTTTTTCCTGATTTGCATTATTCCGTTTATCGGCGGGATAGCGTTGGTTCTGCTGTTTTGTCTGCCGGGCGACGAAAAGGAAAATAATTTTGGTGCCGCAGCTAAATAAGTTGTATTGTTTGGTGAAAAAAGAGCAGGCTCAGAAGGCCTGCTTTTTTATTATAAGAGAATCTTGTGCATTATGGGCTGTGTTGCGGGAGGAATATTAAAATAAAAAAATACTTGCAGAATGTTTTCAATGGCTGTATTTAATGTATGTAATTTTAAATTTTTATGTCATGGAAAAGATTGTGTCGCTTTTAGAGGTATTTTGTGATTATGCCTGCCTTGCTATATTTTGCGCGGCTGTTTTTTTCTTTTTGTTGTGGCTGGCGGTAAAATTAAGAATTCTTTCGTTTCTGGTTTTTATTGTTTTGGGAATTGTTCATATGGTTATAATCGCTATAGGAAGGTTTTTACTTTTTGTAGTTGATAAGAGTGATGTCAGAGCGATGAAAATTTTTGAAAAGAGGATTGGAAATTCCGGTTTAAAAGAGGAAATAGATGTCGGAAAGTGCCATGCTTTTTTTAACAGTTTAAGCAGAGAAACGATAGAATTTTATTTTTCCCTTTATCAAGAAAAAGCAGAGAAATCTGTTTTGGAAGGTAAGAACGGACAGCAACTGGAAAGATATTTGTCTTTGCTGGAAATAATGCGCAGGTATTTAGAGTTTAGACGGGTTCAGACCTCGTGAAACAATCCCCTTTGCCCATCATAGCAAAGGGGATTTATGTTTTTAGTATTCAGATAGAAATAATATAATTAATGATGCAATGACAATAGATGGTCCGAAAGCTCCCTGACGTTGTTTATTGATAAAGCAGGAAACAGCAAATAGCAGGCAGGACAACAGGATAACGTACGGAATATTTGTCAGGCCTACCCAGGAGCCAACAGCAGACAGCAATTTGATGTCTCCTCCGCCAAATGCTTCCGGGTATTTTTTTATTAAAAAAAGTGAGGCAATAACAGGAATAACGTATCCCGCTGCTGCTCCCAAAGCACTATTGGCAGCGGATGCGGCAGGTTCGTATCCAAGCATTCCTCCGGCGAAAACAGCGTAGGAAAAACCGACAATCAACAACGGAACAGTCAGTATGTCAGGTAATAGCAACATTCTCTTGTCTATTTCCATGAGGGTATAAAGCATAATGATGAAAAAGGCTATCCACGGCGTTTCATTTTCAGGCAGGACAAGGGAAGCCAGATATATAGTTGCGGCAGTAATTATTCCCCATCCCAGCGAACGCATAAAGTATCTGTGGCATAACAAATTGTATTTGTGGTTGTTTTTTCTTTTTT
>OGOJ01001412.1_pt1 | contig 18008 bp, 10 predicted proteins | sample 1552601 | NCBI WGS metagenome assembly OGOJ01 (sample SAMEA2580184, study PRJEB22360) | human gut metagenome | biome: human gut; feature: human-associated habitat; material: faeces | place: Denmark | collected 2008/2010
TCTACCCGTTCACCAGCATGATCACCTGGATCGTTACAAACTATGGCCCGGGCGACCCGAACGAGATGACACAGTTCCTGAGCACACTCGATCCGAAGACGATCTCCCTGATCACTTCCAGCGCGCAGATCACAGACCCGCACCTGCTCGCTTTGCAAAAGCAATTACTCACATTACAGGTATCCGTTTCCTACGGTCTTTCCCTGTTCCATACCGTATTCAATATAACAAACGTTTGTATCATGATCTGGTTCGTGAAGTTCTACGTATATGTTTGTTCAGCACTGATCAAACCGAAGAACGTAAGCGACGAAGAAGAGTTCCAGTTGAAATATATTCCTTCCGGTATGCTCTCCACTTCCGAGTTATCATTGATGCAGGCAAAGAAAGAGATTGCCGTATTCGGAGAACGCACACAACGTATGTTCGGCATGGTTAAAGACCTGTTCTATGAGAAGAACGAAGACAACTTCCTGAAGATATACAGTCGCATCGAAAAGTACGAGAACATCAGCGACAACATGGAACTTGAAATAGCCAATTATCTGAATCAGGTATCCGAAGGGCGTCTGAGTTCTGAAAGTAAGTTGCAGATACGTGCCATGCTGCGCGAAGTGACGGAAATCGAAAGTATCGGCGACAGCTGTTACAACCTGGCACGCACCATCAACCGGAAACGCCAGACGAATCAGGACTTTACCGAAAAGCAATACGAGCACATCCACTTCATGATGAAGCTGACCGATGATGCCCTCGCACAAATGATTGTGGTGGTAGAGAAACCGGAACACCAAAGCATTGATATCAACAAGTCTTTCAACATCGAAAACGAAATCAATAACTACCGTAACCAACTGAAAAATCAGAATATTCTGGATGTCAACAACAAGGAATATGATTATCAGATGGGAGTCTATTATATGGATATTATCGCCGAATGTGAGAAATTGGGCGACTATGTAGTGAATGTGGTAGAAGCCAGCAGTGATGTAAAAGAGAAGAAAGCCTCTTAAATAAAGAGGAACTCAATCAAAGAAATGGATAGTCAATTTTATGCTGCAACGCATAAATTGGCTATCCATTTCTTTTTTATTTCCACACAGACAAAACAACTCATGTCCGTTTACAAGGACACTCACACTTTACAAAGGCATTACATTTTTCACAGACGTTAACGATTACATTTCTTTTCCGTGAAGTTCCCGTTAAGCTTTTACTGCGCCTATTGCAGGTCTTTTTTTTGCATATACATTTGCGCCAAAATACACAGGGGCCTATGTTTAGTACCATTTTCCAATGACCGGACAGAGGCATTCCAAAAGAAAACCAAATCTCTAATTTAAAGCAAAAGAAATGAAAATTAAAAAAGTATTGATGGGAGTTGCACTGGCAGCAATGTGTTTAATGAGCGCACAAGCGCAACGCCGCAATGAGATTCAAGTTCCCAATCTGAACGGGTACACTACTTTAAAATGTGACTTTCACATGCACAGTGTTTTTTCGGACGGTCTGGTATGGCCTACCGTACGTGTAGACGAAGCATATCGAGAAGGACTGGATGCCATTTCTCTGACAGAACATATTGAGTACCGCCCACACAAAAAAGACATTATAGCAGATCATAACCGCTCTTATGAACTGTCTCAGAAGCAGGCGAAGAAGTTAGGAATACTTCTAATCAGAGGCAGTGAAATCACCCGTTCCATGCCTCCGGGACATTTTAATGCAATCTTCCTGAACGACTCCAATCCATTGGAACAAAAGGCATATAAAGACGCTTTCAATGAGGCAAAAAAACAAGGAGCCTTTATCTTCTGGAATCATCCGGGCTGGGCACGCCAGCAGCCGGACTCCACCCTGTGGTGGCCTGAGCATACACAACTCTACAATGACGGCTGCATGCACGGCATTGAAGTAGCCAATGGTGGTCTTTTCATGCCCGAAGCCATTCAATGGTGTCTGGACAAGAATCTGACCATGATAGGAACTTCCGATATCCACCAGCCTATCCAGACAGACTATGATTTTTCAAAAGGCGAACACCGCACGATGACGTTTGTCTTTGCCAAAGAACGTTCTCCGGAAGGTATCCGTGAAGCACTCGACAATCGCCGCACCGCCGTTTATTACCGCGAACTGGTGATCGGGCGTGAAGAAATCCTCCGTCCCTTCTTTGAAAAATGCGTAGACATAAAAGAAGTGAAACGCACCGAAAAAGAAGTGACATTTTCTGTCATGAACGCTACCGATCTGGTACTGAAACTGAAAAAGACCGCACATGATCCTTCTTTGGTCTATTTCCGCGAAATGACATTGAAACCACATACGCAGCATACAATCTCTGTGAAGTTTGACAACGGTATCAAAGGAGGCGACTGCAATTTTGAAGTTACCAACTTCATCGTAGCCCCCGATAAAGGTTTGGATTACACCATCAAACTATAAAGTTCCAGCCATCAAAGCCATGTAATATCAAGATATCCGACGAACTACATGCGGATAATCGTTTAATTTTAAATTATTACTTTATGAATCGTTACTTATCCCTAGCCTGCTCGCTGGTAGCTTTCTTCTATTTATCGAGTTGCGAAAGCTACAGTGAGCCCACCGAGAAAGCCCACCAATCCGATCAACCGATTGTACTGACCTCCTTCTATCCCAAAGAAGGCGGAGCACGTGACAAAATTCTTCTGGACGGAAAAAACTTCGGCACCGACGTGAGTAAAATCAAAGTATATTTCAACAATGCCAGGGCCTCCGTCGTTTCATCAAGCGGAAGCCGTATTTATGCCATTGTACCGCGCCTTCCGGGCGATAATCCCCGTATCTCCGTAGTGGTCGACACCGATTCTGTCGCTTACGAAGAAACATATGCTTATCATACACAGGCATTGGTCAGCACGGTCACCGGAAACGGTGAAACGAGCTTCCTTGCCGGAACACTCTCCACCGCTCAGGTATATGGCAAATATCTTGATCTGGATGCCGAAGGCAATCTTTTCATGTCATGGCGTGACGGCGGTACATTTGGAATCGCCCGGATAAACGAACAACAGAACATTGTGACTCCTCTCATTGAAGCAGATGCCGCCAACCGTATCTTATATGCCAACGGCTTAACGGTGGACCGTGCCACCGGAATGCTGACCGCCGCACACGAGTCGGTCAAAGAAGTGACGTTTACCTTCGATCCGCGTGAAGCCTGGTATCCCCGCCAGCGTAACATAAAATACTCACAGTCGGATCTGAACTCAATCGTAGATGCCGACAGATACAAGAATTTCGTCACCTTCTGCCCTTATGACGGCTATCTATATACACGATACCGTGATGGAAAGATCGCTAAAATAGATCCCAACACATTCGAAGGACACATTATCCATCAAGGTCCCAGCGGATCACAATACGGACAGGCGATTAATCCTGCGAAGCCTTGGCTTCTGTATATAACGCTTCACTCCAACGCCCCTACCGCATACAGACAAGGGATTTCGGTGCTCGACCTCCGCGATCCGGATGGAACAGGCGGATTTAAGCGTCTCAATGCTCCCGGCGGCAGCGCTTTCCGTGACGGTCCGATTGAAGATGCCCTCTTCAATTATCCCAAGGATATCAAGTTTGACAACGACGGCAATATGTTCGTAGCCGACTATGGCAACCATTGCATCCGCATGATATCTGCCGACAATATCGTCACGACAGTTGCCGGACAGCCCGGCGTCGCCGGATACAAGGACGGAGGACCGGTAGAGTCCTTATTCAAGAATCCCTGGGGAGTGGCTGTCAATGAACAGGGAGACATTTACATTGCAGACTGGGGTAATGCACGCATTCGCAAATTGGTTATCGAATAACAAAGTAAACTCACAATGAAAATCAAACAGATTTTATACTTAATGTCGTTCTGCTTATTGCTTTCGGCAACAACCTTCGCGCAGCAAGTTCAGGAATTTACCGTTTCAGGAACTGTCGTGGATAAGGACAAGCTATCCATGCCCGGCGTATCGGTATACATCAAAGACAAGCCCTCCAAAGGTACCACAACCGACAATGACGGTAATTTCAAGCTGAAAGTGGTTTATGGAGACAAAATGATATTTTCTTTTATCGGCTTCAAACCGTCGGAGCACGTGGCCATCAAACCCCAAACCGACTTAACGGTCACACTGCTTGAAGACAACAATTCCCTTGATGAAGTGGTTGTCGTCGCACTGGGAAACGTTCAGCGGAAAATCAGTTCGGTAGGTGCCATTACGACGGTCAGCACTAAAGATATCCAGTCCCCCTCCCCTTCCATCAGTAACTTGTTGGGAGGCAGGGCAGCCGGTGTCATTTCCTTGCAGAGCAGTGGCGAGCCCGGTCAGAATATCGCCGATTTCTGGGTACGTGGTATCGGTACGTTCGGAGCCAACAGCAGTGCCCTTGTACTGATTGACGGTCTGGAAGGCGACCTCAACACCATCGACCCTGCCGATGTCGAAAGTTTCTCCATCCTGAAAGACGCGTCGGCAACTGCCGTGTACGGAGTAAGGGGAGCCAACGGAGTCGTATTGGTCAACACCAAGAAAGGCCTTTCGGGCAAAATTCAGATTACCGGACGTTTCAACACCACGCTGTCCGTCCTCAACCGTCTGCCGAAATATCTGGGAGCTTATGAGTATGCGCAGTTAGCAAACGAAGCCAGAGCAGTACGGAACGAAACACCTTTGTATGACGATACGGAAATGGGAATTATACGCGACGGTCTCGACCCCGACCTCTATCCCAACGTAAACTGGCAGGATGAGATACTCAACAAAACATTCTGGCGGCACACTTATTATGTAAGCGGACGTGGCGGAAGCGATGTGGCACGTTATTTTCTGAGCCTGGGAGGTAAAAACGAAAGTGCGGCCTACAAGGTAGACAAGAACAGTATATACAGTTCGAACGTCAGCTACAACACCTATAATTACCGTATCAATCTAGACGTGAACCTGACCAAATCAACGAAAGTTTATTTGGGTTCGGACGGATTCCTCTCCCAGTTGAATCAACCCGGCGTAGCCAATACCGAATATATATGGGGAGCACAGTCGCGGCTTACTCCATTGTCCATCCCCACCCAATATTCCAATGGTATGCTGCCCGGACGCGGTGCCGGAGAGCTGTCATCGCCTTATGTCATGATCAACCATACGGGAAAGGCTGCCAACGAAGTGTACAAGGGCAAATCGACTTTGGCAATCAATCAGGACTTTTCCGAATTGATCAACGGGCTTAAACTACGTGTACAGGGAGCGTACGATATCCACAGCTACTTCAATGAACGGAGAAGCGTGCAGCCGGCCCTCTACAATGCACTGGGCAGAGCAAGCGACGGATCACTCATCATGCAGGAAACCGTACAGGAGAAAAAAGCCTCGTACAGCAAGTCCACCCGCCAGTACCGCAAATACCACTTTGAGGCTACGCTCAATTATGACCGGCTCTTCGGTACAGATCACCGGACATCCGCGCTGGTCTATTATTACATCAGCGATTCCAAAGACACGGACGACGCCACAAGCAACTTATCGGCCATTCCCTTGCGCTATCAGGGAGTATCCAGCCGGTTTACTTATGGCTACAAGGATACTTACCTGCTGGACGTCAACTTCGGATACACCGGTTCCGAAAACTTCCAGCCCGGCAGACAATACGGTTTCTTCCCGTCCGTCGCATTGGGCTGGGTGCCTACCGGCTACAAATTTATACAAGAGGCGCTCCCCTGGCTCGACTATCTTAAAATAAGGGCTTCGTATGGTTCGGTAGGTAACGACCGGATTACCGACGTCCGCTTCCCTTACCTTACTAAAGTGAACGAAGGTACCGGATCAGCTTGGGGCGTTCCCGACATCGAGATTATTGGCGAGACACGTATCGGAGCCGATAACCTGGCGTGGGAAAAGGCCATCAAGTCCAATGTGGGTATTGAAGGAAAGTTGTTTAATAACAAGATCGATTTCGTTGTCGATATTTTCCATGATCAGCGTAACGGTATTTTCCAGCAACGGGTACAGGTGCCCGAGTTCGTAGGAGTGGTCTCCAATCCATACGCGAATGTGGGTAAAATGAAAAGTTACGGTGCCGACGGAAACATCAGCTTCACGCAGGATTTCACTCCCGATTTCGGCTTCACCTTACGGGGTAATTTCACGTACTCCAAAAATAAAGTACAGAACTGGGAGCAGGCTTATCTGGAGTACCCTTACCTGGAATACAATAATTTCCCGTACAATTCCATCCGCGGATATCAGGCAGTCGGACTGTTTAAGGACGAAGATGACATCAAATACAGTCCCAAGCAGACTTTCGGGGAGGTAATGCCCGGTGACATCAAATATAAGGATATCAATGGAGACGGTATGGTGGACAAGCTGGACATGGTGCCGTTGACACACAGCACTTATCCGCTGCTGATGTACGGCCTGGGGGCAGAAATCCGCTACAAGAATCTGACTCTGGGTGTATTGTTCAAGGGAACCGGCAAGACCTCTTTTTTCTATGTAGGTCAAAAGACGACAGTGAACGACGAAACCCGCCTCAACGGAATGGGGTATATGCCTTTCTTCGAGGGTAACACCGGAAACGTACTCACCCTGGCAGCCAATCCGGCCAACCGATGGATTCCCAAAGATTATGCCATCGCACACGGGATCGACCCATCCCTTGCCGAAAACAAGGACGCGCGTTTCCCACGCCTGCAATATGGAAATAACAGCAACAACAGCCAGTTATCCACCTTTTGGCAGGGCGATTCACGCTACATACGCCTGCAGGAAATCACCCTGAACTACCATCTTGCGACAGCTTTTCTGAGACGCATAGGTGTTTCTTCACTGGATATCCAATTCGTAGGTAACAACCTCTATGTATGGGATAAAGTGAAACTCTTCGATCCGGAACAGGCACGCTGGAACGGCCGTGTATATCCCATCCCTTCCACCTATTCCCTGCAATTATATGTCAATCTCTAATAAATACATCACCCGATAGAATGAAAACATCCCTAATAAAAAAAACAGCAAGAACGTTCTTCTTGGTTCAGGCAGTCATGTTGGTAACGTCCTGCAGCAACTTCTTAAACATAGACAATTACTTTGATGATGAATTCAACATCGACTCGGTTTTCACCAATGCCCGATATATGGAAGCGTATATGTGGGGAGCGGCAGCCATGTTCCCGGATGAGGCACAGACCATCCGTAACGGGTACACACCGGGACCGATGGCAACCGACGAAGGATTTAACGGACTGACCGGAAGCGGAACAGCCAATATCTATCACGGCATGGATTTCGCCAACGGAAAGATCACACAGGATTTCCTCGGAGACGGCTCCCCCAACCTGAACCAATGGGGCAAATACTACAAAATCATCCGTAAGTGCAACAGCATCCTGCAAAACCTCGACCGCCCGAAAGACCTGACAAACTCGGAACGGCTCAGACTGGAAGGATACACACGCTTTATCCGTGCCTTCGCCTACTACAATCTTTTGGTCGATTACGGTCCGGCAATCTTGCTGGGAGACGAAGTAGTGAATACCAACGAACCTATCGAATACTACGACCGCCCCAGGGCCACCTATGACGAAACAATGAACTATACTTGTGAGGAGTTCGAAAAAGCGGCACGGCTGCTGCCCTCGCCTCAGGATGTTTCCACGCTGGACTTCGGACGCCCCACCAAAGGAGCCGCACTCGGCCTGGTAGCCCGCCTGCGACTGATACACGCCAGCCCGCTGTTCAACGGGGGGCCTGTTGCCAGCTCCTATTTCGGCAACTGGAAACGCAAGACCGACGGTGTGCATTATGTCTCCCAGCAATATGACGAAAGCCGGTGGGCAGTAGCTGCCGCCGCCGCAAAACGGGTGATGGATATGGGAGCGTACAAGCTCTATACGTATGCAAAAGACGACAACACGCCGGAGCTTCCCGCCGGAGTCACTTCCGACCCCAATTTCTATGACGCCTACCCGAACGGAGCCAACGGAATAGACCCTTTCAAATCTTATTCGGACATCTTTACCGGCGAAGCCGTAGCGTCCATCAACCCGGAATTGATCTGGGGAAGAAACACGACGTACCTCAACGAAACCATCAGCAAAGGTTCTTTCCCTCCCTCGATGGGTGGATGGGGACGTTTCTGCGTCACTCAGAAAGTGGTAGACGCCTATCTGATGGACGACGGCCGTACGAAAGAAGAAGCCGCCGCCGACGGATATTACTCGGAGACAGGCTTCACTTCCGAACCGCGTAACTTTTCCGGCTATCCCCTCAACGCCGGTGTATATAAGATGTACGCCAATCGTGAAATGCGGTTCTACGCATCTGTAGGATTCAATGAGGCAGTATGGCAGGCATTGTCCAGTTCGACTCTCAACAACCACACAGCCAAGTACTACTATCAGGATGAAGACGGTCGTGGCGGTGTTACCGCCACTTCGCCCAACTATCCCATCACCGGATACGTAATCAAAAAGTACAATAACCCGATGGATGCCTGGACCGGCACCGGAGCCCGCCATATCCAGAAAGCCTATCCCATCATCCGCTATGCGGAAATCCTGCTATCATATGCGGAGGCACTCAACAACCTGACCGGCCCCCACACCGTAGAACTGGACGGTCAGCCTTATACCATGAGCAGAGATAAAGAGGAAATTAAAAAAGCATTCAATCAAGTCCGCTACAGAGCCGGACTGCCGGGGCTGACAGCCAATCAACTCAACAGTACGCCGGAAGTACAGAAACAGATAGAACGCGAACGTATGGTAGAGTTTTTATGGGAAAACAGACGTTTCTATGATGTCCGCCGCTGGGGTATTTATGAAGAGACAGAGCAGGAACCTATCCGTGGAATGAATCCCGACGGCGCAACCAAAGAGACCTACTACCAGCGTGTCATCCCTAGTTCTTCCTCATTCCTGACGAGGGTGGTTGACAAAAGGTCTGTCTGGGTGCCCATACCACGTAACGAAATGAGAAGACTGCCTTCTCTCGACCAGAATCCGGGTTATTAATCTAAATAACAAAAAAGAAGATGAAACGAGATTTTATAACGATACTCGCACTTATGACAGCGCTTTCGTCATGCAATGACGATGCGCTGTTTGAGAAGGAAATGTACAAGAATGTAGTGGCCCTGATCAGCAGTGACTACTATAACACGTTTGAAGAAGTGGTCACCTTGTCCCCTACCGGAGAAGAGGCGACAGGATATATCGCAGCCTGCACCGGAGGTACCCATGCCCCGAAACAAAACATGGTGATCGGGCTGGAAGAAGACCTGACTTCACTGGAATTCTACAACCGGTCTCTTTATGACGTCGATGAAGCCTGCTATGCCAAATTCCTGTCCAGTGACAAATACGAGATTGTAGATTACAAAATTCAGATCAATGCGGGCGAACGGACAGGCAGAACCATGATCAGGATACGTCCCGAAGGACTGTCGCCGGATTCTACCTACTTCGTAGGATTAAAAGCTACGGATATCTCCGGCGTCGAGATTAATGAAAGCAAAAACACCATTCTATATCAGATACTTATCAAGAACGATTATGCAACGCAGGGCGAAAACGTTTACTATTCAATGACCGGTCTGGCAGACGGGATGGCAACCGCAGGTAACAAGAAGATGTTTCCACTCACCCACAACAGCGTACGCGTGATAGCCGGAACGGAGTCTTTTGAAAGCAATGTGGATCACATCAACAAAACCGCCATCATACTGCAAGTGGAGGAAAACAATCATGTCACGATAAAGCCGTACAAGGATATTGAGGTAACTCAGATAGACGGTGACTCCAAATACCCCAATACATTCAAGGTAGAGGAATCTTTCGGTCATACTTATAATGTATTTCTGCTGTCGTACCGATACACAAAGGATGGGAAAAGCAAGGTGATGCAAGAGGAATTGCGGCTGGAAATAAATAATTAACGCAAAAACCTCGTAAGGTTAACCCTTTTCTCTTTAATATTAATAACTTTGTATGCAAATCTTTTTTCGTACCACTATAGTGGCACGAAAGAAGAACTATAGTTCCCCTTGTGTCCCACTCTAGTGGTCCGCACGGGGAACTGTAGTAGAACGAATTAATATTTAAGCCGGATTCCTTAGTTTATAGGAACGGAAACATTAATAACACAACAAAATAACTTAAGTTATGAGCGCACAGTATGACCTTTACGAGACTCCCGATATCAAGCAGACAGGAGAAAAACAACCCCTTCATCCCCGCATTGTTCCCAAAGGGACTATCGGTCAGGACGAATTTCTAGACCGCGTACACAAATTTACAGGAATCAGCCGTAGTTTGCTGGCAGGAGCAATGCAGTCTTTTCAAAATGAGTTAAAAGATTTACTGGCTAACGGCTGGATTGTAGAATTAGGCGAGATCGGCTATTTCTCCGTATCGCTGCAAGGACCACCCGTAATGCACAAGAAAGATGTGCGTGCACAATCAATCAAATTAAAAAACATCAACTATCTACCGACCAAACAATTCAAGCGGGAAGTAGGGTATGACATGAGATTGGAACGTACCGAATCTCTCACCCGCCCCAAAGGTAATGGACGTAGCGAAGCGGAATGTCTGGCATTAATAACCGCCCACCTTGAAAAATATCCTTGCATGACTCGCACTGATTATTGCTATATGACCGGTCACGACAAAAAGCGTGCACTAAAAGAGCTGAACGCTTTTATCGAAAAAGGGATACTGATGCGCTACGGAGCAGGAAAACAGGTGATTTATGCGAAGAAAATGATTTGAAGCATATAGCGTATATCCCTAATTGAACTCATTAGATGAATAAGCCTGTTTCCAACCTTCTTCGGGCAGAGGCAACAGGGATCTATATACAGAGACTTTAAAACATTTTCTTTCGGAGACAATACACCCAAAAGTCGATCATTTTTCCAACAATGATACCGAAGGAACTAAGTGCCAAAACGATGTAAACAGCGATAATCAACGGCTGTTCGTCTATCCATTTATTAACAAGTCCGGACATCCCGGCTCCTGAGTCACCGGAGTCACGTTGGATTCTTGAATCTACAAAGGTATGGATATGATATGAAAAGGACAATCTTCAATCGGAAAAAGATGAAAGGAGAACAACAAAAAAACATCTGACCATTTCTTTAGTTGAAGAAACTTATTAACGCACTTTGAGTTTTTTGCTTGGCAGTTCATTTGGAAACACATACATTTGCATCGTGATCACAAAACAAAAGAAACAGATTTACTAACTATTAAAAAACAAAAAAGATTATGGCACTTAGGTATGTCGTTAAAAAAAGAATGATTGGTTTCGGTAAAGAGAAAACCGAAAAGTATGTAGCACAGAATTTTATTACCAATACGGTTAATTTCAAGGATTTGTGTGATGAGATTTCAAAAGTGGGAATGGTTCCCAGCGGAGCGGTCAAGTTTGTACTCGATGCACTGATCGATACGCTGAATATAAACTTAAACAAAGGTATTTCCGTACAACTGGGTGATTTCGGTCAATTCCGTCCCGGCATCAGCAGCGAAAGCCAGGAAACAGAAGCGGCAGTGGATTCCGACACGATTCGTCGGGTGAAGATCGTATTTACTCCGGGATACAAGTTTAAGGATATGCTGAAAAAGGCAAGTATTCAAAAACTGGTAACCGGCAGCGAGATCGTTGACAACGGAAACGCTCCTACTCCTCCCAACCCCGACGGCGGCGGTGACGGCGGCGATGAGGAAGCACCTGACCCGACAGTATAAAAACAGGAACAAAAAAAGCTCTGCATGAGCTGAAACGCAAAAATGACCGGAAGCACTGCTTTCCGGTCATTTTTTTAATAATCTCTTCTCTCTCTTAATTTTTTTATCCTTCGTACGGTTCAAAGTCCTCTTTTCCGACTCCGCAAAGTGGACAAGTCCAATCATCCGGAATGTCTTCAAATGCTGTTCCCGGTTCAATTCCGCTCTCGGGATCTCCTTGTGCGGGGTCGTAAATGTATTCACAGACTGTGCAAATGTACTTTTTCATAACGTTCGTTTTTTTATTGGTTTACTAAATAATATAACGCAAATAAAATGCAAATTGTTCGAACTTATTTCTTATCCCGAGTAAAAAAGTTATCTTTGCAACATATTTGTAGAACAAAACCAACAAGTTACATCATGCTAATAGCATTGCTACCTATCCTGCTAATTATATGTGCAATCCTCCTGCTCAGCTATCTATGGGAACGGAGAAAATGTCTTCGGATGCAAAAACGACTATTCCGGGAATCCAGAAAGCTGGAACATACCAACCACATCGCCAGCGCCATTCTGAAAAATGTCCATGCCTATATCTTATTAATAGATAACGACTTCAAAGTATTAAAAACAAACTACTATCAACTCACCGGAACTCAGAAAGGTCTGGAAGAAAAGAGAGTGGGCGACTTATTGCAATGCCGCAACGCATTATCGGCGGAAGGAGGCTGCGGTACTCATGCTTACTGTGGCTCCTGCCCCATACGTTGTGCCATCCGCCAGGCTTTCGAACAAAGAAGAGGCTTCACTGATCTGGAAGCTACTCTGAACGTGCTTACCTCCGAAAAGAAATCCGTAGAATGTGACGCCGTGATATCCGGTTCCTATTTTCTCCTTAACGAAGAAGAGAATATGGTACTTACCGTGCACGATATCACCCAACTTAAAGAAACAGAAAAGCAACTGACACTTGCCAAAGAGAAAGCAGAAAATGCCGACCTTTCGAAGTCTGCCTTCCTTGCCAATATGAGTCACGAAATCCGCACGCCTCTCAACGCCATCACAGGATTTGCAGAAATACTCGCCAGTGCCAATACAGAAGAAGAAAAGGCACAATATCAGGAGATCATAAAGATGAATGCCGATCTGCTGCTGCAACTGGTGAACGATATCCTGGATATGTCGAAAATAGAAGCCGGCACACTCGAATTTGTATATACAAAGGTAGATATCAACCTGTTACTATCCGACTTGCGGCAGCTTTTCCAAATGAAAGTCAACGATGCAGGAGGAAATATTCAAATAATAGCAGAACCAAGCCTTCCCTCCTGTAGCATAGAGACCGACCGGAACCGTGTCGCGCAGGTGCTCTCCAATTTTACCACCAACGCCATTAAATTCACGCAGGAGGGAACGATCAGCATCGGTTATGAGGCAAGAGATACCGAACTTTATTTTTATGTCACCGACTCGGGAGCAGGAATCCCTGCCGACAAACTACCGGAAGTTTTCGGCCGTTTTGTGAAGCTGAACAAAGACAAGAAAGGAACGGGGCTGGGACTTTCCATCTCTAAAACCATCGTAAACAAATTGGAGGGGCAAATCGGTGCAGACTCCGTAGAAGGCAAGGGATCAACGTTCTGGTTTACTATTCCCTATCGTACTTGCGGACGTCCCGAATAAAGTAACTTCATAAAAAGTTTTAATTAAACATTTTATCACAATTTTATGTTGTATTTTTGCGGTCCTAATCAAACGCATGTATTTGCATGAGTACTACAAAAAAAGACGATTATTATCATGTAGGCCTTACGAATGACGAAGTCCTACAAAGCAGAGAAAAGAACGGTGTCAATCTGTTAACACCCCCCAAGCGTCCTTCCTTATGGAAGCTCTATCTCGAAAAGTTTGAAGATCCGGTTGTGCGGGTATTGTTGGTAGCCGCCGTGTTTTCACTGATCATTTCCATCATCGAAAATGAATATGCCGAAACTATCGGAATCATAGCGGCCATCTTGTTGGCCACAGGCATCGGCTTCTTTTTCGAATATGATGCCAATAAAAAATTCGACTTACTGAACGCCGTCAATGAAGAAACACTCGTAAAAGTGATTCGCAACGGACACGTACAGGAAATCCCACGTAAAGACGTCGTTGTAGACGATATTATTATACTGGAAACAGGCGAAGAGATTCCTGCCGACGGCCAGCTGCTGGAAGCGATCTCCCTGCAAGTGAACGAATCCAACCTGACCGGAGAACCGGTAATCAACAAGACTGTGATCGAAGCGGACTTTGACGAAGAAGCAACCTATGCCTCCAACCTAGTGATGCGCGGAACGACAGTGGTGGACGGACACGGTACCATGCGCGTACTGCACGTGGGAGATGCCACAGAAATCGGCAAGGTAGCACGCCAGAGCACCGAAGAAAATCTGGAACCGACCCCTCTGAATATACAGTTGACCAAGCTCGCGAACCTGATCGGTAAAATCGGTTTTACCGTTGCCGGACTTGCCTTCCTTATCTTCTTTGTAAAAGATGTACTGTTGTACTTTGATTTCAGTTCGCTGAACGGCTGGCACGAGTGGCTTCCGGTTTTCGAACGGACCCTCAAATATTTCATGATGGCCGTTACTTTGATTGTAGTAGCCGTCCCCGAAGGATTGCCCATGAGCGTAACGCTCAGCCTGGCCCTAAATATGCGTCGTATGCTCTCGACCAACAATCTGGTGCGGAAGATGCACGCCTGCGAGACGATGGGAGCTATCACCGTGATCTGTACGGACAAAACGGGTACACTGACTCAAAACCTGATGCAGGTACACGAACCCAATTTCTACGGAATCAAGAATGGCGGCAACCTGGGCGATGATGACATCAGCGCTCTCGTCGCAGAAGGAATCAGCGCCAACTCAACCGCTTTCCTCGAAGAAGCGGCAACGGGCGAAAAGCCGAAAGGTGTCGGTAACCCTACGGAAGTCGCCCTGTTATTATGGCTCAACAGTCAGGGAAGAAATTATCTCGAACTCCGTGAACACGCCCGCATCCTCGACCAGCTCACCTTCTCGACCGAACGTAAATTTATGGCGACTCTCGTCGAGTCTCCGATCATCGGAAAGAAAGTACTTTATATAAAAGGAGCACCCGAAATCGTGCTCGGCAAATGTAAGGAAGTCGTGCTGGACGGCCGACGGGTAGATGCCGTCGAATATCGTTCGACAGTAGAAGCCCAGTTGCTGAATTATCAGAATATGGCAATGCGCACACTCGGCTTTGCCTTCAAAATAATAGGAGAAAACGAACCGAATGACTGCACGGAACTGGTATCTGCCAACGACCTTAATTTCTTAGGAGTCGTAGCCATCTCAGACCCGATTCGTCCGGATGTACCCGCCGCTGTTGCCAAATGCCAGTCGGCTGGTATCGGTATCAAGATCGTTACCGGTGACACACCGGGAACTGCCACAGAAATTGCCCGTCAGATCGGACTGTGGCAACCGGAAACAGATACCGACCGGAATCGTATCACCGGTGTTGCCTTTGCCGAACTGAGTGACGAAGAAGCGCTGGACCGTGTGATGGACCTCAAAATCATGTCCCGCGCCCGCCCGACGGACAAACAACGTCTTGTGCAGTTGCTTCAACAAAAAGGAGCCGTAGTCGCCGTAACCGGAGACGGTACGAACGATGCGCCTGCCCTGAATCATGCCCAAGTCGGTCTGTCAATGGGTACAGGTACGTCCGTAGCCAAAGAAGCCAGTGACATCACACTGCTCGACGACTCGTTCAACAGCATCGGTACCGCTGTCATGTGGGGACGTTCTCTTTATAAGAATATTCAGCGTTTCATCGTATTCCAGCTGACGATCAACTTTGTAGCCTTGCTGATCGTGTTATTGGGATCGATGATCGGAACAGAACTTCCGCTGACAGTGACACAAATGCTGTGGGTGAACCTGATTATGGATACTTTTGCCGCTCTGGCCCTCGCTTCCATCCCTCCCAGCGAAACCGTCATGCAGGAAAAGCCGCGCCGCAGCACTGACTTTATCATCAGCAAAGCGATGCGTAACAATATATTAGGTGTAGGTACGATCTTCCTCGCCGTATTGCTCGGAATGATTTATTATTTCGACCACAGCGCGCAAGGTATGGATGTACATAACCTCACCATTTTCTTCACTTTCTTCGTCATGCTGCAATTCTGGAACCTGTTCAACGCCAAAGGATTCGAAGCCGGATGCGCGGCGAGCCACGGCATCGCGCACAGCCGGACGTTCCTCACCGTGCTGGCGCTCATCGCGCTGGGGCAATGGCTCATCGTCGAACTGGGCGGCGAGGTCTTCCGCACCGTCCCGCTCTCGTGGCAGGAGTGGGCCTGGATCGTGGGGCTCACCTCGCTCATCGCACTGGGCGGCGAGGCGATCCGCGCCCTGCGGCGATGGCAGACGTGTTCGTGCCGCGACGCACGATAACCTCTGCGGGCAGTTCCGAAAGGCCGCCCGCTGTTTTTCGGACGAAATCGCCGGCCGAACGTACCACTTTCGCATCCGTTTGCGTATCTTTGCTGCGGTTTAGGCGAGAGGTTTTTCACTATGACGACATCCAGGGAGATGACCACGGGGCCGGCGCTGCCCCTGATTCTCAATTTCACGCTGCCCCTGCTGCTGGGCAACCTGCTGCAACAGACCTATTCGCTGGTCGACGCGGCCATCGTGGGCCAGTTTCTGGGAATCGACGCCCTGGCGGGCGTAGGCGCCAGCAGTTCGGTGATCTTCCTCATCCTGGGATTCTGCAACGGCTGCTGCTGCGGATTCGGCATTCCGGTGGCGCAGCGCTTCGGCGCGCGCGACTACGCCGACATGCGCCGCTACGTGGCCAACGCCCTGCGGCTGGCCGTCGGCATCTCGGTGACCGTGGCGATCGTCACCAGCATCTGGTGCGCCGACATCCTGCATGCGATGCGCACCCCCGACAACATCTTCCGCGACGCCTACCTCTACCTGCTGGTCACCTTCATCGGCATCCCCTGCACCTTCTTCTACAACCTGCTGTCGAACATCATCCGCGCATTGGGCGACAGCCGCACGCCCTTCTGGTTCCTGCTCTTCTCGACGGTGCTGAACATCGCGCTCGACCTCTTCTGCATCCTCACGCTCGGCTGGGGCGTGCTGGGAGCGGCCGTGGCGACAGTCGTTTCGCAGGGCGTTTCAGCCGCGCTCTGCTTCGCCTACATGCACCGCCATTTCGAGATTCTGCGCAGTACGCGCGACGAACGGCGGTTCCGCTCGCGGCACGCCCGCACGCTGCTGGCGATCGGACTGCCGATGGGATTGCAGTTCTCGATCACGGCCATCGGCAGCATCATGCTCCAAAGCGCCAACAACGCCCTCGGCTCGGCCTGCGTGGCGGCCTTCACGGCCGGCGTGCGCATCAAGATGTTCGTCATCTCGCCTTTCGAGAGCCTCGGCATGGCGATGGCCACCTACACGGGCCACAACTACGGCGCCGTGAAGCCCGAACGCATCTGGCAGGGCATCAAGGTCGCCGCGGGACTGATGCTCGGCTACGCACTCTTCGCCTTCGTCGTGCTGATGGCCGGTTCCGACCTGCTGGCGCGGCTCTTCATCGATCCGTCGCAGAGCGAGATTCTCGCCGACACGCGGCTGTTCCTCCACGTGGCGAGCTATTTCCTGCCGGTGCTCGGCCTGCTCTGCATCCTGCGCTATACGATCCAGGGCGCAGGCTACACGAATCTGGCGATGCTGTCGGGCATCTCGGAGATGATCGCCCGCACGGCGGTCAGCCTGTGGGCCGTACCGGCCCTGGGCTACATCGCCGTCTGCTTCGGCGATCCTACGGCGTGGATCGCCGCCGACCTCTTCCTCGTCCCCGCCTTCGTCTACGTCTACGGACGGCTCAAACGCATGACGCCGCCCGAAAAACCGATCGGCGGTCGATAATCGCACGGAGTTCCCGCCGCGCTTTTGCCGCTCCCCGAGGCTGGCGGAGCAAAAGATCACCACGAGCCGCCCCGCCTCTTGCGCTACCGATTTGCACGATCCGCAAATTTTTATTATCTTGCGGATAGTTAGGCAATTCGAACAGCTATGATACGATATGGAGGGGGGGGCATTTTGAGTGCTGCGGCACTGTTCCTGCTGGGAACGCTCCATGCGCTGCACGCGCAGAAGAACCCGTTTTTGGAGCAAATCCGTAATTTTCCGCAGGAGAA
>OGOJ01001423.1_pt1 | contig 17901 bp, 21 predicted proteins | sample 1552601 | NCBI WGS metagenome assembly OGOJ01 (sample SAMEA2580184, study PRJEB22360) | human gut metagenome | biome: human gut; feature: human-associated habitat; material: faeces | place: Denmark | collected 2008/2010
CGGCCTATCATCCCACGGTTGAAACCGTGGGCTTTCCCAGCCTTCATTTTGTAAAAACCAATACTGTTTGGAGCTATTTGCCATACAGCAAAGGCATGTATAATCAAGAATATCCGACTATTAACGCCATTCGAGTCCGAAATTCGAAGCGAAAAGCAAAAGAAAAAGCCCTCACCTGCACGGATACCGCACAGAATGAGGGCAGTGGCGCTTGCTGAAGGATTCGAACCTTCGGACAGTCTCCCATCGTCGGTTTTCTGGACCGATTTCATCAACCACTCGAACAAGCAAGCAAATGGCGCAGAGGGTGAGATTCGAACTCACATGCCGCGATTTCCGCGACGGCAGCTTAGCAAGCTGCTGCCCTACCGTTAGGCGACCTCTGCATAATGCACCTTTTTGACATAACATAGGTGCTTGTATGACCCCTGGCAGACTCGAACTGCCGACTCCAGCTTGAGAGGCTGGCGACTTGGACCAACTTGTCGAAGGGGCCTTATGGTGTGCCGGGCTGGATTCGAACCAGCGAACCGAAACGGAGCGGTTTTACAGACCGCCTGCTTTAACCTCTTGCATACCGACACATATGGTGCTCCCGGCTGGAATCGAACCAGCGACACGCGGTTCTTCAGACCGCTGCTCTACCAACTGAGCTACAGAAGCATGGTGACCCGTGTGGGTTTCGAACCCACAATAACCTCCGCCGTGAAAGGGCGGCAACTCTACCAATTCGTCCAACGGGCCATATATAGCCGCAATCCTGCGGCGAGGGTTTATGCGATGACAAGGATGTCATCAATTTTCGTATCGAGCATTGCTGCTAATATCACAAGGTTATCGATGGTGGGAAGCGCGGTTCCGGCTTGCCATTTAGCAACCGCCTGCGGAGACACACCGAGCATGTCTGCCACATCCTTCACCTTTATGCCTGCTGCCTTTCGCAGGGCCTTGATATTGGCACCTGTCTGCTGGATATCAATAGTAGGAACGTTCATTTTTCTTGCTGCCTTTCTGTATTGCAGGCAACAAAAAAGCTGCCTGCCGAAATCTCGACAAGCAGCTATGACATGCAGTTATCGCTTAGAAGACGCACCGCATCTGTACATGGTCTGTTTTTGCCTGTCGAGGAGTATGAGAAATAAAACTGCGTTCAAAGGACATGAACTCAGAATATTCGTAACTATACTCATACGACATGACATTAACAGTGTTGCACAGCATTTTGGGGTATCTCCTTTCGTTTCGTTCTGATATTATTATACCATGTTTTCGCAAGTTCGCAATCAACTTGTGGTTTAGTTTTTTGGTCTGTATACTCTCCAAAACAAAAAGCCGCCTCTTATGTGAGGACGGCTTTTCTTATTGTGGCAGGGGTAACACGACTCGAACATGCAACAAGCGGTTTTGGAGACCGCTGCTCTACCACTTGAGCTACACCCCTATATAGATACTCCAGCTGGGAGTCGAACCCAGAGTAAAACGGGACTTAAAGCCGCCGCGTTTGCCAGTTTCGCCACTGGAGCATATGGCGGGTTGTACAGGGTTTGAACCTGCGGCCCACGGATTAACGGTCCGTTGCTCTACCAGCTGAGCTAACAACCCATAAATGGCAGTTGTTGTACTGCCGGACATGGTACTCCCCGAGGGATTCGAACCCTCAAAACGGTGCGGTTTGAGCGCACTGTGTCTGCCAATTTCACCAGAGGAGCTTATGGCGGGCGTAGCAGGATTTGAACCTGCGACAAACGGATTAACGGTCCGCCGCTCTGCCTACTGAGCTATACACCCACAAAAGTGGCAGATAATGCTCTGCCGGGCATGGTGCGCTCGCGGGAAATCGAATCCCGAACACCCCGATTAAAAGTCGGGTACTCTACCGATTGAGTTACGAGCACTTGTCGCGCATCTTCCGTGCCTTGCTTATGGGAACACAGCTTTGAGGAATCTCACTTCCGATGCGCATGAAAGTGAGCGTTGGCCGAGAATGGTCGAGTCGAACAACCGTTGTCAGGGTGAAAGCCTGATGCCTTACCGTTTGGCGAATCCTCGAATATACATTATGTATAATAGCATACACTTTAATAAGCCTGGCTGGAATTCACTCCAGCGGCATTAGAGTGACCTGATTCTGATTTTCTGCATCAAAAAAGCACCCATCAGGCGTTGTGCGTCTGACAGGTGCTCATATCGTGCAGAGTATGGAAAACAACCGATATTTGGATGATTTTATTCAACCATCACTGCACTATGATTTGCACAAACAGACAACACAAAACAGCCGAAGAGATTCCAATTGCTCCACAGCTTTTGCAATTTATTCTGTTTGTTCATCATAGCAGCAAACATCGTGCAATTTTCCTTTCATCAAATTCAGTGTCTATATTATACAATGTGTAGAATACAAAGTCAAGGCTTTTCATAAAAATAATAGCAGGCCCACGCTTATTGTTTGTCTGGCTTCCAAGCCACAATCCGCGCTATTGCATTCGAGAACGGTATGCCCTCACACGAACACAACTCGCTTAAAGCCTCAGCCATCCTGGACTCATAGTCAGCCATAGCCAGGTCGATGGGCACCTTGATTTCAGCAGAACCATCCGTTGTTTCCAGAACGGGAGTCCTCGTGCTTTTCCTTTTGACGCTCCAGTTGTTTGCCAGCAAGTAGTCGTACAGTGCATACGGATTAACTGCGCTTATACCTTCTCTCGATGACAGTATCGTATATGCCCGCTTGTATTTTCTGGTTCTTTCCAAGTCCCTTTCAGTTGGAGTGTGAGGGAGCCTGGTTAAGTCCATATTGCTGCGCAGGTCCGAGAGCTTTACTTTGACAGCAATAGAATTTTGCTGAATATACCAAAGATATTCAGCATACGATATACCCTTGCTATGGGTCAACGTACTCACAGTGTCAGCAACCTCTTTTGGAAACCCCGTTCTGATGTCTTCTATTGTGACGGACGTATCTTCGACCGTATCATGCAGAAATGCCACAGCCTCGGCTATTGGGTCACCTTTTACGCCTTCTGCTACAACCGTAACGTGCGCTTTGAAGTAATCCTTCCCCGCCTTGTCTTTTTGCCCGGCATGAGCCTTAACAGCCCAAGCTCTGGCTTTGGCAATCATATCAATGTCAGACTGCTTCCACTCTAAAGGAATCGTAATGTTCACTTGTACGCTTGATTTTTTTGCCAACTATATCACCTCATACATATATTATGTATGTATTCTGTGCCGTCAGTCAAACTGCTCAACGAATATTTTACAAAAAATCAAAAAGAGCCATTCATCCCACAGGAAAGCCTGCAGGTTTTCTGGCTCGCAATTATAACCCTGTTGGATATAGCAATCTGTTGCCTTGTGTTGCTCACAAAAACAAAAAAGCCGGGAAGCCCCGGCAAACATGGCGGCCAGAGTGGGATTCGAACCCACGGACGTTTGCGGCGTCGCTGGTTTTCAAGACCAGTTCCTTAAACCACTCGGACATCTGACCATAAAAGGATGGGGCGGGACCGAAATCCCGCCCCACAGCAAGGAGAAAAAACTATCGATTACCGTTAGTTAGAGGATGGCAAATTAGTGGATGCCCAGGGAAGCGGCATAAGCAGCTTCACGAGCGGCAACCTGTGCCTGCAGAGCAGCGATGGAAGCGGCATAAGCGGCTTCACGCTTTTCAGCAGCAGCCTGAGCTTCAGAGGTAGAAGCGTACTGGGGCTCGTTGCCAGCCAGAGTGCCAGCATAGCCCTTGACGCCATCAGCGCCCTTAACAGTCAGGACTTCATGACCACAATGGTCACAGACGTAAACGTTACCCTTGCGGGTCCAGTTGTGATAGCCACAGCTGGTGCAGACGGTGTACTCATTGCCCCAGGTGCCATTGGCAATAGCGGCGGCAATTTCACCGTGCTCAGAAACCTCAACGTTCTTGCGAGGAGCGGTCGGAGTAGTGGTGGTAGTGCCGTTGCCCTTGTTGGAGCCGGTAGAAGTGTTGTCCTTATCGGGGGCCACTACGTCGCCCTTGTCATCGGGAGTGGTGGTGCCGCTGTCGCCGGTATTGTCGCCCTTGTTGTCGCCCTTATCGTCGGGGTTGGTGACATCGCCCTTGTCATCGCCCTTGTTGTCATCCTTGCCGTCATCGGGAGTGGATGCAGTAGTGGCTTTCAGGGTCAGGACATTGTCGTGAATGTCATCGCCCAGGAAGTAGAACAGGCGGTCATGGTTCAGGCTCTTGCTGGACGCGGTGTAAGTATCGCCGGAATCGGTGGTCCAGGCTTCAACGCTCTGACCATCAACGCTGCCGGGGAAAGTGGCGGTGTCAGTTTCGGTCAGCACAGTGTTGCCGTCAATCTGATAGTTGATGGTGATGGAACGCGGATTACCTTCGGCCGCATAGCAGGAAGTGATGCCGTCAGCGGTGAACCACTGGTCAACTGCATCGTACGGCAGAGTGTCGCCGGGATAGTAGTTGTAGGTGTAGCCGCCGTGGCCCTGCAGGGTAATCCAGTAACCGTAGTCATACTGGCTTGCCGGGAACGTCATAGAGCCGCCCGGAGCCAGGTCCTGGGAAGAACCGTTGCTGAAAGAGAAATGATAGGTGTCGCCGGTGGCTGCGAATGCTGCGACAGGCAGACAAGTTGCCATCATACCGGCTGCTGCAATCCCTGCGATTGCTTTGATGATTTTCTGATTACTCATGCTGTGTACTCCTTTGCTTTTTTGATTTTTTCGTCTATTTATCTGCATTTATTCAGATACCGGTTTGAAAGAAATCAGCCGCAGCTTTGCTGCGTTGCCCACCATCCGCCGCGTGGAGGCTTTCTCATGGATGGTTGACGAAGCAGATATGTGCTTCGCCAGTGTCGCAACCGTCTTCGCCACTCGACACAATTTCGGTTTGAATTTATTCCCGTAAAATCGCATGTCCATGCTGCGCGGAGAGGATAAAATTCTTCGTGGTATGGTTTCGGAGTTCCGCGCCTGATTGGCCGTACTACACGCAATGCAGTACAATACCCCAGATACCTTTGGCGAAAGGAAGCGAAAGGGTGTCTGGATGGAGAAGGGAGATGGCCTCGAACCATCGATACCCTGCTTTGCGGCAGGTGCTTTATCCAGCTAAGCTATCCCTCCATGATGGCGGGTCAAGCCCGCCAAATAGCGTTACGCAAACTGGAAGTCGCCGTACTGAGTCACGGCGCGTTCCAGGCGCAGAGGAATGGTTTTTGTGCTCTTCTGAGTGATGTCCTCGCGTGCTACCTGAGCTTCACTCACGCCAGCCGCCTGCAGGACTTCATACAGATTGGAAGGACCAGTACCAGCATAACCACAGGTTAAGCCATTAACCTGAAGCGTGAAGCCGTGCAGATGCGGTGCCAAACCGGGAACGAAATCGAGTTCAACAATGACCTCGTCGCTCTTGTCGTTTACACGGTTGACAGCGATGGCGCGGATGTTCTGGTTGCCAAACATTTCAATCAGCTTTTTTGCCGCTGCAGCGGTTTCTATGGTAGTCGTACCTTCAACATTGATAATTGCCTGTTCCATAGAATTCATCTCCTTCCTATTATCGCTTAATTTGGTGATGGGGCTTGATGGCAGGTTCGAACTGCCGACCTGCGCGTTACGAATGCGCTGCTCTACCAACTGAGCTAATCGAGCACGATAGGGTGTTTTATGCTGGTCACCCCTTGAGCGAGAAGCCAACTCGCATCCAGCACCATTCGGCAGCCACGCCGATAGATTCTGTATTGTACCCTCTTCACCGTTTTCCGGTCTTATTCGCGACTAACACCGGGACTTTCGAATACTTTCAGGCACAGCACCTGTTTGCCTATTCGTTTTGAGGCTGTCCATTAGCAATTCGACAGCGGACCACATGTGGACCATGCTCACCAAGTTTAACGTCGTGGCGTACGGTGACTGCGACGTGTGGAGCAAGTAGCGGGGGTCGAACCCGCGTCTCCGCCTTGGAGGGGCGGAGTATTAGCCGTTATACGATACCTGCATAAGATTGCGGGTGAACCCTCACTTAGCCCCGCCATGACATCCGTTTAGTAGGTCGTCATCCCCGGATGTCATCTTCACACCACCTGACAATCTTGCGAACCTCATCGTTGACGATACGCGAGAATCCAAGAAAGCGCTTGGGTGTTGGTCAACTTCGAATTTTGAGCCCTGTCGTTGATTCCCTGTCAAATCGGGTTAACGGTTGTCGTTGGGCTGTGTGTGAGACTGCGGCGAAACTTACCAGATGCCGCGCAGCAATCTCGCCTTTACGGCTGTGTCGCGTCTGGATGCGCCCCGACTTGACGGGGATGCTCGTACGTTTGCATGCTTCTAAGACATTCGTCAGCAGCCGCAAGAGCCGCTGTCCGCCACCCGCCACGAGGAGGCCGTCTTAATGGGTGGCATGCTGTCCGCCAGATGTTGTGTATAGCATCGTATCATGTGACTTCGATACATCCAACGGATAGCGTCTGGAGCTGGAAATCGGACTTGAACCGATGACCGACTGATTACAAATCAGTTGCTCTACCAGCTGAGCTAAACCAGCAAATACAAACATTAGCCAGATGCCCGGAACACGGAAACATCTGTTGTCCACCGTCCGCCGCGTGGAGGCTGTTTGCTTGGACGGCTGGCGCGGAGTTACCCACGCCAAAGAAAGGAAGGATATTACTATGAAACGGATGATTTTCACGCTTCACCTGTGTCAGCTCAAATGAAGCCATGCGACCAAGATTGGGGAAAGGAAAACCTTGATGTCTCAGGAGCCGTTCCTCTTCCTGAGAACAATTGTATTATACCATATATGTGGTATCCGGTCAATGAAAAGACACAATATATAGTGTCTAAATTGTAAACAAACATTAAGATACCACTATATCTAGTGGTTGGGGCAAGCGCATCACAAATGCCTTGTGGTTCCGGCAGATTGCAGGAAATTCAGCAAATCTTTGGCCGAGCTGACCTGTGAAACCACTGCGCCGCTCTTAGCGTATAGGTCAGCAATGGAATCACCCTGTCCCCATTCGTCCCGTGGTTCGGCTTTCTTTTCAGTGACCTTCTTCTGCCGGAAACACCTCGTACACGCTGACATACAGCATCCCCGGCTTGTAGTCAGCGTACTCAACCGAGCGCTTTTGGTCGTATACTTTCACGTCTGAGTCATCGTCCGCCGTGAGCCAAAGATACTTGACGTGCTCAGCATAGCGCGGGTCTTCGATACGATAGCTCTGCCCCTCTTTGATTTTCAAATGACGTGCATTTGCTTGGGCACGCGAAAACTCAACGAATGCGCCGTAGTCGCCAATCACGATACGGTTTCGTTAAATAGTAATGAAACTATAAGTCAGGGCTTGCGCCCTGTGGTCCACTTCGCCAATGTTATGCACTGTTTTAGCCTTTCGGCATGGCAGCCGCACATCTCCTACCCTTAGAGATTTTTAACGTAATACATATCAACGGCTTGCGCCATTGATACATACACTGCCCGCAGAGCCCGACACTTGTGGAGCATATAGGGGTGCCTATATTATGAAGATGATTGCTCATCAAATGCATAACGGAGTTCGCAGCAACCGAAGTTGCCGTTCACCGAGGCTAATCAACCGGGCTTACGGGTTGCCCCGCAAGCCCCGTCTATAACCGGCGAGCCGGTTTAGGCGGGGTTGTTGACAATTTGAAAGGGCAAAAGCTGAACGTTGGGACGTCTGAATCCGGGTTCTCAACCTGGTATTTGATGACTCTTTTTTGCGCCCCTAAAGCCTTGTATGTCTGCTCAGCATTCACGCATAAGCCGTTGGCAAAGAAGAGAGTGGAACCATTGCGTTCACTGATATTTTCGGCAGAATACATTTTTGGCTTTCTGATTCCGGGGTCGAGATGGATTCCACCGCGCATCAGCTTTTCAGCATAGAACCAGACATCAACGCGGGAGAAAATGTAAAGCAGCTGCGTGGTTCTGAAATAATAGAGAATCTGGTCCGCACCACTCCTGTATACCCAGCCCGGGGTGTGCCATAAAGGGTCGATGCCATCCCGATACCGCCGCGCTACCCGTTGTTCGTTCAGAGCGTCAGGCACCATGGAGAAGTAGTCCACCGAGGTTTCCAGGTAGAAATTTCCGGTATTGTGACTGTCCACTTTCGCTTCCAGGCCAAAGGTCTTACCATTCTTCTTCCAGACAATGAAATCGGTATCTTTGTCTTGATATGATTTATCCTGAGTCACGTCATCGTAATGGCTAATGCCATGATTCACTTTGATAATCGGGTCGTTAAGGAATTTGCGAGCCAAGTCTTCTCCGAATTTTCCCTCATCAAGCTGCTTTGACATCTTAAACTGACGAGGGCTTTCTTCCCAGGCTATCATACTTTTACACGGCATCTGCCGAATTTTCAGGCAGCTGCGATACGATATGTGCAACGATACGTTCTGTACAGGCATTGACAACGGCGCTGGCAGTCCGCTGTTCACGCAGCGAATGGCAGAGTCCGTCGAGTTCGGATTCCGTGAAGGGATAGTCTGCCGAAGCAAGGAACTTCTTGCACAGTTCTTTCATGTCATCGTCGCCTAAAGGCTTGACGCGGTGTTTGAAAGTGAATCGGCGAATGAGGGCTTCGTCAAGGTTATCGACGCGGTTTGTAGTGCCAATGAGAATGACGTCATTCGGGAGCCGGTCAAGTTCCTGCATCAATGCGATGGTGACGCGGCTCATTTCAGCGACATCATCGCGGCTGCCACGGCACATTCCGATGGCATCAATTTCATCAACACAAAGAACACAAGGCGTGCGCTTTGCGTAATCGAACACTCTGCCGATGTTCTGCTGTGTCCAGCCAAGAGCAGAATTGACAAGGCCAGAGAATTTCAGGAAAACAAACGGTAAATTCGCCTTGTGTGCAATGTAGCGGGCCAATTCAGTCTTACCAACACCAGGAAGGCCCGTCAAAAGCAAAGAGCAAGTATAGTGGATGCCAAGCTCCTTGATGGCTAAAGCTGCTTTTCTGGTGGCCAGGAGCTTGTTGATGACTGTTTCTTCCTCCTCGCGGAGCAGGAACCGGCTCTCAGGGAAATTCGTGGCATCCTCCGCAATCAAGAGGTTTTCCAGGTTGGCGGGCAGCTGAATCAGTTCCGGTTTCAGAAGATTCAACTTTCTGAGTTCGTTTTCTTTGAACCTGGCGTCCTTTTCGGGTACATTCTTTTCAAGCATGATTCGGCACTGAGTCTGCGCGTTTCGAATATCGCCATCCACCACAAATCGAATTAAATTACGTACGTCGTCTGTCATTTCATTTTCTCCTAAAAAAGAAATAGGCCGCCAAATGGCAGCCCGTTAATATGAGGTTATATTCTGATTTTTGTTTCTACTGCAAATAGTGTTTACCGTCGAAACAGAGAGATTATATTCAGTGGCAAGCGCCTGCACCTTCTCGCCTTCCCTGTGGCGTTTAGCAATCAGTGCATTACGTTCCGTGTTTTTTCGCGGACGGCCGCGTTTCTGTAAAATTCCAGCTCTGACATTTTCCTGATGAAACGTTTCATAAATCGCCGTTTTAGAGATTCCGTATTCCTTGGCAATAGTGCTGACCGAGACCCCTCTTTCGATTTTGCTTCGAATATCGGAATTCCTTTGATTGGTCTTGTCTTTCAGCGCCTTGTGATAGTATTCCTGACAGGTTTTTCCAATTTGGCGCATGTCCTTGTAAAGAGTGGATTTTGAAATACCGTATTTCTCACAGATGTCTTTTGAGGACGTTCCTGCCTCATAATCCGCAAAAATCGCCTTGCGCCTTTCATCCAACTTTTTGGAATTTGTATGTAAATGCCCTGCAAGGACGGTACGGACACTGCTTCGAGACAAAAAGTATTTTTTGGCGATTTCCTTATCAGTCATTCCGGCTTTCGCATCTTCCAACATAGCCGCATTGCGAACTTTCGTGGCAGCAGACTGCTTTTTCTTGTTCTTCTTAATCGTAGCTTGAGCGTATTCAGAAACAGTATAGTAGCACTGCTGATAAGTCACGCCATGCTTCTTTGCGATTTCAGCAACCGTCATCCCGGCTTTCGCATCTTGAATCATAGCTTCGTTGAGAGGTGCTCTTTTTGCTTTCTTTGCAAGATTCTTTTCTTTTGCTAGGTCTCTCACCATGGCATAGCAATAAGAGCTTGAAAAATACGTTTCCTTGGCGATTTCCTTGACAGTTTTGCCAGAAAGATACATTTCCCGAACCTTTTCGCGGTCTTCTTTGACCTGCTGCTTCGCAACATCTTTCTTTGATGCAGCCATGCAATTATTCCTCACTTTGACAACTTTTACTTTTCCCTGGGCCTGGACTATACCGCTTCATGGCGCGATATACGCTTCCCTTTTTGAGCCCGTATTCTTCCGCAAGCTCTTTGACAGAAACGCCGTTTTTGTATTTCCTGACCATCTCGGCGTTTCTTTTCTTGCCAGTCTCGATACGGTTTTGGTTGTGGATTTGTCGGCCATTCTTTCCGTGCGCATGAAGAATCCGATAAAAGAGCGTTCCACTGATGCCGTATTTTTCCTGGAGCTCCGGAGATTTTGCGCCCATCTCATATTCATGAATCATCTGGGTTTGCCAGGCTTTCTTCTTTGCTTTCCTCTGCCGGGCCTGTTCTTTGTAAAAGTCCTTCAGACTATATCGGACAGTAGAAACACAAATTTGATACTTTTCGGCCAGCTGTTCCTGGGACATACCGTTCTTGGCATCCTCCAGCATCTTTCTCTGACTTTGTCATGAGTTAGACACACGTGGGTAATCTTGTTAATCGGCATTTTCGCTATTCTCCTTAGCTCTGGCTTTTACGTTATACTGGTAAATCCCATTTTGATGAAGGATAAGATAACCTAGTGAAGGGCTGATATTTACCTCCCTGCTCAACTCGATAATCGATTTTTGAGGATTTTTTGTGTAAGCATCAAGAAAAGTTTGGTTCCGCATCTTTTTCTCTTTTTTGAGAGCCGTTTCAATATGATTGTATTTTTGGCTTTCGTACTCTCCGCTCGAATGCAAGATTGCATAAATACGCTGCATGGAAATGTCGTACATCTTGCCCAATTCTCTGGCCGTCATACCGCCTTTATACTGTTTAACAATTTGCTCATTTCGAGTGGTAAGTCTCTTCCTCTTTTTTTCAAAATAACGAGGCGGCTCCTGCGTACCTTTTAGAATCTTGTAGCACATCGTTTCTGAAAGATTATATTCCCTCGCAATTTCTAAAATCGGCTTTCCATTTTTGTAATCTTCGATGATGCTTTTATTGCGGTTCATGCGTTCTTCTTTGTTTGACATAAAGCCTCCGATAAAAAGAAAGAGCAGGTTCAAAACTGAGCCCGCCCTAGCCTTTCGGTCGGATTTTGCCCGACCAACGATGTTTTTTGATGCCTTTCGTTCTATATTTTGTATTATATGCAATTCGCACAGATACACAATGTTTTTCTTTCTGGTAATTTATGGTAAGTATTGTGCAAAAAATAAGACCACTACCCTTTTTGGGGTAGTGGTCTTGATTGCTATTGCTTTCGCACAATCAATTTGTATGATTTTGATTCCAACGCTTTCTGCTGAAAGAATCCGAATCAAAGTTTCGTTCTAGGAGTATCAGCTGTTCGATTCACCCGGCAGCCACTGCTGCGGATAAGCACGAAGGCGGTTACTCGGCACGCAGTCATTCAGAGCAGAGTTCTCAGCAAGCGCCATATCAATGATGTAGTAATCATTGCCGTTGCGCATTACATCGACGCTCCACTGCCCTGTCAACTCAATGCGAGGAATAACCTTCTTCAGCTCAGCCAGAACAGTTTGAACGCTTTCGTGGTAACGCTGGTTCAGAATGTCTTCATGCATCTTGTAGACAACATAATCATGGCGTTCCTGTGGGCTGCTGACTTTTTTGAATTCGTTCTTCATAACATCGCTGCGCCAATAAGGACTTGCGCCAAGGATTTCCTTTGTATCAAAATCCACAAACACGCGATATTCAGTGTGCAGCGGCAAACCGTTGTAGATGGTGGGGTTATTTTCTTTGTCCTTGATGTATTCTCTGACGACCCACTCGTTCGTGGTGTTCGCGCCGTAGAAGCAGCGATTGTTCAGAGGGGATGCCATCGAGCATGTCAGATGATTCAAAAACAAGAAATACTCGCCCATCTCATTGATTTCCTTCGGGTTATGGATATGAGCGTTGCGGAATTCGTATTTGGAAGAATACGTGCCCGTTTTGATAAAATAGTCTTCGTATGCCGAAAATTATAAAGGCGATTCCCATTGTTACCCACATCCGACCCGTACCTGCCGGGGTCGCATATTTCAGTGCTCTTTTCCGTTCTTTCTCAGACGGAATCATCTTATCCTTTTTGGCTGCCATGATTTCCTCCTCCTTTTAATCGTGAAATCTGTTGTTGATTTTCTGAATCAGCCAAAGCTGAGCTGCTCCGAATCGGTCGAGAAGAAAGCCGCCTTTTTCTTTGCCTGCTCTTTTGCACTCTTACTCATCGGTTTCTTCGTGCCGTCCAGATGATGCTTGCTCTTGTACGAATAGCCTTTCCAGGCAGCCTGATAGGAAAGGTAGCCATATCCGTTAGCATTGTCCAGGACCTTATCAGTTGCGGCCTCGACCACAACATAACGGGGCTGGTTGGGCTTTGAGAGTTCATCGCTTTTCACGACACGGTAGCTCTTTTTCTCATCTACACCGTACTTGGAGAACGGCAATGCGGATTCCTTTTGGGGTTTGGATTTTGCCTTGGCGCTTTCGATGCTTCCCTCAACGGAATCCACCAGTTCAGAGTCAAAGAACGCCTCATCAAGAGGTACGTTGGGGCTGTTCTGCTTCTTTGCTTCTTCGATTTTCTGATACATGGCATCTTCGGCGCGGCGCATCTTCCAAACCTTGATGAGGACTTTTTCCGGGAACGTGATGGTCAGCCCCTTTTCCGCCAGCATCTTTCGGACAGCAGGCGTAGCGAAAGACTTGTATTTTGCATACGGTCCTTCTTCGTGCTGCTCGATTTCATGGCTTACCTGAGTCATGTATTCCTCAAACGCCTTGTTCTGGTCGAGCCAGAACTCGACTTCGGAATAAGGAGAATCATGGTCCACGTTTTTTTGAAGTTCGCAACTCTTCGCATAAGCAAGACAAGCGTCTTTCACATCGGCAAAACCAAGCCCAAAATTATCGTTCAGAGTGTTTCGGCGTGCTCCATCCATCACGAAATAACGGCTTCCTTGCTTGATGATGGCAATACCATCTCCGGAAGTGATAGTGGTGGGCTCTTCCGCATATCCGTCGTCAGTCCAGCGGTCGATAATCGATGCCGTATCCTGTACAAAGCCTTTTCGGCAGGTGTAATAATCCGCGCCGTTGTAAGTTCGTTTCGTGATGCACTTGAGGATTGCGTCAATCAGAGCGTCCTTATCCTTGATTTTTACGCTGTACATCAGGTTACTTTTCACGTTCCAGACAACGCCATATGGAAGACCCAGCGCAATCATAGAACACGCACACTGCAGAAAATGCTTGTGTGCCAGACTGCTGATGAACTTGATGCAGTAGACGGTGCTGTTCTTTACGACATCCGCAAGGCCCGAGGCATAAATCACTTTATGGTCATTAGTATGAATGTCGATATCTCCGCGTGCCTGAACATACTCATCGGGAGTGAACACGGTGCCAAGCCGCATACTGAGCGACATTTTGGCTTTTGCGTTCACAAAAGGAGGCTTGACCTGTTTTACATACCGGCACTGATTCGTTTCAAGCGCCGTGAGCAGCAGAACCTTATCCTCGACCGTTGCGCCCTTCTTGATTTTCAAATACTGCATGTCCTTGTGTAGGTCCATATAATATGCAAGTGCGTCATCAATGTCGTAGGAGTTGAAGAACCCTGCCTGCATATAGATGCTGATGCAGGGAGACAAGTCAATCATGGCATCCGCTGCCTGCACATCGATGGTCGTATTGTCGTTGTGCTCAATCGGTGTGACTTCCAGCAGCTTATAGCAAGCATCCACATCTTCGATGAATTTGTGGTCAAACATCTCAGAAAATGCGAACGGATGCGGAAATCCGCGAAGAGTTTCAGTTGGGGTCATCAGAGATTTATCGCTCAACGGATGGTCTGAGTTTACGAAGATAATCCGCTGCTTTCCTCGGCTTGCTGCGACACAAAACAGATTCCGAAGAATCTCATATCGTGCCATCGGTTTGCTTGTGCGAGACGACCAGTATTCTTCCGTGAAATCAAACACAACGCAGATAGGCCGCTCCATACCTTTGCTGCCGTCAAAAGTTGTGAAGATACCAACATCCGAGGAGGGTGCTACCGCCTTATTCCCATCATTGTCTGCGATACTTGCATAGACATGATGCTTGTCATAGAGGTTCCCCGGTCGATTCTCTAAGTCATTGAGCACCTTCGTCATGGCTCCAATTCGAGCACCCAGGCAAAGGACATTTTTGGGGTTCTGCTTATTCAGGAACTCTGTCACTTCATCGACCGACATCTGTTCCACGATACAGGAGCTATTTACGCCGTTGATGGTCTTGCCCCAGATATTGCCGAGTCGTTCTGCCAAGTCATGAGAAATACGGAAGCATTTCGTGAAAACCACCTGTTCATGGCGGCCGAGAAAATCCTGCATGAACTCCCAGACATCCAGCGCTGTATCATCGTAGATTTTCTGCTTCATATCGCCCACTGCGACGATTTGAAGGCCCGGATTCTTAGAACGGATATATTTGAGCAGTTCTGCAATCTCGTCATTGATATCCTGATACTCGTCAATGATAAGAGTATCAATTGGCGGAATCGGAATTTTCTTTTCCAATACCATGGCAAGCTGTTCGCCCTGTCCGCAATTCCGGATTCCCTTTTTGTTCAGCAGCAGGCTTGCAAATCCGTGATAGTTCTGGACCAAGACATTATGATTTTTGATTTTGTCTTTGGCGTCAAGTTTGAGTAATCGGTTATAGGTCAAGTACAGGATACGCCGTTCTGGAGGGTACGCATCACAGAGCACGTTGATGGTCGATGTCTTTCCGCTGCCAATGCAGGCGTCACACAATACGTTTTTTCCCGACAATGCCAAATGTACGAATTCCTGTTGTTCGCTTGACAAGTCGTTCAGCGTCATAGCTATATCTCCTAACAACAAAAATGCCCCGGCAGCATCCAATTCAGATGCCGTCAGGGCACAATTTTTATCTTATTAGGGCTATTATATCTGATTCGCACAGATGTGCAAGGTTTTTATCACGTTTTATTTTTATTTTTGGCAAAAAAAGAACGTCCACCCGCGTTTGCAGATGGGCGCATAATCTTACGCGACCTCATGGGCCGCTTTGTAGCCTTTCTTACGGCAGTTGTGTTACCTGCAGCCGCTGCATTTCCGCACCATAGCAAAATATCGTTTCAATCATATGTGGCATAGTGCATCACTTTTGTAGTCCCGCAGGTTCTCACTTGCAACGTATTAACAAGAGGCAGACTATTGTGTTTTCAATCTTATACAGTTTTGTTGACCAGCAATTATTAGTTTTTGTCAAACGCTTTGACTGTTATAATTATACTCAGTCACCTTGACCTCATCAGGCAGCATTTCGCGGTGATAAGTCACCTCGTAATCCTCATAAGATGTAGGTGCATCATTAGGTTGCTTCAGTCGAGCCGCCAGTGCCCGCTCAATGGTGTCCCGATAAGCATTTCCCATCGGTTTGGTGTGTTCAACGACAAACAACTTACGCAGCGTTACCCATAAAAGGAGCGGGAAGCCCGCGACTTTAGTCGTGGGAGGATTCACTGTAAGGCTTCCGTTATCGCTTATGCGATGAACAATGAGACGATTCTCTGTGCAGGGCAGGACATCTTTGACGGGATGCTGGGCAGCAAAGAAACCGATGCAGAAAATTGCTCTTGCGTTTCTGTCTCGGACAAAGAGTTTGCCCGTCTGCATTCCAAGTATAATCTCAAGAAAGAGGACGTTCTGGAAGTCATCAAGGCATACGCGCAGGAGCTCGGTCTGGAGTACGGCCCCGTCAACTATTTCATGATGTGTGACCCGAAATACGCAAATGACCTTGGCGAAGTTGTTCAGTGAGTTGTTCTGAATGCGGCAAGGTAATTCGCTGCCATAATGGATGAGGTGTTTCCTATGACACAAACCGATACCAATACCCGTATTACCGGCCTTGGCTTTTACTTGGATGAAATCGAAAAGCCGATATTTTGCATTTTTCTTGAGAATCATCGTCAGACTATAGATGCCATGAGCGCATCTGCTTCTGTTCGTGCATTTCTTGACCGTATATGTCTCGATAACGGCCGCATTAACTACGATGAGGCGGATAGGCTTTTGGCGAAAGATGAGGATTGTGCTTTGCTCGGTAAATGTCTTGCCTCCGCCCTTAATCACGAATTTGGAGAAGAGTTGCTCTCCTGCCACTATAGCAGCTCAACTGATATTAACCGTCCGTGCCTTATCCTTTTACCTGAAAAAGTCAAGGATGAACCGGCCATAGCATGTGTGCAAAAGGCAGCAAATGAGCTGCTCGTCGATTTCGAGCATGTGTGCCACGACACCCACTAAACAAAAAAAGAAGGCTGCTACCCGTGATGGGCGGCAGCCTTTTGTCTTAAAAAAGGAAATGACTCGCAAATATTATTTACTCGTTTGTTTTTTTAGCTTGTCCCTCGTTTCCATCAGAATAATCCCAAGCCGGTTCTGACCCGGGATGTTCCGGCATTTCGGGCAATGGCAGTTTCCCCAGTAGTTATCGTGCCAACTGGTGGTATCTTCCTCGATTGGCTGCGTTCCCGTTTCGAGGAGACGCTGCTTGAGGTCTTTATTCTGTTCGAATTTAGCCATCACCACGCGGCGCATTACATCGTCCCGGGTTTCGTCCCAGTTGGCAGGGAAAGCCACATGACGGCCAAAATGCTTAGCCGTTGCCGGAGGCATGTCTGAAAATTGTTTGCGCTCTTCCAGCGGAACCTTGTGGCTCTGAAACGCTGCTTCGGCATTCTTGTAACGAATCCCATTCATCACAAATTCGCAAGAATAATAGTTACTCATAAACCAGTAGCGAGGGGTATCTTTTCTGAATCGAATCATACGAATCTCCTATTCTCTATCTCATGCGGCGGTTTTATTGCCGCTGTTCTTTTTCTCTACTGCTGTACTCAAAAGACCATCAAACAACTCAACTGCCGTAGACACAAACAGCTGGCTCTGAACCGAGATTTTTCCCGGCTCCGGAGTCCGCTCTTTCATGTGCGCAGCAGCATTATAAATTGCCGCCAAAACCCCATGCTTCATCAAAACCACTTCTCTGATATCGGGACTTTCAGCGGCAAGGAAGCTGGCGAGGTTGTAGGCCCGCCCAAGCATCGGCTCATCGTACAAAGGAGCATTGCGCTGAACCATGGTAGTATAAACAGCGGGTTGTTTCCCGGAATCGCTGAACCGAATGCCTCGAAAGCCAGAACTGACCTCATACAAAAGCGTGAGGCGTTCGGTCAGAAACACCGCCGTCTCGGCAATTCTCTTTGCCGTTTCATCAGGAAACGGAACGGCATTGTCCTGCTGTGCCGCGTGCAGAATCTTTTTAGCCAAAAGCCGTTTCGCATATTCCTGCACATCATGGTCGAGTTCGTAGTAAATATGGCTTACTGTCTTATTGGTACGCATATGATTACCTCCTGGTTCTCGCTGCCTTTTGCCGTTCGACCCACGCTTCGGCTTCCTCTACCGTGGCATACACTGCCGTCTCACCGCGCCGGGCAATCTGCTTTCGGGCATTCTGTGCCGCCTGCTCACTCTTTTGACACCTCCCACGATTGAAATCGTGGGATTCCTGGGCGGCAGCTGCAAGGCT
>OGOJ01001432.1_pt1 | contig 17845 bp, 18 predicted proteins | sample 1552601 | NCBI WGS metagenome assembly OGOJ01 (sample SAMEA2580184, study PRJEB22360) | human gut metagenome | biome: human gut; feature: human-associated habitat; material: faeces | place: Denmark | collected 2008/2010
CCAGATAGTCGTTGACGGTGACGATGTGCACGCCCTTGCCGGTCAGCGCGTTCAGGTAGGCGGGCAGCGTGGCCACCAGCGTTTTGCCTTCACCGGTCTTCATCTCGGCAATGCGGCCCTGATGGAGCACCACGCCGCCGACGAGCTGCACGCGGTAGGGGTACAGCCCCAGCACGCGGCGGGACGCCTCGCGCACGGTGGCAAACGCCTCAGGCAGGATGTCGTCGAGCGTTTCGCCGCTTTGCAGACGCGTCTTGAACTCCGGCGTTTTGGCCTGCAGCTCCGCGTCGCTCATCGCCTTGTATTCGTCCGCCATCGCTTCGATCTTGTCGACGATGGGGTAGATGCTCTTGAGCTCACGGTCGCTGTAGGAACCGAACATTTTACTAAAGAAACCCATATTCAAAACTTCCTTTCGTGGGAGCATAATGACACGCTTACAAGTATAGCATCCCTCTGCGCGATATGCAAAGGGAAATTTGCTGTATAATGTGAATGGATTGTAAATAAATTCTGATGCACCGGCGGGCATGTCTTGCACTCTATATAGCTGCTGTGGTAAAATACAAAGCAAGATAGTACAAAGCGACGAAACGCCCTCCGACGGCGGAGGACAGAAGCATAAGGAAGAAGTTTTTTCTCATCTAAGGAGGACATTCGCATGAAACTGCACTTTTACGGGGCCGACCGCTGCGTGACCGGCTCCTGCCACTGCCTGGAGATAAACGGTAAGAAGATCCTCGTCGACTGCGGCTTACAGCAGGGCCGCGACGAGCTCGACAACCGTTATCTCGCTTTCGCTCCTGGCAATATCGATATTCTGCTCGTCACCCACGCGCACATCGACCACACGGGCCGTATCCCGCTGCTGGTGAAAAACGGCTTCCACGGCCGCATCCTGACGACACGCCTGACAGCAGATTTGATGAAAATCATGTTGCTCGACTCCGCTCACATTCAGGAGAGCGACGCTGAGTACGAAAACCGCAAGGGCGAGCGCGCGGGCCGCGAGCATGTCGATCCGCTCTATACCGAGCAGGACGCGCTGGACGTCTTCAAGTACGTGACGACCTGCGAGTATAAAGAAAAGGTCGACCTCTGCGAGGGGGTGAGCGCGGTGTTCACCGACGCGGGCCATCTGCTCGGTTCCGCGTCCATCACGCTTGAGCTGGAAGAAAACGGCGTGCACAAGACGATCGTCTTCTCCGGCGATATCGGCAACGTCGACCAGCCCATTATTCGCGACCCGCAGCTTCTCAAAAAGGCCGACTACGTCGTGATGGAGTCGACCTACGGCGACCGCAACCACACCGAGGTCTGGAGCTACACCGACGAACTGGCGCAGATCATCGACGAAACGCTCGGCAAGGGAGGCAACGTCGTCATCCCGTCGTTCGCCGTGGGCCGTACACAGGAGCTTTTGTACTTTATCCGCGAGATCAAGGATCAAAAGCTCGTCAAGTCGACGCCGAACTTCCCTGTGTACATCGACTCGCCCCTTGCCAAGGCGGCGACGACTGTGTTCTGCGGCGACCTGCACGGCTATCTTGATGAGCAGGCGCTCGATCTTGTCAAGGACGGCACGCACATGTTCACCTTCCCCAACCTCAATCTTGTTGAGTCGAGCGAGGAATCGAAGATGCTGAACATGGACACGACACCCAAGGTCATCATTTCCGCCTCCGGTATGTGCGACGCCGGCCGTATCCGCCACCATTTGAAGCACAACCTCTGGCGCGCGAACAGCGCGGTCGTGTTCGTCGGCTTCCAGTCGCCCGGCACGCTGGGCCGCAGATTGCTCGACGGCGTTGAAAAGGTCAAGCTCTTCGGCGAGGAGATCGCCGTCAAGGCGAAGATCGTCAACTTCCAGGGCCTTTCGTCCCACGCCGACCATGACCACCTTGTCGAGTGGATCAAGGCCTTCGACCCGAAGCCTGCGCATGTGTTCGTCGTCCACGGCGACGAGGACGTTGCGCCCGTGTTTGCCGAAGAGCTCAATTCCCTCGGCTTCCATGCGCACGCGGCCAAGTTTACCGAGTGCTACGACCTTGCCGCAAACGAAATGGTCAGCGAGGGCTACATTTCCGAGCGCAAGCGCACGGCGCAGAAGTCCCGCGCCGACAACCTCTACGCCAAGCTCGTGGCGGCGGCGGAGTCGCTGCTTGAGTTTGCCAAGCGCTGTAAGGGCAGACCCAACAAGGACATTTCCGCGCTCACCGGCCAGATCATCAGCCTGATCGAGCGCTTCCGCGAGTGATTTGAGATACACAACAAAAGGTACTTCGCGCGATAAAAGCGCGAAGTACCTTTTCTGAGAGGAGAAGACGATGGAGCTTGCCAAAAATCAGGAGCATACCGTCACCATTGAGGGCTATGGCGAGGGCGGCATGGGCGTTGCGCGCATCGACGGGCGCGTCGTGTTCGTCCACGGCGCGCTGCGCGGCGAGAAGTGCCGCGTGCTCATCCTGAAGACGCTCAAGAGCGTCGCCTTTGCCAAAGTGCTCGAGGTGCTCGAGCCGTCGAGCGAGCGCATGGAATCGGACTGCCCGTATTTCCCGCGCGGCGGCGGCTGCACGTCCCGCCACATCCGCTATGAAGAGGAGCTGCGGCTGAAAAAGCAGCGCGTGCAGGACAATTTGTCCCGCATCGGCGGCAGTGATGTGACGGTTGAGGAAATCTTAGGCGCGCAGGACACGCTGCGCTACCGCAACAAGGCGCAGTACCCTGTATCAAAGGACGGCGCGGTCGGCTTTTACCGCGCCCGCACGCACGAGGTCATCGAGTGCGAGCACTGCTTATTAGTCAGACCTGAGGCCGACGCCGCGGCGGAGGCGCTGCGCGAATATATGCAGTCCTGCCGCGTCGCGGGCTATGACGAAAAGACGGGCCGCGGCCTCATTCGTCACCTTTACGTCCGCTCAAACGCAGCGGGGGAGAGCCTGATCTGCGTGCTTGTGAACGGCGATAAGCTGCCGAAAGAAGACCGGTTCGTCGCGCTCCTGCGCGATGCGTGCCCGAAGTGCACCGGCATCGTGCTCGGCACGAACACGAAAAAAGGCAACGTCATCCTTGGCGACCGCTACCGCACGCTCTGGGAGAGCGACCGGCTTGAGGATACGCTCTGCGGCAAGACGTTCCGGCTCAGTGTGCCGTCATTTTATCAGGTCAACCGCGCGCAGGCCGAGCGGCTCTACGCGAAGACCATCGAATTTGCGGGCCTCACGGGGCAGGAGACGGTGCTCGACCTCTACTGCGGCGCGGGCACGATCACGCTCGCACTGTCGGATCACGCGAAGAAAGTCCTCGGTGCGGAGATCGTCCCCGAGGCCATCGACGACGCGCGCGAAAACGCCGCGCGCAACGGCGTTAAAAACGCGGAGTTTTTCTGCGGCGATGCGTCCGATGTGGCAAAAAAGCTCGCGCGCGAAAACCTGCGCCCCGACGTCATCACCGTCGACCCGCCGCGCAAGGGCTTGGCCGCCGACGTGGTGGAGAGCATCGCCGAGATGCAGCCGGGACGTGTCGTGTACGTCTCGTGCGACAGCGCGACCATGGCGCGCGATGTGAAGCGCTTAGCAGACCTCGGCTACACCGCGAGGCGCGCCTGCGCAGTGGACATGTTCCCAAGGGCAGATCATGTCGAGACTATATGTTTATTGTCCAAACTTAATGCGAAGCAACATATCGAGATTAACTTGGATATGGACGAGCTGGATTTGACCGATGCGGAAAAGAAAGCCACCTACCAAGAAATCAAAGATTATGTGTTGGAGCACAGCGGCTTGAAAGTCAACAACTTATATATCGCACAGGTAAAACAGAAGTGCGGTATCATTGAGCGTGAGAACTACAATAAGCCGAAGTCTGAGGACGCTAAACAGCCGCAATGCCCGCCAGATAAAGAAAAAGCAATCAAGGAGGCATTGACGCACTTCGGCATGATTTAAGGAGGGCGGATATGACGTATTTGATTTCTTGTGAGTTCAACATGGATACCGCTTGTGTGGAACTGAAATTCAACGACGGCAGTATGATTGCCATTGACACCATTGCCGTGGAGAACGAGGTTGCCGACAATATGTATCAGCGGTCAGAGTTGGACTGGCTGATCTACAATGCGCCGTTGGAGTACGCCGATCTGATACTGAACGGCGATCCGGAGAAGTATCTGAAAGCGGTCACGCAGTATAAGCCGTTGGATAGCTGACATGGAAACAGCCCGTAGGACGTCAAAATCCTACGGGCTGTGTTTTCAGCCATATTTTAACTGTATTATCTTCTGTAATTCACAACCTCACCTGTTTTCTCCTGGCTAATCAGCATTCCAGAAGTATCAAAAGTGTATCTGAATACATAGCTTGTGCCGCCAATTGTGAAGGAACTTGTTGCGGGAGAGAAGAATGTGGAGGTAATGCTTTCTACATCCCAAAGTAGATTTCCCGTATCACTCACAGAAAGCTTTCCACCAAGAGACCCGTTGACAGAGTAGTATTCTTGGGGTTTCCCTGCATTAGGCTCACATACCAACAACATTGCGGTGTAGTTGTCCCGTACCATAGGCGTCAGTTCATCACTGGAAATTTCCCAGATGTTATTATCAAACAGATAATTCAATACTCCGGCAATTTCATATCTACCGCCTGCACTCTGATCTTCATTAGCAAGTCTCGGAACAGCGTACGCAGACAAATAGATATTTCCGTTATATTCAATCATATCGGTAATGTAATAGTAAGAATCTTCATCGCCATAGGAGAAGGACTCTGTAATATTACCTTCGCGGTCAACCTTAACGATTTTTGCGTGCTCATTCGTCATATAGCTACCGAGCTGAACCATGTAACCATCTTCAAACCGAGCTGCATTCCAAATCCCGTAGTTACCTACTTCGGTTTTATGGAAGTAGGTTTCTTTTCCATCCACCGTATACTGGCTAAGACAGAAATATTTCAGATCACCACGGCTGATTACGGCATAGCTGCCATCAGCATTTTCCAAAACGGAAGCGATGTATTCATCGTCAAATCCGTTATTGAGCATGTGTTTCCAAACGAGATTACCATCTAAGTCGATTTTAGCCATCCATGCATGGGAAATTTGAGTACTGGACCAAGTGTCGGTTCTACCGTAGGCAATTACACCATCCGATACGATGCTATAATCTTCAATCCAAAAATCGGAAATAGAAACACTCCAAAGCAAGTTATCTCCATCGTATTTCTCGAGATAGCTCTTATCGTGCACCTCTAAGCCAAGAGATTCATCTTCTTTGTATTCCGAATGGTATTTATAGTGTACGCCTGTTTGTGTGGCACCAATAAAACCACCGGTATAATTTTTATAATTCCAAAGATTTTCAATATCCTCTGGTGTTGGATTGTCTTGAACAATCTCGTAACCACCGATATTATCGGAAGAAATACTGTTTCGAATCACTTCGGCGGTCTTAGAATAAGTGAACGACTTCGTTGTAATATCACGATACACTTCCTTAATCTCACCACGAGTAAGTCCTTCCGTAGACATACCATAGTCATTAAAGAATTGAACAGCAGCTTTATATTCCTTTGCTTCAGCAACAACCGCAAAGGAACCGAAGCAAACGGACAGGACTAAGACCATGCAGGCAGCGATTGTACCCCATCTAAACCAAATTGGCTTATTTCGAGATTTCTTTGCAACGGGAGCTGCTTCGGCAATGTGTCGATCATCAATTTCTCCAAAAATGTCTAAAAGACGTTTGTTTTTCATAACGTTATACCTTCTTTCTCCAATACAGATTTAAGTTTACCTCTTGTACGGAAAAGGGTAACTGTCACTTTGCTTTCAGAAAGGCCATATTCATCTGCAATTTCTTTTACGGGACTCATATAAAAATAACGACGAACAAATATTTTTCTTGTTTCTGCTGGGAGTTCATCAAGGAAACGGTCGAGTACATCTCTGATGACCATATTCTCAACAGTATTTACTGCATCTTGTTCAGCAGGGATGCACTCTGATAGTTCGTCGAGAATTAGTGAGGTTTGTCCCGCACCACGCTTTTCAGCAGAGAGCTTTTCCCATTTATTCAAAGATAAATTGCGAGTGATTTTTCCAAGAAACGTCTGCAATTTGCTCGGGCGTTTAGGTGGAATGGAGTTCCATGCTCGGAGATATGTATCGTTGACACATTCCTCCGAATCTTCATCGTTATGCAGAATGCTGTAGGCAATGTAGTGGCAGTATCTTCCGTATTTCTTGGAAGTTTCAGATATGGCTTGTTCGGAACGTTCCATGTAAAGCTCTATGATTTTGCTATCATCCATATCATCACACTCCTTTCGTTTGTATCAAGGCCTTTCACCCTAATACACCGGGGTTACACGCTGTTCACTACACTTTTATTGGAATTTTTTGAAAAATATTTTTGAGATAGCAGACCAGGTACTATCAACAAAAAGTCCGCTATTGTTTTTCTGCCGCAGCAGCGTGACGAGGAAATTTTCTGTGTTGGCAAACACGGAATTTTTGCTCGGCACCCCACGGCACAGGTTGAGATTTTTGCAAAGCCTCTGCAAAAATGAATGTCGTGTGCTGTGGCATTTTCGAGAAAAGGTCCGACATAGTAAAACGCAGTTTTTTCAATGTGGGTACCATTTGTGAGAAAATGATGGGGGTATCCAAAGGGGTGAAATCCCTTGGCTCTGGGTTTCCAATAGGGGTGAGCAGCATCCCTATTGGCACACGATTTTGCTTGCAAAGTCTAGTGTGTTATACCTTTGGCGACCGCTGACGCTGGAAAGGGGCTGTCCCACGCCAGACAGACACTTTTCAGCGGAAGCAGAACAGGCGGATTTTGTGGGCTGAAAGGAACACAAAACGAAGGATTTAGCATGAGCAAAATCCGCCTGTTCGTGTGTAGTTGGCATAGGAAATCTTGAAGCTGTGCGGAAAGATTTTCTGTGACAACGGGGGCGCAAGAGGTATATAAAACCCGCCGCAGCGTCTGTTCCCCTCGTTAGTGAAACCACCACGGCAGTTCCAACCATACGTTATCCAACGCCAGCCTCTCCGTGGATTTCGCTCTGCTCTCTGACAGGAAGAAATGCTCCGCTGTCTCCGTCAAAGGATGCTCTATATTGTCCTCAAATCCGAAACGGTACAACAGATATTCACGCTCTCGGTTGCTGATTGCATCAAGGGCGGCGTGAAGTTCCTCATGCGTTTCTTTTGCAATATAAATCTGTGCGGGGTTGGTCATATTGGAATCGGGGATAAACTCATGACGATCCCGATTTTCAAATTTCATCACCTCGTCCAGACTGACGATCTCGCCCATGTGCTTTGCTTCAAAGGATGTACTCTGACTTCGGATGTAGTCGATCATCGAATTGCGGATTGCCGGAGCTGCGTATGTCAGAAATTTGTTGCCGCCATCGGGATTGAATTTCTCCACACATCCCATCAGTCCCAGACAGCCTTCCTGCACAAGATCGTCAAAGGTAACGCCGAGCGCCCGATTGACTTCTATCTGTGCGCTCCATATTTCATGCGCCGTCATTTTGATAAAACGCAGATTGTTTTCCACAAGACTGTTCAGTGCATCCATGTTCCCGTTCTGCGCCAGCGCACACAGTTTTTCGTTATCAACTGCCGTCATGTTCATCTTCTGTTGGCTTGACCGTGAGCAGTCCGATCAATGCCTGATTGAATTGTTTTAATGCTTCGGGGTCAACACCCTCCATGCCGCTGACGCTGCCCGTGATCGCTTCGGCAACCATTTCGGGCGTGATATTCGGCTTTGTCACATCCTGCCCCTTTGTCAGCTCTGCGTACATATGCTGTGCCGCTTCTTTGCTCATGGCTTGTGCGTCTGAGACATTGGAGCCGATCTCCTTCTTGATTTCTTTCAACACATTCATAAAGGTGTTCTGAATAGCAGTAAGATCAGCTTGATACATCGGCATCCTTGAAACGCTGACAGTCTTTGCGGCTTCTGTAATGGCTTCTCTATCTTCGGGATGCTGCTTTGCTTCTCCCATCAACAGCGCACTCAATGTGGCATACATCTGATTCTGTGCGGCATATCCGGCAGCAAGGGTATCATCAAAATAATGTGCGATCATATTGGTCATTGCGGCGAAGTTTTTGTTTTCCAGTAAGCGATTGACAACCTCAGCATTGACCTTTCCTGTGTAGAGATTTTTTGCCGCCTGTACCGACAAGCCGAGTTCGGCTATATCGTAATTCATGCGGTCGGGAATATCGGTAACGCCGAGCAGGAAGTCGGTGGATACCTCAAATTCCTTTGCGATCTTTTTGATATTCTCGTCACCGAGTTTGCCTGTTGCATTGCTGATAAATCTGCTGAGTGTGCTGACATCCATTCCAATTTTTGCGGCAAGCTCACTCTGCGTGATCTTACGTTCTTTCATCAAATCCTGCAAACGCTCTCTGATGTTGCCGGATAAGTATTTGCGCTCCATGCTCTGCGCCCCCTTTCCTATTGGCATCAATCTTTTGTTTTTGACTTGATATATTTTCCGCTCTTGACTCTTGCATCGGCGGGCTTCTCTGCGTTTTCGGGGATAATCCATCGTCCACCCGCCCTCTGTGCGCCGGGGATGCGGTTTTCATTGCAGAGGATACCGACACGGCGGTGGGAAATGCCCCATTTTTCTGCAACCTCAAAGGTAGAAAGATATTTCATCGGTATTACCCTCCATTCCTGTACTACTTTATATTATATACCACAAGTGGAATAAAATCAATATCATAACTGTGAACAATCGCCGTCCTGCGTTTTGCATTTTTGCAAAATTACAGGGCGGCTTTTTTGTTTTCCTGCATTTGTGCGTGATTTTTCGGTCTATAGACATTTTCTCCGTATATTCAAGCAGACGAACAAAATCGTCGAGAAAAATTTATGGAGGAATGCGATGAACATTTATGAAAGCATCAAGGCGGCAATCAGCGTAAAGCAATCCGCCGAACACTACGGGCTGAAAGTGAGCCGCAACGCCATGGCTTGCTGCCCGTTCCACAATGACAGGCATCCGAGCTTGAAGCTGAACGAGGAATATTTCTTCTGCTTCGGCTGCGGAGCCAAGGGGGATGTGATCGACTTCGTGGCAAGGCTCTTTGATCTGAGCAGCTACGAAGCGGCGCAAAGACTGGCTGCGGACTTCGGTATCAGCACCGAGCCGGGACAGCCTGTGGCAGTTCCCCACAAGTTAAAGCATCCCTATATCCGTCAGTTCCGGGAGGACGAAATGCTGTGCTTCCGAGTGCTGACGGATTATTTGCATCTGCTGGAAGATTGGAAAGTGTGGTATGCACCGAAAACGCCGGCTGATGCGCTGGATGATCGCTTTGTGGAAGCCTGCCAGATGATTGATTATATCGAATATCTGGCAGATATTTTGACCGTAGGCGATCTGGAAGAACGTGTTGCTGTGGTGGACGAGCTGATGAAGAATGGCAAGATTACGTTCCTACAGGACTACACCACAAGAAAGAAAAAGGAGGATGTGCGCCATGAGCGAAGAAAAGATGCAGACCTCGCCCTTTGAGTGTCCGGCGTGGTTTGACGGAAAGAAAATCAACGAAACTGTATTCTGTGAAGAATTTCTCCGGGACTATCCGATGGTCACGGTGAACGATGCTTTTTTCACGGTCAATGGCAGAGTACACGATGAAAACCGCTTGAAAAAGGTCATCTATGACCGCATCAAGTATTATGTGACCAGCGGCGTTGCAAAGAAAGTCACCAATCTGCTGGATGTCATGCGTATGGAGTGCTGCACCGCAAAGCTATCTCTGTACCAAGACCGTATCCATGTGGCGAACGGCACGTACTATCTGAACGGCACATTCAGTCCCGAAAAGGATTTCTGCCGCAACCGTCTGCCCGTTGCCTATAATCCCGATGCTCCGCAGCCTGTGACATGGCTGCATTTTTTATCCCAACTTTTAGAGCCGGAGGACATTCTGACCTTGCAGGAGTTTATGGGATATTGCTTTATCCCCTCCACCAAGGGACAGAAGATGCTCCTGCTGATCGGTAAGGGCGGCGAGGGGAAAAGCCGCATCGGTATCGTCCTTCGTGCGCTGCTTGGCAGCAACATGAACACAGGCAGTATCGCAAAGGTGGAGACAAGTCCCTTTGCTCGTGCAGATTTGGAACATGAACTTGTGATGCTGGACGATGATATGAAACTGGAAGCTCTCCCCCAGACCAACAACATCAAGGCGATTATCACAGCGGAGCTGCCGATGGATTTGGAGAAAAAGGGACAGCAGAGCTATCAAGGTGATTTGTATGTACGCTTCATCGGCTTGGGTAACGGTGTCCTGCAATCTCTCTATGACCGCAGCGTTGGTTTTTTCCGCAGACAGATCATCCTCTCCACCAAGGAGAAAGACCCGAACAGAAAGGACGATCCCTATATCGCTGAAAAGATGTGCGCCGAAGCGGAGGGCATCTTCCTGTGGGCGTTGGAGGGCTTGCGCCGTTTGATCGACAACGATTACAAGTTTACGGTCAGCCAGTCGGCACAGGACAACATGGACGCTGCCGTATCGGACGGAAACAACATCATCGAGTTTTTAAGCTCCGAGGGGTATATCCGCTTCAAGGCAGATTATGAGGTCAGCTCCAAAGACCTGTACGCCGTTTACAAGCTGTGGTGTGATGATAACGCTTTGAGCAGCCTTTCCCAAAAGAGTTTCTGCTCGTTTCTCAAACAGAATGAGAGTCGGTACAACATCGAGTACACCAATAAGGTCAATATCGGCGGCGGGAGGTATGCCAGAGGATTTGTCGGCATCGAGCTTCTGCAAAGACCATTTCTGTAAAAATGATATTGACCCGAAAATACGTGTACCATCCGTACCAAGTGTACCACGGTACAGCAAGTACACTTGGTACACGTACTTTTCAGTCCGTTTCACTATTATTTTTCAATGCTGTTGGCGGATGCCCTGTTTTTGGGCATTGAAAATCAATGGTAATGAAAACAGGAAAGATTTTGACCGCAGAACAAAACCATTTCACGAAATCGTGCTTCTCTGAACAATGTATCCCGTTTACGGAACAATAGGTATTTTCTCTGTTCCAGAGCAAATCACACGGAACAGTAAAGTGGGATATGGTCATATATGGGCAGGACATCACAAGCAAAATTCTGAACGGATTTCAGAGATTGCAGATTTTCACTAATCGGTGAAGTGGGTATGCCGTAGGGCGTACCGTTTTCGCCGCATTACAAACAAAATTTATGGAGGATTTTATCAATATGAATGTACGCAACGAAATAAAGGCACAGATCATCCGTACCGGAATGACTATGCAGGAAGTTGTTGACCTGCTCTCGGACGAGTACGGATGGAGCGACAGCGTTTCCAATCTGTCCGCAAAACTACAGAGAGAAAGTATCCGATACAAGGAAGTCGTGGAGCTTGCCGATGTGCTGGGCTACGACATCGTATGGCAGAAAAGGAGGGGCAAATAATGGCAAATGCACAGTACGCTATTTTAAGATTTGCGAAATACAAGGGACCGGAGATCAGCGGCATTGAAGCTCATAACGAGCGCACCAAGGAGAAATACGCAAGCAATCCAGACATTGACCCGTCCCGTACACACTTGAATTTCCATCTTATCAAGCCCGAAAGGAAGTACAGAGCTGAATCCGAGTGTCAGATTGCAGAAGCCGGATGCCGCACACGCTCGGACAGCGTTCGTGTGGTGGAAGCTCTCATAACCGCTACGCCGGAGTTTTTCAAGGGAAAGAAACGAGCTGAAATCCGTGAGTTCTTCAATGAAGCGTTGGAGTTCATCAAGCAGAATCAAGCTCCCGAAACGATCATATCCGCTGTGGTGCATCTGGACGAGAAATCGCCCCATATGCACCTTTGCTTTGTACCTCTGACGGAGGATAAAAGGTTGTGTGCCAAGGAGATTTTAGGGAACAAAAAGAAGCTGACACAGTGGCAGGACAAGTATTGGGAACACATGGTAAAGAAATATCCCGATCTGGAACGTGGCGAAAGTGCCAGCGAGACCGGGCGTGACCACATCCCCACAAGGGTATTCAAACAGATGGCACGTCTGAACAAGCAGCATGACAAGCTGGCAGAACTGCTCTCCGATATGAAGTTCACGAACTACAAGGAGCGTTCGGCACAGATTGCGGCGTTTCTTGAAAAGTATATCCCCGATGTTGCCGCTATGGAAACGCAGATGAAGAAATACAAAAAGTTCTTCAAAACAGCGGACGGCAAACAGAAAGCGTTGGAAAAGAAAAATGACGAGCTGACCGCCGCTCTGGAAAAGAGCGAGAAAGAAAGCACCGTCAAGAAGTTGCAGGAAATGCGGCTGCATAGCGATTATGAGCGCATCAAGGGCATTCTTGACCGCATCCCGCCGGAGATCATTCGAGCATATACACATCGTGACAGCAAAACGCAGGAGGTACGCCATTATAGATAACAGAAAAAAGGATGAATGGAGCGGCTTTGCCGATTTACTTGCCAACTTAATAGAGAAATATGCGGCGGTTCTGGATATTGAAAATCTTCCGGAGCCGCCGATTTGTTTGGACAGCGAGAAAAAAGAAATTGTAAACAATTCCAAACTTTTTGAGGAATCTATTGAAAAAACGGACATTGCATGATATAATATACGTGTGATAAGTGTCCAAACCTACTCTGAGAGTGATTTCGGAGTAGGGGTTACATAACGGTGCTGCATACGGCGGCACGAATGAGGATAACGATATGAAAAAAGACAAGATAAAAGTATATATTTACACGAGAGTATCCACCACGATACAGGTGGATGGATACTCTCTGGATGCTCAGAAAGCCAGAATGAAAGCATTTGCCGAGTACAATGACTATAAGATTGTCGGTGAGTATGAGGATGCCGGTAAATCCGGTAAGTCCATCGAGGGCAGATTAGAGTTTAACCGCATGATGGAGGACATCAAATCCGGCAAGGACGGTGTTTCCTATGTGCTGGTGTTCAAGCTCTCCCGTTTCGGCAGAAATGCGGCAGATGTGCTGTCCACCTTGCAGGTTATGCAGGATTTCGGTGTCAATCTGATCTGTGTTGAGGATGGTATTGATTCCTCCAAGGATGCAGGAAAACTGATGATCTCCGTTCTGTCAGCGGTTGCCGAGATCGAGCGTGAGAATATCCGTGTTCAGACGATGGAGGGCAGAATCCAGAAAGCCCGTGAGGGCAAATGGAACGGCGGCTTTGCTCCTTATGGATATACGCTTGAAAAAGGCAAGCTGTATGTGAATGAGGAAGAAGCAGAAGCAATCCGCATCATCTTTGACAAGTACGTGCATACCGACATGGGCGCAAACGGTCTTGCCCGATACCTCGCCAATCATGGCATTGGAAAAATCCAAAGACAGAACGGCAAGAATCCTCTGTTTGATGCGGCGCTTATCCGCAGGATACTGAAAAATCCTGTTTACTGCGGCAAGATCGCCTATGGCAGACGCAGGACGGAAAAGGTGCATGGCACAAGAAACGATTACCGTCTTATTGAACAGGACAACTATCTGTTGGTCGATGGTCTGCACGAAGCACTTGTTTCCGAAGAACTCTGGCATGATGCACAGGTGAAATTGGTTGCCCAGGCAAAGAAATACGAGAAGGTCAACCATGGTAAGGATAACAAGGTGCATCTGCTGACAGGCTTGCTCAAATGCCCGATCTGCGGAGCCGGTATGTACGGCAATAAGAGTGTCAAGCACAAGGCAGACGGCACGAAGTACAAGGATTTCTACTACTACGGCTGCAAACACCGCACCATGACCCGTGGTCACAAGTGCGACTATAAGAAGCAAATCCACGAAGAACTCTTGGAAACCGCTGTCGCAGAGGTGATTACCAAGTTGGTCAGCAATCCGAAGTTTGCCGCTTTGATGCAGCAGAAAATCAGCATGAAAGTGGATACTTCCGCTATCGAACAGGAGATTGCAAACTACGAAAAACAGCTTCGCCAGAGCTATTCCATCAAGTCCCGATTGATAGAGGAAATTGATACACTTGACCCCGATGATAAACATTACATCAAACGCAAGGCAGACCTTGATGATCGTCTTTACAAGATGTATGATAAAATCGAGGATACGGAGTCTCTGCTGATTGAAGCCAGAGCAAAGAAAATGGCAATCGAAGCTGAAAAGCTGACTGCCGATAATATCTACAAAGTTTTGATTTACTTTGATAAGCTGTACGCCGTGATGGATGAACAGGAACGCCGACAGCTTATGGAGTCGCTGATCTCCGAAATCCATATCTTTGAGGAACGGAAGCCGAACGGACAATGGCTGAAATCCATCAAATTCAAGCTCCCGATCATAGAGGAAGATATGGAAATAAGTTTGGACAACGATACACAAGTTGAGACGGTTGTTTTGCTTTCCAAGGGTGAGGTCGACTCGAAAAAGATTCGGGTTGAGTTCTCTTTGGAAGATATGGATATGTCCGAATTTCAGGATGGGGCAACCTACACCCAGATCAAAGACTATGTGCTGGAGCATAGCGGGTTAAAGGTATCCAATCTTTATATCTCACAGATTAAGAGGAAATGTGGGATTGAAGTTGGCAAGAATTACAATTTGCCGAAGTCCGAGGATTCCAGACAGCCACAGTGCCCACCGGAAAAAGAGAAAGCGATCCGAGAAGCATTCAAATATTTTGGGATGATCTAACATCCTGCAAAATGGAGGTTTCTTATGGATAGATTGATTTCTTGTGAGTTTAACATGGATACCGCTTGTGTGGAACTGAAATTCTTTGATGGTAGTATGATTGCGATTGATACGATTGCGGTTGAGAACGAGGTTGCCGACAATATGTATCAGAGGTCGGAACTGGATTATCTGATTTACAATGACCCGATTGGATATGCTGATTTGATATTGAACGGAGATTCCAAAACCTATTTGAAAAACTGTTACAGAGTATAAATCTGTGGATACGGCGATTGGAGCGATTTGCCTGGCTCACTAAACCTCTAAGCCCATAGTTATTGGCTAAGGCAGATATTCAACTTTAATTTTAGAAAACATAAATAAAGGCTATCCAATCTTTTTGACTGGGTAGCCTTTGAAAGTTTTGCTCTTTCTACTTTTTAAGAATCAATTTATGAATGACCATGCCGATTATCAAACCAAAGGATGATACTGCCAAATACCAAAGCGAATGTATCAATGCTGTCTCGTTATAGTATATAAACACAGATGGCACAAATGTAATTGCTATGATTATTGGATACAAGTACTTTACTTTCAGATTTGAAATGCTGCCAATTAGAATTGAAAGCAATAATGTTGCTAAAATAAGCAAAACTATCATTCCCATAACGTCTGTTGGTCCTGCAAATAATGGAAATACATAAAACATAAATAATTGAATTAAGAGTATTAGTATCTCCTTCAAGTATTTCTTCATAATCAAAACACCTCCGTTCATATAAACTCTTTTTTATTTCATTTTGCAAAGATTATCTTGATTTGCAGTTTGTCATTGTTGTAGATTGCTCCAATACTTCCGCCCATACGCTCAATCAGCAGCTTGGCGATGGACAATCCCAAACCGGTTGAATTGCGACTGGCTTCTACTGTATAGAAACGGTCAAACAATCTGCCGACCGTCACATAATTCAGATTGTGCGCCGTGTTGCTGAATGTAACACAGCCGTTCTTATCCATGACTACGGACAGATCGCCGTCAGAGTATTTCAGCGCATTGCTGATAATGTTGGAAAAGATACGGTTGACCGCACCTGCATCCAGTTCACGGAAAACCGGTTCCTCCGGCAATTCGATTTCCGGTTGGATGCCTTTTTCCTGCATGACCGCATAGAAAGACAGCAGACTTTCCTCCAATGCCCGGACAACATCCATACGTTCTGGTTTCAGTTCCTGAAAAGAAGTAACCACACTATATCTGAATAGTTCTTCGGTTAGATTTTTTAAAACATCTGTTCTGTTTTGGATTTGAGAAAGATAGCAGTGTACCGTTTCGCTTTTTTCCTCTCGTTCCAATAGGTCAAGATAACCGTTTATCGCCGTAAGCGGAGTTCTCAGGTCATGGGAAATATTGGTGATAGCTTCTTTCAGTTCCAGATCGCCCTGTTGGTAACGATGGCGTTCCTTGCGGAGCAATCGAAGCTGGATATTAATCTCCGAAGCCAGTTTTCTCAGATGAGGGTCGCTGGAAGAAATATCAATCAGAGTGTTTGTGTCGGAGGAAAGACGTTCCTGGAATTCTGTATGAATTTCATCAATACTTTTTTCTATAAAAATAATCTTTGTGATTAGAAAAAATACAACAATTAGCAAAATACAACACAAAATCCAAGGGAACATCTTTCTACCTCCTTACTTTAGGTTCTTTTTCTTAAAGGAACGACTTCCTATAAGAGATGTTGAAAAAATTACAAACGCAGAGCACAATGGAAGAAAAATCAGGTGTTCCACCCCTTCTTCGCAAAGAATTACACCTTGTCCTCCAGGTGTCAGACAGATAAGAAATTCCAGCAGGATACGAAATGTTCCACCGATGAATTTGATATTTTGGGGATGCCATCGCACAGTTGGGTCTGTATCACTCCACATCCATCCATCCAATAACTCTGGTTCTGCAAAACGATCATAAAGGAGCATCCCGATTATGACCATTGCAGCTACAGCTCCCAGACAAAGAAGTGTCGCTGAGTTTTTGTTCTCCGCCAGACTTGCCAACAGACAACATACGCTGGAGAGTGCAACGACCATCAAAAGGCTTGAAAAAATATAAAATGCCATCTCTCCCAAAGAGAGGTTCAGGCTTGCCGTACCCAGTAGCGGAATACCCAGCATCCCATTAACTATCAACCAGATTAGTGCAGTACTCAGTCCAGCACATATGGTCAGGAGAAGATTGGAAAAATAAACTTCTTCACGAGTGTGTCCGCAGATTAGTTTATTGCGCAGAGTTCCATATTCATAGTCTGTTCCCCACAAATATGCGGCAAATACGGCGATAAATGGTCCCATCAGGGGTGAATATCCAAAAAAACGGGCGACCAGCTTATAGATGTATGCATTAGTCAAATTCGTCTGGAAGTAACCGTTGAGGATGATGAATGCGGAAAGCAATACAGCAATCACTAATTCTATTCGAATCATTTTTTTATTCTCTGTACGGTAAAAGGCTGCTCGAAAAAGTTTACGCATTATTATCACCTCCAACCAGAGAGATGTAATAACTCTCCAAACTTTCATCTTTTTCCTGCATAGACAGCACTTCGCAGTTTTCCTTTGCCAGTACAACGGTCAGCTGTGTCACATTGATCTTTGCGAACACATCGGCTGTTGTTGCGGAGATAATTTTATATTCCAGATTCATGGAATCCAGCACACGAGCCAGAGTAGAAGTATCGGTCACTTCCATGCGGACACACTTGCGGCAAACTGTGTCCAGTTCTTCTGCACTCAGTTCCTTCACCATGCGACCATTATCAATGATACCGTAATGAGTAGCCAGACGGGAAAGTTCATCCAGAATGTGACTGGAAATAAGAACTGTAATCTGTTTTTCTCGGTTCAACTTCAAAATCAGTTCTCGCATTTCCACAATACCCTGAGGGTCGAGACCATTTACAGGCTCATCAAGAACAAGAAAGTCGGGATCACCGGCTAATGCGATAGCGATGCCCAGACGCTGCTTCATACCGAGGGAGAAGTTCTTCGCTTTTTTCTCTCCCGTGTTGTCGAGACCTACCAGCTTCAACAATTCCTGAATACAATCAAATGATGGCAGACCAAGAATGAGATACTGGTGCTTCAGATT
>OGOJ01001445.1_pt1 | contig 17741 bp, 20 predicted proteins | sample 1552601 | NCBI WGS metagenome assembly OGOJ01 (sample SAMEA2580184, study PRJEB22360) | human gut metagenome | biome: human gut; feature: human-associated habitat; material: faeces | place: Denmark | collected 2008/2010
GACCGCGTCCCCGAACACGAATACCGAAGACGAACAAGGACCGGAATAATTCTACCTTTTAAGTAGGTACCAAGATTTCAATAGGTACAAGAAATACATTACATCGGTCAAAGTAGATTCGCTTTGGCCAGTTCCCAAATATTTCTCACGCTATCCCGGTCATACTTCCGGTAGGGTTCTCCGAACCGTTCCTCCACTTTCTTCAATTCTTCCCAATCCACCAAACAAGCATGCTTCTTATGTTTTTCGTCCTTATTCACCGAAACAAAGTCGGGAATATCGCTCAAATGCCAGACATCCCACTCGTGAACAAACAAGGTGGCATTCCAATGCAGGTGTTCTCCTTTGGCCAAATTTTCAAACCGCTCGTTTCCCAAAGCCTTTACATATTCCTCTTCAGTAGACCATTGTGCAAAATCCTGAGGCGTAAGCCCGGCTAATTGCAACTTGGTATAAATATGGGAGGCAGCCGAAATATTGGTCATCTTTTTAATCGGCGACAACGCTTGCCAAGGCACCTGTTTCTCCACAGCTTTCTGTGCATTGTAATAGGCATGGATCTTCCGGGCAGTCATCTCCCGACTCTCATTGATGATAATATCTTCAGTGTAAATATTGTCGTTACTGCCATATAAACAAATTTCTTTAAAACATTCCTTCGCTTGCTGAATATAACTGTAATCTCTTGTATTATAGACATCTGTCAAAATTTTAATCTGATCGTTATCGGTTTCCCTTGAAATGAAATGCGACAATTCGACCGCAGTCTTTATATTCAATTCATCTTCTCCCAAAGCGACCAGAATGTATTTCAACCCGGCCAACTTATCTTTCAACAAATTGAAAAACTCACTACTATTCACTTCCGCCTCGTGATATTCGAGCTGATAATTCTTTAAGCCCGGATAATAATGTTCGAAAAGACCCGCCTTGCATTTCATCTCTTTATCGATAATCGTAGCCCGGAAAGTCGATCCGACAAACTGCCCCTGTTCTATCATTGCTTTCAATGCCTCACTCCCCATATTCCCAAATCCGATAATCAGCATACTGAAATCAGACAAGGCGACAGCTTTAGAAGTTTCCAGTTTCAGGGCATTCACAGGAGGATAATTCGTGATCAATTCCTGAGCCGCCAACTTAGACCGGTTAAAAATATGTACTTCGACATTCAAAGGACCGATTTTTTCTGCAAAAAGATCGATCAGTTCTTCCGAATCGGCATTCACATAAAGCCTTAATTCCTTGGGTAATAACTGCAATCGCCGGATTTCCCCGATCACTTTCAGGGACATGTGAATATTATAATCTTCATTCTCGGACAAGAAAAACATCCGGCAAACCGATTTATCGACCAATTTGGAAATCTTTAATTCGTCGAAAGCAACCTCTTCAGAAAAATCTTTTTTCAGGAACACCGCCTCTGTTTTACTGATTTTTTCAAATAAAGATTCTTTATCCCGGAGACGGGGTAAGGACAAATTTATTTTTGGGAAAGCCACCAATTTGTGTTTTACATTCTTATCGATAAAAAGAATAAAACGCTTCCTGTCTTTTTTCAGTAAATCTTCCGCCAAAGCTACAGCTCCTTCGTTCAAATCGAAAAAGATATAACTGTCTTTCGGGGTAGAGAGTTTTAATTTCAGCCAGGACAGGAATTGTTTGCCGAACAATTGCAAAACGACCAGAAAGCTGACCAGAAATGCCGCAAAGTGAATAATAGAAAAAGCGAACATATAAGTCGCGTTTGTATGCATATGATGCCTGACTTCGAGTAAATCCGAATGCAGGAAAAACATGTGAAACGTGGACAAAAAAGAACGGACCACCAAGGTTATCAGCGATTCTTTCGTCCCAGCTTCCCAATAACCGATGCAATAAATTACAAATCCTGCCAGGGCAGTCAGTGGAATCAAGCCCCAATCCCTGAACTTGTAAAACGATCGTTTATCCTTCACCAACCACAGACAACACAAAAACAACACAACGATAAATCCTGCCATTTTCAGGATTTCAAAAATCAAATTCTCCATCATATCAACCATTTAATTATTCCTCTTTCAACATCAGTTCACTTTATTGGCTTGTTTCTCAAAATCTACAATAAATTAAACGTTTCCGGGATTGGCTTGTTCCACAAATACTACAATAAATCAGAGCGCCCGAAAGCGCTCTGTACACTTTTTTACCCCACTGTAAGAGCTTTCCTAAAACTACAGTTTAGCTCCGCATCCGCTACAAAAGAGAGCTTCAGCAGGCATCGATTTACCACATTGGGTACAAAATTTTCCTCCTGCCGGAGCAGCGGTGTTATTGTTCGTATTCCGGTAAGCTTCGCGGGCAATGGTATCGGCAGCAATCATCATCACTTTATCGTCCATTTTTGCCTGGGCAATCATCCCGGAAATCTGGGTAATCAATACCGGCCAGAACAAAAACATAGAAATCAAAGTCGGAACCGCCTGTTGTCCGAAAATCCCGACTCCGGCATCGACCCGAATCTGTTCGTTTGCCGGATAAATATGGACTTTCAATGCAGTTTTCATTCCCAATACAGCTTTAAACATATTCCCTTTCGTAATCGAGATATCATACCCACCGCTAATCAGATCCTGAGCCTGTACCTGGTAACCCTCATTAGTAAAAGTCCCGGTTATATCTTTAACTATAGCCGGAATAATCTCCGGTGAAGCAAAAAATGTCTTTGTTGATTTAAACGTTCCCATAGCCTAGCTTTTAAAGTTTTAAATCCTGAATTTCCTTGTACTGATGGATAGCATACAATACACTCATTTCTGCCAAAAGATTCTCTACCTCACTCAATTGACCGGGCGAAAGAGTCTGTTCCAATTTTTTTAATAAATTAACCACCAGATTAGCCTGATTTGTCAGCTCGTCGTCTGTTACGATCTGATCTTCCATTATTTTCCTGAATGTCGGCCGCTGAGCAACCAATTCATCGATGTTCAGTATTCCTTCTTTATCAAACAACATATTCTTTTATTTTAATTTGAAACCACAATGTTTACAATAAATCCAATCCTTTTCTAAAGGCTTTCCACAGTTAGGGCAAATCAGTCCGTCTTGTTCCAATTTTATATTTTTCAATATTCGCTGACATTGTTCTGTTTTACCCCATTTCAGAATCTCACGTACCCGAATTGCCGTAAAAGGATGAGAAGCTCCTAAAATAGCATAATTCTGTAACAATTTATCCCAAGTATTGTTTTGCAGCGTATCATAATAATCGGCTTGTTTTACAAACTCTTCGACATTCACATTTTGAGTAATCTCCCGCGGACCACCGGCTAGCCGAAGCTGTACTTCGACCACTTTCTCTATACTCCCTAAAGCGACAGCACCTGCACGATCTGCCGACAGTTCACTTCGCCTGCTCCAGTATTGCAAAGCCCAATACACCGGCATCACTGCATTTCCCAGTATTCCCATACGTTCTATATTCCTGAGTAAAGTCGAAGCCAGGGTATGGTAAAGCATGTGCCGGCAAGCGATATGTCCGCATTCGTGGGCTATAACCGAAGAGACTTCTTCATCGGTGAGGTATTCCAGCAATCCCGAAGTCACAGTCACCATCGTCCGGGTATCCCCCATCGCATAAGCATTCGGATAAGGATCCATTTCGAGATAAAACTCAGGTTCTGAAATTGAGAGCCTTTGACAAATCGGAGGCAATTTCTGATAAATTTCAGGCAGCTGAGTCGGTGAAAGCCGAATTTTATTCGCCATATTCATACCGTGCACAATCTGCTCGTCATAATAACGCATAAACAATTTCATCGCTGCTGCAAACCCAGGGATAGCTTCCATATTCCGGCGTGCAGCTTCATCTTCCGGATGAATATAATCAGCAGGTCTTACCATAACTTAACTTATTATTTTATACTAATCATATAATATTTCGAATCTTTCCAACTATCGATAAAACGATCCAAAGGATAATACCGGACAGGCTCTTCCATCGCAACATCGTAGACTTCGACCCGAGGCGGTTCCGAATAATCTATGTTACGAACGAGGACTACGTGATCGGGTATTTCCCCAATCCAGCGATCCTCGAATTCCTCCTGTTCAAGATTCCCGCTCAGCTCACCACCATCGACACAAGCAATGACATCGTGCCCTTGTTCTAACTCCCGGAACAATTCGTTTATCTCCCGGCAGAAGCGTCTCTCCACCTTCAATCCGAAACTCTCGACCAATTTTCCGATATATTTCAAAGGAGTCCCTTTCTCCTCCTCATACCAATGCTGCTTCAGCGCAATCTGTATCAGTTCCTCTTCCGTCACCTCTTTCCCTCGCTTTTGTAATACAGCAAGTTCAGAACGAATCACACACAGATTCCGACAAGACGATGCAGCAAAAAACACCGGAATATCGAGACTATTGCAAGCCACCTCGAAAGCCTCTCTCTCTTGTCCGTCATGCTGCAGGACCTGCCATATTTTCAGATTCTCCTCAGGAGTAGTATTCCCATCCAGATAAGCAGCCAAAAGCTCATCCGATAAAGAGTCCAGACGATCAAACATAATGTTCCTCCTCTCTTATTACTGCTATTAACTGTTTTACAGCCCGATGCCGGATGTTATACAAATTTTCCACAGTTACATTCATTTCCCGGGCTAACATTTTCGGGTCGAGGTCCTTTAACTCCAAATCGACCAACACCTGACGATATCGTTCATTATTCATTTTACGAATAGCATTCCAGACGTCCATCTTACTGATCAGTTCCGGTAAAAAATCAAAAACTTTCTCTTCTTCTTTTATTGGAGCCGATTGATTCCGATAATCCATCAGTACCCCTTTTCTTTTTTGAAAAAAACGTACAGCAACAACCGTCAACCAGGTCGTCAGTTTACTCCGGAAATCGAACTGCCGAAGTTTATACCAATTATCCGATTGCAAATAAAGATACAACTCGTTGATCAGCTCGTTTTTATCGAGTTGACAAGGACAAAACCGATGCAGTATATAATTGAACATCGGCGTACATTTATCAAAAAACAAATAACGGACAATCTCTTCATCACCGATAAGTAACCGATCGACTAATTCCCTATCACTAATCAGTGCGTAATCTTTTTCCTCCATATCCCATTAATCACCATAAAAAATACTCCTTATAGCACAATTTGTTTTAGTATTGCAAATATAAACATTCGTTCATTTTTCCAAAATTTTAATTTTGTAAATATCTGATTTTTCTTCTCCCGAAGCGATGATTTTTTTCTAACAAATATTTGTTTCACCGAAAATAAGCATTAAATTTGCGACCTGAAAATTTTCCTCAGGGGTACAATAAGCGGTTCATAACCCACCCCATGGTATTAACATTAAAACAACAAAACAAATGTACGCTATTGTTGAAATTGCAGGACAGCAATTTAAAGTAGAAAAAGACCGTAAGGTTTATGTTCACAGACTGGCAGCCGAAGAAGGCGCTCAGATAGAATTCGACAGTGTTCTTTTAGTGGACAATGACGGTCAGGTTAAGATCGGTACACCGAAAGTAGAAGGCGCAAAAGTTACCGCAAAAGTATTGAGCCACCTGAAAGGGGATAAAGTGATCATCTTCAAAAAGAAAAGAAGAAAAACTTTCGAAAGAAAGAACGGTCACCGTCAATATCTGACTCAGATTCAAATCGAATCTATCAACGCTTAAGCTCTGTAGAGTGATTTTATTATTTTGTAACTTCTAAATTATTAATACGATATGGCACATAAGAAAGGAGTCGGTAGTTCAAAGAACGGCCGTGAATCAGAAAGCAAACGATTAGGAGTAAAAATCTGGGGTGGACAATTTGCTAAAGCAGGAAATATCCTGGTTCGCCAAAGAGGTACTGTACATAATCCGGGTGAAAACGTAGGTATCGGTAAAGATCATACTTTATTCGCTCTGATCGACGGAACAGTTGTTTTCAGAAAGAAAAGAAACAACAAATCGTTCGTTTCAGTGGAAGCTGCTGCAGAATAAACTGAAAAGATATGAAATATTAAACTCCTGTATTCTGCCCGGATACAGGAGTTTTTTTTATAATTTTACCCTTCGAAAATAAGGAATGAGTAACGATAGAAGGTGGAACGATTAACAGTCAGCTTACCCTTGAATACATTGTCCGTCTGAAATCGTAAATCTAAAATATTCAAATTATGTTGAATCTGAAATTTATCCAGGAAAATAAAGAAACCGTCATAGAGCGCCTGGCTGTAAAAAATTTTGATGCCCGTGAATCCGTTGAAAAAATCATCGCTCTCGACAACCAGCGAAAATCCTTACAACAGGAGGCAGAAGCCAAACAGGCTCAAATGAATATCATCGCCAAAGAAATCGGTAAACTGATGCAATCGGGACAAAAAGAAGCCGCAGAAAAAGCCCGCCAGGAAACGGCCGATCTGAAATCAGCTATTGCGGGATTGAATAGCCGGCGCACCGAAGTCAGCAACGAATTAACCGACATTTTGCTCCGCCTGCCCAATATGCCCCATGCCTCTGTGGCTAAAGGAAAGTCTGAAGCAGACAATGAGATCGTTAAAATTGTCGACAACATACCCCAAAAGCATGAAAACGATCTGCCCCATTGGGAACTTGCCAGGAAATATGATTTGATCGATTTCGAAACCGGTGTAAAAATCACCGGTGCCGGTTTTCCCCTGTATAAAGGCCTGGGAGCACGACTGCAACGGGCATTGATCAATTTCTTCCTGGATGAAAATATCAAAGCCGGTTATCAAGAGGTACAACCACCCCTGATGGTGAATGCCGACTCTGGCTACGGAACCGGACAGTTACCGGACAAAGACGGTCAGATGTACTATGTCAACGAAGACAATCTCTATCTGATCCCGACTGCCGAAGTTCCGGTAACCAACATTTACCGCGACGTCATTCTGGACGGAGACCAGCTACCGGTAAAAAATACCGCTTATTCCGCTTGTTTCCGCCGGGAAGCCGGTTCTTACGGCAAAGATGTAAGAGGATTGAACCGGTTACATCAATTCGATAAAGTTGAAATTGTCCAGATCACCCGTCCCGAAGTATCCTACGAGGCCCTGGAAGGTATGGTGAAACATGTGGAGAGCCTGCTGATCAAGCTAGGCCTTCCCTATCGCATCGTTCGCTTATGTGGTGGAGATATCAGTTTCACCTCTGCCCTGACTTTCGATTTTGAAGTCTATTCCAAAGCACAGGAAAAATGGTTGGAAGTCAGCTCTGTATCCAATTTCGAGGAATTCCAGGCCAACCGCTTGAAATTACGGTTCAAAGACAAGGGAGATAAGAAAACGACAACCTGCCATACGCTGAACGGAAGTTCACTGGCTCTTCCCCGGATTGTCGCTGCCTTATTGGAAAACTATCAATGCGAAGAAGGTATACGGCTACCGGAGGTGTTGCAGACGTTTATGGGGACAGAGATGATAAGGTAAAAAGTAAAGACTAAAAGTGATGGACTAAAAAAAGCCAGAGGCGATGGGTTAAAGGTTAAAAGGTATTAGATGCCGAAGGCAAAGAATGGGAGCTATCTTAGAAGTTAAAAATTTGACTTAGAAGATAGCTCCTTTACTTTTTAAAATAGGAAATAGCTGAGAAATCCGTATCTTTGTAAGCAAATGTATCGGGGTTTATGAAATTTATTGTCATTCTTTTTTTGCTATTCACTTCTATTTATACACTGGCCCAACAAAGTGATTCTCAATTGGCCTATACCTATTATCAAGCCAAAGAATACGATAAAGCTGCCGAAAAATTTTTGAAATTATACGAACGCACACACTCGGCAAATTTTCTGGATTATTATATTATCTGCCTGATTAATGGTAAAGAATACGACAAAGCCGAAGATACCCTGAAAAAATTACTGAAAACCGACGATAGCAATAAAGATTTTCTGATCGACCTGGGCTATATCTATCAACAACAAGGGAAAACCAATAAATCGGAGGAATGTTACGGGAAAGCAATCAAAAAAATTATTCCGCAAAATACAGCAATCATTAATCTGGCCAATAAATTTAAAAATATCCGGGAATATAGCTGGGCGATCAAGACTTATCAGCAAGGCCGGATACTTTTGAAAAAACCGGATGCCTTTCTGAAAGAATTAGGGGATTGCTATCTGATGGAAAGAGATTACGAACAGATGATGCCTCTCTTTGTCCGCACCCTGGAACTGAACCCGGGGAGTATCGACAATATTACCGCCCAGCTAAGTTTTGCCCGTTCGAACGACATTGTCAATAGTATAGACCCGGTGATCGAAAAAACACTGAAATCCTTATGCCAGAAGACGGATTATCTCCCGGTTTTTGATGAATTGGCTGTATGGTATAATCTACAAATCCGGAATTATCTCCTGGCACTTCAACATGCTGTATTATTAAATAACAAGTCTGAAAATAAACTGCATATTTTTTTGAATATAGCTCTCGATGCGATAAACAATAAAGCTTTCGACCAAGCCACCATAGCTTACCAAAAGATCCTCGGCAAAGGCAAGGAGAACAATCCGTTTTACCTTCCGGCCCGTAAAGGTATATTGACTTGTCGGTATGAACAACTCCGGCAAAGTCCTGCCGACCGTTCAGACTACCTGCAAATAGCCGGAGATTGTGAGAAATATATGCAGGAATTCGGTTATACTCCGACCAATATAGACATTCTCTCTTTATTGGCCGAGCTCTATGCCTATCGACTCCAACGACCGGATTCGGCCGATCGCTTGCTCGATAAAGCCATCCGGATGCCAAGGTTAAATTCCAACACTTTGAGTCAGCTGAAATCCCAAAGAGCCGATCTATTGACTTTTATGGACAATCCCTGGGAAGCGACTATCCTATATACCCAGCTTGAAAAGGCAAATCCGAACAATGACATCGGGTATGAGGCCAAACTGAAAAAGGCAATGTTAGCTTATTATGCAGGTGATCTCTTGTGGGCAAAAGCTCAGTTCGATGTATTGAAAGGAGCAACAAGTAAGCTGATCTCTAACGATGCTATCCAAATGTCCCATTTCATCCATATGAATTATGAGGCAGAAGGGGATAACCGGGATTTAGAAAAAATGGGACGCACAGAATATCTGCTTTATAAACAACAGTTTCAAGAAGTTCTCCCCCGATTGGACAGCCTGATCGGGCACTGTTCGCCGGGTATCTCCGATTACGCCACCCTGCAAAAAGCCCGGTCGCTCTGCGCATGTTTCCAGGATGAAGAGGCTGCCAAGTTACTAAGCGAATTAAAAGATCGTTCGGAACAAGTATATATCAAGGCCGAAGCTTTATTCCAACTTGCCGGTCTGAAGAGAAAACAAAAAGAACTGCAACAAGCGAAAGAATTGTATCGGTTACTCGTCACCGATTATTCGGGTAGTGTTTACAGTATTGAAGCAGCCAAACTCTACCGGGATCTGGAAGCCGGAGAACAAACAGAGGTAAATAACCTTTAAAACGAATTTTATGCGAATCATTTACAATACCAGTTTTATCATCGATGAAGACATCGAAACAGCATGGATCGGTTTTATCCGGAAGAACTATATTTCCGTACTTCAGACCAACCGCCTTTGTGAAGATATTATCTTCACCAAAGTATCGATCGATCAGCCCGAAGGTAAAACTTATTCCTTACAGTTGGTTTTCAATTCCGAAGAACAACAAAACCACTTTTTGGATGAATGGCTGCCGGATATAGAAAAAAAGATTATCCAAATTTTTTCTAATCGGTATTTATGCTTTAGTAGTATATTGACAGAAATCTAAAGTTATGGAAAAATTAATTATGGGAATCGACCCCGGTACCAACTTTATGGGATATGCGATCATCAAAGTATTCGGAAAAAACCAAAAACCGGAATTAGTAGTATCGGGAATTGTAGATATGATTAAAATTACAGACCCTTATATCAAACTTCAGCGGATATTCAGCCGTACCCTACAAGTGATCGATAGTTATCAACCGGATGAACTGGCGATAGAAGCTCAGTTTTATGGAAAGAACGTTCAATCCATGCTAAAACTCGGCCGGGCTCAAGGGGTTGCTATTGCAGCTGCTCTCCAAAGAGATATCCCCATTTTCGAATATGCTCCACGGAAGATTAAAATGAGTGTTACCGGTTCGGGAACCGCCTCAAAAGAACAAATCGCCCTTTTACTAGGTAAGTTTATGACTTTACACACCACCTCAGAAATGCTGGACGAAACAGATGCTATTGCTATCGCTTATTGTCATTATCTGCAAAGTTGTAATCCGCTGACTTCAGCAGGGCATACCTGTAAATCCTGGAACGATTTCATCAAGAAGAATCCGGATAAACTAGTCTGAGCAGTCTTATTTTTCAGCTTTCCGGCATATTGATCTATCTCATAAGATACGAAAGGAAGACCAGCGAACTTTTACTTATCAATTACCTCCATATAATTAAACAGATAAAGTCATCAAAAAACGTAGGTTCATTTTTTTTCTTTCTATTCCGATTCCGGGTTTTATACCGTCAGACCGGCTCACCTCTATCGGATTATGGATAATTGGGTTATTTTATCGGAAAATCTTTTTTTGCTGAAATTTATGGTTTTCAGGTTCGGTTTAGCTTGCCAGGCAGTGATAACGTAAGTCGGAGGTGTTCGTGTTCGGGGACCATTGGAGCTCTGGCGAGTGTCGTCTTGCTTTTTCTGAACGCCCGACCGGTGGTGTCTGACGGAAACGTAACGTAAAGTTTTTTGCGGAGTGAGGAGTTCCGCCGGTCAGTGAAAGAAAGAGCCAGACGACCGACAGAAGCGACCGGGTCACCAAACACGAATACCGAAGACGAATAAGTAACGACAGAATAATTCTACCATTTTTCCATTTACATCTGATTTACACAAAACCATAAAAAAGGTGCATAGAAAAACTTCTATGCATCCTTACGATTTTAAATATTATTTTGCAAATAAAAATATTTAACCTCTAATTTGAATATCAGATTAAAAAAAACACCCCTTAACGCATAATCTCCTCAACTTCTTCGACAGTAATCGGAGTACGTTTATCTCCCAGGAAGCGCGAACCTCCGGGAATAATCAGGATATCATCTTCCAAACGGATACCTCCGAAATCCTTGAATGTTTCGATCTTGTCATAATTCAGGAATTCTTTATGCATCCCCTGTGCTCTCCATTGGTCTATCAATGCCGGAATAAAATAACATCCCGGTTCATCGGTAATGACAAATCCCTCCTGCAACCGGCGCCCCATCCGCAACGATGAAGTTCCGAACTGGTCGATCGGCCGGGTTTCATCGTCATATCCCACATAGATCTGTCCCAAGTCTTCCATATCATGTACATCCAATCCCATCATATGTCCCAGTCCGTGAGGCATAAATAAGGCATGCGCCCCGGCAGCAACCGCTTCGTTTACATCTCCTTTCATCAGGCCGAGATCTTTCAAACCCTGTGCCAGCACCTTACATACCTCCAGGTGCACGTATTGATAAGTCACCCCGGGTTTAGCTATCTCTATCGCTTTGTTATTAGCAGCCAATACGATATTATAAACCTCTTTCTGGCGGGTCAGGAATTTCCCACCGACCGGAACCGTACGGGTAAAGTCCGAACAATAATGGGACACTTCTTCTGCTCCGGCATCCGTCAGCATCATACGTCCTTCCTGAAGGATCTGGCTATGATCGTGATTATGGAGTGTTTCACCGTTCTGCGACAGGATCACAGGGAACGACACCATACTTCCGTACGAAGCTGCAATTCCTTCGATCAGCCCTGCAATATATTGTTCCTTGACTCCCGGTTTACAATTCCGCATAGCAGCTGTATGCATTTCGTAACCGATATTACAAGCTTTGGTGATTTCCTCGATTTCACAAGGTTCTTTTACCGAGCGGAGATCGACCACAGCTTTGATCAGTTCCAGCGAAGCATAATTTTTCACCAAAGCAGGCCGGATACCCAACAACTCTTCGAGCAAGAGCATATTCCTGAAACGATAAGGAGGTAAAAAATGAATCCGGCGTCCCTGAGAAATCGCCGTTTTCATACAATCCGCCAGCCGGGCAAAAGGAGCGGTCTTCGACACGCCGACCCGGGCTGCCATATCCTTTACACTCGGTTGAGGTCCCATCCAGATAATATCATCCATATCCACATCATTCCCGAACAGATATTCATCCCCCGAATCGATATCGATCACTCCTGCAAAACCGGGTTGATTCAGACCGAAAAAATAGAGAAACGAACTATCCTGACGGAACTTATAAGTATTATCCGTATAATTAGCCGGGGCCTCCCCATTTCCCAGGATCAACACCAAACCACTTTTCACTTTTTCTTTCAGACGGGCGCGTCTGTTTTTGTAAACACTTGTTTCAAACATATCTTTCAATTTTTAGTAAGTACGGTTTAAAAAGTGTCACAAGATAAAGAAAAAAGCCAAAAGGGGAAAGGCAAAAAGTAAAAAATTTCTCTCAAACCCGCCGAAAGGATTTATTGCGGAACAAATAACCGGCAAACGGGACACAGATCCCGGCGATAGTAACAATCCAGGCTCCGTAAGCGATACTGACCTGACTTCCCAATATTCCCTCCATACCGCCACCAAGGCTAAACATTCCTTCCTGGGCAAACCAGACATCGATAATTTTCCACAAAACGACGAACGATGCCAGTAAACTACAAATCGTAATGCTCCAGGAAATTCCCATCGAAAGATCTTCATGCAGATCCTTTCTCAAAGCCAGAATAATCACTATGATAAACATGATAAAGGTAAACCAGCCCGACGAAGACATTCCGGATATTGTTCCCAATTGTACAATTTTATACCAAGGTAAAAAAGTAGCTATCAAGCCGATGAGAGCCACAATAATGACAGCAAATCTCTGTTTGTTCATAATCTGAAGATTTAAATATTATTTCTTCTTTCAAAAAGTCTTTTGTCCTACTCTTTTTTTGAAAGAAGATTCAAATTTTATACGTTTTTCCTATCGAAAAGTTTTCGGTTTTCCCTTTCGAATCCCCTCAAACCTGAAAATGTATCGTCTGTTATTTAAAACTGTTCTAAACATGAAAAACTGAAAATAATCTTCCGATTTTGCTTGATAATCGTAAGAACAATACGTAATTTTGGAACGCTTTTTGCAATAACAACGTTTTCGAAAAGACGTTTGAGTGCGTAAAAAAAATATGTTATACAACATAAAACGGTGAAAATCAAACATTTTAAAATACAATTTATTAACAAATCAATTTATTGATCATGAAACCAACTCATATCGAACACATCGGTATTGCCGTCAAAAGTCTGGAAGAAGCTATTCCATTTTATGAAAATGTATTAGGACTGAAATGCTATGCAGTAGAAGAAGTAAAAGATCAGAAAGTAAAAACAGCTTTCTTTCAAGTAGGTCAGACAAAAATCGAATTGTTGGAATCTACCGATCCTGAAGGTCCTATCGGGAAATTTGTAGAAAAAAATGGTGGCGGTATGCACCACATGGCATTTGCCGTTGAAGATGTAGCCGAAGCTTTAAACGAAGCAGCAGCAGCCGGTTGTCAGTTAATCGACAAAGCTCCCCGTACCGGAGCAGAAGGACTTCAAATCGGATTCCTTCACCCGAAATCAACCAATCGGGTACTGACAGAACTTTGCGGTAAAAAATAATTACGTCAAAAGCGTCAAAGATGATTGAAAACGTCAGAAAGGCATTTTAAAGCAGTGTCCTTTTGGCGCTTTCGATGTTTTCAAAGCTTAGGCATTTTAGATATTTAAAAGTAAATTTAAAATTTTATGGCCACAAATCAAGATAAAGTCAAAGAACTTATCGACTTACGAAATCAAGCGAAATTGGGCGGAGGCGAAAAACGGATCGAATCTCAGCACAAAAAGGGTAAATATACAGCCCGGGAAAGAATCGCCATGTTGCTGGACGAAGACAGCTTCGAAGAATTCGATATGTTCGTCACACACCGGTGTAATAATTTCGGCATGGAAAAGACAAAATTCCTCGGAGACGGAGTTGTTACCGGACAAGGAACGATCAACGGACGTATCGTATTTGTATTTGCACAGGATTTTACCGTATTCGGAGGAGCACTTTCAGAAATGTTGGCTCAGAAGATCTGCAAAGTCATGGACAAAGCGATGACGGTAGGAGCTCCGATCATCGGACTGAACGATTCCGGTGGTGCACGTATTCAGGAAGGCGTAAATTCATTGGCAGGATATGCTGAAATTTTCGAGCGTAACATCCTAGCTTCCGGGGTTATTCCACAGATATCCGCTATTTTCGGCCCCTGTGCCGGTGGAGCCGTATACTCTCCTGCCCTGACCGATTTCATCCTGATGACCGATCAGAGTTCTTACATGTTCGTTACCGGACCGAAGGTGGTAAAAACCGTTACCGGCGAAGATATCAGTACAGAAGACCTGGGAGGTGCAGAAGTTCACTCGACCAAATCGGGCGTTTCTCATTTTATGGTAGAAAACGAAGAAGAAGGTATTTCTCTGATCCGTGATCTGCTTTCTTATCTGCCTTCCAACAACCTCGAAGAAGCGCCGATGATGGTATGCAACGACCCGATCGATCGTCTGGAAGACAAATTGAACAGCCTGATTCCGGATAATCCCAATCTGCCGTACAATATGCTGGAAGTAATCGAAGCAATCGTAGACCAGGGCAAATTCCTCGAAGTACACAAACGTTATGCCCGGAATATCATCGTCGGTTTCTGCCGGATGGGAGGACGTTCTGTGGGTATTATCGCCAACCAGCCTAGTTTCTATGCCGGAGTACTTGATATCGAATCATCGCGTAAAGCAGCTCGTTTCGTTCGCTTCTGCGACTGTTTCAATATTCCGATCCTGACGTTGGTAGACGTACCGGGATTCTTACCGGGCCGTGTGCAGGAATACGGCGGCATCATCACCCACGGAGCCAAATTGATGTTCGCTTACGGCGAAGCTACCGTTCCTAAAGTAACCGTTACTTTACGTAAATCCTACGGAGGAGCACACGACGTGATGTCCTGTAAACAACTTCGCGGCGACTTCAACTACGCCTGGCCGACAGCCCAGATTGCCGTGATGGGTGCCAAAGGTGCTATCGAAGTACTATACGGTAAGGAAGTAGCAGCGATCACCGATCCGGAAGCAAAAGCTAAATTTATCGCAGAGAAAGAGGAAGAATACAATCATGCATTCGCTAATCCTTACAAAGCAGCTTCTTACGGTTATATCGACGATGTGATCGAACCACGCAACACCCGTTTCCGTGTGATCCGGGCCTTCCAGTCTTTACAGACGAAGCGTGTCACTAACCCGATGAAGAAACATTCTAATATACCTTTATAATTATGACCATGTTAGCAATCGACTGGGGCTATGCGCTCCTGGTCACGGGAATGGGAATCGGAACTGTATTTTTACTGCTTATTGTTTTGATTTGGGTAATTGGTTTGCAAACCAAAATCATCAATGGCATCACAGGCCACTCGAAAGGGGCTTCTGAAGAAGCGACCGTAAGGACGACAGAAACCCATCCGACGCCTCACGAACAAGCAGCCATAGCCATGGCTATGCACCTGTACTTCGATGCCCACGATGAAGAGCCGCATGTCATCACGATTCAGGAAGTAGAAAAGCGCTATTCGCCATGGAGTTCCAAAATTTACAGCATGAGAAATACGATTATCAAGTAAATAAATTGACCATATGAATAAATTTAAAATCACTATCGACGGAAATAATTACGACGTCACAGTGAATCTAACGGATCATCATAAAGCTAACGTAGAAGTAAACGGGATATCTTACGATGTAAGCTATGAAAGCAAAAATACGGTTGCAGCTCCTATCCGCAAATCGACAGCTCCCGGTACCCCACAGGTACATGTTTCAGCACCGGCTGTTCTACTACTTGTTTCAGCCCGGGTTGCTGCAGCATCCAGTGCCACCAGTATCAAAGCTCCGCTTCCCGGAACGATCATGACCATCAACGTAAAAGTCGGTGATCAGGTGAAACGGGGAGATACCTTAGTCGTCATGGAAGCCATGAAAATGGAAAACAACATTATGGCTAACAAGGACGGACAAGTGAAAGCCATCCATGTCACTGTCGGACAGACGGTCGTACAGGACGATAAACTGGTTGATCTGCAGTAATTCATTGTAAAATCGTTAGTAATGAAACAAATGAAAAAATATCTCTTTCGGCTGGTTGCCTTTCTGGGCCTGACTATTACGCCCTTTATCGCCAGTGCCGAAGAAGTCAGTTTAGGAGAAAGCATCAGTAAATTCCTGAACGACACCGGATTTGCCCGCCTTGTCGAGGGCAACTGGTTGTGTTTGGTGATGATAGCTGTCGCTTGTTTATTATTCTATCTGGCTATCGTTAAAAAGTTCGAGCCTCTGTTATTGTTGCCTATCGCTTTCGGTATGTTGCTGACCAATCTGCCGGGAGCCGGATTGTATCATCCGGAACTATTCGAAGGAGGACACATTCATTGGCCGGATTTTGCAAATGCCAACAACGTCGGATTGCTGGATTACATCTACCTCGGAGTGAAACTGGGTATCTATCCCTGTGTCATTTTCATCGGTGTAGGAGCAATGACCGATTTCGGTCCGCTGTTAGCCAATCCGAAAAGTTTCCTATTGGGAGCAGCAGCCCAGATCGGTATCTTCGCTACTTTCCTGGGAGCTTTGGTTCTCGGATTCAACTATGCCGAAGCCGGTTCGATCGGTATTATCGGTGGAGCCGACGGCCCGACCGCCATTTATCTGACTTCTAAGTTAGCACCCAATTTATTAGGCCCGATCGCCGTGGCTGCCTATTCCTATATGGCTTTGGTACCGGTCATCCAACCGCCTATTATGAAAATGCTGACTACTCAGAAAGAACGCGAGATCGTCATGAAGCAATTGCGTAAAGTATCTAAAACAGAAAAAATCATATTCCCGATCATCGTTACTGTTTTTGTATCTTTATTGTTACCTTCTGCCGCTCCGCTGATCGGTTGTTTGATGTTAGGTAACCTGATGCGTGAAAGTGGAGTTGTAGAACGTCTGAGTAAGACTGTTCAGAACGAATTGATGAATATTACCACCATCTTTCTGGGTGTTTCGGTTGGAGCGACAACTACCGCAACAGCTTTCCTGAACTACCAAACTCTGGCCATCCTGGTAATCGGAATCCTGGCTTTCGCTTTGGGAAGTGCCGGAGGAGTATTGCTGGCTAAATTTATGAACTTGTTTACCAAGAATAAGATCAACCCGCTGATCGGTTCTGCCGGTGTATCGGCCGTTCCGATGGCAGCCCGTGTATCTCAGACTGTAGGTCAGGAAGCCAATCCTGGCAACTTCTTGCTGATGCATGCCATGGGTCCCAATGTAGCCGGAGTTATCGGTTCTGCTGTTGCAGCCGGTATCCTGCTCTCTTTCCTCGGATAAAACAAGAGTTTACCGTAATAAATCAAGGGTGTGCTTCAATGAAGTGCACCCTTTTTCAGTTGAAACGGTTACAGTAATAAAATATACTTCTCCCATTCCGATGCCACCTGCCAGTGTCCGGCCTCCCTCAGCCCACAGGACAAGCTTTTGTACAATCGCATATCTTCCCTACCGATAGCAGACGGAAGGTATTTGTTTATTGAAACGATGATAAGGGCCAAGTTATAGGTAGGTTTATTTTTTCTTTCTATTCCGATTCCGGGTTTTGTGCCGTCAGACCGGT
>OGOJ01001467.1_pt1 | contig 17510 bp, 15 predicted proteins | sample 1552601 | NCBI WGS metagenome assembly OGOJ01 (sample SAMEA2580184, study PRJEB22360) | human gut metagenome | biome: human gut; feature: human-associated habitat; material: faeces | place: Denmark | collected 2008/2010
CGGCGGCAGCGGCACTCTGGACACATCGCAAGGCAGTCGTCGCCATCATTGCCGGACTGCTGGCGATCCCCGTTCTGTTCATTATGCTGCTGCCCTCCCTGATCTTCGGCGGACTGACACAGGCAGGCTCTGAGGGAAATCCTGACTCCTCAATCCTCAACGACAACGCCGCCATTGTGGAGAACATCAATCAGATCTCGCAGGCGATCAGCGATTTGCTGGAGGAAGGACAGGAGGATGTTCGCGCCCGTATTGAAGCAGATTTTGCCGCTTCCAGCGCTGATCAGAAGGAGATCATCAATCCCTATGAAAGCTCCCCGGCCTATAACGCCAACCGCTTCATTGCCATGTACTGTGCCGCCAAAAATCAGGACTATACATCTATCTCCCTCAAGGATATGGAGGCGCTTATTCGCAAGGCCAAAGACTCCCTCTACACCTTTACAAGCACGGAGGAGCCTCGCACGACAACGGTGACAGATACGACCATCGACGAAAAGACCGGCAAGGTCACTGTGACGGAAACGGAAGTCACAGAGATATGGAAGATCTATACCATTGTCTACAACGGAGAAGCCTATTTTGAGGATAAGATATTCGCTCTGTCAGATGAACAAAAGAAACTGGCGGAAAACTATGCTCAGAACCTGAGCGTGTTCCTGGGCGATGGCATGATGCAGGGTCTACTCCCTGCCGAGTCTGCCGACCTCGTATCTCTGGGCGATATTCGTTTCTCAGATGGCGCGACACAGGTGGTCTACTATAATCAGCTGGACAAGCGGTACGCAAGCAAGCCCTATGGCACAGACGATATCGGCACCTATGGCTGCGGCCCCACCTGTATGGCTATGGTGGTATCGTCCCTGACCAATGAGACGGTCGATCCCGTTGAGATGGCACGTTGGGCCTATGAAAACGGCTACTGGTGCAGCAAAAGCGGCTCCTACCACTCTTTGATCCCCGGCGCCGCCAAAGCGTGGGGCCTGCCGGTACAGGGCTGCGGGAAAACGGAGGGGCAGCGCATTGTGGATGCTCTCTCTCAAGGCAAGCTGGTAGTGGCTATCATGCTGAAAGGCCATTTCACCAGTTCCGGCCACTTCATCGTGCTGCGTGGCGTGGAAAACGGAAAGATACTGGTGGCCGATCCCGCCAGCTATACCAGAAGCCAACAGACATGGGATCTGTCCATCATCCTGAATGAAGCCAGCGGCCGCGCCGGCGCCGGTGGGCCGTTCTGGATCATCGGATAAGAAGGAGACGTAAATGTGAGTAAACCAAATGATTATGATACCTATATCATCCCGCCCAATTTTATTGAGGGCGGGACTTTTTTCGGTGGGCTGCTGAAGCTCCGCAATACAGCCGAGGCGCTGGTTATCGTGCTAGCTATCGGCATACCGGTGTTCTCGGTCTCCGCCCTGACACTGACTGCCAAGATCATCATTCTGTGCCTGACCGCACTGCCGCTTGGCATCATCGCGCTGGTGGGCATCAACGGCGAAAGCCTGTCCTCGTTTATCTTCCTTGTCCTGAAATACCTCCATAACCGCCGCGTTATTACACGCAATGAAGAGGAGCAGGGCAAGTGGAAGAAACGGAAAAAGCGTAAAGCCAAGGGCGGTGACACCGCACCCAAGTACATCAATCCTGTGGCGGAGTACCTACCCGTGGAGAAGATCGAAAACGGCATCATCTACACACGGGACCACCGCTACCTGAAGATCGTTGAGGTCGTGCCTATCAACTTCCTGCTGCGCAGCGCCAGAGAGCAGCGGAACATCATCTACTCGTTTATCTCGTTCCTGAAGATCAGCCCGGTCAAAATGCAGATCAAGGTCATTGCCAAGCGGGCCGACTTGAACCGGCACAGGGAGATCGTGCAGCAGGAGATGGCGCAGGAGACCGATGAAAACTGCCGCTTGCTGCAGCAGGACTATCTGACGCTCATTGACCGGATCGGCGCACGGGAAGCCACTACACGCCGCTTCTTCATGGTATTCGAGTACGAAGCGTGGGCAGGCCGGAAACGCGGCAACGAGGAAGATGAGGCCATCGCCTCCCTGCAAACGGCAGCCCGTACTGCGGTCAATTATCTCAAGCAGTGCGGCAACGAGGTGTTGATCCCGGAAAACGATGATGAATTCACAGTCGATACGCTTTATCACCTGCTGTGCCGCAACGGCACCATGTCGCTGCCGGATCGCGTCCGCCAGATCATTGCGCAGTATAAGGAAAAGGGGCTGGAATCCGAGATCGACGCCATTCCCTGTACGGAGTTCTTTGCCCCTGACAGCATCGACTTTACCAACGGGCGGCATATCTGCATTGATGGGCTCTACTATTCCTATCTGCTGGTGCCATCCACCGGCTACAAGGCGCAGGTGCCGGCCGGCTGGCTGTCCCTCATCGTCAACGCTGGGGATGGCATCGATCTGGATATGTTTATCAGCCGCCAGCCGAAAGCCCGCATGGTGCAGCGGCTGGGCCAGCAGCTCCGTATCAACCGCAGTAAGATCAAGGACGCCAGCGATACCAACACGGACTTTGACGATCTGGACGGTGCCATCCGAAGCGGATACTTTCTGAAAGAAGGGTTGGGCAACAACGAGGACTTCTATTACCTGAACCTGCTGATTACGGTGACAGCGTCCACAGTGGACGAACTGGAATGGAAGGTCAATGAGATGAAAAAGCTGCTCATGTCCCGTGATATGGACGTGTGCAGCTGCGCCTTTCATGAGGAGCAGGCGTTTCTCTCCTCGCTGCCGCTGGTCAGCATGGAGAAACACCTCTATGAACGCTCCAAGCGCAACGCACTGACCACCGGTGTAGCAAGCTGCTACCCCTTTACGTCCTATGAGCTGAGTGACGAAAACGGTATTCTGTTCGGCCTGAACAAGTACAACAACTCTCCGGTCATCATCGACATCTTCGATTCCAAGGTCTATAAGAACGCCAACATTGCCGTGTGCGGCACCAGCGGCGCAGGCAAGACCTTCCTGATCCTGCTGATGGCGCTCCGTATGCGACGCAAAGGCATACAAGTTTTTATGCTGGCACCCCTGAAAGGCCACGAGTTCCACCGCGCCTGCGTCAACACAGGCGGCGAGTTCATCAGTATCTCCCCCGCCTCCAAAAGCTGCATCAATGTGCTGGAGATCCGCAAGGTAGATAAGTCCGTGGAAGAAATGCTGGATGGCCCCGGTATCGAACGCTCTGAGCTGGCAGCCAAAATCCAGAGACTCCATATCTTCTTCGCCCTTTTGATACCCGATATGTCCTATGAGGAAAAGCAGCTTTTGGACGATGCCCTGATACGTACCTATGCACGGAAAGGCATTACCCACGATAACGCCTCTCTCAGTGATCCGGATAACCCCAACGTTTACCGCCAGATGCCTGTGCTGGGCGACCTCTACGACGTTCTGCGGGAGGAAAGCGATACCAAACGCCTTTCCAACATCATCAACCGCTTTGTACACGGCTCGGCCAGTACCTTCAACCAGCAGACCAATGTGAATCTGGACAACAAATTCACAGTGCTGGACATCTCGGAACTCAGCGGTGACCTGCTGCCTATCGGTATGTTCGTGGCGCTGGATTTCGTGTGGGATAAGGCCAAGGCCAACCGCACAGAGGAAAAGGCCATCTTTATCGACGAATGCTGGCAGCTCATTGGCGGCGGCTCCGGCACCTTCGGCATCGGTAACCGTCTGGCGGCTGAAATGGTGCTGGAGATCTTCAAGACCATCCGTGCCTATTCCGGCAGCGGCATTTGCGCGATGCAGGATCTGAATGACTTCTTCTCTCTGGACAACGGCAAGTACGGCAAGGGCATCATCAACAACTGCCGCACGAAAGTCATATTGAATCTGGAGGATGAAGAAGCCCAGCGCGTTCAGCAGGTATTGCACCTCTCCGAAGCGGAGGTCATGGAGATCACCCACTTTGAGCGGGGGCAATGGCCTGATCAGCAGCAATAACAACAATATCACGGTGGAGTTTAAGGCCAGTTCGCTGGAACGCGACCTTATCACCACAGACCGCCGTGAGCTGCTCGACCTTCTGCGCCGCATGAAGCGACCGGAAGCCTAATACGGCGTTTATACGGAGATAACACGCATTATAAAATCAATACGCATTTAATACGGAGTTAATACGCATTACGGAGGTGATGCCGCCTATGAGAAACAGAGAACAGATCTATGGACAGGAGGCCGCGGGACTGCTGCGGAACATAACCGTCTATCACTGCATACGCCATGACCAGCTCCTGCGCCTGTATCCGGGCAAGGAGGACGTCATTGAAAACCTACTGCGCTATCTGGTCAGGCAGCAGCGGATATTCTATAACACTGACCGGGATTGCTATGGAGACGTCCCTAACTGCCGCGAGGACAGAGAACTGACAGCGGCGCTGTGGGTGCTGCTGGACTTCATCGAGAAGGTGGAGTATCACAGCCCTGACAATATGCCGGCAAAGCTGGTATTCTTCGCCGATGGCGAGGTATATGAGGTCGTCTATGTAAGCCCGGGTAAGGAAGCGTTGTTGCAGCACGCACTGGTCGCGGAAGATGATTCCGGGCGACGGCTCGTTATCATTGAGGAAGAAGACCAAATGCAGCACCTGCACATCCCTCATATCGCCGCCTACTGCATGGTGGATGAGCAGGGCTGCGTACAGTACTTCAGGAAGGAGGAACCTTGTGGACAGAGCTACCCTCTCGCAGCGGATAGAGAGCATTTTGAATGAGATCACCCGCCTGTCCAACACGCTCTACGCTATGGACAACACGAATATCCAGCGGCATTCAGATAACTATGAAATGCTGTCCATAGAGGCCGCACTGCGGGGTGAGGTCATTGCCTGCCGGCTGCGGCACCTGATCTATGAGACGACCACCATCCGAAAAGCCGAGTATCTGACATCGGCTGGTGTCATGCAGGGCATCTCTGTTATAGAGAAAGATGGCATACTGGAAATCACGCTCCCCTGCCTACTGACTAAGAAGAGCAAGAAGCATAGCTGCGAGTATCTGACAGACCCCATCTACTACACGCTTAGTAAGTATGCGCAGACACACACGCTGCCCAAGTTCCGGCACTGTGTTGTCTGCTTTTCTCATATCTACAGCCGCGAGCTGTCCCCCAACCGGGTGCGTGACTATGACAATCTGGAGCTCAAGCAGCTTTTGGATGTGATTGCCACTTTCGTTATGGAGGATGATACAGGTCTGCTGTGCGATGCCTATAACACGACGGAGATTGGCGACGGTGACTGTACCCGCGTGTCGGTGATGGATAAGGAGCGTTTTCAGGGCTGGCTTTCGGACCGCGAGAATCGGCTCAGATCTATATCCGATTTATAGTGTTTCGACCGTATCAAAAACAGTACACATGACAATGGTACGGCAAAGCCTGTGTTTCCGGGCATTTCCACATGACCGGTGCGGGCGAAAAATACCGTGGTCATGGCAGTCTGGGTACTGCACACCAGAAGGAGGTGGTCAGTATGAGTACCCTACCACAGAAAGCTCCCGGTAGCCTATCACAAGCCTATCAGCTATTGGCGCTGGTCGCCCTGTCCGGTGAGCTGCCGGCCAGCCAACTGAGCAGGCTCGCCGGTGGCACCAGCTACAAAGAGAACGTGGTCAAGTCGCTGAAGCGTCAGCGGCTTTTGCTGTCCTACTACAAGAACGGACTGCGTGGATACCGGCTCACCGCCGCGGCGAAAAAGCTGCTGCTGGAGCACAACCAGGAGAGGTTTTCTTTCTACCTGTCCGGATCCTGCGCCACCAACCACATCAGGAGTGAACCGGAGCAGCGGCTTCGACTCCACCGTGTCTCACAGACATTGATCACCATGCGTAACGCCAACGTTAGTATCTTCCGCGATGAAAAACCCGGCGTATTCCGCCCCGGCGAAACAGCGATTGGTAGCATCTGCACACCTGCCTTCTACACCTCCCGTGAGATCAAAGAGACGGGGACGACCTTTGTTAAAATCCGTGGTGCCCGGTCCGTGGGCGTTTTATTGACACCGCAGCATATCCACGTGGTTTACAACATGGGCAACGCGCTGATGAAATGGAGCTATAAAGCTGAGATGCGGACAAAAGCGCTCATGCAGACGGTGCTGTGCCGTGAACGTATGCCGCACCAGTATCATCTGGATACCGTGCAAGGTCTCCTGCTGGGTGACAGTATGGAGCTGGCCTATGAGCTGCTGACCAACCAGGGCGGCAAGAACTATTTCATTCTGGATGGCAGCTATGAACGGTTCTGCTTCCTGACCAACGACCATCATGGAGAGGTGCTGCTGCGCCTTATCTGCGATGAAGAACTGGACAATGATCTGCGTGAGCTGCTGCTCCTTGACCTTGAGCCACAGCAGCCGGGTGAAACGGTGGAGAACGACGCCATGACACCGGAGGGCGCACCGGTTCTGTTCGCCTATGATTGTGACCTGCCGCGGATCAGGCGGTTCGATACGGCACTGCGGCTTCAAGACCGCTATGGCATCCTGATCTGCTTCGATCATCAGGCCGAAGTGCTGCGCCGCTACTGCGGTGACAGGGCCGTTGTGCAGGCCATTGATTTTGATGCGTTTGAAAGGAGGTTTTTGCCGTAGAGAAAAAGAAACTGCGAAGTCTGCTGTTCTCGCTCCCGCTATTTCTGGCGGGCCTGTTGTTTGGCGGCGGCTATCTGGCGCAATTCGTCCGGAACTATCAGCAGTGGAAGGACGCAGGCGGAACGCCCGGCGACGGAAGCTCACCGGCCACGCCGGTGCTGTCTTTCTCCGCTTGCTGCGAAGCGCTGTTCAGTAAGAGCGGGATCATCGGCGTGGGACTTTGCCTGTTGCTGCTGGGCCTGCTGATTGTCATGGTGATGCGTATGGGCTATTCCGATGTTGGGGAGTATGACGCGGAGCGCAACCTGACCTACTCCAACAAAGGCACCTACGGAACGGCTGGTTTCATGGAGAAAGCGGAGATGAAGGGCGTCCTTGATCTGGTGTCCGATATCCGCAAGCACAGCGGCGTCATACTGGGCAAGCTGGACAATCAGGTGGTGTGTATTCCCGAAAACTCCCGGCTTAACGGCAATATCGCCGTGTTCGGCGCCAGCGGCTCCATGAAAACGCGAGCCTACTGCATCAATCGCATTTTGCAAAGCGCGTCCGAGGCCCACAACGGCCACAAGGAGTCCTTGATCATCACCGACCCGAAATCGGAGCTTTACGAAAAGACCAGCGAATATCTGCGCAGCAAGGGCTACGTGGTAAAGGTGTTCAACCTGATCCAGCCGGAGAACTCTGATTCATGGAACTGCCTGGCGGAGATTGAGGGTGATGAGCTGATGGCGCAAATCTTCTGCGACATTATCATCAGGAATACCGGCAGCGAAAAGGGCGACCATTTCTGGAACGCTGCCGAGATGAACCTGCTGAAAGCGTTGGTACTATATGTGGCGCTGGGCTATCCATCGGAGAGCCGGAATATCGGTGAGGTCTACAAGCTGTTGGTGCTGAACGCAGAGAAGGAGCTGGACAACCGTTTTTCCATGCTGCCTGCCAGCCATCCTGCCAGAGCGCCCTATGCGCTGTTCAGCCAATCCTCAGATACGGTGCGCAGCGGCGTTATCATCGGGCTGGGCAGCCGCTTGCAGGTGTTTCAGAATCGGCCCATCTGCCAGATCACCAGCCATGATGAAATTGACATGGAGCTGCCGGGCAAGCAGCCCTGTGCCTATTTCTGCATCACATCCGATCAGGACAGTACCTTTGATTTTCTCACGTCCCTGTTTCTGTCCTTCGCGTTTATCAAGCTGATCCGTTACGCGGATAAAAACTGTGCCGACCGCAGGCTGCCAGTCCCCGTTCATGTGCTGGGCGAAGAGTTGACAGCCTGCGGCGTTATTCCAGACTTGAGCCGGAAGATCAGTGTGATCCGCTCGCGGGGCGTCAGCATGAGCTGCGTGTTTCAGAATCTGGCGGGCTTGCAGAACCGGTATCCCTACAACCAATGGCAGGAGATATTGGGCTGCTGCGACTATCAGCTTGCACTGGGCTGCACCGATGAGCTGACTGCCAAATTCCTCAGTGACCGCACCGGGGAGGTCAGCGTCCATGTCTCCAGCAAGGCCAAGCAGTTGGGTACATGGCGTATCAGCAACTACACGCCGGAGTTCCGCGAAACCAGCGGCGTGGGCAAGCGCAAGCTACTGACTATGGATGAGGTGCTGCGCCTGCCGGTAAACCGCGCGCTGGTCATCGCACGCGGCAACAAGGTGCTGCAGGTAGATAAGTACGACTATACCAATCACTACGAGGCAAAGAAGCTGCGAGACTGCAAGGCCTCCGCCCATATCCCGGAATGGCGTAAAAGCCCTGTGTTTTCGCCCGCGCCGAAACAAACAGAGCAGCCTATTAAGTCAAAGAAGGCGCCGAACAGGCGCAGTGAGTTTGTCAAAACCGATAAGGATTCCATCATGTCAACCAAAATGTGAGCTAAGGAGGAAAGTAATATGCCGAGAAAGAAAACAGAAGAAATCGCTATTGTCCCGGATACTCCGGTACTGCCCGCGGATGATGCCGTGGAAGAGAGCCTGCCGGAACTCATGAGCGAACCTGTAACCGAGGACATTACCCCCGAAATTGTGGAGTCCCCTGCGGAAGAGCCGGAGGCCGCCCCAGAGACACCACCGAAGCGCACCGTTCGCAGGCGGACGACCACCAGAAAGAAGCAGCCGGCAGAGGAACCGGAGACGCCGCCCGCCGAAGATACCACCGAGGAACCTGTGCCTGATACTGTTCAGCCGTGGGAGATCCTGACTGTAGATGCCCGCGACGAAGCGGAAACACAGGAGCAGCGGGAGGACATCATCTGGCATGAGATCCATACCGGCTATCGCACCCGGCGCATCCTCACCGGTATGCTGAGTGGTATTGAAAAGACGGATGCCGGGAGAACCATTGCCATCGTGGACTACAAGGGATTCCGCATTGTGATCCCCCTGCGTGAGATGGTGCTGGACTTCCCCAAAGGACTCTATGGCATAGATTACGATGAAATGATCCTCAACTATCAGAAGATCCTCAATAAAATGCTGGGCGCTGAGGTGGACTTCGTGATCAAGGGGATCGATGGCAACAGCAGATCCGTTGTCGCCAGCCGGAAAGACGCCATGCTGAAAAAGCAGCAGATCTATTATTTCGGCACGGACAGCGACGGTCAGTACCGCATCTGTGCCGGGCGCGTGGTGCAGGCCCGTGTGGTTGCCGTGTCAGAGCGGGTCATCCGAGTCGAAGTATTCGGCGTGGAGACGTCTATTCTGTCCCGCGACCTTTCGTGGGACTGGATCGGCGACGCCAATGACCGTTTCGCCGTGGGAGATCATGTGCTGGTGCGTGTACTGGAAGTTGACCGTACTGATCCGGAGCAGATCTGGATCAAGGCCGACGTCAAAAGTGTAACAGGTGACAACCGGAATGATAATCTCCGCAAATGCCGTATCCAGGGCAAGTACGCAGGAAAAGTCACCCATGTCTATAAAGGCATTGTGTATATCCGACTCAGCAACGGTGCCAACGCCATCGCCCACTCCTGCTATGACCGGCGCAGACCCGGACGAAAGGATGATGTCAGTTTCGTCGTTACTCATCTGGACGAAGAACGCGGTGTCGCCGCAGGGATCATCACCCGAATCATCAAGCAGCATATCTGACCTGTCACTACATCGGCAAAGGATGGCAACAGATTGGCACTGTTTTGCGATTTCGTCGTAAATCCCCATATGCTATACTTGGTACAGTCAAAATTGTAAAGACCGCTGGGTAACAACTCAGCGGTCTTTCAAATGTAGGAAGGTGGTGAGCCCCGATGCAGTAATCCGTTCTTTTGGTGCTTTGTGACTGGGTACAGACGATACTTGCCATTACCCAATCGTGTACGCTTCGTGATTTCTGAAATTTGCTGTTGAAAAAAGGGATTCTCCAGTCGTAAGTATGATTAAGTCCTCGCAGAAAAGGACTATCCCATATTTACACGAAGGAGAGATACCCATGAGGAATAAGCTGATCTATTGCATCCCGCTGGCACTGAGTATTACATGTTTGATCGGTTGTGCAGCCAAGGCGGCTCAGATGCCGGCAGAACCGGAACCTGTGGCCCTGCTTCCCGAACAGAAGCAGTCTTCCATCGTTACGAATGATGCAAGGAATGAAACGATCCCAACTCCACAGCAGTCCGAACACGAAGATACCCCGGTACGCATCGTGGAAAGCACCCCTGCGGACACTCCGGCAAATGCAGAAACCGAGGTGCCGCAAGCGGCCTCTGTGCCCACCACGCAGCCCAATGTCACAGAGGACATTCCTTCCGAGACAGTCCACGCCAAGACGGGCTATGTGGAACCGGAGCCTGCTCCGGAGCCGGAACCCACGCCTAAACCTACGGCACCGGCAGACCGGCAGGCGGCCATTGACGTAGCCAACGCCTACGCGGTCACGCAGTACGGTGTCACCACGGACAGCGGCCTGACGCTGGACAACAGCGCCTACCGCTTCCCCGCCGCGGTACCAACGGACGCCTCGCAAGAGACGTTAGAAACCAAGGCGCGGGACATGGTGGACTTCACCTTCCGCCAGCTCATGATGCAGGCGGGCAGGGACAGTGTGGCGGATGCCGGTTTCCACTGCAACGTCTGCATTGTGGAGGATGGAGGAAGCCTACTGATCTACGTCCTCTATAATTAAAACGCAACAATTCCATACACAAAGCCTCTCTGGCAACAGAGGGGCTTTACTTTTCCAACAAAGGAGGAAGCTATTGAAAACTGTTAAACGATTTACGGCTTTAGTACTGGCGCTGGTTATGGCGGCGATGCTGGCGGTGTCCGCTTACGCTGCCACGGTCGTGGTCAAGTATAAAGTCTACGTCTATACCAGTCAGTTGACCTTTAAGCAGTATGACTACAGCAGTTCGACCACGCCCAGCACGAGAAATCTGACCATTCTGGCGGACAGCAGCTTGGGAAGTGGTAGCGCTCTGTATCACGTCAAGTATGTCAACGGTGCGCTGGCCTATTGCATCCAGCCCGGTGTTCGCTCAGATGACAGCAGCAACTATGTGCAGGGTTCCAGCGGCTGTTGGTACACCCTGCCCGCCTCTGTCCAAAGCGGTATCGCGCTGGCTCTGGCCTGTGGCTACCCCAGCGCCGAGTACGGCACTGCGTATGGTGACAGCAACAGCAGCGACATTATCGGTGCTGAGAAATGGGCCGCCACGCAGGCCGTTATCTGGGACTTGATCTGCGAGTACAGAAGTCCCTACGACTACCGCTCTTGGGGCAGCAGTCCGTTTTATAACTGCGTCGATACGTCTCGCTATCCCACGTTTGCGTTGTGGTACAGTGAAATTGTAGACGCCATGCAGAGTGCTACGGATATTCCCAGCTTCGCGGCGACAAGCTCCCGTTGGTGTGACACCATCGAGCTGACGAAGGATGCCAGCGGCAACTACAGCGCCAGCGTGACCGATACTAATGGTGTGCTGGGCGACTTCAACTTTTCCAGCAACAATGGCAACGGCATTACGTTTTTCCAGCGCGGCAACACCCTGACCATCACGGCCACGGCTGAAGCCGCCAAGGGCCTCTCGACCGAGAAAACCTATTCCGCTACCGGCAGTGCCTACGGCATTGATCCGGATGAAGCAGTGCTGTGTTGGTATGATTCTACTGGAAAATACCAGTCGCTGGCGAGCTACACCGGTACTGGTCTTGATCCTGTTCGGGCCTACATCAAGATCAAGGCCACCGTGACGGAAGATAAGGGCAGTCTGACCATCAATAAGACCGACGCCGACACCGGAAAATCCCTGGCAGGTGTGACCTACCGGCTCTATGACAGCGCTGGCAACAAAATCGCTGATGCGATCACCGGCGCAAATGGCAAGGCGGTCTTTTCTGATTTGCCTCTCGGCAGCTATACCTATCAGGAGATCAGTGCGCCGGAGGGGTATGTGGTGGATAGCGCCAAGTACCCGATCACCATTACAGCTTCGGCATTGGATATCACCGCAACGCGCACCAATGCGCTGGGGAAAGCCGGTGTAGAGATCAGTAAGGTGGACGCGGACTCTAACACCCCGCTTCAAGGTGCCGGTTTCCGTCTGTACGACGCATCTGGAAGCCGAGCCGCAGAGGGCTACACGGACGCCAATGGTAAGCTGACGTTCGCCGATCTGAAGCTGGGCAGCTACACCTGCAAGGAGTTTCAGGCACCGGATGGATATGAGCTGGATGATACGGCTTTTCCTGTTGTACTGAAGCAGAACGGGCAAATTCTGAAAGTTACTCGTGAGAACAAGCTGATCACCGGCAGCATCGAAATTCTCAAGGTGGACGCTGACACCAAGCAGCCGCTGGCAGGCGTCACCTACCGGCTCTTTGATAGTGCGGGCAACAAGATTGTGGATGGTACGACTGACGCCAACGGCAAGCTGATCTTCGATAATCTCAAGCCCGGAAAGTATTCTTATCAGGAGATCAGCACCGTGGATGGCTACCAGTTGGACGATACCAAGTACGATTTCAGCCTGACCAGCGAGAACCTCAACGTCAAAGTTACCCGCGAGAATAAGCCTGTCAAGGGATGCCTCACCGTCCGCAAGGTGGATGTTACCGGCAGTCCTCTCGCCGGTGCGGAGCTGCTGCTGGAGACTTCTACGGACGGTCAGAACTGGACAGAGGTGAGCAAAATCACGATTGATAAGACCGGTATCGCACAGTGGACTGACCTCAAGATCGGTGTGCACTTTCGCATAACGGAAACCCAAGCTCCAGCGGGCCACACCCTGATGACGGAACCTCTGTTTGTAGGAACGCTGGACAGTACCAACCCCGACGTTACCATTACCGCTTGCAACAGCGCAGGCTTCGTCCTGCCGTTCACGGGCGGCAACGGATTCATCGCACCCATTCTGTTTGCAGCACTCATGCTTTGCATGGGTGTTTATTTTTGCAAAAAATCTGAATTTACGAAGGAGACAACCAGATGAAAAAGATCCATCGCGTATTCGCCATGCTCATGGCCGCCATTATGGCCTTGAGTCTCGTTACTACGGCATTTGCCGCAGAACCTACCATTGATCCGGCGAAGAAAGCATCCCTGAGTATCTATAAATATGACATCACCAAGGCCAGCGAGGACGGCGTGTGGGACGCTGAATCTTATCTTTCCACCGGTCTGCATGATAACGCCGTCGTGGATAAGCTGAGCAAATACGCCATTCAGGGCGTGGAGTTCACCTACCTCCGCGTCGCTGACATTGCCATGAACAATGAAGTCATGGACGGTCAGCGCACGGTCAGTGTGCTGTTTGGCTTCGACAACTCTGAGCGCTCCAACGCCGTGCTGTCCGCCATCGGCCTGACCGCCGCGGACGCTCACAAGACCGAGGGCGGCGTCAGCTATTTCACGTCTGATACCCTGAACAACAAGCTGGCCGCCGCACTGGCTGCCAATGCGACGAACGTGAAAAATGCTCTGGAAACTGCTGTCAAGAACGGCGGTGTGGCTGTGCCCGAAACGGATGCCACCGGCCACACTTCTGCTTCCAATATGGAGCAGGGACTGTATCTGGTTGTAGAAACCAGAGTCCCTGAAAATGTGACCTCCACCTGCAATCCCTTCTTCGTAAGTTTGCCCATGACCACCATTGACGGCGCGGCGTGGAATTACGATGTTACCGTCTACCCCAAAAACCAGACCGGCAACCCCGACCTCGAAAAGACCGTCCGTGAGGACAAAAACTCCACCGGCAAGCACAACGGCAGTCTGACCGATATCACCGATGGCTACGCTCATACCGCTACCGCCTCCGTGGGCGATGTTGTAGATTACCAGATTCTGAGTACCCTGCCCACGATTACTTCTAAGGCTTCTTCTCTCAGCGAGTACACTTACGTCGATACCATGTCCAAGGGCATTCGCTACAACAAGAACGACGTGGTTATCGAGTTCTTCCGCGATTCCGCCTGCACTGACAAGATCACTACCTGGGGCGAGGATTCCGGCAAGTTCACCGTGTCCTATGATGATACCGCCAACACCATGACCATCCGCATGACCGAAACTGGTCTGGCGGAGATCAACGAGGCGACCACTGTTTACACCGACAGCGTCAAGCGCGGCTATTCCGATTGCACCATGCGCATTACTTACGCGGCCACCCTGACCGCCGATGCCAAGATGGGCGATACCGACAACCCCAACGAAGTCGAGCTGACTTGGAAGCGCACCAACACTACTTACTACGACACTCTAAAGGACTGCTGCCATGTGTATACTTACGGCATCGATGTTCTGAAGCAATTCAGCGATGGCAAGGGCAGCGTGCAGAACGTCAAGTTCAACCTGCATAATGATACCGACGACTGCTACATCATCGCAGACCTGAAGGATGGCGTCTACTACGCCAAGGGCTTTACCTCCAAGAAGTCTGATGCCACGACCTTTATCCCCAACAGCAATGGCCACATCATCGTGAAAGGTCTGGAGGACGATGCATACTCCCTGACCGAAATTGCCACCGATAAGGGCTATGTGCTGCTCAAGGAGGCAGTCAAGGTCGTGATTACCACCAAGGAAAACGGCGCCTGCGAGAAGTGCGGCGCGAAGCTGCTGACCGCTTCTGCTACGGTCAATGGCAAGGACGTCACTATGACCGATGGTAACGCCATTGTCCCCCTGACCGTGATTAACAACCCCGGCTTTGATCTGCCCAAGACGGGCGGCTACGGCACTTGGATGTTCACCATCGGCGGTGTGGCCCTGCTGGGTGCTGCGGCTTTCATCGTGGTGAAGTCCCGCAAGCATAAGAGCGAGCAGTGAAACGCTGGCTACTGGCGGCGGCTTGCGGTGTTGTGGCGCTGGGGCTTCTGCTTTACCCGCTGGTGGGAGAACTTCTGAGTGAAAAGTACCACTCCGACGTGGAGACAGCCTATACCGCAGCCATAGAGGACACCGATGATGCCGAGCTGACCGCCCAGTGGCAGGCGGCGCAGCAATATAATGCCATGCTGGCCAATGCGACGATCTCTGAGGGAGGGGCTTCCGCCCCTCCCTTGGCCTACGCAGATTAGCTCACGGTGGGCGGTGTCATGGCTTACATCGACATCCCCAAAATCAACGTGTACTTGCCTGTGCAGCATGGCACAGGCGCAGAGACATTGGAAAGGTCCGTAGGCCATGTAATGGGCACATCTCTGCCGGTGGGCGGCAGCAGCACCCACGCGGTGCTTTCGGCCCACAGTGGTATGGCGAGCTCCAAGCTTTTTTCGGATATTGACCGGCTTGCAGAGGGCGATACGTTTTACATCCATGTGCTTGGCGACACATTGGCCTATGAAGTGGACGGCATCAATACGGTACTGCCCACGGACACAAGTCTGCTACAAATCGAGGAGGGCAAGGACTTTGTAACGCTGGTGACGTGTACGCCTTTCGGCGTCAATACCCATCGCCTAACATGATGTATTGCGTCAGGGAAAAACCGGTGTCCGTGATCACAGAGCTAAAATATATGCAAAATTCCCGTGAGGAATTTGAGACCATGCTCCGCGCTTTGAAAGATAAAGATTTTGCCGGAAAGAATTTGGCGGAAGAGCTGGAGCTGACGCAGATCAGTTTCCCGCCTGCACAGGCGGAAGAGATCAGCGCAATGCTGATGCAGCGTGCCATCCCACCTGATGCGCAGCGGGCAGCGATGTTCTTTTTGCTCCACAATCTCAGCTACAATGGGCTGGGAACAGAGTTTGCCGCGCTCGACCGTGATTGGGATAGATTCGAGCATCAGATTACCAGATGTGCGCGGATATTGCAGCACATTCCCATGGAGAACCGGAGCTACAAGGATATCTTGAGCAAATATGACGCACTGGATACGGTTTTCTATTGTGACCCGCCGTATCTTGGCGCGGAAAAGTATGGTGTACCTTTTTACAGGTCGGATCATCAGGAACTGCATGATATGCTGGTCACGCGAAAAAGCTTTGTGATCGTGTCCTACAACAAGAAAGACGAGATCAAAGAACTATATCATGACTTTTTCATCTTCGAGGTGGATCGACCGAACAGTATGTCAAAAAAGAAGGAGGATCGCTATGAGGAGTACATTATGACCAACTATGATCCATCTATGTTTGCACCACAGATATCCTTCTTCAATAACTACGACAACGGAAAGAAAGCCTGTACGTTAGTACATACACCCCAATACCCACTGAAAGAAAAATAGGAGAAAAATATGACTTGTGAGATGGAACTCAATCAATGTGGGCTTCAGATACCCAGCGAAATACTTGCGGCTCTGGCGCTGGCGGACATTACGCTGGAAGCCCATATGTGCCGGCATCTTATCATGCTGATGCCCCAGGCCATGACAGCCTTGGAGCTCATCGACGTGCTGGAGGGAATGCAGGAGGCCTTCGACCAACTGCTGAACGGCCTGATCGCGGCCTGCCGTCCTACATGTTGTAATTGCTGCCAGACGGTAGATGAGGGGCACTATGATCTCTCTCAGGTGCCGGAACAGCTCTTGGCTGTGCTGATGGACAATGACTGCTGCAAGGGACTGTTGGCAAGGCGTCTGGAGACGGGAGAGACTGTCTATGGAGAATGAGCAAATGTACCCCCACACGGCAAAGGAAGCACGGGAACGTGGTGAGCTGGAGCAATGGCGGGCCAACTACCGTGCCAACTGCGCCTGTGCCGGAGCTATCGAGCTGGTGATCCGTGAGAGCTTTGACGGTATGCATCTGAAAGAGGATTGCGCCAGGCGTGTTATTGACCACTACGGCTATAAGCGAACGGCCTTTGTGCTGGCCAACACCTTGCAGGAGCATTCCTATGATGGCCGCTATCACCCGACAAATATACAGTGGAGCCGGAGCATCTATATCCCTCCCGATGGTGACCATCGCTACGCATTTATGGTGGGCAGCCATCCTGCGGTGCTGGATGGATTCGTTACGCAGTATCGGGCGGAGCTGGCAAAGCTGCACCTGTTTGGGGCGGAGCACTGTGCGCCAAATTCCCGTGAACAGGACTTCACCGGAAAGGTACTGGTGCTGTCGCCGGAAGTGCTGCGGGAAGCCTGCTGGCGGCCGGAGGATCAGCTCTGGCTGGCGTGGGACGGCTTCGGCTGCCGCCCCAACGCCAGAGGCCGCTCGATGCGCTGCACCTGCCTGGGGGACGGTGAAATGACCCGCTGGAACCGTTCGGAGTTCGTGGGTATCCTCAAGGACGAGTGTCTTCCTGATTGGGCGACGGAGAAGCTGGCCCAGCTGCGGCAGGAGCAGAAAAAGGAACCGTCCATGAATGAAATGACAATGTGACAAGGAGAACATGAACATGAAAACTGTAAAACGAACGATGGCGGCGCTGTGTCTCACAGCGCTTCTTTGCTGCCTGCTGTGCGTGTCGGCCTACGCCACAGGCACCAGCG
>OGOJ01001487.1_pt1 | contig 17371 bp, 9 predicted proteins | sample 1552601 | NCBI WGS metagenome assembly OGOJ01 (sample SAMEA2580184, study PRJEB22360) | human gut metagenome | biome: human gut; feature: human-associated habitat; material: faeces | place: Denmark | collected 2008/2010
TACGTCCTATTCCGAGCAGTTCGGCGGCAACCTTGCGGTTCCCGTTCGCTTGCTTTAACGCACGCAAAATCCGTTCCTTATCTTCCGCGTCGTTACGCAGGGCGAAGCTGACGGGTGAAGTCGGTTTCGTCACGGCAAGTTCCAGATGTTCTTTCGTGACAAGTCCGGTCTGCGCCTGTAACACCGCACCCATGATTTTCTGTCGAAGCTCACGGACATTGCCCGGCCAAACATGGGTCAACAATGTTTTACGGGCTTCCCCGTCAAATCCGATAACGTCGCATTCCAGTTCTTTGTTCGCTGCCTCACGGAAAAATTCCGCCAGTGGCATGATGTCCTCCTGACAGTCGCGCAGTGGTGGAACTATTATCTCGAAGTCATGCAGACGATATAACAGGTCTTGCCGGAATCGCTTTTCGTTCACAGCCGTCTCCAGATCTTCGTTGGTGGCGGCGATGATACGGACATTGAAACTTTTATCCGTCTTATCACCTATCTGGCGGTATCTCCGTTCCTGTATGGCGCGCAGTAGCATCTGCTGGGTTTCCGGTGCGAGGTTGCCCACCTCGTCCAAAAACAGCGTGCCGCCTTCTGCCTCGTGGAAATATCCTTTCTTGGCACTGTCCGCACCGGTGAATGCGCCCTTGACGTGTCCGAAGAATGCTGATGGTGCAAGCTCTTTGGTGAGCGATCCGCAGTCCACAGGCACGAAAGGCTTGCCCGAACGTTTGCTTTTATCATGCAGGTGGTGGGCGATATGCTCCTTGCCCGTGCCGTTCTCCCCGAATATCAGTACGCTCATGTCGGTGGGGGCTACAAGCCTTATCCAGTGCATGATTTTCTGAAAGGCGGAACCGTCACGGGCAAATACGGACATGCGGCTTCGCCCGATATTCCGCTCTTTCAGTATGGTGCGGAGCAAAGGCACGAGTTTGTCCTCCACGAGTTGTTTGGGTATGTAGTCCAGCGAACCGAGTTTCATGCTTTCAACCGCCGTATGCACTTCGGCATAGTCGGTCATGATGATGAACGGCTGCGTCATGCCTTCCTTGCGCATCCAGCGCAATAGGTCGATGCCGTCACCGTCAGGCAAACGCAAATCAGAAACTACTATATCATTGTCAGCGGCTTGTTGCAGAAGTTTCTTCGCTGTCGAGAGGTGGAAAGCCTGCACGGTACGGAATTTCTCCCGTGCCAGCAGGTTGCAAACAAACTCGCAATATACGATGTTGTCCTCCACCACGATGATTTTTGTTTTATCCATTGTTATATTTCTTCCTTTCTTCTTTTGCTATTGCAATAATCATTAAGCCCATATCCAACACAGTTTTTAAGGCATTGTGTATTGCTTCCCAATTTGGTGTACCCTCGTCATGAAGCAGCACGTAAAGTTTCCTCAACGGTTGGTCGGCGCGAAGTATCTCCCACGAGCTGCGCAGGTGGTGAGTAAGGGTATCCAGTTCTTGAAGGTCTTTCCGCCGTTCCGCATCCTTGACTGCCTGCATTTCCTTTTCGGTTTCCGTTATCAACTTCTCCAGCATGACGGATTCATTACCGTAGAATAATAGGGAGGTAAAATCCGGTTTTTCGATTTTTTCCATTTTCATGGCGCATTTGTCGGAAACTTCCATCAGCTCCGATATGGAGAACGGTTTGAGCAGGCAATCGGCAAATCCACGTTCCATAAGTTCCTCCTTGCTGCAACTGCCCGAAGCGGTTGTTACGACAATAGGAATCGTCTTTGCATTGCCCACGTTTGAGTTGCGCAGAAGTTCCAGTAATTCAAAACCGTTTATATCCGGCATATTCAAATCGGTCAGAAGCACACTGTATTCTTTCCGGCGTATCATTTCCATCAGTTCCGCCGCATTGGTACAGGTATCGCAGTGTATCCCTTCCTGTACATACATTTCTTTCAGCATCAGGAGCAGTACCTCGTCATTGTCAATGGCAATCACATTATGGAATACATGGTTACAATGAATCTGTGTTTGATTTATTGGTTCCGGTAGTTCCTCGATTGTCTGCATAGGAATTTCCACTGTGAAGCGGCTTCCTTTACCTTTATCGCTCTCCAGCCGGATTATGCCGCCGAGCATTGTCACAATGCGCTGAACAATGGAAAGACCTAATCCGAAGCCGTCCTTTGCGGCAGCGTTTGACAAACGTTCAAACGCACCGAACACACGTTGCTGTTCCTCTTTGGTCATACCCGTACCAGTATCTTTGACGATAAGTTTCAGCATACCGTTATTATACCCCATTGTCAGAGAAACGCTACCATTCTCCGTGAATTTGATGGCGTTTGACAGCAGATTGTTTCCAATTTGTAGAATGCGTTCCTTATCGGTCAAGACAACAGCATCCGTGTGATTCGTCACAGTAAGAGCAAGTCCCTGGTTTATGGCAATTGGCATAAACTCTGATTCGAGCGTATGCGCTATTGATGAAATCCTACACGTGGAGAAATTAGGCTGCTCCTTGCCATTGTCCAGCCGGAAAAAACTCAGAAGAGTATTAAGCATTTCACACATACGGTCGGAGGATTGCTGAATATTTCGGATATACATTCCGGTTTTATCCGCATCGAAGTTTTTTTGTATCAGTCCGGCATAGCCCGTTATTGCCGTCAGCGGTGTACGCAATTCATGGGTAATGGTATGTACGGCTTTCTTGCGGGAGGCTATCAGTGCCTCGTTTTGTTTGATAGACTGTTTCTGTTGTTCTATTAAATCCGCTGTTTCTCGTTTGTACCGTTTGATACGGGTGATATTTCGGTGGATGATTATGTAAGAGATTACCAATAACAACACAACGAATCCAGTCAAGCCACCTATCTGAATGAAAGACTTTTCGCGCATGGCGGCTATTTCCGCTTCCCGTTTCTGTAAGTCTGCTTGTACCTTCTCGTCCATTTGAACTACCAGCCCTTGCAGTTGTCTGTTGAGTTCCGCATTTCGTGCCGCAAGACTGTCCGCGTGTTCTGATAAACGGCGGCTTTGCGCCTGTTGTTCGGCTATCATATTCCGGTTAAGGGTACGGAGCATCGTGGTGGTCACGGTGGGTTTTGTTTCCTCTTTTTTACCGAAAATGCCCAAGAATCCTTTCCGTTTTGTTTTTTTAGGCTGCTCTTGGACACTCTTTTGCACAATTACGGGAACTTGACGGTTTATCTTTTCGTTGATGGCCTGTTGTTGTTCAAATACCTGTACGATTTGACGCATTTGCCGTTCCTTATCTTCGAGAAGATGGCGGACACTGTCTATGCGCTCTGCCGGATAGGTCATTTTGAAACGGCAGAGCATACTGTCTATTGACATACGCTGAGCATGATAAAGTCCTAAATCTTCATCATCCCATTCCAATATAGTTTCACCTAATAAAGAAAACTCTATCAAATGAACATGAATATTGTTTACCTCTTTTCGAAATTCATCAATCTCTCGGTTTTTGGCTTCCAATCCCTCCATGTCTCGCCATTCGCCAAGCCATGTGTACATGATGCCACCTACCAGCAAAACTATTAGTAGATAGCCTGTGGAGGTCAGCATACGGAAGTGTCTTGTTTCAGTGTTATGTCGATTCATGCGTTATTGCCATTGATTATTGATAATACAGCCCGTAGGTCTTTATCGGCTTACGGGCTGCATAGTCTTCGCGGCTTTATCTAATGATTACTATATCAAAACGTTTTTATAGTGTTCTCAATAGACATTTCAAAATTTTTTCCTATATCGTAAATTTTTTGTAGATGTTCGGTATTTGAAATTGCCCCTTTCTCATTGACGCTATTTACGAGATAATGCCCTCTGTTTTCCCAACCCCGATCTTGCGCAATGAGTTCAAAGGAACGTACTATGCCATCAAATACATGAGGGTCTTCCAATTCACCACACGAAAGAAGCATACATTCCTTAATAGGCACATCTTTTTTACCTATGATGAAAGAATAAAACTTGTCTATGGCAGCTTTTATCTGGGTAGGAAACGAGTACCAATAAAGAGGTGTGCAGAATACGATGACATCACTTTCTACCATCAAAGATGCCAGTTCATTGAAATCATCATTAAAAATACAGGCTTTATTCTCCTCCTTGCTGAAACAATTATCGCAAGCTTTGCATCCTTGAATATGTTTATGCGCGGTATCGAACCGCATAACACTGTTGCCCGCATCGGATGCGCCTTTTGCAAAAGCATCCGCCATAAGGTCGCTGTTACCGCCTCGCCGTGGGCTGCCGGTTAAAATCAAAATTCGTTTGCTCATATTCGTTACGTTTATTCACCCATACGGAAATCTCCTACGTTGTCATGGCTAAGAGTTATATCTTCGATGAGGCTTGTACATCCTCCATGTTGCGGACACTGGCTACTGATGCCGAGATATATTTGATCGGGATATTCATTACGGTACAGACGCACCATATGCCATTCTTTTTTATCTAATGAATAGTAGCTGGCGATAGTCCGAGTATCGGAAGATATTTTCATATAGACCGATTTTGCGTCTATCTTATCATGGTTGTTGTCATCGGATGTACCTTGTGTTCGTACTGTCACGATGCGGTGGTTGCCATATTCGTCCTGCTCAAAGGCAAGTTTCTGCCAAAGAGTATCGTTGACATACACAAAGAGGTCGGCGGCATTGTAAAGGCCCTCATCTGTGAACTCAGGTGTTACTTTTGCCGTCAACGTGAACGGTTTGGTATTGTCGGCAGGAATCAGCAATACGGGCAGAGTGTTGTTGGACAGTTTCCCCTCATTAGGATCGCAGAAAAAATCAAGTCCTTCGGGGCAGTTGAATTCCAATGCCCCGTCTGCCAGTAGGGTTACACACGTATCCGCTCCATTAATAGCGTGGGTAAAAGTGACATCACTCACCTTTATTTCACAGTCTGCAATCTGACCTGTTGCAGCTACTTTATCTGCCTCTTCCAATTTATTCATTGTGGAAGTATTTTTTTGTTGGCAAGCAACTAAAACGAGGCTTCCGATAAGGAATGCCTGATAAAAAATAGTTCTTTTCATTATCCAATCATTTATTTTTCGTAATTTTGTTGCAAAATTAGGGTAATTGGCGCAACCCAACAATGGTGAAAAATAACCAATTCCACTCAAAATGCAGCAAGAACATGAACTAAAATCGCTTTTGACCGAACAACGGTTTGGGGGTTCGGAGAATGGCAAGTATTTACTTGCCCAAGCAAAAGTATGTGCGAATAGTTATGCACTTGCGACAGAAGGCATCGCAGTTGTGTCTGATTTTCAAAGTAACGAATGTCACATTTACTCCGGAAATTTCGGTCAAACTGTAATGAACCTACCCCAATATATGATTGACCGTAATTCAGCCTTTGAGAACATAATATTCAGCCGTGCCAACGAAGAGGAACTTATTGAACGCCATGTGCTCGAACTTCGTTTATTCAACTTTATAAAGGAACTTCCAGTAAAGGAAAAGACCAATTTTTCAGCATCATATATCCTCAGTTTTTATCGAAATGGAAGCAATAAAAAGATAAAAATGCTCCATACAACGAGATATTTCAGTTGCGGTGCCAACGGAAGTATCTTACTTGGTCTATGCACTTACATTCCGTACCCCGTTTCCCATGATCGACAAGACGGAATTATTGTTAATCTATTGACTGGAGAGACGGTTGAAAGAGACAAATACGAAGTAAGTGACCGAAAAATTCTTAGCCGCCGCCAACTTGAAATTCTGTCGTTAATAGCTAAAGGAGTGCCAAGTAAACAGATTGCAGACAATCTAAATATCTCCGTTTATACTGTTAATCGCCATCGTCAGGATATTTTAGCAACATTAAAAGTTGCCAATACCGCAGCTGCAGTAGAAGTTGCATTAAGAATGAAGCTTATTTAATGAGCAGTCTTACTTTATGATTGGTTAAAAATCAGTGTTGCACCAGCTGTTATTGGTTCGTAATTTTGTGGGCATATAAAAGCAAAAAGATGAATAAATCAGCTGATAGATTAGAAATTGAAGCAGGCACAACGGTTCTGCACAATGAATGTGAACGTATTTTTAGTTCCGTGCCAATTCATTTTGGCAAAGGCGTTTCTCTTGAACACGGAGCTTCTATTTATTGCACAGGAGTAGGTAATGACATCTATATCGGAGATAATAATATTATAGGAGGAGAACTTATTTTGTTTCCGGGAGCAAGAATAGGCAATCGTTGTATTTTTGGTACAGGAACCATAATTGTTGCTGGTAGTTTCCACATAGGAAATGGATGTGTACTATCACATGGATGTACGATAACTCAGAATGTTCCTGAAAATTCGTTAGTAGTAGGTCGTAGAGGATTGATATTCAATAAATAATGGTTAATTCCTATTGATGCGAAAATTGGTTAGTGATGCGAAAATTGGTTAGAAATCAGTATTGTGCATATCTTTTGTTCTATCTAACTTTGCAACCGCAAATAAATCACAAGGAAGTTGCAATTTAATAATAATCAAATCAATATCACAATGAAAAAATTAGTATTTATCGCAGTCATTGCAAGTCTTGCAATGACTGGATGCACCCAGAAAGAACCAGAGAAAAAAGCGGGAAGTTCTGACAAGAAAGCTACAACAGAAAACGTTGAACTCGCTACATGCGACATCAATGTAGGAGGAATTCGTTTTACAAAGTCGAAAAACGGCGGAGAGAATGGCATCACACTTCTTGGCGACACACTCAAATTTGTAGCCGGTCCTCAAACTGATTATTTCCGTTCCCCGGATGGAAGCGTAGTCAATAACTCTGCGGTCATCTTCACAGAGGTTGACAACACCAAACCTTTCACTTTCACGGCTAAAGTGCAGCCTGAATTCACTGAGACCGGAACATATTCGGCAGGGGTGATATATGCTTATGAAAACGACACACATTGTCAGAAACTATGTTTCGAGCAGGATGAGTATGGTGATCACCGAGTAGTGTCAGTTCGCACATTAGACACCTCCGATGATAATAACCATCAGGCAATCACAGTTCCATACGTTTATATGAGATTATCCTCCGATGGCACAACGCTTGGTAGCTATTTCTCAGAAGATGGTAAAATATGGCGTATGGCTCGCCTCTATAAGAATGACTTTCCCGAAAAATTGCTTATCGGAATCAGTTCACAGAGTCCTAAAGATAATGAACACACCTGCCTCTTCACCGAAGTCGCGCTGACAGACCAACCTGTCGCTGATTTCAGAAAGGGGAATCTTGCAGAATAATAAAGCAATATAATCATAATCAAGGGCGCACACATATTCAAAATGTGCGCCTTTTTAATACCTTAAAAACAATGGGTAAACATCCAATTATTGCAAATCGCACAGCTTTCCTCGTCATAGGCTGTCTTGAAGCTGCTTGGGCACCTCTTGTACCTTATGTTAAGCGTGCATTTAGTCTGGACGAGGCCTCTTTAGGGCTTTTGATGCTTTGTACCGGTTTGGGTTCAATAATAGCACTCCCTTTATCAAGTTGGCTATGTGTGAGATTTGGCGCAAAACGAGTAGTTTATTTCTCTGGATTTTTAATGGCTTTTTCTCTATTGACAATAAGCCTATTGACTAACTTAACTCTGACGGCTATCATGTTATTGGTATTTGGAGGTTGTACCATCACCATTGATGTTGCCGCTAATGTGAATGGGGTTGCTGTTGAAGGTCAGACAGGAAAACATCTGATGTCAGGATTTCATGGGGGGTACTCTCTCGGTACACTCATTGGTGCCGGTGTGATGAGTTTTCTTTTTGCATTCGGAATAATTCCTATGTGGTCGGTCGTGATATTTATGATATTGGTATTGGCCGCGATGATGGCCGGATGCCGTGACCTTCTATCCTCTGAGGCTCTTAAAAGCAACGACCGTCCGAAACAGGATATGAATAAGAAGTTTTATATCCCACCTATGGTTGTAGTGGTCGGATTATTATGCTTTATCATGTATGCATCGGAAGGTGCTGTGATGGGGTGGTCTGCAATTTTTGTTAGTCAAGAGCGTGGCATTGACATGTCCGTGGCCGGTTTTTTCTATACCGCTTTTGCCATAGCAATGACTGTTATGAGGCTCTGCGGTGACAAGGTAGTAGATCGATTTGGACGAAGGTCTGTCATTTGTGGAGGTGCATTACTAATTGCTGTCGGTTTCACGACTGTGGTATCAATTGACAATGCTATTGCTTCTGCTGTTGGTTTTGCGATGGTTGGTTGTGGCGCTGCCAATGTGGTTCCCCAATTCGTGTCCTTTGCAGCCCACATAAAAGGGATGGCAGTACACAACATCATTAGTTTTATTAATGCCCTTGGGTACTCTGGTATCCTTCTTGGTCCGGTTATAATTGGATTCATAGGAAAACGCTACGGTTTGTACATGTCATTTATAGGAATTTCCGTGTTAGCTTTGATTGTTGCAATAATTTCATATATAATATTAAGAATCAGACATATTCCCATACGAACAGATGTGCAAGAAGATGATAGAAAAACATGTCTCTGCAATTCTGCAAAATAGAAAATCAGTGTGCAACGCATAAAAAATTTGCATTGCTTTTTGTGTAACTATTCAGCTATCTAAATGCACCTAAATAGTTCGTTATCAACAGTGGCAAACATGTTGATTTGCTATATTTCAATAAAAATTAGGCATTTTTACAAGATTATACTCGTGCAATAAGGTTGATACTCAACGACTTTACATAGCTGAGTAGCTACCTTTTTGTACTATTTTGTTAAATTTGTCTGTACCAACTTCTACCAGCACAATATCCAAAAGCGATAAGGATTATTTGTTATTGTGGGCAGTAACGAAAACAATAACGTTACTGCCCACAATAAAAGTTATATTTTTATCCCTTTCGGACGGTTTTCATCCTTAAATTGAAAGCCCGGTCGTCCGATGATGACATGGTCAGCAATGAAATTCCCAGACAGGTTGCGTATCTGCGGTGCATCTTCGGTGTGTTGTGGTGGCACGTTCCGTACACCTTCCGCATCCGGCTTGACCTCCTGTCCATCCTTTTCTTTTTCGGTGACTTCCGGCGTGGGCGGCGCAAGCTCCAACTGTATCTTGCGGTCGAGCGCGGCAAGTTCGGATTTCAACTGTTTCAACTCTTCCTCCTTTTTCCACACCTTGCCTGCTATCTCCTGCAACTGCGGAACCTCCTTTTCCAGCACCTCGTTCTTCGTCTTGTACTGGTCGATGGTGGAGGGTATCTTCTCCAGCGCATTCAGGAAATTACGTGCGGCGGCTACCGGGTCAGCCATCGCCAGATGCCCGTTGTTGTAGGTGTACTTGTAATTTCCCTCCACCACGAAGCGGTTGTCGGTAAACTCCAGCCCCTCTTTGAGCATCCTTTCGCTAACCACCTTTATCGGAAAACCGTAAAGTTCCCCGACAGGCTTGTACAAACCACCTGTTGTGGCGTTCTTGGCTATCTCCTGCAAACGCTTACCGATAACCTTCTCGTCCGCTGAATCCACGCCGTCCACCTTGACGGCATTCAGGCGGTTGCCCTCCTTGTCCGTCCGGGCTACGGCAAGAAACCTGTTCCAGTCCTCCGTCATGGCATCTATGACCGCCGTGTTGTTGCGCAGTTCTCCCGTCTTGGATTCCAGCTTGAACTCCGAATCCCGCTTACCCTTATTGAACGACTTGCGTTCCCCTTCGAGCGAGGCGATACGCTTCTCTAATTTCGCCTTGTCGAGCAGGTCTGTATTGCCGGAAAGCAACGCCATATACTCCGAGAAGTTCATACCCGATTTTTCGTCCATCGCCCCCTCGTCGATGGTACGTGCGCCCATAGCCCCGCTTTTGAGCTGTGATATGAACGTCTGTTTGCAGTGCAGCAGGTTGAACTTGTAGCTGTCCAACGACTTCTCCACGGCGTAGATGATGACATCCACGTTGTTCCCGGCAAAGTACTTGGCAATCTCGTTCCCGGCTCTAACACCCCGTCCGTCACGCTGTTGCAGGTCGGATGGACGCCACGGTGTATCCAAATGATGGATGGCGACACATCTTTTCTGCGCATTCACGCCCGTTCCAAGCATAGAGGTGGAACCGAACAATACACGCACCGTTCCGGTGTTCATGGCGTCTATCACTGCCTTGCGTGCCTTGTCGGTCTTGCACTCCTGAATGAAGCGCACCTCGCTTGCCGGTATGCCATAATCCTCCGTCAGTTTCCGCTTTATCTCGCTGTACACGTTCCACTCGTCGCCCGGCTGGTATGTCCCCAAATCCGAGAAGACGAACTGCGTTCCTTTGTGCGCATCGTATTTGTGGTAATACTCCGCTATCATTTTGGCGCAGTGGCTCGCCTTGTTGTCGGGGTGGTCTTCGTAATTGGGGTCTATCATGCGCATATCCAAAGCCATCTTCCGCGCGTAGTCGGTAGCGATGAGCATCTTAGCCTTCTCTTCCGTTTCAGACAGCGGCAACCTGCCCAACAACGTCGCGTCACCTGTCTTGGCAAATTCCATCAGTTGTTTGATGAAATACTCTTGGTCGGGTGTAGGCGGTATGTGGTGCAGTATCTCGTTCTTGTGCGGACGGTCCACACCCACATCCTCCGCCGTGCGGTAGTCGGTGATTTCGTTATAAAAGGCGGCAAGCTCCGGTACTTTGATGAAGTAGCGGAAACGCTCTTTTTGCACCACATTGTTCGTTACATTGAACTCAAAGTCGGTCGTCTTCTTTGCAAAAATCGCCGCCCATGCGTCGAAGCACCGAATATCCTGCCGTTCCAGTTCCTTCGGGCGAAGATACTTGAAGAGCAGGTACAATTCCGTCAGACTGTTGGAAATGGTTGTGCCGGACAGGAATGTCGCCCCCAAGTCCTTGCCCGTGCGTTCCTGTATGGTGCGTATGGCAAAGAGCATATTCAGGGCTTTCTGGCTTCCTTCCGAGTTTCCCAACCCCGCCACACGGTCATGCCGGGTGTTGAAAGTCAAGTTCTTGAATTGGTGGCTCTCGTCTATGAAAATGTGGTCGATCCCCATCTGCTTGAAGTCCACCACGTCGTCCGTACGCGACTTGATGGCGTGTTCCACCTTCTCCAGTTTCGCTTCAAGGTTGTGCTTGCGTTTCTCCAGCCCTTTCAGCATCGCCCGCGACACGTTCTTGCCCTGCTGCCGCAAGACTTCGAGGTTTTCTTCCACCGTGTCAAGCTCCGCTTGCAGGATGCGTTGCTGCAACTCCGGTGACTGCGGTATCTTGCCGAACTGGTCATGCGACATGATGACGCAATCATAGTCATTGTTCTTGATGTTGTTGAAGAAACGCACGCGGTTGGCGGTAGAAAAGTCCTTTTCCGAAGCGTAGAGGATGCGGGCATTCGGGTAGGCAGCCTGATAGGTGGCGGCAATCTCCGCCACATTCGCCTTCAGTCCGATAATCATCGGTTTATGCGCCAAGTTCAGACGCTTCATTTCATGCGCTGCAATGCACATTATCAGCGTCTTACCTGTTCCAACTTCATGGTCGCATATTCCGCCGCCGTTCTGTTTTATCATCCAGACGCAATCCTTCTGCGACGGATAAACGCTTTGAATACCACGGCTTGCCAACCCCTTCAGGTTGAGGTCGGGGAATGTCTGGTGCGAGCCGTCATACTTCGGGCGCACGAAACAGTTGAACTTGCGGTTATACATCGTCGTGAGCCGTTCCTTGAACTGCGGCGACTGTTCTTCCAACCATTCGGAGAACCCGTTACGGATTTCGTCTATCTTCGCGTTGGCGAGCTGTATGCCCTCGCTGTCGCGTACCTTGATGTCGTTGCCGTTCTCGTCCTTGCCGATACTTTTCATCATGTCGGGGCAGGTGTTGTGCAGGGCGTGCTTCAACAGGTGCATACCGTCATAGTTCCGGTAATAGCCCTTTACTAAAAACTCGTCCGTGATCTTCATGGTGCGGTAGCCGCACGCCACGGAAAACTCGTCCATGCTTGCGGAGTAGGCTATTTTCACGTCCGTGTCGAAAAGGTGGCTCATGTAGGCGGCATACACACCCGTGGGAATCCAGCGTTCCCCGAAATTGAAGTCGAGGTCTTCAAAGGCGATGCGCTGCGGTTCGGCCTCCTTCAATGCCTCCCACGCCTGTTTCACCTCCGGCATCCGCTCACTTTCGGGATTGTCCTCCATCCAGCCCTCTATGCGTTCCGCCTTCTCTATCACGTTCCCCGCGATGAAGCGGTCTTTGATTTCGTAACCGGTTACGAGCGGGTTGTAGAAGATGCGCCCCTTGAGGGCACCAAGCAGTTCCTCTTCCGTGGTGTCGGTTATCTCCCGCATATAGCCGAGATTGACCGTGCCGAACTTGTTGAGCGATGCGGACAAGGCTTCTTCGGGAGAGCCTGCATTGACACGGCTCTCCACCGAGAAGGAAACGGGACGGTCGAAGATGTCCGCCTTGACAAACTTGCCGTCCTCCGCACGTTCCAGCGAAAGGATGTCGCGCCCTCCGGCATCCATCATCACCAGTTTCACGTTCTGTCTGGCGTTGAGGTTACCGTAACGCATGACAAACTCATCGTAGTAGGTGTTGAGATACCCGCGCTGCGGTTTGTGTTCCGTATGGTTCTCCGTCTCGTGGCTATACAGACGTTCGTAAGCGTCACGGAGCGATATATACAGCATCGCTTTCTCTTTTTGATAGCCACGGAGGTCGAGCGGTTGGAAGGTCGCACCGTAAGGCGTGAGGTCTTTCAGGTAACCGAGATTGCGTGAAGCATCCAGCACCATCGAGCCGTCACGGTGGTGTGGCTCCAGCAGGCCGTTGAACGGACGGGGAGAAAGGTCCATGACTTTCTCCTTCGGCTTTTCCGTTTCAAGTTCCGGGAACAGGGAAGTGGCAACCGTTTCGGAAGTAGGCACAACTTCTGCCAGTGTTTCAGGTTGCTTTATTTCTTCCGTTTGTTCCGGCTTTTTATCCATATTGTCCGAAGAAGGCGCAAAAGCAGGGTTCAACGTGTCTTTGATACCCATCTTTTTCAGTTGTTCCTGCCTGTGCCGTTCTGCCTCAAGCCGTAGGGTCTTGCGCCGTTCCGCTGTCAGGCTCATCATTGTCTCATAGAAGCCGTTGATGGGAGGATTGGTTTCCCAATCCAGAGTGGCGTAAATGTCGTCCGGGTCGTTTGGCTTTTCGGCATTTTCCGGCTTTTCTTCCTTATTACCGTTTACCGGCTTGGCGGCTTCAACGGGTGGAGTAACTTTGACCTGCGGTTTAGGCGTGGACGGCATAGGCTTCGGCTTGCTTTCCTTTTTCGCTGCCTTTTTCTTTTTTAACGGTTCCTCTATGGGCATACCCCAAAGGTCGAGCAGGGTAAGCTGCACGGCTGACGAATGATTGGGTTGGCGCGGCTCAATCTCCGGCTTTTCCTCTATGGGCTGTGCCTGCGGCTTCTCCACTCCCTTGACAGGCTCAATTACAGAAACGGGGGCTATTACAGAAGGTGATACCTTTTCTGTTTTCGGAGCAGGTTGCACTTCCGCAGCCGTGCTTTCCTCCTTTGTCGGATGCAGGCTGTGTTTCTCATACAGTTTCCTGTCAAGTTGTTGCAGTTCTATTTTCAGATGCTCCCGCAAGTCTTCCGCCAGTTGTGCGATGTCCCCACGGTGCAGGAGTTTATAGGCTGGTTTCCCGTATGGGTCGGTACTTCTGATTAAATCCGTGTGTGAAAGCGAGCCGATGCTCCATACATACCCATTTACGGAAGTGCCGATAGGGGTCTGTTCGGTCTGCACGAAGAGTTTTTCGTTGTAATACAGTTCACCATTCTTTCCGCTGTTCTTTTGCAGGATAATCAGGTCGCTGCCCACCTCCGTTCCCGCGTTATCCGTAAAGAGGTTGTTCGGCAGGCGGGCTACGCCCACCAGATTGGCATGGTTCATCATATACTCGCGTATGGGCGCGTTGGTCGGGGCATCCAGTACCCCCTGCGAGGTGATGAACGCCACGATTCCGCCTTCACGCACCGCGTCAAGGCTTTTCAAGAAAAAGTAATTGTGTATCGTCCGTGCCACCGAGCGCCTTGCAGGATCCTTGCTGCCCGAAAATTCCGGGTCGAACACCGCCACATCGCCAAACGGTATATTGGAGACAGCCACATCAAAATGGTTCATGAACGGCTTTTCTATCTTCTCGAAGCCCTGTACCCTTACTTTCTGTCCGGGATGCAGGTGCTTCAGTATCTTGCCCGTCATCAGGTCTTTCTCAAAAGCCATGATGTCCGCGTCCGGTCTGTTCTCCAGCACGGAGTCCACGAATGCACCGACACCTGCCGACGGCTCCAGCACCCGGTCGGGACGGATGCCGTGTTCATGCAGCACGTCCGCGATGGTCCCGGTTATCTCCGGCGGGGTATAGAAGGCGGTCAGCACGGACTGCTTCATGGCATCCATATACCGTTTGTACTCCGTCTCGTCTTTTGTGTTCTCCCGCAGCAACCTGTGCAGTTCCACGGTAGGGGCAAACAGTTCGAGGTCGGACTTCGCCCAGTGGACGGCATCCGTCAGTTCCCTTGCAGGGTTGAGTATGCTCTTCAGTCCCCCGAACCCGCAATAACGCTCTAACAAGAGCCGTTCGCGTGCGGTGGGTGTGCGCTGTTCCCTGTCAAGGAGGAATGCCGTCCGTATCGCCTCGATGTTGTCCCTCAGCCTCTGTTTGCGGTTAAACGCCATACTCTTCGATATAGAGGATGACGGCTCCCGTCAGCTCCGTGTAGAGCAGGTCATATTCGGGCGACAGGGCGAAATTGTCGTCCGAGAGGTCATAGATGGAGAATACGTTTCCGACAAGCGGCAGCAGCTTCTGGGTAAAGGCTTCACATTTTTCTTCCGGCACTTCACCCGCAAATTCGTTCTCCACGACTTCGCGCAGGATGGCGTGCCTGGAGTAGCGAAGGCCCTCCGTCAGCACCTTCATCGCCAGTTCCTGCGCCCCGTCGACAGGATAGCCTTCGAGCCTTGCCCGTTCATACGCTTCGGCGGCACGGTCGGTTCTTTCTCGGATGAAGGCTTCATCGGCTGCCTGTTCAAACTTGTTCGTGGTGAGGTAGTCCAGCAGGTACAGACCGTAATAGGAAAAGTCGGTCCGACCCTCGTTTTTTTTCTTGTTGTTCATTTCTTTGGAATTTAGTGGATTGATAATGATGACAGGGATAATCGTTGGAAAACGAGAAGAAAAAGGCACCCGGTATCCCTCCGAGTGCCACCACTAAATCCAAAGTATGAGTGTAATCCGGTATCGAAGAACAATTCATTACTCTGAACCAGTGGCAAAGTTAAACATTTATTTTCTTCTTTTCGCAGAGGTCGCTTTACTTTTCCTTTCTGGGAACACGAAAACCGTGTTATAGTCCCCGTCAAAGGCGACTACGGCATCAAAACTCTTGCCCTGCTTGCTCTTGAATCCTTTGAGCAGTTTCGTGTGTCCGTCGGTGAGCAGGTTTTTGATTTCATCATCAGAGAGGGTGCGGTTTGCTTTCAGGCGGAACACGGGCAGACCGCACTCCGCGTTGTCGCAGCGGACGACCTTGCCGTAAAACTGCATCGTCCCCGCTCCGCACTTGGGACACTTGCAGCCGGAATCCCTGCGGGCGAACAGCTTGTCGCACGACAGCAGTTCGGAGGTAATTTCCCGTGTATATGCCTCAATCTTCCTGCGGAAGTCATCGGCGGGCAGTTCCCCACGCTCGATGCGTGCCAATTCCTTTTCCCATTCGCCCGTCATGGCGACATCGGCAATACGCATCGCCTTCACGACCGAGTAGAGGGCAAGCCCTTTTTCGGTGGGGACAAGCGACTTCTTGCAGCGTTCCATATAGCCGCGCTTGAAAAGCGTTTCGATGATGGACGCACGGGTGGCGGGCGTGCCGATGCCGCAATCCTTCATAGCCTGCCGCAATGCGTCGTCCTCTATCTCCTTGCCAGCCGTTTCCATCGCGGACAGCAGGGTGGCTTCGGTATGCAGCGGCTTGGGTTTGGTCTTTCCCTCCGTGATGGAGGCGGCTTTCAGTGCCAGCGTGTCGCCTTCCTGCCAACAGGGAATGGCGGCGGTTTCCTCTTGGCTGTTGTTCTCTTCTCCATTCTCCTTGCCATAGACGGCACGCCATCCGGCCTGCCTGATGATGCTGCCTTTTGCCACGAACTCCACTCCGGCACACTCTGCCGTGACGGTGGCAGTGTCCTTGACGCATTTTTCGGAGAAAGCCTCAAGCATGCGCCCGACTATCATGTGATAGACGGTGCTGTCCTCTTTGGAGAGGAACAGCGGCTTCTCGCCCGTGACGAGCAGGGCATGGTGGTCTGTCACCTTGCCGCCGTCCAGGCTGCGGCGTGTCGGCACGGCTTTCGGCTGCAACTTGCCCTTCCATTCGGGCAGGCTGCCGATGAAGGCAAGCAGCTTGGGGATTTCCGCGAACACGTCTTCGGGAATATAGCGGCTTCCGGTTCTCGGATAGGTGATGAGCTTCTTCTCGTAGAGCTTCTGGGCGATTTCAAGCGTCTGTTCCGCCGTGAAGCCATGCTTGGCGTTGGCTTCCTTCTGGAGCGTGGTCAGGTCGTACAGGAGCGGAGTTTCCTCTATCTTCTCCTTGCGTTCCGCTTTCGTGACGGTGGCTGTGCCTGTTTCCTTTACCTTATTATATAAGACTGTGGCAGGCTCCATCTCCTTCCATTTCCCGGTGGAAGAGAATTTCACGGTATCACCATCGCCTCCGTCAGCGGCAATATGGAGTTGCCAGAAAGGTTCCACCGTGAAGCGGCGGTTTTCCCAGTAGCGTGCGCACACCATCGCCAACGTGGGTGTCTGCACCCGCCCGACGGAGTAAGTGCCGTGTCCGGCGGCGATGGAGAGAGCCTGCGTGCCGTTGATGCCCACGAGCCAGTCGGATTCGCTCCGCGCTTTGGCGGCGAGGTAGAGGTTGTCGTATTTGCTGCCGTCTTCGAGTTTCCGCAGTCCCTCGCGGATAGCTTTGTCGGTGAGAGAGCTGATCCACAGGCGCACGAAAGGAGTGGTGCAACCCGTATAGTGGTAGAGGTAGCGGAAGATAAGCTCTCCCTCGCGTCCGGCATCGGTCGCCACGATGATATGTTCGCTTGTGTCGAACAGTCTTTTGATGACTTTTATCTGCGACACCACGCCGCTGTCGGGCTTGTAACCTTTCTCCGTCCTGACCTGACGGGGGACGAGCGTGAATGTGTCGGGAATAATCGGGAGGTTGTCACGGACAAATCCGCGCACGCCGTAGCCGTCGGGCATGGCAAGCTGAACGAGGTGTCCGAATGCCCATGTCACGGCATAACCGCCTCCCTCGAAATATCCTTCCTCTCTCTTTGTCGCGCCCACGATGCGGGCGA
>OGOJ01001497.1_pt1 | contig 17288 bp, 15 predicted proteins | sample 1552601 | NCBI WGS metagenome assembly OGOJ01 (sample SAMEA2580184, study PRJEB22360) | human gut metagenome | biome: human gut; feature: human-associated habitat; material: faeces | place: Denmark | collected 2008/2010
GCAGCAGAGCCCAGTCTGCAACAGGGCTGTATCTGATCTCTAAGCTTACAGAGATTTTGAAGTGGGCAGCAGCCGGTTATCTGCTTTTCAGAAGTGTAAAGGAGATAAAACAGAAGTACAGTAATGTACTTTTAGTGGGAATTGTTGTTTATGCAGCGTCTCTGGCAGCAGACCGGATATGGAGATTATATGAGCCGATCATTGGCGGGTGGTTTATGGAAATTGGTGCAGCAGTGCTTGTAGCCAGTGTGGGACTGACTCTGTGGATGGAGCTTGCCAATGCTTACAGATTTCAGCTTACCTATGGAGAATACAGCCGTCAGATGGAACAGAAACTGCAGATACAGAAACAGAATTATGAGGAACTTACAGAAAAGATGGATGAGATCAGCAGGATGCGCCATGATATGAGACACCATCTGCGCACCATCATGTCTTACACCCAGCAGGGAAAATATCAGGAGATGATGGAATATCTGCAGGAGTATGCATCCGTTATAACAGAAGAGGAAAAGCTAATCTGTTATTGCAGAAACATGGCCGTAGATGCAGTGATCCATTTTTATGCAGGAGAACTGAGGAAGAAAGGGATTCCTTTTGAATGTGATATGATGCTGCCACAGAATATTGGCATTTCAGATACAGATCTGTGCAAAATATATGGAAATCTTCTGGAAAATGCCGTAGATGCAGTAAAAGATCTGCTGCCGGAAAATAAGCCTTATGTAAAGATGCTTACAAAGGTTAAGAACAGGAAGCTTCTGATAGAGATTTCAAATCCATATTCCAATGAAATCCAGCGAAGAGAAAAAGTTTTTTATTCAACAAAGCATGAAGGCTTTGGAATCGGAACAGCGTCTGTAGCAGAAGTGGTACAACGAATGGGCGGATATGTAGTTTTTAATACAGAAGAGGGTATTTTTAAAGTAAATATCTTTCTGCCGGTGAAAACAGTACAGTAAATAAATAGTTACTGCCCGGAGGGGAAGAGGCATATCGGAAATACTTATTTATCAGAGTCTGAAGAGAATAAGTATTCCAGATATGCTTTTTTTATTGCGTTGGAGCCACGCTTGCGTACAGTAACAAGCTCCTGATTGTCCATAACAAAGCCTTCATCTGTGGATTTCTCGATGTGATCCATATTTACGATACAGCCTCTGTAACAGGAGAGAAAACATTTCATTCCCTCCAGAAGCTCTTCGAATTTCTGGAAGGTTATGTAGGAGCGTATAATGCTTGCATCTGTGGTATGTACCTGAACTGCATTGCGGTAGGTATCCACGTACAGGATGCTCCTGACAGGGATCTTTACAGGGGTACGGTCAGAGATCAGTTCTATATATCTGGAGTTCTGTGACTGTCTGAACTGGATTGTTGAGAGAATCCGGCAAAGCTTCTCCGGGTCAAAGGGCTTCAGCAGATAGTAGGATGCCTGTACATCATAGCTTTCCACAGCAAAGGAATCACTGCTTGAAATAAAAATCAGAGCAGTTGTATCCCTGGCTTCGCGGAGCTTTCTGGCTGCATCCATACCGGTCATACTGCCCATATAAATATCCATAATGATCAGGTCGTAAAATCCGGGTATGTATTTAGTAAAAAAAGCTTCTGCGCTGGAATACAAATGGATGTCTGTGGATGTATTCTGGGATTCATAATAAGAAGAAATGACAGATTTTACCTGACGCAGATCTTCCTTTGAATCGTCAAGGATTGCAATATTCAAAAGGAGTACCTCCTAAATTAACTTAAACATAATTTGTATTTTAGCGTATTTTCATGAGTTATTCAAGTACGGATTCCTTATTGAAAGCAAGTAATACCATAAGTATTTATTCATTTTTCCATATTTCATGAAAAATGTCATTTAATCCCATGTATCTTGAAAATAAGACTGAAATTTTTTATAGTAAGAACATAGAAATTCAGTTTAGAAATATGTACACACATTTTAAGAAAGGATGGTAAAAAAATATGAAAAACTGGAAAAAAATAATGGCAGGTCTTTGTGCTGCTGCAATGGTAAGCTCTATGGTTGTTCCGGTATGGGCAGCAGAGGAGACTACAGAAGAAGCAGCAGATGACGGAGATGTCGCGGATGTATCAGAGGCAATGTTGGGTCTGTGGAAGGACAGTGCAGGAGATATCTACGGATTCTACAAAGATAATTCGTTTTTTGGTCAGTGGAAGGATGAAGAGCAGGATGTTCTTGGTGTATATGCCCTGAGTTCAGACGGAGAATATACAGCTCTGGTAATGCAGTTCGCAAATGACGACGGCACGTATGATGATGAAAATATGGTAACTTATCTGGTGCAGGCAAATGAGGAAGAGAATCTTCTGGAACTTTATGATTCGGACAGTCTGGACCTGACTGCAACCCTGGAGCCTTATGAGGCAGACGGTGATGAGTCGGATTACAATCAGACTTATCAGGATATGGGTGATATCCTGACAGAGTGTTATTCCGGTGAGACAGAAGCAGGTGAGACTTTTATTTATGCAGCTAATGAGGATGGAACTTTCTGCTCAGTACTTGTGATCGATCAGGATGATAACTATGTAAGCTTTGTTGGCGAAGGTACTTTTGATGAAGAGAATGGTACTGTGACGATTACTGATGAAGTTTCTGAGATGGCACTTACTTTTGGCGTGGCAGTGAATGATGATGATACACTGACACTGGATATGGGTGATCTTGGAAGCGCTACTGTAGAGGAAGCTACGCTGGCGGTTGCCGTTCAGGGACTGAAGTATGCAGTTGAGAATGGAACTGAGATGAACTAAGCAATTCTTTTTCAGGAACAAAAATATGTGATTTTGGGGATACTCCTCTTCGGATAGATTTATTCGGAGGGGAGTGTTTTTTCTGTGCCGGGGGTTTTAGAATGGCTGGGAAGATGGTATAATGAGGAGCGAATTCTATAGTTTTTGTGGAAGTGTTACAGATGAGCAGAAACAGACAGGAAGCGAAAATTACGAGAGAGGTTTGAATTTATGAATATTCTGAATATAGAGCATGTTTCCAAGGTGTTTGGTGAGAAGGTGGTGCTGGATGATGTTTCCTACGGGGTGCATCAGGGAGATAAGATTGGGATCATCGGGATTAATGGGACCGGGAAGTCTACGATTCTGAAGATCATCGGCGGTCTGGAGGAGCCGGATGAGGGGCAGGTGATCACTCAAAATGGCCTGAGAATCACGTATCTTCCGCAGATGCCGGAGTTTCCGCAGGGAGCTTCTGTCCTGGATTATGTGGCAGAAGGAAAGTGGCAGAAGGACTGGAGTACTGAGAGCGAGGCAAGGAATGTTCTGAATAAGCTGGGAATTACAGACCATGAGGAGAAGATCGATCATTTATCTGGGGGACAGAAGAAAAGGGTGGCACTGGCAAGGACTCTGGTGAATCCCTGTGATGTGCTGCTTCTGGACGAGCCTACCAACCATCTGGATAATGAGATGGTGACCTGGCTGGAGGACTTTCTGAGAAGTTTTAAGGGCGTTGTGATTATGGTTACTCATGACAGATATTTCCTCGACAGGGTTACTAATAAGATTCTGGAGATTTCCCATGGCGGCCTTTATGCTTATGAGGCTAATTACTCGAAGTTTCTGGAACTGAAGGCAGAGCGTGAGGAGATGGAGCTTGCCAGTGAGAGGAAGAGACAGAGCGTACTCCGCATGGAACTGGAGTGGGCAAAGCGTGGATGCAGAGCCAGAAGTACCAAGCAGCGGGCACGTCTGGAACGCCTGGAGGCACTGAAAAACGGAAAGGCTCCGGTGCGGGATGCGAATGTGGAGCTGGATTCTTTTGAGACACGTATGGGAAAGAAGACAATCGAACTTCACCATATCAGCAAGAGTTTTGGTGAGAAGAAGATCCTGGATGATTTTAATTATATTGTGCTGCGCAATCAGCGTCTTGGGATTATTGGTCCTAATGGATGCGGAAAGTCAACACTCATCAAGATTATTGATGGGATGATACAGCCGGATGCAGGAGAAGTGGAAATTGGAGAAACCATCCGCATAGGGTATTTTGCACAGGAAGTGCCGGATATGGATACCAATCAGCGTGTGATCGATTATATCCGCGACGTGGCAGAGTATATTCCGACCAGAGACGGGAAGATTTCCGCAACAATGATGCTGGAGAGGTTTCTTTTTGATTCTGCCATGCAGTATGCACCCATTGCCAAATTGTCAGGTGGTGAGAAGAGGCGTCTGTATCTGCTGAAGGTTCTGATGGAGGCGCCGAATGTGCTTCTTCTGGATGAGCCAAGTAATGATCTGGATATTCCTACACTGACCATTCTGGAGGATTATCTGGATTCTTTTGCAGGGATTGTGATCGCAGTGTCTCATGACAGGTATTTTCTGGATAATATTGTGGACAGGATTTTTGCTTTTGAGGGGAATGGACATCTGACCCAGTATGAGGGCGGATATACGGATTATACAGAGGCGCTGGCGAGAAAAGGCGGGGCAGTATCTGAAGGACAGAGCACTGCAGTTGGTGCGGAAAAGAAGAAGTCGGCTCAGGCAGACTGGAAGCAGAATCGTCCCCAGAAGCTGAAATTTACCTATAAAGAGCAGAGGGAATTTGAAACTATCGATGATGATATTGCATCGCTGGAGGAACTGCTGGAGAAGCTGGATAAGGATATGGAGGCCAATGCCACCAATTCTGTGAAGCTTCGTGAGATCATGGAGCAGAAGGAGAAGGCACAGGCAGATCTGGATGAGAAGATGGACAGGTGGGTTTATCTGAATGATCTGGCGGAGCGAATCGAGGCACAAAAAAGTGAAAAGTGATTTTTTTCAGATGCTATTGACTTTGCAGAGGGTTCTTTAGTATGATACAGATTATGGAAGATTGCAGGAGCTGCTTTGCAGCGGGGCAATTTGCGGATGCCGGGTCAGTAACAGAAAATATCTTTTGATTCTGACATCTGTGAGTGAACAGTAAGTGAACAGGAGATATAAAAATATGGCAGAACAGGTCAGAGTTGTAGTGGACGCAATGGGCGGGGATAATGCCCCGGCAGAACCTGTCAGAGCTGCAGTGGAAGCTGTAACAGAGAGACAGGACATAAAAGTAATTCTTACAGGAAAACAGGAAGTGATAGATAAGGAACTGGCGAAATATTCCGGATATCCGAAGAACCAGATCCAGGTTGTCAATGCATCCCAGGTGATCGAGACAGCAGAACCCCCTGTTTTTGCAATCCGTAAGAAAAAAGATTCATCAATCGTAGTAGGTTTGAATATGGTTAAGAAACAGGAGGCAGATGCCTTTGTTTCATCAGGAAGTACAGGAGCTGTTCTTGTTGGCGGACAGGTACTGGTAGGCAGAAGTAAAGGTGTGGAGAGGCCGCCTCTTGCACCGTTGATCCCTACCACGAAGGGTGTTTCCCTTCTGATCGACTGTGGTGCCAATGTGGATGCACGTCCATCGCATCTGGTGCAGTTTGCGAAGATGGGCTCTATTTATATGGAGAACGTAGTCGGTATTAAAAATCCAAAAGTTGCCATTGTAAATAACGGGGCGGAAGAGGAGAAGGGAAATGCACTTGTAAAAGAAACTTTCCCCCTTCTGAAAGAATGCAAAAGCATTAATTTCATCGGAAGTATAGAAGCCAGAGATATCCCGGCAGGATATGCGGATGTGGTCGTATGCGAAGCATTTGTGGGAAATGTGATCCTTAAATTATATGAGGGAGTTGGTTCTGCCCTGGTCCAGAAGATCAAAGAAGGAATGATGACCAGCACAAGAAGTAAGATCGGTGCACTTCTGGTAAAGCCTGCACTGAAAGAAACTCTGAAATCCTTTGATGCAACGGAATATGGCGGAGCACCGCTTCTGGGGCTTAAAGGACTTGTGGTAAAGACGCATGGAAGTGCCAAAGCCATTGAGATCAAACATGGTATTTTCCAGTGTGTACAGTTTAAACAGGAGAAGATCAACGAGAAGATCGCAGAGCGTATCCTGGAGGATCAGGAAGTACTGAAGTCCGGAGCAGAATAGAGCAGGACAGGAACAGAAACAGGAAGGAGGGTTGAAGATGGAACTGGAGAAAATAAAAGCTATCATAGCAGAGGTTCTGAATATTGATGCAGATTCGATCACAGAAGACACTACATTTGTAGATGATCTTGGTGCAGACTCTCTTGATATTTTTCAGATTATTATGGGGATTGAAGAGGAGTATGACATTGAGCTGGATAATGAATCTGTCGAACAGATTCAGACAGTCGGTGATGCTGTTGAAGCAATTCGGACAATTAAATAAAAATGTAACTGTCCGGCAGTCTGAAATTTGACAGGAGCATAATACAGGCGCACTGAGCAGTTGCAAAAAATGATGCCGCAGGGTTGTCAGATGACAGCCCTGTGCATGTGGAGAGGGTTAGAGGAATGAATAGAAAGACAGAAGAATTAGAAGAAATCATAGGATATCATTTTAAAAATAAACATTATCTTACACAGGCACTGACTCACAGTTCCTATGCAAATGAGAAGAAGCTGGGGAAGCTGGGCAGCAATGAGAGACTGGAGTTTCTGGGAGATGCTGTGCTGGAGCTGATCAGCAGTGATTATCTGTATGCAAGATTTACCCAGATACCGGAGGGAGAGCTGACAAAGAAGAGAGCCAGCCTGGTGTGTGAGCCAAGCCTTGCCTATTGTGCAAGAGAATTCGGACTGCCACAGTTTCTGTTGCTTGGAAAGGGCGAGGATATGACAGGCGGAAGAAACAGGGATTCTATCGTCTCTGATGCAACAGAGGCTTTACTGGGAGCTATCTATCTGGATGGTGGTTTTGCTAATGCAAAGGAGTTTGTGCTGAATTTTATCCTGAATGATATTGAACATAAACAGCTCTTTTATGATAGCAAGACCATCCTGCAGGAAATCGTGCAGGAAAACGGAACACAGCCGGTGGAATATATTCTGACAAAAGAAGAAGGCCCGGATCATAACAAAAACTTTACTGTGGAGGCAAGAGTAAACGGAAAAGTGATGGGACAGGGAAGCGGTCATACAAAGAAAGCAGCAGAACAGGCCGCAGCATACCAGGCGATTCGTGTACTCAGAAAATAAACAGGAGAATTATGTATTTAAAGAATATAGAGGTACAGGGATTTAAGTCTTTCGCCCAGAAAATCAATTTTGAATTTCATAACGGGATCACCGGTATTGTAGGTCCGAACGGAAGTGGAAAGAGCAATGTCGGTGATGCGGTGAGATGGGTGCTGGGTGAACAGAGTGCCAGATCTCTGCGAGGAGGAAATATGCAGGATGTTATTTTCTCCGGTACAGAGACAAGAAAACCCCTGGGTTATGCATCGGTGGCGATCACACTGGATAATTCAGACCATAAGCTTCCGGTTGATTTTAACGAGGTTACGGTTACCAGAAGGCTTTACCGTTCAGGAGAGAGTGAATATAAGATCAACGGAAGTGCCTGCAGACTGAAAGATATCAATGAGATGTTTTATGATACAGGTATCGGTAAAGAAGGATATTCCATTATCGGACAGGGACAGATCGACAGGATCCTAAGCGGTAAACCGGAAGAGAGAAGAGAGCTTTTTGATGAGGCAGCAGGTATTGTTAAATTTAAGAGAAGAAAGAATACCACGATCAAAAAACTGGAGGAAGAACGCCAGAACCTGGTCAGAGTGACAGATATCCTCTCGGAGCTTACCAGACAGCTGGAACCACTGGAGAAACAGTCAGAGACAGCAAGAGTTTATCTTTCCAAAAGAGAGACTCTTAAGGAACTGGATGTGAATATGTTCCTGATGGAGTATGCTGCTGCAGCCAAAGAACTCAAGGAACTGGAAGAGAAGAACATAATTGCGCAGAATCAGCTGAAGGATACCCAGAGTTCCTATGACCGGACCAAGATGGAATATGAACGTCTGGAACAGGAGCTGGAAGATTTAAATTCCAAAATGGATGCACTTCGCATTTCCGGTCAGGAGCAGGCAATCCGTAAACAACAGCTGGAAGGCCAGATCAATGTATTAAATGAGCAGATACTGGCAGGGGCACAGAATGAAGAGCATTATAAGGGACGTATCCAGACTATTGAGGCTGAACTTTCAGTAAGAACAGATTCAAAGAAGAAACTTGAAGAAGAAAAAACGGATATTTATGCACAGTTAAAGGCTGTCCGTAAGAAACTTTCTGAGGAAGAAGAGAAATTAAGGACAGCGCAGGAGAATATGGAAGCCTGTACTCTCGAAGTGGAGAATGGCAAAAATGAGATCATTGAAATTCTGAACAGCCGTGCCAATGTCAAGGGTAAAGCCCAGAGATTTGATGCAATGATGGAACAGGCAGAAATCCGTAAGGCAGAGATCAGCCAGCGTATTCTCAGACTGAAGAGTGAAGAGGAAGAGCAGCAGACTATTCTGACTACAGCCCGGAAACAGTATGATGAGATTACATCCCAGATTGAAAATGCCAATGAGGAATGTGAACATCTGAATCTGAGTGTGATGAAGATTCAGGAAAAGCTGAAGGAACAGAACACAAAGCTGGAAGCAGAACAGACAGCCTATCACAGAGAGGCATCCCGGCTGGATTCTCTCAGAAATATCGCGGAGCGCTATGATGGATACGGAAACAGTATTCGGAGAGTTATGGAACAAAAAGAACGTGTTCCGGGAATCCAGGGTGTTGTCGCAGATCTGATCCAGGTAAACAAAGATTATGAGATCGCTATCGAGACAGCTCTTGGTGGGAGCATTCAGAATATTGTTACAGATAATGAGCAGACTGCCAAAACCATGATCGAATTTCTGAAAAAGAATCGTTATGGACGTGCGACCTTTCTTCCCATGAGCAGCATAAGTCCCAGAGGTGAGTTTACACCGAAAGAAGCACTGAAAGAGCCGGGCGTTGTGGGGATTGCCAGCGAACTGGTGTCCGTAGCTTCTCAGTATCAGCAGATCACGAAATTCCTTCTTGGAAGAGTGCTGGTAATTGATAACATTGATCATGCCATTGCAATAGGAAAAAAATACAGACACAGTCTGAGAATGGTCACAACAGAGGGTGAATCCTTAAACCCGGGAGGTTCCATGACCGGCGGTGCCTTCAGAAACAACAGCAATCTGCTTGGAAGACGGCGTGAAATAGAGGAACTGGAAACAAAAGTAAGTCAGCTGAAGCAGAATCTGACCGAAATGCAGAATGCTGTTGAGGAAAATAAAAATCAGAGAAACAGGCTTCGTGATGCCATTGCAGGATTTCAGGAAAAACTCCGTCAGAAATATATAGAACAGAATACTGCCAGAATGAATATCAAACAGCAGGAAAAGAAAGCTGAGGAGATCCGAAGCGGATATGCGCAGATCAACAGAGATCAGGCAGAGATCAAACGCCAGGTCATGGAAATCCGGCAGGATCATGACCGGATTGCCAGGGAACTGGAGAATTCAAAGCAGGATGAGAAAGAACTGGAGAGTTTTATTGAGGCAAAGCAGTCAGAACTGGATGAATGGAAAGAAGAAGAGAAGAAAATCACCCGGGAGTTAGAAGAAATCCGTCTTCAGTCATCCGCTCTTGAACAGAAAGAGAAATTTGACCAGGAAAACCTGAGCCGTCTGAAAGCAGAAATCACAGCTTTTATGACTGAGAAAGAGGATATTTATCAGTCTCTTGCTCACAGCAGTGAAGAGATGGAAAAGAAGCAGGAGATGATTACTCAGCTGAAAAAAGAGTCGGAAGAGTCTGTCCTTCATGAAGAACAGGCACAGATGCAGCTGAAAAATCTGCAGAAGGAGAAAGAGAGCAGAACTTCTCAGCATAAAGATTTTTTTGAGAAAAGAGATTATCTGTCCGGTCAGATCGGACTTCTGGATAAGGAATGTTACCGTCTGCAGGGACAGATGGACAAGCTGGAGGAGAACAGGGAAGAGCGGATTGCCTATATGTGGTCCGAGTATGAGATCACTCCCAATAATGCCGTTTCCTACAGAAAAGAGGAACTTACTGATCTTTCGCAGATGAAGCGACAGGCAGCTCAGATTAAAGATGATATCAGAAAGCTGGGACCTGTAAATGTAAATGCTATTGAGGATTATAAGGAACTTCTGGAAAGACACACCTTTCTGTCCGGCCAGTATGAGGATCTGGTCACAGCGGAGAAAACTCTGGAACAGATCATTCAGGAGCTGGATGAGGGAATGCGGAAACAGTTTTCTGAGAAATTTGGCGAGATCCAGAAGGAATTTGACAAGGCATTTAAGGAATTGTTCGGAGGCGGAAAAGGAACTCTGGAGCTGGATGAAGAGGCAGATATCCTGGAGGCAGGAATTAAGATCATTTCCCAGCCGCCGGGAAAGAAACTGCAGAATATGATGCAGCTTTCCGGCGGGGAAAAAGCTCTGACAGCTATCGCACTTCTTTTCGCGATCCAGAATCTGAAGCCGTCACCGTTCTGTCTGCTGGATGAGATCGAGGCAGCGCTGGACGATTCCAATGTTGGGCGATTTGCCGGATATTTACAGAAGTTGACGAAAAACACACAATTTATTATAATAACCCATAGACGTGGAACTATGAACGCCGCAGACCGGCTTTATGGTATTACCATGCAGGAAAAAGGGGTATCCACACTGGTTTCCGTCGATCTGGTGGAGAATCAGCTTACCCAGTAACAGGAGGAGTTTCACATGGCAGAAGAAAAGAAAGGTTTTTTTAAACGATTAGTCAGTGGACTGGCAAAGACCAGAGACAATATCGTAGCCGGATTTGACAGTATTTTCAGTGGTTTTTCCAGTATTGATGAAGATTTTTATGAAGAGCTGGAAGAGATTCTGATCATGGGTGATATCGGGATCAATGCGACCACTTCTATTATTGAGAATTTAAAGAAAGAGGTTTCCGAACGTCATATTAAGGAACCGATGGAATGTAAACAGCTTCTGATCAATGAGATCAAGGATCAGATGCGTGTGGACAGCACAGAGTATGAATTTGAGAACCGCAGATCCGTAGTTTTGGTGATCGGTGTCAATGGTGTCGGAAAAACCACTTCAGTAGGAAAGCTTGCAGGAAAATTAAAAGACCAGGGCAAGAAGGTTATCCTTGCAGCAGCCGATACTTTCCGCGCAGCAGCAGGAGAGCAGCTTACTGAGTGGGCGAACCGTGCAGGTGTGGAGATCATCGGCGGACAGGCGGGAGCAGATCCTGCATCTGTTATCTATGATGCGGTGGCTGCAGCCAAAGCAAGAAATGCAGACGTACTTCTCTGCGATACAGCAGGACGTCTTCATAATAAAAAGAACCTTATGGAAGAACTCCGCAAGATTTACAGGATCCTGGAGAGAGAGTATCCGGATGCATATCTGGAGACACTGGTAGTGCTGGATGGTACCACCGGACAGAATGCCCTTGCACAGGCGAGACAATTTGCGGAGGTCGCAAATGTCAGCGGTATTATCCTTACCAAGCTGGACGGAACTGCCAAGGGAGGTATTGCAGTTGCCATCCAGTCTGAACTGGATATTCCGGTGAAGTACATTGGCGTAGGAGAAAGTATTGACGATCTTCAGAAATTCGATGCAGATGCATTTGTAAATGCGTTGTTTGATGTAGACCATAAAGAAAACCCGGACGCTCAAGATTAGGATGTACTTTCGGAGTCAAATCAAGTACAAAAAGATTCCGGGAGTACATTTAGGACAAAATGGAGGAAAAAACAATGCTTACTTTAGAGAGTTTTGAACAGGCATCAGAGATCGTAAAACAGGTCACACAGGAAACAAAGCTGATCAAGAGCAGCTATTTCAGTGAACTTACAGGAAATAAGGTTTATTTAAAACCGGAGAATATGCAGCGTACAGGTGCATATAAGGTTCGTGGTGCTTATTATAAGATCAGCACTCTTTCCGATGAAGAGAGAAATAAAGGTCTGATCACAGCATCTGCCGGAAATCATGCACAGGGCGTTGCCTATGCTGCACATAAATATGGAGTGAAGGCAGTGATCGTTATGCCTACCACAACTCCGCTGATCAAGGTTGAGAGAACAAAGAGTTACGGTGCAGAGGTTATCCTGCATGGTGATGTATATGATGAGGCATGTGCACATGCACTGGAACTTGCTGAGAAAGAGGGATATACCTTTATCCATCCTTTCGATGATCCGGCAGTTGCCACAGGACAGGGTACCATTGCAATGGAGATCGTTCAGGAGCTTCCGCTTGTTGATTATATTCTGGTTCCGATCGGTGGAGGCGGACTTGCAACAGGTGTTTCCACACTTGCGAAGCTGTTAAATCCACATATCAAAGTCATTGGTGTGGAACCGGCAGGGGCTGCCTGCATGAAAGCTTCTCTGAAGAAGGGTGAGGTTGTGACTCTTCCGCACGTAAATACGATTGCTGACGGTACTGCAGTACAGACACCCGGAAAGAAAATCTTCCCGTATATCCAGAAGAATCTGGACGATATCATCACTATCGAGGATGATGAACTGATCGTTGCTTTCCTTGATATGGTTGAGAACCATAAGATGATCGTAGAGAATTCCGGTCTTCTGACAGTGGCAGCGCTTCGTCATCTTGATGTGAAGGGAAAGAAGATTGTTTCTATCTTAAGCGGTGGAAACATGGATGTTATTACCATGTCTTCTGTTGTTCAGCATGGTCTGATCCAGAGAGACAGAATCTTCACAGTATCTGTGCTCATTCCGGATAAGCCGGGTGAACTGGTACGTGTGGCAAGCGTGATCGCCAGGGCGCAGGGCAATGTTATCAAGCTGGATCATAACCAGTTTGTAAGCACGAACAGAAATGCGGCAGTGGAACTTAAGATCACATTGGAGGCTTTTGGCACAGATCATAAGAATGAGATTGTTAAAGCTCTCGAAGATGCAGGATGCAGACCAAAGGTGATCCGTCCAAGTCTGTGATTGTCTCAGAGTAGCATCTGCCATGTAAATAAATGAAATGGGAGCCATGGTGTTCAGTATATGGATGCCGGGGCTTTTTGATGAGATTTTTAAGAAGTGTATCGGAAAAAATAAATTTGTGCTGTCAAGAGAAAATGCTTGATATTAATTTTAAAAGAATGCCGTAAATACGCGCTTTTCCGGGCATATTGGCAGGAGTCTGTGACAATCTTGTGACAAATGGTGAAAATAGATGTGATTACAGGTATTTTCTGCATGATTTGAGATTGACAGTCATATAATAATAGAGTAAAATAATTGTACAAGAAATAGAACAACATATTGTACAACTGTGAAAGGCGGGTGAAATTATGTTAGCAGTAAATTATTCTACAATCAGAAACAATTTGAAAGATTATTGTGATCAGGCAACGGATAACCATGAGACTGTTATTGTGACCCGTAAAGGCGAAAAGAATGTTGTGATTATGAGCCTTGAGAAATATAATCAGCTTGAAAAGGCTGCCCGGAATGCAGAGTATCTTGCCATGATAGACAGAGGAATTGCTCAGTTATCAGCAGGCAATGGACAGGAACACGAACTGATCGAGGTAGATGAATGAAAAAGTTATGGGCTGACAGAGCATGGGATGATTATCTTTACTGGCAGACACAAGATAAAAAGACTTTGAAGCGGATTAATGAACTTATTAAGTCTATCGAGAGAGAGGGTTTGTCCCAAGGAATCGGAAAGCCGGAGCCATTGAGACATAGAAAAGCATGGAGCAGGCGGATTGATGATGTTAACAGATTGGTTTACAACATAGACGAGAATGGATTTCTTTGGATCATTGCTTGTAGAGGTCATTATGAAGATTAAAAGGAGAGGCTGGAGCTGTAAAAGGTTCCGGCTTTTTTGTGAAGATGTGACTATAGTTTATCGAAAAATATCGAATTGATATTATTGCGTTATAACTAGTTTAAAGGTATGATAAAAATAAAATATAATAATATTTGAACAGGAGGACAATATGAAAAAAAGTAAAATTGCAATGGGTATTATGGTTTTTATTATAGCGGCACTTTTGCTCATAGGTGTACCTATATGTATTAATTTGTGTTTTAAGCCAGAAAATAGATGGACGGCCGGAAATGTGTTGACATATTATGGTGCTACACTTAGTTTTTTAGGAACTGTTATTTTTAGTAGTTTATCCATTTACCAAAATATTCAAATTCGAAAAGAAGCAGATAAGCGTGAAAAAATATTGAGAGACATGGAATTGAAAAAGAATTATCCACTTATTAAGTGTAGGTTGGATGGATATTGTGGGAAATATCAAGATGTACAAATTTCTTTTTCTAATATATCAGACAATGTAGCAGATAATATAGAAATTAGTCCGTTAATATTTACTAATGCGGAAAATAAGGTAATATCAACATCCGTTAATATGGAACCAAAGATTGATGTTTTGAAAGCGGGAGAGAGGCAGACAGTACGTTTCTCTAATGAAGGAATTTCTGGTGAAAATATAGAATTACAATTTGATATAAGATGTACGGATAAATTTTCTAATCAAATTGAATATAAGGCAATATGTAAAATCTTTGATTCATCAAAATGTAATAGTAAAATATCGGTAATACAAATATAAATATGGAATTGTAAAGTATGGCAGTCTCTCTGGAGGCTGCTTTGCCAATATAAAACAGAATATCGAACATACAATAAAGCACTCAATGCCTATGACATGATGTCTCTTAAGTAGACAGGGTAAACGACCGGAGCTACTTAAGGGGAATCAAGAGAGGTATTGGGTGCTTTTTATCTGATTACTTGTCAGGAACATCATTCAAATAACTTTCTAAAAGTCTATCGTACATTTCTTGGTCGAGATTTCCCTCTTTAAACATTTTGGAAATATTTATTAATCTATGGATAAATTTGTTTATAGCGACATTTGTAGAAATTTGATTACCTATTTGCGAAGCAATACATTGAGATTCGTAAGACTCTTCGACAGGTGCCCATTCTGGAAAGTATAATGTATCGTAAATATGAATTTCATTTACTCGATCGCAATCAATGTCTCCACGTTCATCTGCGTGAATGTAGTAGCAAGTTTCTGTAATATGATGTTTACCAAAACGAAAGGAAGAAGATGATTCATATATAGATATTAACAGCTTGCAAATATCTTTTGCAGAAAGTTTTGAATTGATTTACAATAATAATATTATGTGAATTAAATGCGGTGATTACAACAATTGTACGTGTGAAGCAGATGTTAATCTTCACGCAGCTTTACAGCAGTGGCTGCCTGACGCCGTCTGGAATCGTCTAAGGCTGCATAATGCTTCTTGGTAGTATTCACGTCCTTATGGCCTAAAACGTCCGCTACAAGGTAAATATCGCCTGTTTCCTGGTAGAGGGCGGTGCCGTAGGTACTGCGGAGTTTATGAGGGGTGATTTTCTTGGTGGTGGTAACCTGGCGGGCATATTTTTTGACCAGGTTTTCAACGGCCTGGACACCAATTCGTTTGCGCTGGGTAGAGTAGAAGAGAGCGTGTTCGTGGCCTTCTACAGGAATAATGTTCTTGCGTACTTCCAGGTAGTTTTTCAGAGCTTTTTCTACTTCAGGACCGAAATATACAACCATTTCATTTCCACCTTTTCGAGTAACCTTGATTCCATTGTTTTTGAAATCTACGTCTTCTATGTCAAGACCTACACATTCAGAAACACGAACACCTGTTCCGAGCAGAAGAGTAACGAGAGCGAGGTCACGGTCTTTGTTTTTTTCATAATATACCTTTTTCTGACCGGTAAGGTCGTCCCCGCCGTGCTCAATATAATCCAGCAGCAAGGCAACTTCATCAGCTTCCAGGCGAATGATACTTTTCTGATGAATCTTTGGAACGTCCACAAGGACGGTAGGATTTGTGTGAATCATTTCACGTTTAAAATAATATGCATAAAAACTTCGCAATGAGGACATTTTTCGCTTCAGACCACGTTCGCCATTGGTTTCCGTTTTATCCCCGGCCTGGTAAACTTTCAGATATTCTTCATATTCTTCAAGATCAACAGCTGTGATCTGATCCAGGACATCCACTGTAAAGGCATCTATAGACCAGTCCCTGAAGGCTGGATTTTGTTCCAGAAGAAACTGGAAGAAAATGCGGATGTCATATGCATAGGAAATTCTGGTTTTAGTTGTGGTACGAGGTTCAATGGCACGAAAGAAATCCTTGCAAAATGGCGGCAAGGTTTTTAGAACATCACGAAGCCGCAAGGTATTTTCGACGTCAGTCTGTTCGTGGTAGGTGACTTTTTTATCCATGAAAGATTCTCCTTTAGAAGTAATAATGATACCAATCTATATGAAAAACTCGGGTTTGTCGTATAGATCTAGATGAGGGGTATAACGCCGAATCAGCCACTTCTTCTGGCTGTTTTCGGCGTTTTTCAGAATTTCATTAAATGTTAAAATATAATTGATGGTTCGACTGCATTCATTATGCAGTTACAGACGATTCTGAACATCTGGAGCACCGGTTTCAATAAAGCTTGGCCGTTTTCGTTACAATTGCTGTTAATTTTACATGATCGATTCGTCCAGCATCACTGTAAACGGTCCATCGTTTTCCAGTGAAATTTTCATATCAGCGCCAAAAATACCATGCTGAACAACTGGAACAACTTTTGCAGCCTCCTTTAGCATGTATTCATAAAGTTCATTTGCCTGTTCTGGCGCACCGGCTTCAATAAAGCTTGGCCGGTTTCCTTTTTTGCAGTTGGCATATAACGTGAATTGTGAAACCATCAAAAGCTCCCCATTTACATCTGCCAGGGAAAGGTTTGTTTTGCCATTTTCATCTTCAAAAATTCGAAGTCCTAGCATTTTTTTCATATATTTGTCTGCAATTTCCCTGGTATCATTCTGACCTATGCCGACCAGTACAAGAAAGCCCTTCCCAATATTTCCGATAACTTCACCATCTACTTTTACGCTTGCATGATTTACACGTTGTATTAAAAGCCGCATGTTAATTTCCGTCCTTTTTACTGTTTTGTTTCTGTCTGTACTCTTCTATCAATTGTCTGACTTCTTCTGTGATTACATCACCAGATCCCATTCCTATTCCCGCAAGGATAATTTGTTGTGATTCCATTTCATCTCCCACTATATAACTATTTTTCCCTTGATTCTTTTGGTTTCTATCTGCTATAATAAAATCTAGAAACGGGTTTTTACCACACTTCTTGTTGTGGCCTGCCCGTTTCTTTTTTCTTATAACAGTTTATACCCCCTCGGCGTCACCATCCGCCCATTCAGTTCCATCGTCCTTGAATTTCCGATAAACACG